>Ga0123356_10000815_pt1 | contig 34664 bp, 24 predicted proteins | sample TergutEmb28metaG_2_FD_92546 | JGI IMG/M metagenome (GOLD analysis project Ga0123356, IMG submission 92546) | Embiratermes neotenicus P3 segment gut microbial communities from Petit-Saut dam, French Guiana - Emb289 P3 | ecosystem: Host-associated > Arthropoda: Insects > Digestive system > Gut ...
GCTCGTCTTCCGGGGCGAGATTCAATTGCGGCGGGGAAAGGTAAACGAGGCGGTCCAGACTCTGCAGTCGGTGATCGTGAAGAACCCGGACCTCGCCGTGGCCCATTATCAACTGGGCCTGGCGCTCGCCCAGCAGGGAGAACTGGGCCGGGCGACGAGTGAATGGCAGCAGGCCGTGCACATACGGCCGGACATGACCGACGCCTATCGCGCGCTCGCGGCGGTCTCGATGCGCAAGGGAGACCTGGCAGGCCTCGCGCAGTATGCGAGCGAAATCATCCTCCTCGAGCCCGGCGCGGCCGAGGGTTACGCCTTTCGCGCCGCATCCTTGATCGCGCAGAAGCGGTTTCCCGAGGCCGAGGCCGACGTGCGCAAGGCGATCGAAGTTGCGCCGGAGGCCCCCGTCGGTTACGTCGAGATGGGCGGCTTGAGTCTCGAGAAACAGAACTTGCCGGCTGCGGAGAACTGGTACGAGCAGGCGCTCGGCCACGATCCAAACGCGCTCGATGCGCTCGAGGGACTGGCGAAAGTCTATCTCAGTCAAAAGCGGCCCGACCAGGCCATCGCCCGCATCAACGCGCAAATTGCCCGCTCGCCCAACAACAGCGCCTTCTACGATCTTCTGGGCACGGTCGAGTCCGCCAAGGGAGATCTGCCCTCTGCCGAGGCCGCGCTCAAAAAATCAGCCGAGCTGAACAAGAACAACGCCGATGCCATCGTCAAGCTTGGTCAAGTCCAGAATGCGAACGGGAACGCCGATCAGGCCCTCTCTACCTGGTCGCAAGGCGCCCGGGAAAACCCGCAGGAAGCGGCCTTCTACATCGTGAGCGGCGGAGTGTACGAGCGAAAACACGATCTCGAAAAGGCCAAATCTTCCTATGAGACGGCGCTTGAACTGAAGCCCGACGATCCGGAAGTAGCCAACAACCTGGCCTACATATTGCTTGAGACCAACGGGGACCTGGACCGGGCCCTCCAACTGGCGCAGTCGGCGCGGCGCAGCATGCCGCAATCGCCGGAGGTTGCCGACACCCTGGGACTGGCCCTGTATCGAAAAGGCATCTATGGGTCGGCGATCGGCATGTTCGAGGAAGCGATCAAGCTGGGCGCCAAGAACAAGCAGGCCGAAAATCCGACCTACCACTACCATCTCGGGCTGGCTTACGAAAAGGACGAAAAACCGGAGCTCGCGCGGCAGCATTTCGAGCAGGTGCTGAAGATCGACCCCAACTACACCGACGCCGACGACATTCGCAAGCAATTGGCGCAGCTGAAATCCTGAAGGCCGCCCGCGCTCCGGCCTTCTACAGACGGCCGAACCGTTTGACCGCTTCTTCTATCGATTTCAGCTTCTCGATGTAGGCGTACATCGAGTGCTCTTTGAAGTCCATTTCCTGGGCGGTGGCAAGGACCTCGGCGGCCCTTGCCCGCGGAACCACCACCACCCCATCGGAGTCGGCGGCCACGATGTCGCCGGGATCGACGGGCACGCCGTCCAGCGTGACGCGAAGATTCGCGCCGCGAAAGCGGTAATGCCCGACCGAAGTAGAAGGAACAATGCCGGTCGCAAAGACCGGGAATCCGATTTTTTCCAGATAGGCGGTGTCGCGGACGCCGCCATCAATGACTGCCCCCGCAAAGTTCCGTGCCTGCATGGCAGTGCCCATCAGGCCGCCCATGCCCGCGATATCGGCGCCATCCTCGACGGCCATGACGTACACCGAGTTGGGGCCGCCCCGGTCGATCGCCTCCAGCATGCCGTCAAGCGCATGCGGGTCCTGGTTTTCTTCCTTGTTCAACTGCACGGTTATAGCCAGGCCGGCGAACTTTGCCCGAAAGACCGGTCGCATGCGATGCGAGAGATAGGCCTTCCTGCCTGCGATCTTCTCCATGGCATCGGAAACCGAAGCGACTTCCACATGCCGATACCCATCGAGCAGGGCGGCATCGGAGTTGGAATCGGCAGGATGCGGGAAGGCCGGCCGGACGGCGGAGATGGCGATCGCGGCCAGGCCGATCGAGACCGCCGCCAGCCATCGCGAGTTCATTCGACCGCGGAATAGGTTCTTCATTTTGCGACCTCACTGAAACACATTCATTCGAAGCCCAGGATACTTCAGACCCGCTCGGCTCCGATCGCCTGCTACGGTTGAACCGGAGGATGCGGCAGCGCCTTGGAGCGATCGATCACCCATTGCGGAAACACCGGGGCATTTCGCGGCGGCCGGCCGCGCGTGATCGCCCAGTGGTCAATCCAGCTGGTCCCTTCCTCGCCCACGTAATCGTCCGGCATGCTGTAAGCGGGGTCGCTCAGCGCATCCTGCAACGGAAGGAACTGGTATCCGCGCTTGCGGAGCAGCGCGAGAAGTTCCGCGATGTGGTCGGCCTCGAGCCAGTTCGCATGCAGAAGGATGATCTGCCGGGGCTCGTAACCGATCAATTCCTGCGAGAGCTTTTCGTAGTAGTCCAACACCTGGGTTGTGTAAGAAAGATAGGCATCGACGAGTTGCTGCTCGAGCGCCGTATCTGCTCTGCGGCGGGCGTCTTCATACACGCCGGCAAACATCCAGTCCCAGGCGTCCAGGGTGATGGGCGCGATGCGGTAGCCGCGGTCCGCGAGGAAGGCCTCGGCCTGGCGGCGGGTCTCGAGGTCGCGGCCGGTGTCGAGATAGGGGTGCCGGAAATAGCGCAACGGCATGTTGTGCCGCGCAAGCAGCAGGCGGGTGACGGTTTCTCCGCGGACGACCTCTTCCTCCCAGGCTCTGAGACCGACGCGATTGAGCGAGGCGTGAGTGAAGGTATGATTGCCCAATTCGAAGCCGGCATCGAGCCACAGATCCAGGGCATGGATGCGCTCGTCGACTTCGCCGAACCTGTATAGTTTGCGTTCGTTCACGAAACCAACCACCGGAACCTTCTCGCCCCGCAGGGTTCCCACGAGCTTGGTTGTCATGGCTACGATCTCGCTCGCCGCCATGGAATTGGCCGCGGCGGCGGGCAGATCGTCCAGGGTAACGGCAATTCCCCGCCCGCGAGAGTCGCCGGCCATCGCTTCTGAGGAACTGATGGCCGCCGCGATGGCAAGGCAGATACATCCAAGCCGCAACTGTCTCATCGGATCTCCCGTGGCAGTCCTGAATTACCGGGCTCGGACCGCGGGCGCCGGCCCCCGTAAAACCGTGATCGATGCCCTGGGCAGCGTAAACACCGTCCCGGAATCGGCAGCGATCTTCATCGCAACCGGCGGACCGTCGGGATCGGCGTGGCTGTTGGGCCCGTCGTTGATCCAAACGTACTGTTCGCTCCCAAACGTTACCTCTGTAACCGGCCCCAGAAACGGCGTGTCTGGCTTCGAAGGGCCGCCCGTGAACGCGATCCGGACCGGGTGCGGCGCGTGCTCATCGCGGTTGACCAGCATCAACGACCAATTGCCGTCCGGGCGAAGAACGGCATAGGACGTGACTAAAACGTTGCCATCTTCATCCCGGATGTCGCTCGAGGACGCGAACATGCGATGCAGGCCGGCGCGGTGCTCGACCCATTCCAGGTTGATCATGTGCGCGGCGAAGTAGGGCGAGGTGTAACCGCGGATGTTGTAGTTTTCGTCGGCGACAAAATTCGACCACGACGACCATCCCAGGCAGGTGTTGTGAACGTCCTGCGGCTGAATGGGAGAATGGTAAAAGGCCGCGCCGCCGCCTTCAAAGAACGAACCTACGTTGTCCGCCAGCCACAGTGCGGCGAAGATCGTCGTCATCGGCCCGGTCAGCTCGGCCGCCAGATGGTTCTCGGTGACCATCAGCGGGACGCTCTCGGGCACGCCGTCCTGGCGCCAGACTCCGAGGATGTGCTTCATCAGTTGCGGTTCGGTGTAGAGCGTCTTCCAGGTGATGGCGCAAGGCTCGAAGGGATAGTGCTCGAAGGAAACAAACCCCAGCTCCGGCAACCGGCCGTGCGATTTCAGATAATCGAGGAAGCGGCCCATCCAGGACGTTCGGCCTCGGGAATCAGGCCAGAGGGTTATGTCTTCGTTGACCCCTTCAAAAACCGGCCCCCCGAGTTTGAGGTGCGGGTCCACCCGGTGAATGGCGGCCGCCCACTGGATGTACAGGGCGGCATAATCTTCGGGCATTGCGTGCTTGCCGTCGGGTTCTTCGCCCATCTCGACGAACCCGAGGTTATAGCCGCGCTTCTCGATGTAGGCGATCTCGGCGGCGGCATCCTCGGGAGTGCCGTACAGCAGGGTGACCGGCACCATGGCCGGCAGATTGTTGGTGATGCCGCTGCTGAAGAGAAGATCGAATCCGGTGTGCTGATATGCGCCGCTCTCGTCTGCGTCCTGGGCGGAATGCCAGGGGTCGATCGAGGATACGCAGTAGGTGGTCATCTTCTCCTCGGGCGCTTTCGGCGCGTCGACGAAGGTCCCCTGGCTATCGATGGTGCCCGCCTGAATCTCGCCGATGGCATAGCCGACGCAGTTGCGGATATCGTCCCGTCCGTGTTCATCGCATGTTCCCGAGGATTCGGTCATGACGACCCTCAGGTAGCGCGCCTCAACCGGCGCCGGGGAGAGTTTCAGGGTCACTGTGCCGCCCGCAGCGTGGGTGAAAGCGCCGGAAGGGAAGACCTTCCACTCGCCCTTCGGACCGTTGTCGAAATCGAGCGCGCGCGTGCCTGCCCAATATTCCACCTGGTATTCGGTTGCGTAGGGATTCGCCCAGGCAATGCGCACGGCGTTGACCGATTTCTCCGTTGTGAGATCGACGACCACCCACTGCGGGTGCAGCCGGTCGCTCTCGCCGGTGAATCTCCGGGTGAGGTAGGGATTGCTCTTCCAGTAGGTGAGGTTCCACCCGGCAAGCGGACGATCGCCGCTGGTGGCAAATCCGCGATGGGGAAGCGCGTAGGCGAGGATATATCGGATCGGATCTTTCAATTCCGTGCTGCCGGTGAAATATCCGCTGCGGTGAGCTGGGTCGCTCCAGCTGCCATTCGAGTTCCAATGCCAGGCGGCCATTCGCAGCTCGGTATTGTTGCGGTAGGAGAGCGGCCCCCAGCCGGCGGAGAGCGATTCTTGAAGAATATGCGGGGTGAAGACTTTGTTGATGTCGGTGCGGGAAAGAACGTCCAGGGAGCTTCCGAGGGCGGCATCCGGATCGAAGGAATTGATGAGACGAGTGGTGTCGACGCGAATCGTGCCCGCGGCGCCCGGGTTCGATTGGGACCGGCAAAGCCCGGCTGGAATCAAGGTTGCCGCAATCAGAATCTTCAACGCTTTCCCGGCTGCCCGCCGGAGGGCCGGTCCCTTTTTGCCGCCTCGCGCTGCGCTCTCCATGGCGATGGATTGCTCCCCCTGTCGTCGAACTCTCTCGAGCGTCTTCCCGCGGGCGCCCGGAGGCGAGCCGCGCCCTCACGGAGTCGAATGCCCGCCCGCGGCTTCGACCGGCAACTCATGCTCGCCCAGGCTTCCGAACCCGGGACTCAGCAGGGAAGCGGAATGGACATCCAGGTACACGGTTACGTTCGGATGCGTGCGCAGAATCGACGCCGGCTGAAACGGGCTGATAGCGCGTCCTTCGAAGCATGCCTTCACCGCCCGCGCTTTTCTCGAATCGGGCACCACCGCCAGAATTTCCCTGGCTTTCAGGATTTGCTTGACCGACATCGAAAGCGCCTGCCTGGGAACCTGGGATAGATCGGAGAACCAGGCCTCTCCCACCTGTTGCCGGCGGCAGGCTTCATCGAGCGTGACGATGATGTAGGGATCTTCAATCCGGAAATCGGCCGGCGGATCGTTGAAGGCAATGTGGCCGTTCTCGCCGATTCCTAGAAAGGCGATGTCGATGGGAGCCGAGGCCAGTTCGGCTCCGACCCGGTGCGCAACCGAAGCCGGGTCGGCTGCGTCTCCTTCGAGCAGATGATATCGGGTGATTCCCGTCTTCTCGATCAATTCGGCCAGGAGCATCCCTCGAAAACTGCCGGGATGCGCGGCGGCGAGCCCGATATATTCATCGAGATGAAACACCTCCACTTGCGTCCAGTCGACGCCGGTTTTCCGCGTGAGCCAGTCGAGGAATTCGATTTGCGACGCTGCCGTGGCGGCAATGATACGCGCCTGATTTTGCGCGGCGATGGCCCGGCGGAGGGACCCGGCGGCGTGTTCGGCCGCCGCCTGGCTTAACGCACTCTTGTCGGGGAAAACCTTGATCCGCATGGGCAATTCTCGGCCAGGGCAAGCCCTCGGGAACGAGAGGCGCCCCATTATACCCAAGGAACGCGGTCGCGCGACAAATAATCCCGGATTTGCCGATATAAAACGATTTAATCGGCAGGAGGCAAACGGCGGACATGGGCGGCAAGTCTTTTCGATTTCCCCCGGCTGCCCGCTGGGGGGATGGCCATGCAACCTGCTTCTTGCCCGCCGCTTCGGTTCACCGTGGTTCGATTCGAGATCGGCGCCGGCCGGGGGCGCGCTATGCCGAACTGCGATTTCCCAGAACTTTCTTGAGCTCTTCGGCGATGATCCGGTCCTCGCCGGGCTCGAGCATAAAGGAATTGATGGCCAGTCCCGGAAGCCCTTCGCCGGCGCCGACGGCAATCGCGGGATCTCCGGTGCGCAGGGTTTCGGAAACCTGCCGGGCAGTGAGCGGTATCCTCCCGTCCCAGATGATTCGCATGTGGGGAACGTGGTTGGCGATATCGGGAGTGAAAAAGGAAGTGCTGACGCCGGGAATTTTCTGGATTTCCCGGGAAATCGTTTCCAGCCGCTGCTGCCACTCCTCGTTCAGCGCGTCATGATCCTGGTTCAGATACAACTCGAGCGCCTTGATCATTCCGACAATTTCTTCTTTCCCGACTTTCTGCCCGCGGCCGAGCGTATCTTCGTAGGGGCTGTTGTTTAGAAGCGCAAAGCGCACCAGATCTTCGCGGCCGATCAGGAGCCCGGCGCACTGCGGCGCGCGAATGGCTTTGCCGCCGCTGAAGGTGATGAGGTCATAGCCCATATGGGCGTAGTCCCACAGGTGTGAAACCGGCGGCGTGTCGGCAGCGGCGTCGATCATGCAGGGCAGGTTGTGCCGGCGGGCGAGCTTCGGCCATTCCTCGACTTTGATCTGGCCGAGGGAGTTGGCAAAGTTGGTGAAGTGCATCATCGCCGTGCGATCGCTGACCGCGCGCTCCAACTGCTCGCAGGTTTCGATCTCGATGAGCTTCACGCCGGTCCCGCGGAGCTGGTGGTCGAAGGGATTACGGTGTGATTTCTGAATGATGACTTCTGATTTCATCCCGGTCAGGTCGGGCAGCTGCTTGATCAAACTCTCGTTGTCTCCGGTGAGAATTCCGGCGAGTCCGGATTGGATTGCGCCGGCCGCGCCGGAAGTCACGAGCGCGCTGTAGCCCGAGGGCAGCTTGAGCATTTCGGCGATGCGCTTGCCGGCCGCCCGCTCGAGTTCCGGAAGGCTGACGAAATGGCGTGCAGCCTGTCCCATGACGGCCTCGACCTCGGGCGGCACGAGCGAGCCGCCGAGCATGGTCATGGTGCCCTGGGCGTTGATCACCGGTTTCACGCCCAGTTCAAGATAGGGATTTCCGGTTTGGCCGAAGCCGGTCAGAGTCCGGGCGGAATTGGGCGCGGAAGACCGGGCGGCGAAGGATTTGCGCGGTGCATGGATGAATGCGGCCATCGCGGCGAGGGTCCGGAGAAAGCCCCGGCGGCTTGAAGGAAGATGCATGGGCGGCCTCCCGGCTTATTTTTTGGGCAAAGCGGCGATGCAGTTGATCTCCACCAGCGAGTTTCCGGGGAGGGCGGCAACGGCGACCGTGGTTCGCGCCGGCCCGCCGTGGGGAAAGTAAGTCTTAAAGACCTTGTTCATCCCCTCGAAATTATCGATCTTGGTGAGGAAGACGGTGAGTTGCGCGACGTCGTCCATGCTGGAGCCCGCCGCCTCGACCAGTTTCTTGATCTGGTCGAGCACTTTGGTTGTGTGCGCGCCAATTTCCCAGGATTCGGCGGGGCCGGGATCATGTGCGCCCACGCCGGCGATGTAGGCCACTCCGTTGTGAATGACAATCGGCGTGATCATCTGCGCTCCCTCGGCGGGTTTGCCCTCGTCGTTCAGTTTGCGAACCCCTTCCTCGGCGGCGGCCTTGGCCGCGGAGGATGGGGGAACAAAACAGGCCAGGCCAAGCGCGGACAGAACTGGCGTCAGGCGGGCGGCAAAATTTCTGCGGTTCAGGGGACTAGAGTTCATCGAAGCTCCTTTCGTGAATCGAATCGAATTCTCAGCGCGGCAATGCAAAAGTAAAAATATCGCTGCCGGCGGCAATCGTCACATACTCCCGGCCGGCGACGGCGAAGGTCATGGGCGAGGAACTGATCTCCTGGCCGGTATGGAAATGCCAGAGCGGCTTGCCGTCGCGCGCGTCTGCGGCTTCAAACGATTCGGCGTCGTCGCCGAAAAAGACCAGTTCCCCCGCGGTCGTCAGGGTGCCGCCGCTCGAGCGCCCCCTTCCCACCTGCGGATACTTCCAGGCAAGTTTCGCCCGGCTGAGGTCAAACGCCAACAGGATTTTTTGCGGCTCGTCGCCGGGCCCATGTTTCACTCCGGTAGAGTAGAACTCTTTTCCGCTCGCGAAGCGTTCGGGCTCGGCGGCGGAAAAGTAAGTCTCGCACTGTTCCGTCGCCATGAAGTACAACCAGTGCGTTTGCTCGCTGTAGGAGGGCGAGAACCAGTTGGTGGCCCCCCCGTATCCCGGGCACACCTTGGACCCCTGGGGCGTGGGTTTTACGCCGGTAAGAATGGGACGTCCTTTCGCATCGATCGAGGTGGCCCAGTTGAGCTTTTCGACGAAGGGCGTGGCCGACAGGAATTCCCCGCTTCGCCGGTCGAGCACATAAATGAACCCGTTCCGATTCGCTTCGACCAGAAGCTTGCGCGGCCGCTCCTGGTAAACCGCATCGACCAGGACCGGGGTCTCGGTCGCGTCGTAGTCAAACAGGTCGTGGGGCGTGAATTGGAAATACCATTTCAATTTGCCGGTATCGGGATCGAGGGCGAGCACGCAGTCGGTGTAGAGATCGTCTCCCGGGCGGACGCTGCCCTCAAAATCCGGAGCCGGATTGCTCGTCCCCCAGTAGAGGAGGTTCAGCTGCGGATCATACGTGCCCGGCATCCAGGTTGTGCCGCCGCCGTGCCAATACATATCGGCCGGCCAGCTGTCGGAGCCGAATTCCCCGGGTCCGGGAATCGTCCAGAACCGCCAGGCGAGTTTGCCGCTCTCGGCGTCGAAAGCGGCCACGAAGCCGCGCACGCCATCGTCCCCGCCCGAGGTCCCCACAATGACCTTGTCCTTGACAATCAGCGGGGCGCCGGTCGCCCCGTAATTCCTGTTCCCATCGGCATACGGTACGTCCCAGATCAGGCTTCCCGAGCGTGCGTCGAGCGACAGCAGGTGCGCGTTGTCGGTCACGCGGTACACGCGGTCGTGCCAGAGGGCGACGCCGCGGCTGAGGTGCCCGGAGGCGTCGTCAATCAGACCTTCGGAAATCGGACGAGTGTAGTGCCACGCCACCCGGCCGGTTTGGGCATCGAGCGCGAAGACATCATTCGCCGAGGTCACAAACATGGTTCCGTTCACCACCACCGGCGTGACCTCGAGACGGTCGGAGTTGCGCGCGTGAAATACCCACTCCGCCCGCAGCAGGCCGACATTATCGACCGTGATCGCGTTCAGTGCGCTGTAACGGCGGCCGGAATAATCTCCGTTGTAACTCGGCCAATTGCCTGCGGCGGGAGGAACAGGATCCTCCGGGCGCAGGGTGACTTCCCTGTGGACCGCGCCGCCTGCTTCCGAGGTCGAGACCAGTCGAAAACTTGCGAGCACGACGACGAGACAAAAGACCGGCCAGGTTCGCATCAACTCCAATACCTCGCCGGGTCAACAAGCGCGCCATGCAGGGTCTTCTGGCCCCTACCTCGGGTTGCGATATCTGTGGTTGCGCCGGGAGTCTTCCGCAGGCGCCGTGCGCTGCGCCTCCGGCGTGCCCAAGAGTCTGCGCCCGGTCCGCAATTTCCTGCTTGACAGTCGATTTTGCTCTCCGCCACTATTAACACGTTTTAATGCGGCTTCCATCCTAGTACGCTCCGGGATTTTGTCAACCGGGTTCGGCGGCGAGGCATGGGGGCGCTTCGGCCTATGCGGCTTCGCGTACACTTCTGGTCATGACATCGACAAGCGTCCGGGTGAAACCGCACGAGATTCTTGCGGGCGTGCTCCTGTTCTGGTCTGCATTTTCCTACGCACAAAAGCCCGCCAGTTCCCCGAAAAGCAGCCCGACAGGCGAGAGTGTGCAGGGAAGCCAAATCTTCGTCTCCACCTGTTCCGGCTGCCACGGGCTCGACGGCAACGGGAGCGAGCGCGCCCCGAATATTGTGACCAACCCGCGGGTCGAGAAACTGTCGCCCGAGGAACTCGTCCGCGTGGTTTCCGAAGGGGTTCCGGGCACCGGCATGCCGGCCTTTCGCAGTCTGGGGCCTGCGTCGATCCGCGCCGTGGTCGCCTATCTCGCAACGCTCAAGGGTAAGACCGATTCCGCGCCGCTTCGAGGAGACGCCGAGCGCGGTGCGGCCGTTTTCTTTGGCGCCGCGCAATGCTCCGCCTGCCATATGGCCCTGGGCAGGGGCGGATTCCTGGGACCGGACTTGACGGGCTATGGGCAATCGCACACGGCCGGCGAGATCAAGGCGGCCATCACCAGTCCCGCGGCCCGCGACCCGTCGAAAGGCGCTCTTACCTCGGTCACCGTGAAGGGCGCGCGCTACGAGGGCATTGTGAGGAACGAAGATAATTTTTCCCTGCAGTTGCAGTCCGCCGACGGGTCCTTTCACTTTTTATCGAAGGCCGAGCTCGCGTCCATTGAACGGGCGCCCGAGTCCATCATGCCCTCCGACTACGGCTCCCGCTTGAAGGAAACGGAACTGAACGACCTCGTCAAGTACCTGATCAGCTTGAGCCAGAATTCTCCCTCCCCGAGGGCGGCCCGCAGGGACGATGACTGACAGCCGAGTGCGGCTTCGCCTCCAGCCTTGCTGTCCGCAAACGGACACCCGGTTCCGCGAGCGGACAACCGGCACTCCTGCATTCGCCGGCCGCTGGGTCCTAACCCGAAATTGTTCAACGCGATAACGGCTACTCGGCCTCTGGCCCGCCAGTTGCACCCTCGACGGGCATGGATATCGCCCGGCCCGAGTTCAAGCGGCAAAAGCGGCGGAAGCAGATCCTGTGGTCGGTCGTAGGGCTGATTCTGCTCGCCGGCGCTTCGGTCGGAGTTTCGCGGCTCAAGCCCGCTGTGCCCTCGGTCGAACGCAGCACCGTCTGGACCGACACGGTCAAGCGCGGAGACATGCTGCGCCAAGTGCGCGGAATCGGGTCGCTGATTCCGAGCCCCGAGTTCATCCGTCAAATACCGGCAGAGACGGACGCAACCGTGGTGCGCATTCTCAAGCTGCCGGGTTCGGAAGTAAAGCCGGACACCATTCTCGTCGAAATGAGCAATCCGCAGCTCGAGCAGGAGACGGTGGATGCAAAGCTGCAACTCAAAGCTGCAGAGGCTGCCTATCAAAGCCTGCGCGTGACTTTACAGAGCCAGCTGATGAATCAGAAGGCGGGCGCGGCCACCGTGAGCTCCGACTTTACGCAGGCCAGGATGCAGTCCGACATCGACAAAGCGCTCTATGACCTCGGGGTGATTTCCGGATTGGCCTACAAGAACTCGAAGAGCAAGGCCGACGAGCTGACTACGCGTAACAACATCGAGAACGAGCGCCTGGACATCAACGAAAAAGCCGTGGTCACGCAGCTTGCCGAGCAGCAGGCCAAAGTCGATCAGATGCGCGCGCTCGCCGATCTGAAACAGGGGCAACTGGACAAGCTGAGGGTGCGGGCGGGATTTGACGGCGTGTTGACCGAATTGCCCCTGCAGGTGGGCCAGCACGTCACTCCGGGCACCGAACTCGGGAAAGTCGTGCAGCCGAACCATCTGCTTGCGGAGTTGAAGATCGCCGAAACCCAGGCGCGCGATGTGCAGATCGGGCAGCCGTCGACGGTGGATACACACAACGGCACGGCTGCGGGCACGGTGACGCGCGTCGATCCGGCGGTACAGAACGGCACGGTGACGGTCGACGTGAAGTTGACGGGCGAGCTTCCGAAGGGCGCGCGGCCGGACTTGAGTGTCGACGGAACCATCGATCTCGAAAAGCTCGATAACGTGTTGTACGTCGGACGACCGGCTTTCGGGCAGGAGGACAGCACGATCAGCCTGTTCAAACTGGATCCCGCCGCAAGAGGCGCCGTGCGTGTTCCGGTGAAGGTGGGACGAGCATCGGTGAATTCGATTCAGGTTCTGGAAGGACTGAAAGAAGGCGACACCGTCATTCTTTCCGACATGTCGCGCGAGGACAACACAGAACGGATCCGACTCGATTAGGTCATTCCGTTGAGTCGTTGCGTCGTTCGATCGTTCGACTCTCCCTCTGGGAGGGGTCGGACGAAGAGAAGGACTCAATGCCTGGGTGACTCAATCTCTCGATGGAAAATTCTGGAAGGAAACCAATTCATGCCCGAATCCACACAGCCGCTGATTCAAATTGAAGACCTCACGAAAATTTTCTACACCGACGAGATCGAGACGCATGCGCTCTCGGGAGTGCACCTGTCGATTGGCCGTGGCGAATACGTGGCCATGTCCGGTCCCTCGGGTTGTGGGAAATCGACGCTGCTCTCGATCATCGGCCTGCTCGACACGCCGACGTCCGGCAAATACCAGCTGAACGGCAGGCCGGTCGAAAGTTTAGATTTTTCCGCCCGGTCGCGCATACGCAATCAGGAAATTGGCTTTATCTTTCAGAGCTTCAACCTGATCGGCGATCTTACGGTTTACGAGAATGTCGAGCTGCCGCTCACCTACCGGCAGCGCATGCCTTCGGCGGACCGCAAGCAGCGGGTGATGGAGTCGCTCGAGCGGGTGGGTATGGCCCACCGCGTCCGGCATTATCCCTCGCAGCTTTCGGGCGGCCAGCAGCAGCGGGTTGCGGTGGCGCGCGCCCTCGCCGGGCATCCCTCGATTCTGCTCGCCGACGAACCCACCGGAAATCTGGATTCGCGGAACGGCGAAGCCGTGATGCAGCTTCTCGGCGATTTGCATCAAGACGGCGCGACCATCTGCATGGTCACCCATGATCCGCGCTTCGCAAAACACGCGCAGCGCGAGATTCATCTGTTCGACGGCAAAGTCGTCGCCGAGGAAGAACTGCAGAAGTTGATGCAAGAGGCGGGGGCATGAGCGTTTTCGCCGAAGACATCCGTGAATCGCCCGGCCCGCTTCGAAGGCCGGTCGCAGGTCGGCCCTGATATGGGGGGAAGGAGTTTCTATGGGTGGTCTCGTTCAAGACCTGCGCTATGCCCTGCGGCAGTTGCGGAAGAGCCCCGGCTTCGCTGCGATTGCAGTGCTTACGCTCGGCCTGGGCATCGGCGCGAATACCGCGATTTTTTCGGTGGTGAACGGAGTGTTGCTGCGGCCTCTTCCTTTTGCGGATGCCGGCCGGGTGGTTCGGATTTGGCACGTGCCGCCGCAGGCGAGTTTCCCGGGGATGGCCACGTTCTCCGTGTCGCCGGCAAATTTTCTGGACTGGCAGGGCCAGAACCACGTTTTCGAACGCATGGCCATTTACGGATACCGGGATTTCACGCTGACCGGCGGCGACAAGGCCGAGGAGGTGGGTGCCAGTTCCGTTTCGGCCGGATTCTTTGAAACCCTCGGAGTGAAACCGTTCCTGGGCAGGGCGCTCTCTCCCGATGAGGATCAGCCCGGCCGCTCGCATGTGGTTGTGCTCGGCTACCGGTTCTGGCGGGAACATTTCGGCGGGAACCGCGCGATCGTGGGCCGGAACCTTACCCTCGATGGCGCGAACTACCTGGTGGCGGGCGTGATGCCTCCAAGTTTTCGTTTCCCGGCGGATTTTGCGCAAATGTGGAGCCCGCTCGCCTGGTCCGACCAGGAGAAAGTCGTCCGCGGCAACCATAATTATGAGGTGATCGCGCGCCTGAAGCCGGGCGTCGACGTGCAACAGGCGCAGGCGGAGATGAACACCCTATCGGCAAGGCTGGCCGGGGCTTATCCTGCCGATGATAAAGGCTGGGGCGCAGTCGTCACACCGTTGCACGACGACCTGGTCAGTGACGTTCGGCCCGCCCTGCTGGTGTTAATGGGAGCGGTAGGCTTCATTCTGCTGATCGCCTGCGTGAACGTCACCAACCTCTCTTTGGCAAGGATTTTCGGCCGCCACAAAGAAGTTTCGATCCGCACGGCCCTCGGCGCGAGTCGGGCGCGCATTATGCGCCAGATTCTGGTGGAAAGCGGTGTTCTAGCCCTTGCCGGCGGCGTTTTGGGCCTCGTCTTCGCCCGGTTCGGCATGGGCCTCGTGATGACGTTCCTGGCCGGGCGGCTGCCGTCATCGCTGGCCCCCGGCATGGACACGAAAGTTCTCCTGTTCACCGCCGCGGCGGTGGTTTTGACGGGCATCATCGCCGGAATGGTTCCAGCTCTCGAACTCAGTCGCGCCAATGTCAACCAGGGCCTGAAGCAGGGACTGGGACGGACCGACTCGGACTCCAGCGGACATCGCACGCGGAAGACGCTGGTAGTCGTCGAAGTTGCGCTTTCTCTGGTTTTGCTCATCGGCGCGGGACTGATGATTCGCAGCTTTCGGTTCCTGCGCGCCGTGAACCCTGGATTCAAGTCGCAGGGCGTGCTCACCATGACGGCCGCCGTGTCGCGGGCCAAGTTTCCCGGGCCGCTCGAGGAGGTGGGCTTTTTTGAACGCGTGCTCGCCCGTGTCCGCACTCTGCCCGGCGTCGTTTCCGCGGGAGTGGTCGACGACATCCCCCTGGGCCGAAATGGCTCCCACCAGCCGATTGCGGTTGAAGGCCGGCCGGCGGTTGCGATGGCGGACGAACCGGAAGTCGATGTTCGCGTGGCCAGCGCCGGATACATGAAAGCGCTTCGCATACCAGTGTTGCGAGGCCGCGACTTTGATAGCCGGGACGTCGCCGGCCGGCCGGCGGCGATTCTCGTCAGCGCCTCGCTGGCCCGCGAGTTCTGGCCGCATGAAGACCCGATTGGAAAGCACATCACCCTCACGTTCTTCCCCGGCGCAGCCCGGGAAGTGGTGGGCGTCGTGGGGGACGTGAAAGTCGATGGCTTGAACCAGTCCCGTCCGTCGGCAGCCGTTTACGTGCCTTTCGGCCAGATAACCGCCCCGAAGGATCAGCCCTGGCACTCCTTTCCGATGACGCTGGTGGTTCATACGGCTGCGAATCCCCGGAACCTGGTCTCGGCGGTGACGGATCGGATTCACGATGCCGACAGCGGGGTCCCCGTGCGCGACGTCGAGACCATGGATGAACTGGTCGCGAACTCGCTCTCCGACGAGCGTTTCGATCTTCTGCTCCTCGGCTCATTTGCCGCCGTGGCGCTCATGCTCGCCGGGATCGGAATCTATGGCGTGTTGGCTTGCAGCGTTCGGCGGCGGGTTCAGGAGATCGGAATTCGTCTGGCGATTGGCGCCAGCGTATCGGACGTGCTTCGGATGGTCGTACTCGAAGGTATGAGACCCGCGCTGGCGGGCGTGGCGATCGGCGCCGTTGCAGCTCTTGCGCTCGGCAAGGTGATGTCGAGCCTTCTCTATGAGGTGAAGCCGACCGACCCGGCGACCTTCTTGACGGTTGCGCTGGTACTCGCGCTGATCGCCTTGCTGGCCAGCATGATTCCGGCCTATCGCGCGGCGAAGGTGGATCCCATCGTGGCGCTGAGGTACGAGTGAGCAGACTGATGAACGACTGGATTCGCTACTTCCGTTACGCGCTCAGGCAGTTGAAACGGAATCCCGGCTTCACGCTCGCTGCGGTACTGACGCTGGCGCTCGGGATCGGCGCTTCGACCGCGATCTACACCATGCTTTACGCGACGCTGCTTGCGCCGATGCCGTACCCGCATCCGGAGCAGCTGGTCATGGTGTGGTCGAAAATTGGCGGCGATCGCAATGAAGTCTCGGCCGGCGACTTTCTCGATTGGAAGCGGCAGAATTCCGTCTTTCAACAACTGAGCGCGTGGAGCGGCCAGGATTTCAATCTCTCGACGCCCGATCACCCCGAGGTGGTTTCCGGCCAGGTTGCGACGCCCGGCTGGTTCAGCATGCAGGGGTTCCGTTTTTTCCTGGGCCGCGACGTGTTGCCGGAGGAAGGCGAGCCCGGCAAAGACCACGAAGTCGTTCTCACCCATCGTCTCTGGGAGCGGCTGGGCGCGAATCGCGCGATCATCGGGCAACCAATCCGAATGAACGCGGAGCTCTATACGGTGGTCGGGGTCCTCGAGCCGGGAGTGGCTGACCGGCTGCCCGTTGACTTGAGCGTCCCGCTCGCTTTCAAGCCTGAGCAGATCAACCATAATTTTCACTGGCTCGATGTCATGGGCCGAATGAAGCCCGGGGTCTCGCTCGCGGCTGCGCAGGCCGATATGGAGGTTGTAGGGCGGCGAATCAGCCGGGATTATCCGGAGTCGACGAAGAGTTGGAGCGTTCGGGTCGAGCCGTTGCGCAATGACTTCATACCCCGGCGCACCATTCTCACCTTGCAGCTGTTAATGGGCGCGGTGGGATTTGTTCTTCTCATTGCATGCGCCAACCTTGCCAATCTCCTGCTGGCAAAAGCCGGCGCGCGTCAGAAGGAAGTCGCCATCCGATCCTCGCTCGGCGCCAGCCGGCGCGAGTTGTTCACGCAATTCATGATCGAGAGTCTGCTGCTCGCGGCTCTCGGCAGTGCGGTGGGAGTCGGGTTCGCGCAGGCGCTGCTCAAGGGCTTTATCGCTATCATGCCGCCTTCCACGTTGCCCTCAGACGCCGATATTCGGATCGATCTCGCCGTGCTGGCTTTCACGGTTGCGGTGACCGTCGTCTCGGCCATTCTATTTGGCTGGGCGCCGGCCTGGCAGGCGGCCGGAGTGGATCCGAACACCGCGTTAAAAGAAGGAGGAAGCGCCGGAACGAGCGCCGCCCGTCATCGGTCGCGCAGGGTTCTGGTGGTAGGCGAATTCGCGCTGGCATTGGTTCTGCTGACTTCGGCCGGGCTTGCGATCCACAGCTTCTGGAATTTGACTCAGGTGGACTTCGGGGTCCGCCGCGACCACGTGCTTCATTTTTTCCTTCCTGTGCCGCAGGGAAAATTGCATAACTCCGAGGAAATGGTCGCCTTTTACAGGCAGCTTCTCGGCAAACTGGAATCTCTTCCTGGCGTCCTCAGTGCCGAAGCTGCCACCGGCATACCGATCGAGGGCCCCGGGTTCGGAAAGGCTTTCAGCATTGTCGGCCAACCCATTTCTGATCCTTCATCGCGTCCGGACGCGGGTTTCCAGATGGTCACGCCCAGATATTTCGAGACCTTCGGCATCCGCATTGTTCAGGGACGCGCGTTCACCGGCGAGGACACGGCCGGCGCGACCCCGGTCGCGATGGTGAACGAGGATTTTGTTCGTCATTATCTCAGCGGATCGGACCCGCTCAGGCAGCGAATTGCGGTCGATGAGCCCATTCCGGGGGTTCCGAGAAATGCTCCGCCCGTCGAGCGGCAGATTGTGGGGGTGTTTCGCAATGTCCGGGCCCGCAATTTCCGCAACCAGGACTCTCCCGAAATCTACGTGCCCTTCTGGCAGGCGCCGTGGCCGAGCGCTGCCATGGCCGTGCGAACCTCTGGCGATCCCGGAGCGATGACCGGGAGCATTGCCGGGGCGGTCGCATCGCTCGACCGCGACTTGCCGGTCACAAATGTGAGAACCATGGGCGAGATCTTAAGCGAAGTTCGGGCCTCCGACCGTTTTCTGACCGTTCTCTATGCGACTTTTGCGGCTTTTGCGCTTCTGCTGGCGGCGGTTGGGATTTACGGAGTCATGGCGTTTGTCGTGGGCGAGCGGGCTCGCGAAATCGGCCTGCGCATGGCTCTTGGAGCGGGCCGGGCAAACGTGCTGGCCATGATTGTCAAAGAAGGCCTGACGCTGGCAGTGGCGGGCTCAGGGTTTGGTTTGATCGGCGCGTTGTTTGTGGGGCGCGCGATGACCGGCATGTTGTACGAGGTAGGCGCCGTGGATATCCGGGCCTTCGCGGGAGTCGCGCTCGTGCTTCTCGTCTCGGCATTGCTTGCCTGCTACATTCCCGCCCGCCGCGCGGCGAACCTGGATCCCATGGTGGCGTTGAGGTACGAGTAACAGAAATAGACGGAAATAGTCGGGGAGTCATGGAAACGCTTTTACAGGATGTTCGATATGGATTGCGAATTCTCTGGAAGTCGCCGGGATTCACGGCGGTAGCCGTGGTGACGCTGGCGCTGGGGATTGGGGCGAACACGGCGATTTTCAGTTTGGTGAATGGCATCCTTCTGGTTCCGCTGCCCTACGCCAGGCCCGCTCAGTTGGTGAGCGTGACGCAGGGCGCTTATCCCCGCGGCGCGTTTGTGGCCATGCGGGACGAGGTGCGCTCCATGGAGGTCGCCGCCTATGCCGAAGGGCACGACTTCAATTTGACCGGGCGGGACGAGCCGGTGCGGCTGACGGGCACGCTGGTTTCGTCGGAATTGTTTTCCGTGCTGGGCGCGCGCCCGGCGCTCGGAAGGACTTTCAACCCCGGAGAAGATGCGGCCGGCCGGGACAATTACGTGATCCTCAGCAACGCGCTGTGGCGCGAGCGCTTCCGGAGCGACCCTTCGATTATCGGCCGCGCAATTGAAATTGCGGGGGTGAACCGCGAGGTCGTGGGCGTGATGCCGGCCGATTTCCATTTCCCGTCAAACCGAACCCAGATCTGGCTGCCGCTCGGTAACGATCCCCGGGACCCGATCGCGTATTGGGCGTCGGATTTTATGCCGGTCATCGGGCGCCTGCGCCCGGGAGCGACTCTGGCGCAGGCGCGAGGCGAACTTCGCATGTTTCAGGCGCGCGTGGGCGAGCTGTTCCCCTGGCACATGCCCTCGGACTGGAATGCCGGCGTAAGCGTCGAGCCGCTGCAGAACAGCATAGTTTCCGATGTGAGGACGCGGCTGCTGCTATTGCTCGGCGCAGTGGGGCTGATTCTTCTCATTGCCTGCGCGAACGTTGCCAACCTGACGCTCTCTCGCGCGGCAACCCGCGAGAAGGAGGTCGCGATTCGCTCGGCGCTCGGCGCGGAGCGGGCGCGGATCACGCGCCAACTGCTGACCGAGAGCCTCTTGCTGGCGTTCGTCGGCGGAATGGCGAGTCTGGGGATGGCCGAAGCCGGACTTGTCCTGCTCAAGTACGCGCTGCCTGCCGACACGCCGCGTCTGGCCGGCGCGCACATCGACTGGAGAGTGATGGTGTTCACCGCAGGGCTGAGCGTGCTCACGGGACTGCTGTTTGGAATCGCTCCCGCGCTTCAGTCGTCGCGCGCCGGTTTCACACAGCTCCTCAGGTCGAGCGAGCGCGGGGCAACCGTCTCGATTTCCGAACGTTTGCGCAACGGGTTGGCGATTGCCGAAGTTGCCTTTGCGACTCTGCTGATCATCGCCGCCGGTCTGTTCATCCGGAGCTTCTGGGCGCTTTCCCACGTGGACCCGGGATTTCAAACCGAGCGTCTGGTCACGGGGCGCATTACCCCGAACGAAAATTTTTGCAGCGACACCGGCCGGTGCCTCGCCTTTTATCGCAGCCTTCTCGAACAAACGCAAGCTGCGGCCGGAGTACACGGCGCGGCGCTCGTCAATACGCTGCCGCTTGGGGGCAGGGTCGCCAAACGTTCCCTCGACCTTGAAGGCTATGTCGCTCCGCCCGGCAAGACCGCCCCGCTTTTCTGGCTCAACGTGGTTACGCCGGATTATTTCGAGGTCATGGGCATTCGCATGATGGCGGGCAACGGATTTCCCAAGGATGCGGAGTCGGGGAATCCGGCGCTTGCGATGGTGAGTGAATCGACGGCGCGCCGCTACTGGCCGGGGCAGAGCGCGATCGGCAAGCACGTAAGGTTTGTGGGGGAGACGGAATGGCGCACCGTGGCGGGGGTGATTTCCGACGTCCGCGCCTACAACCTCGAAACAAACATCCCCGACACTTTCGAGGGAACCGTGTATGTGCCGCTCGCGCCCAACGCGACCCAGGAGGACCGCCGCGTGCCCGCGCAGATGACGATTGCGGTGCGCACGACGCTCGACGAATCGCAGATGGCGGCTGCACTGCGGCGAATTCTTGCCGGCCTGAACCACGACGTTCCGCTCAGCGAAGTGCGCACCATGGGCGCGATCGTGTCCGAAGCCGCGTCGACTCCGGCCTCGACCACTTCCTTATTTGTCACTTTCGCCGGACTGGCGCTGGTACTCGGGCTGGTCGGAATTTATGGCGTTCTGGCATTTCTGGTTTCCAAGCGCACCCGCGAGATCGGGGTGCGAATGGCCCTGGGCGCCCAGCGCCGGGATGTGCTCTGGCTGGTGCTTAAGGAAGGCGCAAGATTCACCCTCACGGGAATTGCACTGGGTCTTGCAGGGGCCTTCGCCGTCACTCGATGGCTCTCGAGCGAACTTTACGGCGTGGGCGCGGTGGATCCGCTTACCTACGGATGCGTGGCGGCCATTATGGCGCTCGTGACCATGCTCGCCTGCTACGTGCCTGCTCGCCGGGCCATGGCAGTCGATCCACTGACTGCCCTGCGCATGGAGTGACGGCATGCCCAAAGAGGACGAGATGTGGGGAACACCGCGGGACCCTGGCTACGCCCGGCCCCGGCTGAGGAAGCGTCCGGAATTTGCCGCCGATCGAGCGGGCACTGTGGCGCGCGGACTTGGCGCAACGGCCGTCTTCCTCTCGATCGATGGCGTCCTGTTGGGCTCGCTGCCCGGGTTGAAGCCCGGCCGCCTGGCCCGGACGTGGGACGTAAATTCCGAAGGGGTCGGCCTACCGTTGATCCGGAACACTTTGGGAGCGACATGATTCAACTGAAAAATCTGGAGCGCAGTTATAAGACACCGGCGGGGCAGTTTTTTGTGCTGCGGCGGGTGAACCTCGAAATTCGCGAAGGCGAGTTCTTGACCGTCATGGGGCCGTCCGGGGCGGGGAAGTCCTCCCTGTTAAATGTGCTGGCGCTGCTCGATGACGCCTGGGCAGGCGAGTACTGGTTTCGCGAGCAAGCGGTCCACAAGTTGAAGCGGAAAGAGCGCGCCGATCTCGCGAAGAAAAACGTGGGGATGGTATTTCAGAGTTACCATCTGCTCGACGATCTGACGGTGCGGGAAAACATTGATCTCCCGCTTTCCTACAAAGACGTTCCCGCGAAGCAGCGGCAGGCGATGGTGGCCGACGCGCTCGACCGGTTTCAGATCGTGGCGAAAAAGGATCTGTTTCCAAGCCAGCTCTCGGGTGGACAGCAGCAGCTGGTGGGAGTCGCGCGAGCGGTAATTCATAAACCCGCGCTGCTGCTCGCCGACGAGCCGACGGGGAATCTGCATTCGTCGCAGGCAAAGGAGATCATGGAGCTGTTTCGCGAATTGAATCAGCAGGGAACCACCATCATCCAGGTTACGCACTCGGAAACCAATGCGGCCTACGGTTCGCGCACCATTCAGTTGCGCGACGGCTGGGTGGTGAGCGACACGGCGAATCCAGAACTGCAGCCCTACGAGGCGGTGAAACCATGAGAACCACCGCCCACCCAAAGAAAAGCCTGGCTTTTCTGGCGTGCTGGCTGACTCTAAGCGCGTCGGCGCAGACGAGCGCTACCGTACCGCTTCAACTACCTCAATCGCGGAGTCCGCTCGCTGCTTACACGGCAACGGAAGTGCCGGCGCCTTCGCTCGCCAACTCGCCGGCTCTCATGCAGCTCATCCGCAACGGCAAACTTTATCTTTCCTTAAAAGATGCGATACAGCTTGCGCTCGAAAACAACCTCGACATCGCGATTGCCCGCTATAACCTGCCGATCTCGGAAACCGACATTCTGCGCACCCGGGCTGGCGGCGTATTCCGCGGCGTGAATGCGGGCATTGTGCAGGGCACGCCGGGCGGCGGAGTCGGCGGCTTCGGCACCGGCGCACCGGGGGCCGGACCCGGGGGCACAACCGCGGGCGCCGGCGGCGCCGGTGCCGGCGCGTCGGGTCTCGTGCAATCCACACTGGGCGTGGGAACGCCGGTATCTTCCTACGATCCCTCGTTTTTCGCCACCGTCGGCGCGGAACATCAGACGACGCCGCTTGCCAATCTGCAGGTTTATGGCGTTCCTCTGCTGCAACTCAACACCGGCCAGGCGAACTTCGGCTTTGCGCAGGCGTTTGCTACCGGCGGCAGCATCTCATTTGAGTTCAATAACAACCGGCAGACGACCAACAGCCCGTTCTTCAATCTTTCCCCGACGCTCGGGTCGATGTGGCGGATCACCTTTACCCAGCAGCTGCTGTCGGGATTCGGATTCGGGCCCAACCTGCGCTATCTGCAAATCGCGAAAAATAACCGGAAAATTTCCGACATCGCCTTCAAAGACCAGGTCGTCGCCACGGTAACGCAGGTGGAGAACATTTATTGGGACCTCGTGGATGCCTATGAGCAAGCCCAGGTGAACGAGCAATCCGTGGCCTTTGCCGAGCAGTCGCTCGACAACGCCCGGAAACAACTGCAGCTCGAAAGCATTCCGGCCATGGATGTGACGCGAGCGGAAGCGGAAGTGTCCAAGCGCGAGCAGGACCTGACCATCGCGCGAACCAGTCTGCAATTGCAGGAGCTCCTGATGAAGAACGCGCTCACCAAGAGCCTGGATGATCCGGTGCTCGAAGCGGTCGAGGTCGTGCCCACCGACCGTGCGCAAACCGTCCGGCCGCCTGCGAACCAGTCGGTGCAGGATCTGATTACGCAGGCGCTCCACGACCGGCCCGAGCTTCTTGAATCGGACGTCGATCTCCTGAACCGGCAGATCAGCCGCAAGGCGGCGCGCAATGCGCTCCTGCCTTCGCTTTCGCTGGTCGGTTTCTACGGAGGGTCGGGCCTGGCGGGTCCGCTGAATCCGGTCTACAACGTTCCCGGCGTGCCCAACGTTTCCACGGTGCCGATAGATTTTCCGGGCGCCCTCCAGAACTCGTTCAACAATACGGCGCCCGATTATTACGTCGGATTCAATCTGAACCTCCCGATTCGCAACCGGGTGGCCAAGGCAGACCAGTATCGTTCGGAGCTTGAATACCGGCAGGCGGAGTTGCGGCGGGAAGAGTTGCGGAAGCAGATCCGAATCGAGGTCCGAAACGCCGAGTACACACTCGAACAGACGGCGGCGCGCGTGGATGCAGCGCGAAAGGCGCGGGATTTGGCTGAGCGCACGCTTGAGATCACGCAAAAAGAGCAGACGCTCGGGGCGGGATCCATTTTCCAGACGATGACCGCCCAGCGCGATCTGGCCCTGGCCCAGCTGGACATGGTCACGGCGATGACCGTGTACGAAAAAGCCAAAGTGGAGGTGGACCGCGCAACCGGCGCAACTTTGGAACATAATGGAATTGAAATACAGCAGGCGATCAAGGGCGTCAACCCGTGACCGATGCGCCCGGGTCGGCAGGCGGCCAGGCCGGGAACCCCGGGTTGGGAGCCGCTTGGCCGGCACCCAGGACGCAGGCGCACCGCCGCCTTAAAATTCCAGAAACTATGCCCGCCTCCACCAAACCACGGGACGCAAGCGTTCTTGGGGCTTTGACCCGGACGGCTCGTCCTCCGCGCATTCTGGCGGCGGACGATCAAGAGCATATTCTTGAAGCCATCGAACTTCTGCTGAAGCCGGAAGGGTACAAAGTCGATGCGGTGCGCTCTCCCGAACTGGCGCGCGAGGCGATGCGGAGCGCCCAGTATGACGTTCTCCTGATCGATTTGAACTACACGCGCGATACCACGTCCGGGCAGGAGGGGCTCGACCTGCTTTCTGAACTCGTGGGGTACGACAGCACCTTGCCGGTGATCGTCATGACCGCCTGGGGCAACGTGGAGCTCGCGGTGGATGCCATGCGCCGCGGCGCACGGGATTTTATCCAGAAGCCCTGGGAAAACGAACGCCTGCTTTCGATCCTGCGCACCCAGGTGGAACTGCATCGCGCCTTGCAGGAGGCCGAGCGCCTGACGGCTGAAAACCGGCTGCTCAATGCTCAAGGCCGGCCCGAATTTGTGGCCACTGCACCCAGCATGGCCCCGATACTTGAAACCATCGCCCGCATCGCGCCCTCCGACGCCAATGTTCTCGTTACCGGAGAACACGGCACGGGCAAGGAGGTGGTTGCCCGTACCATCCACGCGTTGTCCTTGCGAAGCGCGCGCCCTCTGATTACGGTCAATACCGGAGGGCTGGCGGAGGGAGTCTTTGAGAGCGAACTGTTTGGCCACGTAAAAGGCGCCTTTACCGATGCCCGCACCGACCGCATTGGCCGTTTCGAATTGGCCGACGGGGGGACGATTTTCCTGGACGAAATCGGCAACGTTCCTTTGCACCAGCAGTCCAAGCTCCTGCGCGTCATCGAATCGGGGGAAATGGAACGGGTTGGCTCATCCAAAAGCAAAAACGTTGACGTTCGGATCCTCGCGGCAACCAACGCCGAGCTTGAGGCCCTGTGTGCGCGAGGGCAGTTTCGTGAAGATCTCTTGTTCCGGTTGAATACGGTTGAGCTGCATCTTCCCCCGCTGCGCGAGCGGCGGGAAGACATTCCGCTGCTGGCCATGCACTTCCTTTCCCAGTATGCCGCCCGCTACCGGCGCCAGGTGAAGGGCCTCGATGCCGCGGCGCTGCAGGCGATCACGCAATATTCCTGGCCGGGAAATGTCCGCGAACTCGAGCATACGCTTGAACGCGCCGTCCTCATGTGCCGCACCGAGCAGATTCAGAGCGCCGATCTCGGCCTGGGCTCCCAGCGCGCGCAGGGGCAGAACCTTGAGGAATTGAGTCTGGAAGCCGTTGAAAGTATCCTGATCCGCAAAGCGTTACAACGCTTTCAGGGCAACGTGAGTCACGCCGCAGAAGCTCTCGGACTGAGCCGCGGCGCCCTGTATCGCCGGATGGAAAAATATGGGCTTTAGCCCGGGTCTCCGCGATTTCCACCGAGAAAAGGGCCGAAAATCGCAACCCGCGCGTTTTGAACGCCGCGTCGCTCGATTTTCCGTTCTGCTGGCCGTGCCCGGACTCGTCGCCACCGGCATCCTGATCTGGTTTCCGCCCTGGTCGCCGGAATCCAAGTTGCTCCTGATCGCCGCGGAGGTGATCGCCTGCCTCGTCATAGGCTCGGCGCTCCATGACCACGTGGTTCGTCCGCTGCAGACGCTCGCCAATGTCGTGGGGGCGCTGCGCGAGGAAGATTACTCCTTCCGCGCCCGTCTGGCGGTTCCCAACGACGCTCTCGGCGAGCTCTCACTCGAAGTGAATGCGCTCGCGGACTTACTGGCGCACCAGCGAACCGGCGCGATCGAAGCCACGGCCTTGCTGGAACGCGTGGTGGAGGAAGTCGATATACCGATCTTCGCCTTTGACCCCCTCGAGACTCTGCGCCTGGTCAACTCCGCCGGAGAAAGGCTCCTGCACGAACCCGCCCGCCAGGCCCTCGGCAGGACGGCTTCGGATCTGGGCCTGGAAAACTGTCTCTCCGGCGAAACGGAATCCCTGGTTGAGCTGCACCTGGGAACCAATGCCCGCTGGTTCGTCCGACGCAGCTCCTTTCGCCAGCAGGGAATTCCGCATACCCTGGTGGTCCTTTCCGATGTCAGCCGCGCGTTGCGGGAAGAGGAGCGCAAGGCATGGCAACGATTGATCCGCGTACTCGGACACGAGTTGAACAATTCTCTGGCGCCGATCAAGTCCATTGCCGGGAGCTTGAATGCCCGACTCCCGGGCAGCGGAGTCAAGCTAGACGAGCAACAGGACTTTGAACGCGGACTGAACATCATCGCCGCCCGCGCCGCCTCCCTCGGCCGTTTCCTCGAGGCCTATCGCAAGGTGGCCCAGATTCCTCCGCCTGTGCTTCAGAAGTGTGCCATTGCGGCATTGACCAGGCGCGTGGCCAGCCTGGAGACCCGAGTGCCCGTCGAGGTGGTGCCGGGCCCGGATATCGCCTTTCTGGCCGATGCCGACCAACTGGAGCAAATGCTGATCAACCTCGTGCGCAATGCGGCGGAATCTGTCCTGCAGGCCACGGAAGAAAACTCGAACTCCAACGGGTCGAGAGAACCGGATTCGGGACGCCAAATCGTTCTCTCCTGGAAAGTCGCCGAGGAGACGATCGTGATTGCCATTGAAGACGACGGCGTCGGACTGATGAATCCCGCGAACGTATTTGTGCCTTTTTATACCACTAAGCCGCAGGGAAGCGGTATCGGACTTGTGCTTTCCCGTCAAATTGCCGAAGCCCACGGCGGCACACTGCAATTGTCAAACCGTACGGATGGCCGGGGCTGTACGGTAAAGATCACACTGCCTTTGCAGCTGACGGCTGCAGGTGACAGACGAGCCGAAGATAAGTTGGCGTGAACTTCGGATGACTTAGAGAAGACGACCGTGTAGCTTGCGGGCCGTAAATGCGTGATGTCACGAGGCTCAAAGAGTCGAGCGATGACAAAAGGGTCGGATGCCGTTCCACAGGATCCGGATCCCAATACACAGCAGAGGAACGCGGAACGATGACCGTTCGTGCCCGCCTTGCCCAGGACTCGGGCAAGCTGATCGGCATAGCCGTCGCACGGGAAAACCGACCAGAGCCACAGTGACCATGGCAAGAGCGCGGCAAAATGATCCCGATGGGAAATCCATAACCGTGGGTCGCTGTTTGGTCGCCCAATGTCAAAGCGACGGGAATCGCGCCCGGACCCACGGTGAGTGGCGGAGTCAGGGGAGAGTGACGGGTCGTAACAACGTTAACCGGTGTGCGGCAGAGAGCGAAGCAATTGGCTCACGCCGTTCCATACGATCTGCACTCCTATGCACACCAGTAGAAACGAAGTGAGCTTCACAATTACGGTCGTTCCCGTCGGGCCCAGGACGAGCGCGAGGCGATCTGCAAACGCATAGCAAAGATATATTGTTGCCGCCACGATCACGGACCCGATTGCGGCTGCAAGAATCGAAACCACGCTTGTTCTGAGATTGTGCGGCTGATTCGCGCCCAGAGTGATGGCAACTGAAATCGAACCGGGGCCAACCGTCAAGGGCAGAGTCAGCGGGTAAAACGCTTCATGTAGAACGTCCTTGCAGTTTACCTTGCGCTCCACCGCGTTTCGGTCGGTTGCATCCTCTTGCCTGAGCAATGCCCATCCCGACACGAGCACAATCATCCCGCCTCCAACCTGTACAACTGGAAGCGATATCCCGAAGAACGAAAGCACGTGAGCCCCGATGGTGAAGGAGGCAACCAGCAATATGAAACTGTTCAGCGCAATGCGACGGGCGAGCAGTCTCCTTGACTCCCGGTCATAGTTGAGTGTGAGCGAGAGAAACACCGGTGCACCGCCGATCGGGTCGACGATCGGAAACAGAGCGCTTATTACCAGGAAAATGCTCTTGGCAGTTTGAATAACCACCCACCCTCCAGCAAGAACATCGTTGAGAATGACGGCCCAGGTTTCCCGACATCGGGATTCATGATTCTAGACCTGAGACGCCGTCGCTTGCAGAAAGTCGTCGCCTTTCGGCCTGAGGTGCGGAACAGGTACTTCGTGAGCCCCAACGTATACGACGAGTCCAATTTGCTCGGCGACATTAAGCGGTCAAATTGCTGCGCAGTCATATCCCGAAATGTACTTGGACATGCACTAACCAAATTTATGAATCAACAACATACCCGCCAAGCCGACCGTGCAGAATAAAGTGCTCAGGGTGAGTAAGAAAACCTGGACCACATCGGCCACAGATTTCAGCTCAGAACTGGATGGAACTGCGGGAGGCTATCTGCGCCGTTCTCTCCATACACGGGTAAGAAGCAGTAGGAATGCGTTTGCCGCCATAGGCCGGCGACGGGGCGAAGCCCCCCTGCCTGCCCGCATACAGCCGAAATCAAAGATCCCGGTCAACTCACGCTATCGGCCAGCGGCAACCATACCTGAAAACGTGTATCGCCCGGTTTCGAATTGAACTGAATATTGCCTTTGTGCCTTCTTACGATCCGCTGGACGGTGTCGAGGCCCAATCCCGTGCCTTCGCCGACTCCCTTGGTGGTAAAGAAAGGTTCAAAGATGTGACCCTTGATTTCCGGGGATATCCCGGGACCATTATCGCCAATCTCGACCACGACGCAGCCATTATCGCGGTAGGTGCGAACTCTGAGCTCGCCTTTGCTGTTCATCGCGTCAATCGCATTGTCGATCAGGTTCGTCCACACCTGGTTGAGCTCGCTCCCAAACGAGTTCACCAGCAGCGGGACGGGCTGGTAGTCCCGGTGCACTATCACTCCTCGCTTGAGCTTGTGATTCAAAATCGTCAGTGTGGTTTCCAGGCTCTTGACGACATCGACGTTTTCGACCGGCGACCGGTCCATGTAAGTGTATTCCTTGATCGCCCGGACCAGATCCGCAATTCGCGAAGCGCTGCTTTCGATTTCATTCAGCAGGTTCGCGATCTCCATCGAAGCGGCAATTCGAACCAGCGCCGCCCGTGCGGTCCCGGGATCGAGATGTTCGAACAAGGATTCGAGGGTCCCGGGCATGACTCCCCGCTGCGCAAGTTCGGCCGCGAGTTGCCACAAGTCATTTTGGCCGTGGCTGCGCAGCAAAGAATCGATTTGATCTTCGAGGTCGCCGATCGTCAAGGCATCCGGCGGCGGTTCGCTGCCTCCTCGGGTGAGGGAGGACTCAAGCTTTTCTACTTCTGCCTTCTGCGTGGGTGTGAGTTCGCGGCGTCCAAGTTCGTGGCTTGCATCCTTGATGCGATGCAACGTGTCGCGCAGCTGTGCGGCCGCACGTTTGGCCGCGGCAGCCGGATTGTTGAGTTCGTGAGCCAGCCCGGCCGACAGTTTTCCCAGGCTGGCCAGCCGGTCGCGCTGTTGTTCGATCCGTGTAGCCTCGCGCACCCGATCGGTCATCACGCCAACCAGGCGCGTCACCAGTTCCGGCATTTTCTGAATGAGCTCGGGAAACAGCGTCGTCGGGAAGCGAAGGACGCGCGCCTCCTTCAAGGCCCTGCCGGTGACGGTGTATTGTTTCATTCGCGAAAAAGGCAAAGGGCCGGTGACATCCCCGATCTTGCCGGGGAAAACGACGATCTCGCCATTGAAGTCCCCGCGCCACTCGAATTCGCCTTCGAGAAGGACGAACATGGCCTCTGGAGGGTCGCCCTGCCTGGCGTAGATTTCGCCTGCCTTGAGCTTCACTTCCTGCGACTGGCCGAGGAACCAGGTAATTTGATCATCCGGTAAATCGGCGAACGCAGGAACGCGCAATAGTTCCGATGAAGTTGCCATCTATACCTTGCTCAAATACTGATGAATGAACTGCACCGCCACGGAACCTTCCCCGACTCCCGAGGCCACGCGCTTGACCGAGCCATGACGCACGTCTCCCACCGCAAAGATCCCGGGAACATTGGTTTCAAGCAAAAAAGGATCACGGTCAGGCGCCCATCCTTTGGGACGCTCGCCGTTTCGAATCAGGTCCGGCCCGGTAAGGATGAAGCCTCGGTCGTCTCTTTCGACCAGCCCCGCCAGCCACTGGGTGCGCGGGAGGGCGCCGATAAAGATGAACATCGAGCTTGCAGGTACGCGCTCGATCTCGTTCGTATCCGAGCACAGCACAGAAATTCCTTCGAGGTGGTTGTCCCCGTGGGCTTCGGCCACACCGGCATGCGTCCATACCTGAATGTTGGGCGTTTGCTCGATCTGATCGATCAAATACTGCGACATCGTCGCCGCCAGGCCCTCACCGCGCACCAGAATCACCACCCGGTCGGCATACTTCGAAAAGTTCATGGCCGCCTGGCCGGCCGAATTGGCGCCGCCGACAACGTAAACAATTTCGCCCTTCGAGGAGAGAGCCTCGGTGCTTCCGCCTCCGTAATAAACGCCGGCTCCCTGCAGCCTATCTACGCCCGGGGCCTCCAGCCGCCGCCATTGCACTCCGGTCGCAACCATCAAGGCGTGACAGGAGATTTCGTTTCCATCGGCAAGTTTGACAATCCGATACGAGCCCTCGGTGCGAACGCTCAGGGCTTCCTGCGGCGACAAGATTTCCACGCCAAAACGCTGGGCCTGCACCACCGCGCGGCGCGCCAGATCGCCCCCGCTCAGGCCCGTCGGGAATCCAAGATAGTTCTCGATGCGCGAGCTCATCCCGGCCTGCCCTCCTGGCGCCTCGCGCTCGACCATAACCGTATGCAGTCCTTCGGAAGCACCGTAGACCGCAGCCGCCAGACCGGCAGGTCCCCCGCCGATGATCGCCAAATCGTAGAAATCAGTCTGAGCTCGCGTGCGCAAGCCCACTTTCTGCGCGACTTCGGCGGGAACGCACTCCAGCAGTTTTGTCCCATCGGGGAACAGGACAACCGGAAGATTCGCTGCCTCGGGTCCGAGGACATCCAGGATGCGCTTGGTCTCCGGGTCGCCCGAAGAAAGCTCGACGTCAATCCACTGGTAGGGAACGTGGTTCCGTGCCAGAAAATCCCGCAACTCATAGCATCGCCGCGACCAGCGCGTACCCAGACACCGGATGCCTTCAAAGGCGGGTCGATACGATGCTCGCCAGTCGTCGAGCAGGTCATCCAGCTGAGGGTACAGATGTTGGGCCGGCGGGTCCCATGGCTTCATGAAAAAGTAGTTGATATTCGCCTGGTTGATAGCGCTGATCGCTGCGCTCGTGTCTGCATATGCCGTCAGAAGCGCGCGCTTGGCATTGGGGAAGATCTGCATTCCCTCCTGAAGAAATTCCACACCGTTCATGCGGGGCATGCGCTGATCGGCCAGCAGCAGGGCAACACTGTCGTTGCGCACTTTCAGCTGTTTCAGAAGGTCGAGTGCTTTTTCCGGGGAATCGCTCCCGATCACTCGATAGTCGGCCCCGTACTGCGAGCGGAGGTCGCGTTCGATGGCGCGCAACACCTGGGCGTCGTCATCCACGCTGAGGAGAATCGGCTTGGGCATAAAGAACTTCGCTGGCTAATAGATTATTCGAAGATCTGGGTTTACGTCTGAATGTTTTTAGATACGAAATTAACGGTTTGGTCGCAAAAGCGCATTGTACCTGGCTTGTCGAACGCCCATTCCCGAACTCAATGGTTCAACGAGGTTCGGCTGCGGGCGCTGGCTGGTGAGAACCGCCGTCGCGTTTATCTGAGCCGCTCGCGCCCTCACCACTCCGAAGTCGCAACGGGAATCGAGGAACACTCCGCGTGAGAGTGCGCGAGAACGCGAGTTCCAAATCAGGTTGACAAAAAACAGGCCTTCCACACAACCACAGACTTGCCCAACTTCAGCATGAATTCAGCGAATTTCAGCAGCGTGGTTTGACGCTGCTTAGTACGGTTGCTATTATCGAACTGCGGGGTGGAGCAGTCTGGTAGCTCGTTGGGCTCATAACCCAAAGGTCGGTGGTTCAAATCCACCCCCCGCAACCAACCTAAAGTGCTGATTCCAAAGACATTAAAGAAATTGAAAAGGCCGCCAACGAGGGCGGCCCGAGTCGTACTGTGCGGGAACTGTGCGGGTTTTTACTGGACTGAGTTCTTTGGCAGAGGGGAGGCACTTGCGGACTGCGCCTCTCTCCACTCCCGTCGCCGTTGCTGAACCTGCTGCTGGCGGGCGCGCTTCTCTTCGTCTGAGAACAAGTCGGCATACCGCTTGAACATCGACTGCGAGAGATGTCCGGTTACCGTCATGCAGTCGTCGGCGGTCGAACCGGCCTTCCACATCTCATGCGCCGCGCTTCTGCGGAAATCGTGAAAGAGGCGGCCCTCGTAGCGCGGCGTCTCCCACTTCCGCGCGCACCGTGAGCAGGTGCGGGTCGCGTCGAGCACTGAATCGAATTCGCCTTCCGCGTTCTTGCATACGCGGCAATAGAACTTGCCGAGACCGTTCAGAACGCACGCGCTCTGCCACGCCTTGCGGTAGTCGACGATTGGCTTTCCGTTGTGATGAAAAATCAGGTCGCAGCCCTCGACCGCGGCGGTCCGTCGACGGTCGAGGATTTCCTGCATGGCGGGCGTGATGGCGATCGAGCGGGCCTGACGGTTCTTCGCGTCCCGCGAAGGCACTTCGATTGACTCGGGCCGCAGGTACGACAGCTTGACCTTCAAGAGTTCCCCGGCGCGCGTGCCGGTCTCATAGGCAAACCTCGCGGCGTCGGACAGGTATTCCGGCAGGCTCGCGAAAATGGCTTCGGCCTCGGCGGGCGAAAACTTGCCCTTTCGGACGTTCCCCGATTCGTCGAGCATTTCGATCTTGAGCGCCCGGCTCAGCTTGGGCGGGGTGGCGTTCGACGCATAGGCGAAGGCCTGCGCGAGCAATTGCAGGCTTCGATTGATAGTCGCATTTGCCTTGCCCGCGGCCTTCTGGTGCGCAACGAAGGCCTCGACGTCACGGCTGCCCACGTTGAGCGCGCGAGACTCGCCGAAGTAGTCGCGCAGTCGCTTCAGATGCGAGCGCATCTGGGGGTTAACCTCCCGCGCGATCCCGCGCTTGCCGCCGCGGCGGTAGTGCGCGACCAGGTCGTCGAGGATTTCGTTGACCGTAACCCGTTCCTGCTGCGGTCCGGCGAACGGCTTCGCGCCGATCTTGTCCGCGCCCACTTCGTTCAGACGATTGCGCAGAAACTTTGCCGCTTTCTTCGGGTCTTCGGTCCCAGTCGACTCGCGGAATTGTTTTCCGCGCAGCCAGTACTCGCACCACAGTGCCGAAGTGTTGGGCCGCTTGAAGATTCTCCCATCGCCGCGCGCCATGTTTACTTGCCCCCTTTCTTTTGCCGCGGCTTGTTCCAGTAGGGAGTTTTGCATTTCGGGCAGATCGTTGGCAGCTCGGGACGCCGAGGATACCAGGAATGCCCGCATCGTTTGCATTCGTAGGTGGGAAGCTTCATGACCCATAAGGTATACCTATAGGTAAGTTTTGTAAACAGGAACTCTTCACCGTTTGCGCGCCATGTGTTGGTCGATGCCGAGGGAACTGAAGAGAAGCTTGCGCCCCTCGCGGGCGACGAAGGAAAATTTTGAATGATGGCGGTAAAGGTAGGCCACAGAAACACCCATTTTTTCCGCGGCTTTTTTGACGTCGAGGTGTTTGTCTTGCGGGCGGACGCCGTTATGCTCCTCGGGGCGCGACAGCTTCAAGAGACAGTGTCCGCGAATCGTCTCCAATTCCCCCAACAACTCAGGCAATTGCTCGGGCGCCATCGAGCGGACGCTATCGAGCACGCTCTGTAATTCAGGTCGCATTTTGCCTGCTGTAGCCTCACCCCTGGCCTATCGGTCGCTCCTGGCGCATCCTAGCGCAACCTTTGGGCGCTCTGCGGCGTGTTTCGGCGGCACCTCTGCGCTGGTTGCCCGCGAATCTTGGCAGAGCCCTTGCCGCGCCGACCGCGGTCAGGGTGTCGCCTTCGAGCCTTTCAAGTTTCGCCATCTGTTCTCGGAGAATGTCAGCATCTCGCCGTATGCTCTCGGTCAGTTCTTGCACCTTCTTGAGTTCCGATTTCCTGTCAAATCCGGTCATTGCCTTTCCTTCTTTGCGAGTTCGTCGGTTTGGGTCTATCCATGAGTGCTTGGTCTTGACTTCTCGGCTCCGGTCAACCGCGCCAAGTCGAAAGCCCATTGCGCGCCGTATCGACGCAACAGAGCGTCACATTCGTCCATGATGTCCCGCTGTTTGTCTGTATCGGTTCTCGCCGCGATCCCTCTCTCGAATTCGTAATGCAGTTTGATGAACCGAACGAGCGCTTGCTCGGAGTCTATGATTGCTTCCGTTCCTAACGCGCTCTTCACTGCTTCCCCCCGGCCCGCACTCGTAACAAGTTATGTCTATATAGAACCCACCGATGGCCCGGTTCCTCTGACTACGCACCTGAACCGTCGAAATTCAGGTTTTGCTGCTCCGGTTTCGCGGCGGTCGGTTCCACTTTTGAGAATCTCGCCTTCTCCAACCGCTCAATGCATCGCAAACACGGGCCTTTTCGCCCTCCGTCGATGCGATGCATAGTCTTTTGCTCACACTTCAAGCAGTAGAACTGCACAGCGACCGTCCGTTTTGTGAAATGCTCACCCATTCAGTTCGCAGCAGCGTGGGCATACATCGCCCAGGTCGCGATCCCCTCCGCGGGACTGCCTCGCTCCCTGGTAACGTCCTCCAATTTCCGGATTCCGAGGCGCTCGAGCTCAACTACAGGAATCCAGCCGCAGTCGTAGTTCGGCGTTAAAAAACCGATGTCGCATGACGGACACCGTACAGAAGCCGGTGCCTCTTCCTCTTCCGGCTTGAGAGTACGAAACAGCCCAAGAGCTTCGACCCGCCGGCAGCCTTCAAACGCTTGCTCGAGTTGAACCGCTCGCTCCGCGCTCGAGGCAGAAGCGTACTTGCCCGTGTACTCTAACGTCCATGAGAGCGCAGCAGCATAAGCCGATTGCCCGTTCTTGGTATCAGGCTGCGCC
>Ga0123356_10000816_pt1 | contig 34555 bp, 28 predicted proteins | sample TergutEmb28metaG_2_FD_92546 | JGI IMG/M metagenome (GOLD analysis project Ga0123356, IMG submission 92546) | Embiratermes neotenicus P3 segment gut microbial communities from Petit-Saut dam, French Guiana - Emb289 P3 | ecosystem: Host-associated > Arthropoda: Insects > Digestive system > Gut ...
CTTTTGTAGTAGTTTTTGCAACAGCATGTAGTGGTGTTGGACCTGAAGAACGCCAACCCGGTGACTCGGCTAAAGCGATGTTCATAACGCAGACGATGACAAATGATGCCCAGGCATTTACATGGAGAGAGTTCCAGAGATTGATGGGCGAGTTTAATATAACTATGACTCATATATCCGGCAACAACGAAGTAGCTGTTGAAATCGATGGAGTTGAGATGGCTATCAGAGATGGTTATAACGTTATTTTTTGTAATCCAAGTGATACTGACGCTATTGTAGAACCGCTTCGACGCGCAAGAGAAGCCGGCATCATAGTCGGAATAATCGCAACTCAACTCCCGGAAGGGGCAGAAGATGCAATGGACTTCTTTGTCGGTACAGACGATTTTGCAGGCAGTATGACAGCAGGTGAACTCGTATCAGAAGCTTTCCAGAGTGGTGCAAACTTCGTTGAAGTGGGAGGTCCGGCAGGAACTCCGGCTCAAATAAAGCGTTCCGACGGTTTTCGTGTAGGATTAGCTGAAAATATCATAGAGCTGGATGCCAAAAACAGCTCCGGCGGCTGGGAAACCGCAGAGGCTAAAGCAATAATGGAAGAATTCCTTGCAGTACACGGTAATGCTATAGATATCGTATGGTGCCACTGGGATGACGGTGCCACCGGGGTTATTGAAGCGGCGCGTGCTGCAGGCAGATCTGATATATTCATCATCGGTGTTGGTGGCAATATTGCCGGGTTTGAACAGGTAAGAGACAGTACTCAGGCACTCAGTGTCGGACAAAGCTACACAAGTATAGTAGCCCAGGCGCTTGATAATGCAAGGAGAATCCTAGACGGTGAAACTGTACCTACAATAAACATTATTCCCATGGTGATGGTAACGATAGATAATGTAAACGATCTGCCATGGCCTGAGTGGTAAGTTGCTTTAATACAAGAAAAAACGGTCGAAAGACCGTTTATTCTTGTATTAAATTCATCTTTTTGCGTCCAGTTTTTGTTCCCTTGCTTCTGCCTCTGTGTTGGAGATGTACTCGAGGAGTATCTGCTTTATTATAACAGTGACAGGAACTGCAAGGAACATTCCGACTATCCCAAAGTATGCGCCGCCTATAACGACTGCAATGATGACCAGTATAGGGCTTATCTTGAGAGAAGATTTCATGATCCTCGGTTCTATATAGTTTCCGTCAAGCTGATGGAAAGCAAGAAGGGCAATCATGACATAAACTGCTGTATTCAGATCACAGGTTATAAGCGTTATTATACTGATAATGATCGCAGATATGATCGAACCAATGTAGGGGATGAAGTTGAACACACCGGCGATAAGCCCAAGAAGCATTGCGTATGGTACACCAAAAATGAGTAAAATGATTGTAGCAGAAATGAAGTTGATTATACTGTCTAATCCTTTGCTTGCAATAAATGTAAACAAAACCTTGTTTATCTGACTTAAGTATTTTATTGAACTGTTTACTCTTTTTTCATTCTTAAACACTGCAACATTTAATCTGTTGAAAAAGACGGCTATCCTATCCCTATCCAAAAGTATGTAGAGGGAAATCACCAAACCCATCATAACGCTGAAGATGTCTCCGGCAAAGCTCACTACGTCTCTTGCAGCCTGCTCAATATTGTCCGGATTCATGACTCTATTGAGAAGATCATTCGATGAGCTTCTTATTATTTCCGCTATATCAAACTCAATCAAGATGGAATCCTCGGGCAGATTATCGACGTAATCTAAAACATCAGCGATATAACCCGGAACCGAGTTGGCGAGATCGATGACACTTGTGAAAATGATCGGCGTAACAAAACCTAAGATAAAGCCAACAATCAGTAATAACACAAGGAAAATCAAGATCGTTGTGATACCTCTGGCACGCTTGGATATGAACGCTACTTTTGACTTTGCCAAAAGCTTCTCTATGGCTTTATGAGGTATATAAATAAAGTATGAAAAAAGGATGCCATAAAGCAACGGTGAGATGATGTAAAGGAAGTTCCCGATCGCTGATGTTATTTGCTCGATATTATCAATGGTCTTGTATATTATCATCATTATGATAGCGATAATACAAATCGGGATCCACTTAGTTAACTCAAAATCTGCTTTTTTCATCAGCATTCAACTCCATTCCAAAAATATTGTATCATGAGGGAAAATAATTGACAAGAAGTACTTTAATATGGGTGGGCAACCCGCTTTTTACTGCGTTTTTTATGCACGCAAATTAGTGTATTTTTACTATTGCTATTTCGTAATTTAGTGATAGAATGGAAAACAGTGTATTTTGAAGCGTTTTATAACGATATCATCATCGGAGGTATAGAAAATTGGCTATTGAAAATTTATTCTGGCTCGGTTATATCGGTGCTTTTGCGGGTTTGATTTTTGCATTTACACAAATCCGTAAAGTCATGTCATATCCGGAAGGCAACGAGACAATGGTTAAAATCTCAGCCGCCATACGCGAAGGTGCAAATGCATACATGAAGCGCCAGTATAAAACGGTCGCGATATTCTTCGCAATAATGTTTGTACTGCTTGTGGTTCTGTCGTTATTTGGACTTGTAAACCGGTTTACTCCATATGCGTTTGTGACAGGCGGATTGTTTACCGGTCTGTCCGGCTTTATAGGTATGCGGATTGCCACTTATGCAAACGTCCGTACGGCGAATGCGGCAAATGAAGGCTTGAATAAAGCGCTTCGTGTTGCGTTTTCGTCAGGATCTGTTATGGGCTTTACTGTAAATGGTCTTGGATTACTTGATATAACGACATGGTTCTTATTACTTAAGTTTGTATTTAGAGTAAGTGATGCGGATATAGCGCAAACGATGGTCACTTTCGGTATGGGTATCGCATCTATGGCGATGTTTGCGCGCGTAGGCGGTGGCATCTTTACAAAAGCAGCGGATGTCGGAGCTGATCTCGTAGGAAAAGTTGAGGCGGGTATTCCTGAAGATGATCCGAGAAACCCCGCTGTTATCGCTGATAACGTTGGAGACAACGTTGGTGATGTTGCAGGTATGGGGGCTGACCTCTATGAATCGAATTCTAACGCTATAGTCGCAACTATTGCATTGGGTTTTGCTGCGGCGTATGGTTATGCAGGATTCCTGCTTCCGATACTCGTTTCCGCAGTAGGTGTTATTTGCTCGATAATTGGCACCTTCTTTGTGAGAACTAAAGAAAAAACAAATCAAAAGTCGCTTTTGCGCTCATTGCATACCGGTGTCTTCATTGCAGGTGGACTCGCAGCTATTGCTACGATCCCACTTACGCTGTGGCTCTCAAGAGTCTCGGGACCGGAGATGTGGAGCAACAGATGGGGTATCTTGATTGCGGTTCTTGCCGGTATCGTCTCAGGATTTGTTGTTAGCTTTTCAACAGAGCACTACACATCCGATGCCGCTAAACCAACACGCGATTTAGCTAAGTCCAGTGAGACAGGTACGGCGACTCTGATGATCGGCGGTCTGTCTTTGGGTATGAAATCTACTGCAGGTCCGATACTGGCAGTATCGATTTCCGCTATCATAAGTTTTACAGCTTCAGGTGGCTTTGCAGGTAACGAGTATGCAGGTCTCTATGGTATAGGACTTGCCGCTGTTGCTATGCTCGCAACAAATGCTATAATTCTTGCGACTGACGCATTTGGACCTGTTGCAGATAATGCCGGCGGAATAGCAGAGATGTCCAAGCTTCCTCCGGAAGTACGTGAGCGCACGGATGCTCTTGACTCTTTGGGGAACACGACTGCAGCTACAGGAAAAGGCTTTGCGATCAGTTCTACGGCTTTCACTGCACTTGCACTTCTTGCGGCATATGTTAATGAAGCAAATATCTCACTTGAAAGACTTGGACAAGGTGAGCTTGATCTTCGCATAACAAATCCAAGCGTTCTTATAGGGTTGTTTATTGGAGCTGCACTTGCGTTCGTCTTTGCCGCATTTTGCATCTCGGGTGTTCATAGAGCGGCGCAGAGTGTTGTTATAGAAGTAAGACGTCAATTCAAGGAGATCACAGGTCTGATGGAAGGGACTGCTGACGCAGATTATGCGACTTGTGTTGATATTTGTACACTTAATGCTCAAAAGGAGATGATAGCTCCATCAATACTTGCGGTATTAGCTCCTATAGTGACCGGTATGGTGCTTGGTGCATCCGGTGTCGTAGGTATGCTGGGCGGAGTTATTGCAGCAGGTTTCTGTATGGCGATATTTATGCTTAACTCAGGCGGTGCCTGGGATAATGCAAAGAAGTACATCGAAGCGGGGAATCATGAGGGCAAGGGTAGCGAAAACCATAAAGCTGCTGTCATTGGAGACACTGTTGGCGATCCACTAAAGGATACGGCAGGTCCTTCATTCAACATCCTAATTACGCTTGCTTCAACTGTTTCCATAGTCTTTGTAGGCATCGCTACAAGATTTTCGCTAATAGACTGGGTAGCAGATTTTATAAGGAATCTCGGATAATTGAATTAACAGGAAACAACAAGTGAGCAATTTACTCTGAATTTTTCGCTCGGAACGGGTCTTGTCGCCCTACTCTCACGAAAAATCCATAGCAAACAGCTCACTTGTTTTAATTATTTTATTCTTCAGACATCTTCTTTTTTTCGTTTTATGGAGTAGCAGTCCATTGCTATTATAGTTACAATGACAATTCCAATAACCAGATTACGCATAAACTGGCTAATTTCTGTTATAACTCCGTCGATCCTGAACAGGTTCATACTGTATCTGAAGAGATGCATAACAAATACGCCAATACCGCTTCGTACAACTCCGCCGATTCCTCCGGCAAATGATGTGCCGCCTATGACAACGCTGCAGTTGACCAACAGCGGGGTTAGATCCCCGTAAATTGAGTTGCCTGTGTTCCATCTGGAAGCAAGAAGAATTCCAGCAATCGATGCGCATGTTCCGGTAATAATAAAAGCGACCCATTTTGTACGCACAACGTTGATACCGGAATGTTCCGCAACCTCGTAGTCACCACCGAGAGCATAACAGTTTCTGCCAAAGCTTGTAAACCGCATCAGACAGAAAATCAAAACTCCTATTATCAGCATGTATACCACAATACTGGGAAGACCGAGTATTGTGGCATTGGATATGGCTCTAAACTCGGCGACCTGATTTGATACAGGTCTTCCGTCTGTGATATATAATGCGACTCCTTTAATAAAAAGGCCCATCCCGAGGGTGATTATAAAAGCTTCGGTTTTTTGATGAACAATGAGAAAGCCATTAATAAATCCAACTAAAGATCCTGATAAGATAGCAAGAAGCAATGCAAGAAACAACGGCATACCGCTGTTGACCATCATTATTGCCAATATGCCGGACATTGACATCACTGACCCGACCGAAAGATCGCAGCCTTTGCAAATAACAGCGAGCGTGACACCAAATCCAATGATCAAATCGGGTGATGCAGTTACTAAAAGTGCCTCCATGTGACCGCGTGTAAATATACTTGAAGACGAAAACGTCATGATAAAAAACAGTATGCCAATGGCTACAATAGCTTTTTGCTTGCCAAGAATTTTATATGTCTGTTGACCAATTACTTTTGCATTAATGTTCATAACAGTCCACCCCCTAACCTTTTGCATGTCTGCGATGGTCAAGCCATATCGCAAGTACCAGAACTGCTCCCCTTATAACCTCCGGCAGGAATTGGTTCGTGCTTATAAGGACTATACAGTTGAATAGCAATATTATCAAAGAGACACCAAGCACAGTCCTGAGTACACTACCTCTTCCGCCAAGAAGTGATGTGCCTCCTACAACAACTGCCATTATCGAGTCGCGTGCGTAATCGGCTCCCATCAGCGGAGATGCCACCGGAGAACGTGAGAAGAGGACTATTGCCCCGATTGCAGTCATAAATCCGCATATAGCATAAATAATGATCATTATTCGTTTTGTTGGAATGCCGCCAAGTTCGGCAGCAACAAAGTTACCGCCGGTATAGTTGATCGACCTGCCTGTCAGAGTCTTCTTTTGGAAGATAAACAGTACAGTAAGAAAGAACAGAAAAACAAAAAATGCGATCGGAAAAATCCCGCCTACCGAACCTGAGCTGAGAGCATTTGTTACAGGCATCGGGTTATCAAAAAAGTTTCTGTCTATGGGGCTGCCGCCTGTATATAGTTGGGATGCAGCTTTATAAATCTCGCTCATACCAAAGGTTATAAACAGTGCTTTTGCCTGTGTTGTTGCTCCCGATGCTACCAGAACCGTTCCGTTTAGCAAACCCAAAGATGTTCCGAATGCTATTCCAACCATCATCGCCGGAACTTCTCCGATAGATTCAACCAAAGACAGGGTTATCATGGAAACGAGGCTGATCATACCCGGAAGCGACAGGTCTATAAATCCACCAACGATAATAAACGTCATTCCAAGTGCTGTAAAACTGAGTGGTCCGAACTGGCGCATTATGTTTGTGAAGTTTTCAAGAGTCAGAAATCTGGGCTCAATTATAGCTGTCACAACAACAAGCATTATTATTGCAATCAGAACCAGATACTCCAGTAAAAAGTCTCCGGTTTTTTGCAGATATCCCCTTTCGGGTGATGCTTCTTTAGTCATAATCGATCCCCCCTTATCCTATCGCGGCATCCATGATTTCATGTGCCGATGTTTCTTCAGGGTTAAATTCACCTGTGATTTTACCCTCACATATCGTCAGCACACGATTACTCATGGCGAGCACTTCCGGCAATTCAGAGGATATTAAAATGACCGAACCGCCGTTTTCTGCAATTTTTTTGATAAGCAAATATATTTCATATTTCGTACCTACATCGATACCACGTGTCGGTTCGTCAAGTATCAAAATGTCAGGGTTTATTTCGAGCCAGCGTCCCATGATGCACTTTTGCTGATTGCCGCCCGAAAGGGTTTGTGTTTTTGTGTGCGGTGATGGGGTTTTTATCGAAAGAGCTTCAATTTGTCGCTCTGCAATGCCTTTTTCAAGTGACGAGTTAACAAATCCTAGCTTAGTGATCCTCTCAAGGCTTGACATAGTAATATTATCCCTCACGGAAAATGATAATACCAAACCTTCAAGCTTGCGGTCTTCGGGTAAAAGGCCGATTCCTTCACGTTTCCCGTCTCTGGGTTTTTTTATTTTGACCGGTTTTTCATTTATCATGATCTTTAGGTCTTTTGCCTTGTCAGCACCGTATATTGCACGAACTATCTCAGTTCGTCCCGCACCAACAAGTCCAACAAACCCAAGTATTTCTCCTTTTTTAAGCTCAAATGAGATGTCGCTCAGCTTTCGTGTTCTGATATTCTGAACATCCAAAAGCGTATCAGTGGCACAACGTGGTCTCTCCGGCCATTCGTTTTCAATCTCACGACCAATCATCATTGTAATCATTTCGTTGCGTGTCAGGTTCTCTGTTTTGTTGCCTGCTTCATCTGTTTTCCATACATCCTTAGTAGCTACGATATAACCGTCACGAATAACCGTGACAATATCGCAAAGCTCGAAAATTTCATCGAGCTTATGGCTAATGTATATCACAGTTACACCTTTTTGGCGCAAATCGTTTATTATCCTAAACAAACTCTTAAGTTCGTCGGCTGTCAGAGAACTGCTTGGCTCGTCCATTATTATAAGCTTTGAGTTAAAAGACAGAGCTTTTGTGATCTCCACCATTTGCTTTTCCGCAGCACTTAAGTCGCTGACGAGCCTATGTGTGTTTATGGTACTGCCTATGCTGTCTAAAAGCTCTCTGGCCATTTTGTGAATATTACGCAGCCCTTTCATTTCCCTGTATCTGCCAAGGAAAATGTTCTCGCCGACGGTCAGAGTATTTACAAGGTTAAACTCCTGATAAATTATACTAAGCCCTCTTTTAATTGACTGTATGGGTGTGGTATGTTCAATTACTTCTCCATCAAACACAATGGTTCCGGAGTCCTTTGTATGAACGCCGGAAAGAATTTTCATAAGTGTAGATTTGCCGGCGCCGTTTTCCCCGACAAGTCCGTGAACCGTTCCTTTTCTTACTTCTATTGATGCATCGGAAAGTGCTTTGACGCCGGGAAAGGACTTGTTTACATTTTGCATCGACAGGATTATATCACTCTTATCCATTGACCGTTCACCCTTTTCTGACGTAACCGACAGTTACTTATTGATTTTTTTTTATTATGCGTTAATTACTTTACATTGTCAAGAATTCGGGTCGGCTAAGAAAATAGCCGACCCGGAGTCTTAAGGTCAGATTACCATGCTGGCCATGGGAAACTGTCGATCGTATCGAGTGTTACCATATCAACAGGGATCCAGTTGATTTTTTCAACGGTTCCGCCATCGAGCATTATTCTTGCATTTTCAAGGGATTTAAGTGCCATGTTTGTAAAGCTTTGTCCAACACTAAGTGCTTGAACGCCATCTTGAACCTGCTGGTATCCGGTGCTGTTTCCGTCGTAACCGATGATGAAGATTTCATCAAGTCTTCCTGCAGCTTGTGCTGCTTCGATAACTCCGCTTGCTCCGTTATCCCAGTGACACCAAACTATGTCAATATTATCATATGCAACCAGGAAGCCTTCCATAATTGTACGTGCTTCGTCTGTCTGCCAGGGTCCGGGTACAAACTGTGAATCAAGCTCAATGATGTTCGCTGCAATACCATCGCGGAAACCGTCATAACGTTTTGTTGCTGCGATGTGTCCTGCTTGTCCGCCAACTTCAACAAAGTTTGCGCCGTTGGGGAATTGACTGGAAACGAACTCTCCTGCTTGCACGCCGCCGAGATAGTCGTCGGATCCTGCAAAGAAGTCAAAGGGGTAGTCGTCAGTCGGAGGTTGTGATGAGAACAGACCAACTATGATTCCTTCTGATCTTGCACGCTCTAATCCGGGGATAACAGCATCAATGTCGTTCGGATTGATGAAAATAACATCATAACCCTCTGCGATAGCCAGTTCGATATTCCTGTTATTATCTGCTACATCTCCGCCTGCAACTGTTACTTCAATGTCGAAGTCGCCCATCAGTCTTTGGAACTCGCTCGCTGAGAAGTTCTGTGATGCGTTTGACAGATCCTGAGTGATGAATATTCCTCTTGCCGATCCGCCTGCTGCCGGGGCATCTGCTGCCGGGGTGTCTGCTGCCGGGGCTTCTGCTGCCGGGGCTTCTGCTGCCGGTGCCGGTGCCGGGGCTGGTGTGCTGTCACCGCACGCTGCTACCATACCAACTACCAGTGTGAGTGCGAAAAGAATTGCTAATACACGCTTTTTCATAATTTTCCTCCATTTTTTTATTAACAACAGGGTTTCCTGTTATTTACATATTATATTACAATTATATTTCATAGATGTTAAGAAAGTATTAAATGAGCCTAATTTTTTTCTAAATGAGCGCAAGTTCTCGTGTTATCTGTTTTGTTAATACTCCGTCGACCAGCGCTATCAGCCCTCTGTCATATGAGGCTTCTTCGTCTGCCATCAACTGAAACGATGGTAATGTCCAGAGAGGCAGGTGCTTTTCACACTCACGGCGCAGATGTCTTAACATTTCTTCGCTCGCATAAATGCTTCCGAAAGATATGACCGGTGGGTTTAGTAAGCATATTATACTTATTATCATACCGGAGATAAGCTTGATTTGGTCTGCTACATTATTTGTTTGTGCCAATAAAAACTCAAGCGTTTCTTCTGTTTCAATATTTTCGATAGACCTTTTCCCCTCGTCGGGAATAACCATATAAGCAATCTCTCCGGCAAAGCTTGCGTGGCCTCGTATGATTTGCCCGCCCATAACGATTCCTGCTCCGACACCTTCGCCTATATGCACAAAAACCATGTCAGTTGATGTCGCTTGGCTGGAATCTGTTGCTACGCTGCCCAGTGCAACCAAATTCATATCATTTTCTACATATATGGGGATTTCGAAAATCGTTCCCAGCTCATGTGCCAACGAAACTCCCTCAAGAGCGGGGATTTGGGAGATAGCATGCAATGCTCCTCCCGGACCTACAACTCCGGGTACTCCGATGCTAGCTACTCGTATGCCGCTATCTTGTCTTATCAGTATACTGAGCAAGGCTTTTATGGCGTTAATGTGATTATCTGAATCTGTAATTGCCCATGAGTTGCGTAATATCACTGTGCCGTCAATAGCTACTACTGTATACTCAAGGCTTTTTGACAGTACTCTTATTGTTGCTGCTCGCAGATGATCGGTTTGCAGGGTATAGCATTGTGGTCTGCGACCGCCGGCCGAGGCTGCAAAGCTCCCGGGTTGCGCTACACCTATTCTCTCCAGTTCTTGAACGATCGAGTTCACTGTGGGCTGACTTAGTCCCGTTCTTTGCGCTAATTGCCTACGTGTTGCCGTTTTCATCGTCATCAACACGCTTAGTACTAAATTGGCGTTATGTTCTTTTAAGGAATGAGCGTCATTCTTTTGGATAGACATAACCTTTCACCTTACTTAGTTATTATGGGTTCTATAATTAGCGTGTTTACTTAACAGTTTGTTAAAATATGCTTATATATTAAGGGTTAATGCCTTATATTATTGCGTTTTGGAAAAAATAACTTAATAAATCAGATTAATTAAAAATTGTAAAATTAAGGAGTTTAATTATAGGATGTGTAAAGAATAACCTATTGACGTTTAATTGTCAATAGGTTATTTGTTTATTTTTGCAAATTATTTTTTACGAATTTTTTACCAGCCGCCTCTTTTTACATGAGATGTATGTAAGATTTTGTGTGCCTTCTTGCTTCCGGGCACTTCAAGGTATTCGTCGTAGATCCTCTTGACGTCCGGATTTTCAAATGATTTGCGCAGTGGCAAGCCTTCGTCTATCTCATATATAGCCTTGGTGCGAGCTGCAATAAGGTCAACATTGTTGCGGACTGAATCGCTTTGGTTAGGTTGTCCGCCGCCGTTGATACACCCGCCCGGGCATGCCATGATCTCGATCATATGGACATCTTCTTTACCGCTTTTTACTGCTTCAAGAAGCTCTCTTGCATTTGCAAGACCGGATGCTGCTGCAACCTTAACGTCCATACCGGCAATTTTATATGTAGCACGCCTGATGCCTGCGGGACCTCTGACTTCATTGAAGTTTATCATTTCAAAACCTTCGTCAAGCCAATGGCTTGCTGTTCTGAGTGATGCCTCAAGGACGCCGCCTGTTGCACCGAAGATGGCGCCGCCGCCTGTTGCAATCCCAAACGGACTGTCCCATTCCTCATCTTGCAGATCAGCGAAGTTGATACCGTCGGCTTTTATCATGCGTGCAAGTTCGCGTGTTGTGATAGCAACATCGACATCAGGCACTCCTGCTGCGGATTGATCGTCGCGTTCGATTTCGAATTTCTTTGCTGTGCAAGGGATCACAGAAACGACGAAGACATCCTTCGGGTCGAGTTTGTTTTTCTCTGCAAAATATGTTTTGAGAACTGCTCCGAACATTTGCTGCGGTGATTTACAGGAAGAAAGATTATCGGTAAACTCAGGGAAATAGTGCTCACAGAACTTGACCCATCCGGGGGAGCATGATGTTATAAGCGGCAGCTTTCCGCCGTTTTTAACACGGTCGAGGAACTCATGAGCTTCTTCCATTATAGTCAGGTCGGCAGTCAGGTTCATATCATATACGCCGTCAAATCCCATACGCTTCAGCGCTGCAGCCAGCTTGCCGGTAACGATCGAACCGAGCGGCATATCGAATGCTTCTCCAAGTGTTACACGTATCGATGGTGCTGCGAAAACATAAACCGTTTTGTTAGGATCTGCTATCGCATCAAGGACTTTTTTGGTATCGTCTTTTTCGATAAGTGCGCCTGTCGGGCAAACTACGGCACATTGACCACAGTAAACACAAGGGGCTTCATCGAGAGTATGTCCGAAAGCACAACTGATGTTTGTTTTGAATCCTCTGTAAACAGCATCAATAACTGAGATAGATTGTTGATCGGAACAGGCTTTGATGCATCGTCTGCAAAGAACACATTTTGTGTTATCACGTACGAGTGCAGCAGATTTATCATCGATTTCGTAATCGTATGTCATACCTTTAAATGTGGTTTCATCGATGTTGTAGTCGTGGCATAGTGTTTGCAACTGGCAACTGCCGCTTCTAACGCATGAGAGGCACTCTCTTTTATGGTCTGATACGATAAGTTCAAGCGTATGCTTGCGGGATTCTCTTATTTCCTGAGTGTTGGTTTGTACTTCCATACCTTCAAAGACCGGGTACACACATGCTGCTACGAGAGTACGACCTCCCTTGACCTCCGCAAGACATATCCTGCATGCACCGATCTCGCAGAGACCTTTCATATAGCAAAGGGTAGGTATCTCTATATTTGCGAATTTTGCCGCTTCCAGCACCGTTATCCCTTCCGGGACTTGGAGCGACACGTTGTTGATCTTAATATTTACTGTATTTTTGTTTTCCATTATTATTGTTCGCTCCTTTCTTATCTTTTTTCTATTGCTTTGAATTTGCATTTATCCATGCAAACACCGCATTTTATACATTCGCTCTGGTCTATTACATGCACTGCCTTAGTTTCGCCCTCTATACAGTCTACAGGGCAGAACTTCTTACAGACAGTACAGCCTATGCACTTTTCAGGTATTACTACATATTGCAACAAATCTTTACAGATGCCGGCGGGGCATTTTTTATCAATAACATGCGCCTTATACTCATCCTTAAAGAACTTGTACATCGAAATTACCGGGTTCGATGCAGTTTGCCCAAGTGCGCACAGTGAGGAAGTTTTGATATGACTGCAAAGCATTTCCATTTTGTCGAGGTCTTCAAGCTCACCGTTTCCGGAAGTGATCTTTTCAAGGATCTCGTATAAGCGTTTTGTTCCTATACGGCATGGGCTGCATTTGCCGCATGACTCCTCAACAGTAAAGTCAAGGAAGAACTTCGCCATATCCACCATGCAGTTGTCGTCGTCCATTACGATCAGTCCGCCGGAGCCCATCATCGAACCTACGGCAGCGAGGTTTTCATAGTCGATCGGAACGTCAAAATGCTCGGCAGGGATACATCCGCCGGACGGTCCGCCTGTTTGCGCTGCTTTAAAGCTCTTTCCGTTTGGTACACCGCCACCTATTTCCTCAACGATCTCGCGCAGTGTGATGCCCATTGGGACTTCGACAAGTCCTACGTTTGTGACATTGCCGCCAAGAGCAAAGACCTTTGTTCCTTTGGACTTCTCTGTTCCCATCGAAGCAAACCACTCGGGTCCTTTGAGCATTATTTGCGGGATGTTTGCGAATGTTTCAACATTGTTCAGTACTGTCGGTTTACCAAACAGACCTTTTACTGCCGGGAATGGTGGACGGGATCTTGGTTCACCGCGGTTGCCTTCTATCGACATCAGAAGAGCAGTTTCTTCACCACATACAAAGGCGCCTGCACCCAGGCGGATCTCAAGGTCAAAGTTAAAACCGGAGTCAAAAATGTTCTTTCCTAAAAGACCATATTCCTTGGCTTGGTCTATTGCTATTTGCAAACGGTGCACAGCGATCGGGTACTCAGCGCGTACATACACATAACCCTGGTCTGCGCCGATCGCATATCCTGCAAGACACATGGCTTCAATGACTGAGTGCGGATCACCTTCTAAAATGGAACGATCCATAAACGCACCCGGGTCTCCTTCGTCTGCATTTGCACAGACATACTTTTGGTCGCCTTCGGCTTTTGCAGCAAATTCCCATTTAAGTCCTGTCGGGAATCCTGCACCACCACGACCACGTAGCCCTGATGCTTTAATTACCTCGATAACTTCCTGCGGGGTCATCTCTGTAAGCGCTTTACCAAGTGCAAGATATCCGTCAAAGCCGATATACTCGTCGATGACTTCGGGGTCTATGACACCACAGTTGCGTAACGCAACACGAGTTTGCTTTTTGTAGAATCCGGTTTCACTGAGTGATTTGAGACCTTCTTCTTCGCAAACGGTTTCATGATAAAGCAGTCTCGTAACTATACGTCCTTTAAGCAAATGCTCATCGACGATTTCTTTACAATCCTCTGCTTTGACTTGAGCATAAAAGCTGCCTTCCGGATAAATGATCATGATAGGTCCGAGAGCACACAGGCCGAAACATCCGGTGTGTACGACTTTGACCTCCTTTTCAAGACCAACTTCCTTTAACTCGGCTTCAAATGCATCGCTGACAGCATGACACCCGGAAGCCACGCAGCCTGTTCCGGCGCAGAGTAGTACATGAGATCTGTATAATTCCATACTCCTCTTCCTCCCTATTCGTTTTCATAAGCGCCAATTGTGTACTCCTGCACAATACTGCCGTTGACAACATGGTCGCTGATGATTTTAGTTACCTTTTCCGGTGTGAGATGAACATATGTGACCGGTTCCTGACCCGGGACTATTACATCCAGGATAGGCTCAAGTCTGCACATTCCGATACAGCCGGTTTGTGCTACTGTTACATGTTCAAGATCTCTTTTTGCCAGTTCGGCGGTTACTGCATTGATTATTGTGCGAGCACCTGCGGCAATTCCGCATGTTGCCATACCAACAACTATTCTGGTAGCATTGTTGCCATCCTCGCGCATTGTTGTGTTTTGTTTCATTTTTTCTTTGATTGCTGCAAGTTCAGCCAGTGATTTCATCTTTTAAAGTCCATTCCTTTCTGTAATCTTAAAGCACAAATCGACCATTAAAAAGGTATGGACTTTTTGTGCATCAATTTCGGTTCTCGCCGAAGGCGGGGAGAAATTGGTACATTCTCCGGCGATGGCGTGATTTATCTCGCTATTGTCCTCCTGATAAATTAATTACGTGTTCATGTACGTACTCGGTCAAAAAAGTTACTATGGGGGGGCTGTTTAATGAGGCATCGTCGCCCAGCATTGCTTTTACCTCTTGAGTGGTAAAAAGAAACTCATTATTGTCTACCTTATAGCGGAAGTTAAAATCGATTTCGGTATTAAGAGATACAAGTGTGATGATCGTTTCAGTCAGGTTACCGATAGGTTGACGGTCTATATGGCTCATAACAAAGGTTGCTGTGATTGTTGTTCCTACACCAAGCTCCGACTTGAGGTCGATGAAGCCTCCTGTCATCTCTGCCGCTTCTTTAAGAAATGAAATGCCGAGTCCGATTTTTCTGGTTGTCCGGGTGGTTATAAAAGGGTCTTCAACTGTCTTAAGAAAATCTTCACTCATTCCTTTTCCGTTATCTTTGACCCGGATATAAAGGCGGTCAGAAGTTTTGTCTTCCTCAACATCGATCTCCACCAGCGTTGCCTCTGCTGATATGGAGTTCTGCGCAATATCCAGTATGTTGAGAGACAGTTCACTCATCATTCTGCGTAGTTCCCCAAAATCTCCGGCACCATATCTGCATTGATTTTACCGTAGACATCTTCGTTTACAGAAATAACGGGAGCCAGTCCGCATGCGCCGACACAGCGGGCACCGTCGAGAGAGAATTTCATATCCGGTGTACATTCGCCATCTTTGATATCAAGCTCCTTCTCAAATCTTTCAAGGATTTGGCCGGCACCGATAACATAGCAGGCAGTTCCCATACAAATAACGATTTTGTACTTACCTTTCGGAGTCAGAGAGAACTGTGAATAAAACGTCACGATCCCGTATATTTCGCTCAAGGAAACACCCATGCCCTTGGCAACCATCCTTTGGACTTCCTCAGGCATATACCCGTAGATGCGTTGCGCTTCCTGGATCACGGGCATCAATGCTCCTTTCTGATCCTTGTGGAGATCGATCGCTTTTTGTAGTTCTTGCTCCTGTTCCTTTGTTCCATCAAATGAAACAGCGGTGGTTTCACTCATAATATAGTTTTTTCCTTTCTCAAGTTTCATGTGTTAAATGTAGAAAAGTACACACATACTATTATAAAACATAAAAAAAATCAATGTACGCATTGTAAATAATCGATTACTGCTTTTGCAGTGCGTTCGGGAAGCATAAGAAAGTGCTCCTTTTCGCTTATAGCCCAAAGTTGGTGAGCGTCAGAAGAGTAAATTACTTTATGATCATCCAGCAGTTCTTTGTTTTGCTTGTCAAATCCTTTTTCCAGTCCACCGAGGGATATCTCTAAAGTAGAGATATTCAGATGTGGAGGTAGAAAACCAAGATTTGATAGTACGCTGAAAGAATCTCTATCTATATGCGCAGGTATAAAAGCCCCGCCAAATTTATGTACTAACCGGTAGAGCGAATCAAATGATATCGTGGTCGGAGCAATGAGCATACGCTCTTCTTCACCTATTATGTTGTCTTCCTCGTTATATAGTATCTGATTACCAAAAATATCTACACGGTTTTTTAATGTTGAAAAATAAGGAGAGAGCTCAGCTTCAAAGTTATGTGCCGATCCCAATTCGCTGAAAAGGCAAATGACATGAACCTCCTCTGCGGTCGAAACCTCGATCCCCGGGAGTACAATTAGCTCTTTGTCTTGTTGCGTGTTTATAGTCTGTGCGGCTTTGACCACAGCCGATGCATTTGAAAGAGAGTTGTGGTCTGTGACAGCTATCAAATCCAGACCGTTCAAAACTGCCATGCCGACGATATCGTTTGGAGTCATATCATCGCTTGCACATGGGGAAAGCGCAGTATGTATATGGAAATCGTAATAAACAGGTGTCATTTTAATAATTCCGAAAGCTGTACTGCAAGTGAGTATGCGCTTTCTTCTGATGAGAAAATAGTAAGACCTTCCTCATTCGCTTTTTCTACAACATTGTCCGGTGCGGTCAACCCTTCCGGAAGTATGACGCACGAGGCTTCAGTCATCGCTGCGACAGCTACCATATTTAGTGAAGATTGTACTGTGATCCAAATATCACCGGCTTGACAACCACCCAGCACACGACTGAGGAGATCTGATATATAGCATGACGCAACTTCTTTATCTGTATCGCCGGACAGCTTTATCAACCCCAGTTTTTCACTAAGCTCGTTTGTCGTCATTCCTTTTCTCCTCTGTCTTTTTACTGACTTCTCTGAATGGAGGTGGCATGTACTCCTGTAACTCCGCCATCTCATGGAAGAGGCTTCCCATCCTCTCGCGCAATTTGAAAACACAGTCGCTCTCGTTTGCAGTACCAAGCACAACATCCTCCGCTAACGCGTGGCATGAGGGAGCTCCACAGGAACCGCAATCGATCCCGGGAAGTGTTTCAAAAATGCTTTCTATGTCAGCAAGCTTACGCATTGCCGTGCCACGATCTGCATCTAAACGCAAGACAGAGCCATATTCCGGAACTGTTTGCCAGTTTAGCACTTCGGGACTGAGGCAACTCTGATCGATAGAGTTACTGCTTTTATCTTCCTCAAGCTCTTGTCCCAGGCGTTGGATCCTGGCTCTTGCAACAAATGGGTTTTCTGCTGCAAGACAACCGCCGACGCATCCTCCGGGGCAAGCGTTCAACTCAACGAAACGTACGCTGGAAAGCTTGCCGTTTTCGATCTCATCCAAAACTCTTATTACATTGTCGATACCATCGACAGCGATAAACAATGATTCTTGTATAGCAGTTCCTTCTCCGCCGGAGAAAGCCCAGGTGATCCCGCGGACTCCTGCTTTTGAAAGTGGCAACGGGTCTGTAATCTTTTCAACGATCGGGAGAAGCTTGACATATATATCTGCAATAGAGAAAATACCGTCTATCACAACGTCGTCGTAGCCTATTCGATACTTTGCCGCTGTAATTTTTGCGGAGCAGGGGGTTATAAAAAACACACCAATATCTTTTGGATCAAGACCGGTTTTGGCGGCGGCTTGTTCACGTGCTGCAATCGCAGCGAGTTCTGCAGGCGTGATTATTTTCAGCACATTATCCAACAATCCCGGATAGCGTACACAAATTAGTTTAACGATCGTAGGACATGCGGAACTGATAAGAGGTCCGTGCAGAAGTGCACGTGCACCCGGGAGTATTTCATGAGTGTAGTCGGAGACATTCTGTGCAGCGAGCGCAACCTCAAAAATATCATCGAATCCGAACTTAAGAAGCGCTGTAAGGATGATATTGATATCACGTATACTTTTGAACTGACCATATAATGAAGGTGCAGGTAAGGCTACCTTATACTTAAAATCATCCATAACAGAAACCGGGTCAGAGATAGCTTTTTTTGCGTGATTGGGGCATACGCGGATACATTCACCACAGTCTATACAGTGATCACTCATGATCACAGCTTTCCCGTTCCTGACGCGAATCGCCTCGGTGGGACATCTTTTTATACAGTTTATACATCCTTTACACTTGTCAGCGTCCAATGTGACAGAGTGCTTTATTGAGTCCATAGGAACCTCCCTTCCTTCGTCATTCTGAGCGTTTATTCCTGAAGATCCTTAGATGATCAAGCGTCTGATGATATTGTGATGACTAATGTTGTGCCTTTCCCTACTTCGGTTATTATCTGAAAATCATCGCTTTGCTTCTTTATGTTTGGCAGACCCATGCCTGCTCCAAAGCCAAGCTCCCTAACGGAATCGGAAGCGGTAGACCACCCTTCCTGCATCGCTAAGCTGATATCTGCTATTCCGGGTCCTTGGTCGGCCAGGGTCACTTTCACATACTCCTCAGCGATCTCGATATCTGCAACACCGCCACCGCCGTGTATGACCATGTTTATCTCGCCCTCATACATCGCTATAGAGGTGCGTCTTATGAATTCTGATGAGAATCCCAGCTGTTTTAAAGTCTTTTTCACTGCTGCAGAAGCTGCTCCGGCAGCTATAAAATCATCAGCACTGACTATATACTGTTGCTTGATTATCTCAGGAGTATTATTTTCATTTGCCATTATTCTTGTCCTTTGCCATATTTCCCATTACGATCTACTTTGTATTCTACACGTCTCCGCCCGGTAAACCGGCTTCATACAAAAGTCCGCAAGCTGTATACATAGAATAGTCGGTTTTCATTACGACGATATCCTTTTCGTTAGCGAGATCAACAAGTCCTGAGTCAGGTTCCTTGCCTCGCACAAGCATGACGCAATGGATGTCCATCATCTCTGCAGTTCGAACGCATTGCGGATTGTTGAGTCCTGTAAGAAGAAGTCCTTTGTTCTCACCAAAAGCGAGCGCGTCACTCATGAGGTCTGCTCCGCAGGCTGCGTTGATTTCGACGTCGTCATAAGGAACTGTTGTATAAACTTTTGCGTTTAATACTTCCATCACACGTTCAAGTTTCATTTGATCCCATCCTTTCGATTCAAAGCTCTTTGAGCACTAACAATGATACCATTTTATAAGAAAAGCCGCAATAATTTTATATCAAATCCTTTATTACTTCGCCGGCGAGGATGAGTCCTGCAACCGGGGGTACGAATGATATACTTGCGGGTATTGGGCGGCCTTCATGCTCTGCTGTGCTTTTTAGCGGGGGTTCTTTTGAGTATACGACCTTTAAGGACTTTATACCTCGCTTGCGCAGTTCATTGCGCACGATCCTTGCCATAGGGCATACTGAGGTCTCATATATATCAGCAACCTCAAAAGCTGCAGGGTCCAGTTTGTTTGCGGCGCCCATTGAGCAAATCAGAGGCACATTGATCGCTGCGGTCCTGCATACCAATTCGAGCTTTGCTGTCATAGTGTCGACTGCGTCTATTACATAATCGTAGACTGTCAGGTCGATTGCATCAGCAGTTTCCGGTAGATAAAAGATTTTATGAGCTTTAATAAGTGCGTCGGGGTTGATTTCCAACAGGCGTTCTCTCATAACCTCGACCTTATCATGTCCGATCGTTTTGTGTGTAGCAATTAGTTGGCGGTTGATGTTTGTTATATCAACTACATCACCATCAAAGATATCGATTTCTCCTATACCGCTGCGGCAGAGGGCTTCGGCAGCATGTCCGCCGACACCTCCTACGCCGAAAACCGCCACTCGGCGGTTTTTGAGCTTTTCAATATTTTCGGAACCAATAAGTAATGCTGTTCTTTGGAATTGATCTATCATGTCATTGAAAAATTGGAACTGTCCATGATCGAGTCATCGTCATAGACCCAATCGCGTGTATGGATCACAACAAACTCTTCGTCTCCAACGCGGCATACAGTTTTTTCAATACCGGAGTTGATGATCAGCCTACGGCACATACTGCATGAATGTGTATCTCCAAGCAATTCTCCGGTAATTGCGTCGACTCCGGAGAGGTATAATGTTGCACCCATCATATCTCTGCGCGATGCTGAAATTATTGCATTTGCTTCTGCATGAACACTTCTGCAGAGCTCGTAACGTTCTCCTCTGGGGACTTTAAGCTCATCTCTCATGCACATTGCAAGGTCAAGGCAATTCTTTCTTCCGCGCGGTGCGCCGTTATAGCCCGTAGCGATTATTTCATCGTTTAAAACAATTATCGCTCCATATCTGCGTCTGCGGCAGGTGGATCTAAGCATGACAGTTTCAGCGATATCAAGATAATAGTTCTCTTTATCCTTGCGGTCCATACTAATCAAACCTCCATTTTTCGCATTTACTACCCCTTATTATATGACTCCTGTTGTTTAAAATCAAGCTTTGTGGGGCATATATTGTTGTTGCATATTAAGACTGTACATTATATAATATCAGTTCGAATCAGGCGCGTCGGGCGTAACTCAGGCATCCACAAGGAGCTCATTGATGTATAATACAAAAAAGTCTCGAAAGGGACTATGGATAACGCTTATAACGATTTTTGTTATCATTGCTTTGGCACTCACGGTGTTTTTTGTTTTCTTTCGAAATGTCGGTCCTTTGTTGTCTCTTTCCAGAGCCTTTCAGAATCTCAATACAGAAGCTGAAGAGAGATTCAGCAGTACGCCTCTAAGGGCACTTACTATGCTGCCGGAAGTACTTGAAGATGGAGTAGTAACGGTTTCTTTTGACTACACAACAGCCATTTTCGGAGAATGGTTGACCGCCACTATAGACGGGAAAGTTAGATTATTATCAAATACGGAAGATCGCAACTTTGCCCTCGAAGCAGAAGTGGGCATGTATGGACAAACGCTTGATATCGAAGCTTATATGAATAGAGAAAGACTCGCGGCAGGTATACAGCTCTTGAGTGATGATCATATCGGGATCACATATAACACATTTAGAGATGATATCAGGGTTTTTGGAAATCAAGTCGGACTCAGCACACAGGAAATGGACACACTTGCCGACATCGTTGACCAGATCAATGCGATCATGAATATGGAGGAAGCAAGTGAGGAAGCCTTTGATCCTTACAAAGATGTTTTAACCGAGTTTGCAAGAAATCTTAGAATAACAAGCAGAAGGACTCATATCGAGTCCGGTAATGATCGTATCAGATGCACTGAGATCAAAATAAAGATAACCAAAGAAGCGATCCTCTCGTTGATCATTGATGTATATAGCATAATCAAAGAAGACGAGGCGATTCGTGCTCAGTTTGGTGCGTATAACAATTTGTCACTGCAGAATATATTCGAAAACAATATTAGTGATTATGATGAGTTTTTAAGAGAATATAAGATTTTTATCAACGAGTTTAAGAGTAGCTACTCCGGAGAAGTTGAAGTTCTTTTCTATGTAAGCAATGAGGATAAACTGTTACGTGCGGAGCTGACCGCTGACATGGAGTATGATGGAGAGCGTTCTGAACTCAATGCAGAGTTCGATTTTGGAAACTCAATAAATGATACCTGGGTTATGAACTCAAGGTATAACGATAGTGAAAGCGATAGGACTATATCGATTTTATGGAGTTTTGAGGAACGTTCGGACAACCGTGTAAATACAATCAATGTCATACATGACGACCCGACAGACTCGATCACAGTTATTTCCGAATGGGATGAGAAAAATGGCGACTTCATGCTTGCTTATATTGAAGGCAAAAACAGAAGCGAGTTAACGGGCATTCTCACCATAGAAGACAAGAACTTCCGTATAAAACTGGATGACATATATCCGGAAGACTCGAGCGACCGGCTGCTAATCGAAATATCAACTGAAACCGGTGCGCAAATCAAGGAAATAAGTTATATCAATATCGACAGATGGGGATATGCTATGATGGAAGCTCTTATGAGTCTGATCATTAACGGCCTTTTTTAGAGAGATAAATGAACACCTGAGGGGATTTGTTTGAATAAATTCAAACTAACGATAGCAATGTGCCAACTGCTCCCCTGACGGGAACCGCAGTTGATGCACGAAATGACCATCCTTTTTCATGGTTATTTTGTGCCTAAGGTAATGCGAAAGGAATGGTCATTTAATTAATGAGGGATAGTCCAAGAAAGCAAGTGAGCCAGGGTACAAAGTCTCCAAAGAGAATTAGGATGAGGCTCCGGGCGAAATTAATACTGATTCTTGTATCGGTGATGATCATCCCGGTAGCTATTCTTACTGTAATAACATGGAATCAAATTGTCTCGCTTGGGTATATGCTGAGAGATCTCTCGGTTTCTGATGCCACCACTGCTCTTAACGACGGCGCAAGAGACAATCTTGAACGAATGACAACTGATACAGCAGCAGATGTTGCGAGGTTTTTGTACCAACGTGACCAAGACGTGCTGTTGCTGGCGAGCCTTATGCCGTCTGACGATGCCTATAAGGTGTTTTCCGAAGGTAGAAACAGTAAACTGATGACAATGGGAGAATGGAAAATTTCAGACGATGGCATGTCATGGGTGGAGGTAGACCCATTCGTATACACAGGTTCGCTCGATGTGTCGACAAACAGAGAAAACAAAGATGAAATACTCGGAAGCAGCTTTAACTACAGGCCACCCGAGTTTTTTGAGCATTATCAGGAGTTGTTCCCTCTTTACGATGAAATTACATTTATTGATCTTGATGGACAAGAGCTTTTTAAGTATATCAATGAAGGAACAACCAAGATCAATTACCCAATGAACCGGGAAAAGCTCGATGTATCTAACAGGGCAAACACATATGTCAAGGCGGAGACCTACTGGGAGGACTTGCAAAAGTTGCAACCGGGAGAGATATATGTATCGGATGTTATAGGAGCTTATGTCGGGACTAACTTTATTGGTATGTACACACCGGGAGTATTGAAAAATGTTCCGCAGACTCACCCGAATCATGATGTTCTTCAGGAAATTGCAAGCCTGCCAACGGACGAGTTTATGAATATCGCAAGACAGCAGGCATTTGCGGGTTTTGAGAATCCTGTTGGGCAGCGCTTTGAGGGCATTGTGCGCTGGGCAACACCGGTCACAGATTTTGACGGAGAAATCTGGGGATATGTGACGATGGCATTAAACCATGACCATATAATGGAGTTTGTTGATTTTTTAACTCCAATGCCGGAGCGTTATTCTGTGCTGTCCGATGCCGTTGATGGTAATTATGCATTTATATGGGACTATAAGTGCCGGAGCATAGCCCATCCCAGACACCACTCGATCGTAGGATACAATCCATTGACAGGAGAACCTCAAGTTCCCTGGTTAGAAGGCTCAGTAATGCTTGAGCGCAACTATGAAGAAGGAGGGTTTATACTCGACGAAGAGGGAAGACCGATACAAATCCTCACAGCACGCGGAGAAACTCAACCCGCACAAGACACGCCATTTTTCTACTGGTTTAATAATGGCGGTGAAGAATGGCTTGAAGCTAATCCCGGCTGGAATGATCTCTCCGGTGAACCTTCAGGTACCAGTTGGGGTGAGTTTTATGCAAAAAACAATGAAGATAGAGAGATTTTACCGCAGTTTGGAGAGAGGCAACTCAGAGATAGACGCGGTAATCCGGTGTATGGAGTCGATGGAAATCCTCTTCTTGACTACCAGTCTCGAAGTAAAACACCCGCAAGACTGCTCACACAAGCAGGATTTGTGGGGCTCGACGGACGATTTCTAAATAATGCGCCGCAATGCACAGGCTGGATGGATTTGACAGAGAGTGGAGGTTCAGGTTCATTCTACATCTACTGGAGTAATGTTTATAAGCCGACCACTGCAGGAGCAATACAATATTATACAGGGAAGTACTCTCCTGATGTTCAGGGGAACAGGCGAGGGTTTGCGTTTGTCACTATCGGCTCAGGTATAGAAGACTTTACAGAACCGGCAGTGATAATGGAAAGAAGACTTAATGAAGCAATAACCACAAACTCAAATGAGAATACAGTGCAGCTTATTATAACAAGCATTGGCGTGTTTGCATTGATTCTGGTAGTGTCTTTTCTGGTTGCATCAACAGTGACCAGAAATATAAAAGAACTTAATGCAGGACTATCAAGATTCCGTATGGGAGAAAGACAATACAGACTGCACTCTAATGCTACCGATGAGTTTGGGGACCTTGCCGATTCATTTGATGAGATGGCAGACAGTCTTGAAAACAGCGTAAACTCGCCACTTACGATAACAAATCTACAACTCGAAGTAATCTATATGAACAATAAGGCTCTTTCTTTGATAGATGAAGAACTAGACGACATAGTGGGAGCGCGGTATGGCGATATAAGTATGTACCCGGCCGACTCAGCATATAATCCTATTGCAGCTCTGCACGAAGGCAGAGAAACAGATGTGTATCATAATGAAGATAACGATAAATACTACAAAGGTGCAGCAAACTACCTGTATGATCAAAGCGGCAGTAAAACCGGCTATATCATTGTGACCAACGATGTTACCGAGATGGAAATCGCAAGGCAGAAAGCAGAACAGGCAAGTGTCGCCAAGAGTAACTTCCTGTCTAATATGAGTCATGAGATACGTACACCGCTAAATGCCATAATAGGAATGACTTCAATAGGATCGGCATCAAACGATTTAGAAAAGAAAAATTACTCGCTCGGGAAAATTCATGATGCATCTAAACATCTGTTGGGAATTATAAATGATATTCTCGATGTATCAAAGATAGAAGCAAACAAGTACAGTTTGTCATCGACCATTTTTTCACTCGATGAGATGTTACAGCGGGTCATTGGTGTTATAAACTTCCGTGTAGAGCAAAAGAAGCAAAAGCTGACAGTTCATATTGATCCGAATATGCCGGAGGTCTTGATCGGCGATGATCAACGATTGGCGCAGGTTATAACAAATCTACTGTCAAACTCAATAAAATTTACTGCCGAAGAAGGAAGCATCCATCTGGAACTGATGCTGGAAGATGAACGCGATGGTCAGTGTACGATCCTTGTAGTTGTTAGTGATACAGGCATAGGAATCAGTCAGGAACAGCAGTCACGCCTATTCACATCATTTGAGCAGGCAGAAGCAAGCACTTCGCGCAGATTCGGTGGTACCGGTCTTGGTCTTGTTATTTGCAAAGGCATTGTCGAAATGATGGGTGGCAAAATATGGGTCGACTCGGAGCTGGGTGATGGTGCAATAGTATCGTTTACGGTGCGGATGTCTTGTGATAGAAGCAGTGTAAAAACAGAGTTTGCACAGGGTGTCAAACCAGATAGTATACGACTACTGATTGCTGATGACGATGTGGGCACAAGAGTTTTCTTTGAAGAAATGATGGCTAACCTCGGAGTAGTTTGTGACATTGCAACAACCGGCGAGGAAACGCTTCAGATGGTAGTCAATAATGACAAGTATAGTTTATGCTTTATTTCGTGGGATCTTTCGGACATGGAGGCTATCGAGCTTGCATATTTGATAAGTAATACCAGTGGTGACAACAAAATCGTTCTAATGATTTCAACCGCAGATTGGGGTGCATATAAAGAGCGAGCCATTGAAGCAGGTATAACATCTCATATACCGAAGCCATTATTTGCATCTTCGGTAGTCGACTGTATTAATGAGGTGCTTTACTCATCTGAGAGTACAGAAGTAGATACAGACGTACACGATGTTAATTTTGAGGGTAAAATTGTCTTGTTGGTCGAAGATGTGGAAATCAATCGAGAGATCGTCATGGCACTTCTGGAACCGACAAAATTGAAGATCGAATGCGCTGAAAACGGAATTGAAGCAGTTGAAGCATTTGTTTCAAATCCTGATAGGTATGATATGATATTTATGGATATTCAGATGCCGGAAATGGATGGTTTTACAGCAACAAGACTTATAAGAAATTCCGGTATTGAGCGCTCAACGACTATACCGATCGTAGCTATGACTGCAAACGCATTCCAGGAAGATATCGAGAAGTGCCTGGAATCGGGAATGAATGGTCATTTGGGCAAACCGTTATCATTTGACATGGTGATTGCAACACTGGAAGAGTATCTGCACGGGAAATAGCGAAGTCAAAATAAGCGAGCGGGTTTTCCCGCTCGTTTTTATTCTATGGCTGACTGATGGAGTGGTCTACTTTAGAGACCCCAGGTAACTTTCCAGTATCAATGACGCTGCTACAGCGTCTATTGTTTCTTTTCGCTTTTTTCCAAACTTACCCACGTCAGTTAGTATACGCTGCGCACTTTTTGTTGTCATGCGTTCGTCCCACAGGACTACATCAATGTGTTGAGGTAATGATTCTGCGATCTGAGTTCTTAATAACCCGGCAAAATTCTCACATTTCTCAGCTCTGTGACCAATGGAGCCGTCCATGTTTTTAGGATAGCCGACAATGATACATTGAACACTACGTTCTTTTGCTTCGTCAATAATGCGTTGTACTACCAAGTTTTCCTTCCTGCCGTTTATCACGAAGGTGTCTCCGACAAGCGTTGAGGATATATCAGAAACAGCAACGCCCGTGCGGGCGTCGCCGTAATCTATTGCCATAATCCTCAAAAGAGTGATCCTCCATTGCTCCCATTAACTGCTGTCATTTGGCCATATACTTGCCTATTCAAGCTCTTCTTCTGCGTCCTCAGCTATATGAACCACCTCAAACTCTTCGTCCTCGGTTTCATCTTCGATCGCATCAAGCAACTGTCTGTACCAATGCAGAGAGTCTATAAAGGCTTGGGATAACTCCTCAACATCGATGCCATTGCGAACCATTATAAGTGAGGTGTTATGCCAATCGGCATGTTCATAAGCAAAAATAAGTCTGAGCACTTCACTTAGCGGGCCTTTGCCCTCTAATAATGCATCTCTTATATCACCTGAAGCCGCAACCTCATCAATAGCTTTAGCAAGAGGCATTTGGAGTATTACATCAAGCATTGAGAAAAGTCCGGAAATAAACAATGAGCCGGATTTGAGTGCCATTTCAAACAACGGCGCAAGGTTCTCCGCAAACTTGGCGCGTATCAGCGAAAGTCTTGTGATCTCGCTTGGTCTGTCTTCCCCCATGCCGACAGAAATAGCAATGGTTGCCCATTTTTTAACTTCATTTTGTCCGAGGATCGCGACCGCATTTCGAATCGAGTCGATCTTGCGGCTACGGTCAGGATTCATAGCGTTTATGAATCTCAGCAGCGATATCGATAGAGCCGGGTCGCGTTCGATTATATTTGCAGCCTCTCCAAGGTCAAAAGACTCGAGATTGATCTGCCCAAGTAAATGCAATGCGTTGATTTTAAGAGGTGATATCTCAACTAAGCCTTTTGTGATCGGCTGGCTGTAGAAGTTACCGGATAGTAAAACTCCTCTTGCACCCGAATACTTATTAAAGCTATCCATGTCAGGTACGTCGGTAATAACTAATCTTGTTTTAAAAATATAGGGGCGGATCTCTTTGAGCTCTACACTAAACCTCTCATCGTTGCAGCTAAGTAAAACAAAATCAAAAACCTTTACTGCTGTTTCCATGCTAATGGCACGAGGAAATCCGTCGACAGCAAGCCGATATCCTTTACGCTTAAGTATTCCGAGCTTAGCATATGCGGCGTTATCAACAAGTGTTTCCTTGTCTATAACGCAGACCAGGTTATCCGGAGGTATATGCATACTCAGCGGCATACCTATCAGTAATTGATACTTACTTACTTCAACAAAGAAATCATTTTCACCGGCAAAAGGTTCTGTACCTATTTCGTGTACAAACTCCAATGCCGGAGCAAGAAGCTCCCCGCCTAACATGCGATGATCTTCAGCAGAACCCAAGAGCTTATCACCATCCTGAGTCATCATTCTATAGGCATGGACTTTCATTTCCGAATCGAAGAACGGTACCGAACTAACAAAGAGTCTCAAGGTTATTCCTCCCTTGCAAACTAACTGTTTCCTTGACATGCATACTAACCATAGTATACTATCCCTTAAAAAGTATTTTCTTGATCGACACAGGGTAGTATACGCCGGAAATCATACAATGAATATTATACACTAATTATAAGGAGAAATGCAAATGGGTATTGTTCTTGGCATAGATGTGGGTGGTTCAACGACAAAAATCGTAGGTTTAAAAGATAAAAAATGCTTTGGAATGCTGCAGGTAAGAGCGGCTGACCAAATCACATCGATGTATGGTGCGATCGGAAATCTGCTGTCAAAACACGGCTTTGGACCGTCTGATGTTTCAACTATTTATCTGACAGGTGTTGGCGCTTCATTTGTAAATGAACAGATATATGATATAGAAACGATCAAAGTAAATGAGTTTGAAGCTATAGGGCGCGGGGCTTTGAGTTTGACAAATCTTGACGAAGCTCTTGTTGTAAGCATGGGTACAGGTACAGCTTTTGTGAGAGCTGATGAAAATGAGGTCAAACACTTAGGTGGGTCAGGTGTTGGCGGTGGAACGATCATAGGGTTATCATCATTGATCCTTGGAAAAAGCGACGTTGATGCAGTTTTAGCACTTGCAGAAAAGGGGGATCTTAAAAACATTGATCTGACTGTGAGTGATATTTTCTGTACTGATGTTCAATCGCTTCCGTCTGACCTGACTGCAGCAAATTTCGGAAAAATAAAGAGCACGGCGTCTGACACTGACATCGCGCTAGGAATCGTTAATATGGTATTTGAAACAGTCGGTATGCTGACAGTGTTTGCATTAAAGAATGATAAAATCAAAGATGTCATACTGACGGGTACTCTGGCAACCTTCCCGCAAGCGGAAACAGTGTTTTCGAAGTTTCACGACTTGATTGGTCTGAATTTTACGATTCCTCAGGATGCTGTGTTTGCAACGGCTCTTGGAGCAACGAATGCTCCACTCTCGAGGTAATGGGTGGCTCAATCGTCGTCTGAGTCATCGTCGTCTGAGTGCTCATCTTCTATATAACCATCGTCAAATTCATAATCATCTATGTTATCCAGTTCTAACTGTTCCTCTTCCAAACGCTCCTGCTCCAAACGCTCTTGCTCTAAACGCTCCTGTTCCAAGCGCTCCTGTTCCAAACGCTCCTGTTCCAAACGCTCTTCTTCTAAACGCTCCTGTTCCAAAGCCCTTACTTCTAAAATAAAGTATTCAATCAATAAGTCCACAAATGCACCATATGACATGATGCCTAACTCCTGGTTTTGCGACCTTAGAAAACCGTCGTAAACCGTGTTGACGGCATCATTTGTTGTTTCAGCAACAGTTGTGAAGACTCTGTCAAAGAACTCAACCCCTGTGTTTGAAGTCGTACGCGTTGCCCAAAAAGTCGCACTTTCATATCGATCTCTTGCTACATTATGAGACAAACTGTCTACGATGTTTGACCACTCCTCGGTTGCTGTACTCGAAAAAGAACCGCTTCTGAATAGTGCATTCAAAAGATAATTAAGTCCTGATATGTACCCCGCATATTCAAACGTGATGTTATCGGACTTTACACATGCAAGGATCCCAACAAAGTTGGCTTCGTCTTCAGCGAATATCCCGAGTTGATGAGCATGTTCATGCGCTACTGTCATTGGCATAAATGCACCCGGTGGTTGAGTGTTTATCATTGATTCTCCGGTGAGTGCAAAGTACATTCCCGAATAACCGGTAATGCTCATCAGCCACGAGTATAGCATAGGCTTTGGTGCATAAAGCCTACCGTCGAGGCTAGGGAACTCAAGGGAAATATTTCTGTAGATGCGGGTCGACTCTGTGAACATTTTACTGCGGTCTGCAATATACCATCCGTCAGCATCTCGCTCAACAAGCTCAGAGAGCTCATTTGCTCTTTCTGCAAACAACCATGTCACTGCAACGAGGTCCTCTATGGTTGCGCCCTCGTTTGAAAATTCGTATCTTTCGGCGAAGCCGGTTGCATGATAACCGGTGTTCCATAACCAGCAAAAAATACCCCAAATATAAAATGCAACGACAAAAATCGGCAGTATTCTTTTTCCGAGTAGTTTCCATCTGTTTCGTCTGCGAGATGTGCTGCGTATAGAGTAAACGATATAATATATCAGGAAGATTACTGCTGCAGTGCATGCGATTTCCATTATTGAAAAGGGGTATATCGAACTCAGCAGCCCCAGAAAGCTTCGAACAGGCATAGAAATATAAGTAACGGCCCAATCCATGACCCCTCTTGATGAGCGGAGAGCATAGAAAAGTGCCGTTATAAAAACGGGTAAAACACAAACTGCTATGGTAACACCAAGTGGTATCCTGACTTTCGTCTGAAACCAGTCCTTGATTCTCTCTGTCCTAGTTAAACTCATCTGCCGCTAAATCGGCGCAATACAGCGTTGCCGATGGATGATAACGCTAACTGCTCGCTGACTCCCCCTATCTTGTATGCTTCCATGGGCATTCCATATACAACGCAGGAGTTTTCGTCCTGTCCTATTGTATGTGCCCCTGCCCTTTTCATATTTAATAATCCTTTTGCGCCGTCTGCTCCCATTCCGGTGAGAAGAACACCGATCGCATTTCTTCCTGCCAGTTTTGCAACGGAGTCAAAGAGCACATCTACAGACGGGCAGTGTCCGCTGACTTTTGCCCCGGGTGATATATATGTGTAATATCCGCTTGCATCCTGACGTACATAAAGCTGCTCATCCCCACCGGGTGCAATAAGGATCGTTCCGGGCGTGACGCGGTCTCCGTTTTTTGCTTCGCGAACGTTCATCATGCAAATCCGGTCAACACGTTCGGCGTACATTTTTGTGAAGACAGGAGGCATATGCTGCACTATAACTACTCCGGGTGTGCTGGCGGGGAAATGCTTAACGACTTCTATAATTGCTTCAGTACCACCAGTAGAAGCACCGATTGCAATAATGTTTTTGGAGGCGGCTCCCATTGCTCGTGGCGGTGGTGCTGCTGCAGGTCTTGCTGCCGGTCTTACTGCGACTTGGTCGGCAAATCTATGCGTATGCGCTTTTGACGCGACCTTTATCTTTTCAATTATTTCAACAATAAACTGTGACTCGTCGAACCCAGGTGTCGATCCGGGTTTTCCCACGAAGTCGATAGCTCCTGCGTGCATTGCATCAAATACGTTGCTTGAGAGTGCGCTGATAACAATGGCTTTTACAGATGGATGCTTAGGCATAACCGTACGAAGGAACTCGTCGCCACGCATTCTCGGCATTTCCATATCGAGAGCTATAACATCAGGGCGTAGCGTTTGAATATTTCTGGATGCTTCAACCGGGTCACCAAAGCTACCTACTATCTCAATGGATGTGTCCCTTCCGACATTACGGGTAAGAAAAGTTCTGAAAAACAGAGAATCATCGATAACCAGTAAGCGTATTTTAGGCATTGTAAGCTCTCCAATTAGTTTATTTAGTATAAAGTACATTCTAACAAATATTTTACATTCATACAATGGTTTTATGCAATTTCACGTTGCAAGTGAAAAAATTATGCAAAAATATGCAAAAACTATTGACTAGCACGGTCAATGATGCTAATGATGAGTTTACGGAGTATTTGAAAAAACAAGATCATTTATTATATAGGAGGAAATAAAATGTCAGAATATAGCTTGGAAATCACTAACTTAACGAAAAAGTTTGGAAAACTAACAGCGCTCGATAATATCAACCTCGCTGTTAACAAAGGGGAAGTATTTGGTTACATTGGTCCAAATGGTGCGGGAAAAACAACAACGATACGTACATTGCTTGGAATACTTAAAGCAACGGCAGGTACTGCTAAAGTGTTTGGGCTTGATGCATGGAAAGATGCTGTTGAGATCCATAGAAGGATAGCTTATGTACCCGGGGATGTGAACCTATGGCCAAATCTTACAGGTGGAGAGGTTATTGACTTGTTTGTCAACTTGCGCGGAAGCCATGACAAGAATCTGCGCGCAAAACTTATCAAGGATTTTGACCTTGACCCCACTAAGAAATGTCGTACATATTCGAAAGGAAACAGGCAAAAAGTAGCATTGGTCGCAGCTTTTGCCTCGGATGTTGACCTGTATATCCTGGATGAGCCGACTAGTGGACTTGACCCTCTTATGGAGCAAGTGTTTCAACAGTATGTGCTTGATGTAAAGGGCAAAGGTAAGGGAGTATTTCTTTCAAGCCATATAATGTCGGAAGTGGAGCGGTTGTGCGACCGTGTTGGAATCATTCGCGAAGGTGAACTGGTTCAGGTAGGCACGTTGGACGAGCTTCGACACCTGACTCGCTATGCAATGACGGTCACTACAGAAAAACCCGTTGACGGGCTGGAGCAGCTTCCGGGCATACATAATGTCCATGAAGAACTGCACGGGTTATGTTTCCATGTTGATGTGGATAAGATGGGGGCTGTCATCAACCACTTAAATCAGTTTGGTATAAAGAAGCTAGATAGCAGCCCACCGACCCTCGAAGAGTTGTTCATGCAGCATTATCAGCGGGAGGAGGGAGCGTAGGATGAGAGGTAATTTCGAAAATTCGCTGAGCCTGACCCGGTTTATGCTCCGGCGGGAAAGGGTTATTTCATCAGTATGGATCGCCAGTCTTGTCTTTTGTATCGTGGGGCTTGTACCAGGTATGCGTGAATCTCTTGATGCGGACAGCCAGACAGCGTTGTTTGCGATGTTGGGGAATCCGTCTTTGATCGCTATGATGGGACCGCCCTATGCTCTTATCAATGAAACTTTCGGCGCATTGTACACAGGGCTGATGCTGCTCATTTGCGCTTTCACCGTGGGGCTGATGAATATATTCCTGGTAATTCGTCACACTCGTGCCGATGAAGAGAAATGGCGTTATGAAGTTGTGCGGTCTTTGCCTGTAGGCAGACTGGCAAACTTAAATGCTACACTGCTGACAGCGGTTGTAGTGAATGTGATCCTTGCGATACTTATAGGGCTCGGATTCTATGCATTTGGTGATGAGTCGATGGGCTTTAACGGCTCAATGCTATGGGGCGCGGCACTCGGCGTCACAGGAATAGTATTTGCGGCTATAACAGCATTATTCTGCCAGTTATGTTCAAGCAGCCGTAGCGCTACGGGGTATTCGTTCGGAGCTCTTATGCTCCTATACCTGCTCCGCGCTCCCGGCGATATGGAGATTCGGATCGCCGGCGGTGAGGTTATCACAGGTAGTTCGGAAGCACTGGCTCTAATCAGCCCGTTGGGATTAGTGTTACGCACGAAAGTTTATGCGGGGGACATCTGGTGGCCGATTTTTGTTATACTGGGCATATCAGTCGTGATTGCTGTTCTTGCGTTTTACTTCAACTCTATAAGAGATATCGACCAGGGTTTGATACCGGCAAGAAAAGGACGCGCTGAAGGGTCATCACTCATGCGTTCGCCGTTTGGACACGCCTTCAAGTTGCTCAGGACCGGAATAATAGTCTGGCTTATCGGCATGTTCGCATTGGGTTACTCATATGGCACGGTTGCCGGGGATATCGATCAATTTATGGCATCTAATGATTTATGGCAGGGATTGATGATAGGTCCGACCGGTATCGAAATGATGAATGAAGCCGGCTTTACACCTGAGCAAATACTGGATGTCATACGTGAAGCAGTAAAGGACTTAGGGTATAACTTGACAGAGCTGTTTATGTCTGCCATCACAAACATAATGGGTGTGTTCGCTCTGGTTCCATTGTTTTTATTCATGCTTAGAGCGAAGAACGAAGAAAAGGATATGCGAACCGAATTGTTACTTGCTACGCCGGTATGCCGTTATAAGTACCTTGCAAGTTACGCAGTTATTGCTTTTGCATCGTCGATATTGATCCAGCTTACTTTGGCTGTCGGGCTTTATGTGAGTGCGATCCAGGAACTGGCGAATCCAGAGGAGCTATCTATGCAGTTCCTGCTTGCATCAAACCTACTTTATATACCGGCACTGTGGGTTATGCTCGGATTTGCAATATTGTTGATCGGTCTTGTGCCTAAAGCTACCGGTATTCTTTGGGGTTACTTCACATTCTCATTGTTCTTTATGTTCTTCGGTCGCATGAATCTTTTCCCGGATTGGATGGAAAAACTCACTCCGTTCGGCTATATTCCTCAAGTACCCATGGACGAGATAAATTATCTGACGCTTGGCATTTTGGTTGCTGTAGCGGCTGTTTTGACAACAGCAGGGTTCATCTTCTACGGAAGACGCGACATAAACGCGATAACGCATTGATTGCATAAGTAAATGTAAATACTGCTTGCAATATATAGCTGAGTATGCTACCATAACTGAGCGCACAAGCGCCGGTAGCTCAGCTGGATAGAGCGTCTGGCTACGGACCAGAAGGTCGGGTGTTCGAATCATCTCCGGCGTGCCAGTGTAAAAATGAC
>Ga0123356_10000817_pt1 | contig 34525 bp, 14 predicted proteins | sample TergutEmb28metaG_2_FD_92546 | JGI IMG/M metagenome (GOLD analysis project Ga0123356, IMG submission 92546) | Embiratermes neotenicus P3 segment gut microbial communities from Petit-Saut dam, French Guiana - Emb289 P3 | ecosystem: Host-associated > Arthropoda: Insects > Digestive system > Gut ...
GGCTATGCAGGGCGAAGAAAAGAGACTGTGCAATTCTTGCTTTTTCGAATCTGTATGGTACAGTATCTTTAGGCTTGCAACTACTTGTGTTGCTTTTAATGTCAGAAAATGGGGAAACTCAAAAAGTTTATTTTCTGGTTGACTCGGGATTACTTGACACATACCAAATTATTTGAGGTCTTGCATTTTGCAATGTGTTGTGTTACAATATGTTACCAATTGTTACAGGTTTATCGAGGATAAATGACTATGGAGCGAGGAAAGTTATCTAAACAACTACAGCGGCTAGGCATACTTGGTGTGCTTATTTGTGTTGCAGCTACGGCTATTTCCCTTAATGTCGACTCGCGAAGCCAGATAAAAGAGCATCAAACAGACAAGGCGATTTCGCAGATTAACAGGAAGCTTACTGAATTTACTGTTGCCGATGAGAATGACAGATGTCATAAAATCAATGCATTTATGGCATTAGCGGATTTTCAAACGCAGCTCAATGAGCATGAGCTTCAGCGAGACAGAGTTGATTCGGAATTTTCAGGAGCACTGAGCCATATAACAGATTGGTTTTACAACAGCTATGTGGACAAAATAAATAAAATCGAAAAAGAAGCTGATGGCTGCATTGACGAGATTGAGCAGCATATCTCAGGGTTCTCGGCTGAAGTAGACAGGATTAGCGAGAAGTTTGGCTCAGATAATGAAGAGCCGCCTGAAGAACCGACAGACGAACCGGCAGACGAACCAACAGACGAAGCGAATGAACGGACAAATGAGGAAAGAACGCTTAAAGCAGGGCTCTTCTCTGAGCTTTATGAAACACAGGCATTATTTGCCGAAGACGAATTTATAAAAAGCAAAATCGAAGCACTCGATGAATTAATCGTGGATTTAACCGAAGTAAAAACCCTGATATCGGAAGAAAATGTAATTGACAGCAATAAAGCTGCTGCTCTAAACGAAAAGATTGATTCGCTGATTGAACTATACTCAGGTGCAGACGTTGAAGCGACTGTTGAAGCAGAAAATGTTATGTACAGGCTTAATAGCGAGCTATCATCACAAACAGTATGGTTTGAAGAGCACTACACATTGCTGATTGACGAAATATCAAGCGTGGAAAAAGAAGACGAATATGACAAGGATACAGTAAGCACTCAAATAGAGGAGTTGGAGCTTGTTAAGCAATTTATTGAGGATGACGGCGTTGTAAGCGACGATTTTACTCAATCGAAAAACGAAGTGATTGACCAATTAATTGAAGAATATGAAGCTGAGCTTGTTTTAATCGATGAACGCATTACGGAAAGAGACGCAGCGGCAGCAGCTTCAAGCCGTAAAACAACAAACACCACATCAAACAGTACCGCAAACAATAACTCAAGTAATAACAACAACTCAAGCAGCAACACAAGCAGCAGCTCCGGCTCATCAGGTACAGTATCAGCGTCGAGGAACAACAACTATCCGTCAATATCAGCCAACGACCGTGAAATTCTCGCACGGACTGTCAGGCTTGAAGCCCCGAATGAAGGCGCAGACGGTAAGCAAGCAGTCGCAGAGGTTATTCTGAACAGAATGGTATCGTCACGATGGAGTCATGCAAACACTGTTGAAGAGGTTGTCTTCGACACAAAGTGGGGCACTCAGTTCGCGGTCAAGGACCTTGTCTGGACAGATAGAGGAACCCCAAGAGCGGCCGACTATGCAGCAGCAGACAGAGCACTGAGCGGACCGAACATTCTCAGCAAAGACTATATGTTCTTTGCCATGTCAGCAGGAAATCACACAGACGTATTATGGATAGGCATTCACGCTTTCAGAAAGTAATAATTACTTATATTGAACCTCCAATCGTACAAAGATGGAGGTTCTTTTTTATTGTCAAATACGTTATATTGAATGGGTAAAAACACTTTTATACAGTATATTGTACAAAAAGCTAAAGTTTTCTCGAAAAAAGTCCGATAAAGCGATGGAGAAGTAAAAATGCCAAGGATGGATGAATAAATTGCCAAGGATGCGAAGAGAGGACTTTGGAGGTTTATGTATATCGATACAATTTGTACAGGTAGCGTAGCAGTATCAACTAATTCATGCTCAGCGCAGAGCGATTCGGGCGGAGAAAGCAGTGCTTTCCAAGGCGTTTTAGAAGGAGCAATCAGTGACACAGCTCCTGCAAGTACGGCAGAAGCACCGGCAAAGCCATATACAGGCTGGACTTACGCTCAATCTCTTGCAGCTAATCAAGGAGAGCTCGCGACTCAATCATCCGGAGAGTCAGCAGGAACAGCAACAACGACTGCAACTGCAGACACCGCGTATAACCCGTTTGAATCAGCTTATACAACCCCGACTACAAGCAACAGCGCGTACACATACACTTATGCTGAATCGGTTTTAGCGAACCAAGCAGCAGCAGAAGCAACAGCAGAGGCAGCAGCGAAGTCATCTGATGCGGAGGCAGCAGCTACTTCGTCTAAAAGTGCGTCTGCAGAAACAACAGCAACACAGGAAACAGCTCCTGTCAGTGCTCCTGTTAACACAAATGCAAAGGTAGAAGAAATGCCGCCAATCATCAGCTCACAAGCTCCGCCGGAGGTTGCGAAGTATCTCAGCGGCTATTACCCGATAACCGAAGACGATGTTGTGCCGGAAATCCGCAAGCTTCGTGCATTGGTAGGCAATACCAACATGGCAGGTAAAACAGAAGCCGAAAGATACAGCTTTATTGAGCAGCAATTTAAAGAAACATTCGGCAGTGACTTTTTGATGGCTCGCAATATGAACTTGCCAAGCTCAATGTTCTATATTATCGGAGTTGAGTTTAGCGATATGCTCGGAAGACACATTGACAATCCCGAGCAAGTGAATCGTGAACGTTTGTATGGTGACAAATCCGCTGAGGAAATCACTAATGAAATAAGAAGTAAATATCCGGAAGAAATGTCAAACAAGGATTTACTTATGAAAGTAAATGAAATGCGTAACGCAGGTGTTCTTGACACGGATTCAATCCGCTCAATAGGAACAGACGGCGCACGCAGGCTCATGGATACCCTTGAACTGATGCGTAACTACGTCCGTCACAATGTCATGTGGACGTCAGATAGCGGTGCTCCCGTATCTCAAGCTGTGCGTGATAAAAGATGGGTAGGAATGCTCGATAAAAAGGCAAATGCTCATGAACTATTCTGTGTATTTAACGTATGGAAAGAACGCGGAAGAGTCAGCATCGGCGGAGATGCAGCCAAATTCTTAATTAATCATCTTGGTGGTGAGCTAAAGCCTGACGGTTTCTTTAAAGTAAACGTAGAGAGCGACGGAGACACTGCATACTGGGAAAGATTAATGGATATGATGTTTGCAGAGTTTGATGACTATGATGAAATGATAAGAAGTCGCATGGCGATGCTCGGGCCTGTTGAACATATCTTTGCTGCAGATGTCGCAGTAGCAGATGAAGCCGCAACTGATGGAGATATAGCAGTCGGCGAAGGTGCCGGTGAAGAAGGTGCCGCAGCAGAAAATGATGAAGGCTCTGCACAGCAGGAAGCGGCATAAAAAATGAATAAGCAGAAAGCAGAAGAAGAACTCTCTGCTTTCTGCTTCGAGATACCATAAACCGTTGACATAACACGGAAAACATGGTATAATATTCGATGTATGAATATACCTTTACGAGGGAAACTGCCCGACGGGATAATAGGTGAACAGATATGAAAATTTTAAAGATTGCATTGCTTTCGGTTTTGGTGACACTATGCGCCGCTATCACGGTAGGAGTAGTGTTGCATTTTCGCAATGACGGCGTGAGTGATAGTACCCGTGTGAGCATTCCGTCGGACGATGCGGTTGTAGATGATTTTATCCCTGTTGAGGGATTAATGTTCGCCGAGAGACCCGAGAGAGACACACGCTTTAGACAACGAGCAATGATGAAGCAAGAAGAAACGGGTTTATGGCAATACTTCCCGATTATTCCATGGGATGTCAGACCCGGCGAAGTTGCCACCCTGAGTGTTTCTTCGACCGATTTTATGGGTTGGGAAGTCGATACGATCTTTGCCGATGTTGAGCTTTTTGATGAAAAAATTGATGATGAAAATGCAGTCGTCTCATTTATAATGCCTGAAGAAACAGTCTACATAGCCGCGTTATATACCGAAGTCCCACATATAAATTTTGAAAACGAACGTGCTGCAGTTATGCTGGCAAGGAGCATGATTGAAGATGGCTCTACGATTGCTGCAACATCGGATATAATTACACCGCAACCTGCCAGACCGACGCGTATACCGGCTTTAAGAGTTGGTGAAACATCAACAATACGTATGATTAACCCGACTGCTGATGCTTTCGATAATCCAATCCCTTCAGATGCAACTCTTAGATGGGTGATACCTCCTACTCCTAATACATTCCCTCCATCAAATGTAAACAGATTACCTGACGGAATGACACTATCTTTCGCAAGCCCACCCGGAGAAATTACTACGAGTGGCGGTATTGAGATTAGAGGTGCGCCCACACTAGCGACAACTACTCGTGATTTTGAATTTTATTTCGAGCTGTATTATGCCGATGGTACTCCTATAGGTACTTTTGACTTTATAGTTACTATATTTCCTGCAGGCAGTGACCCCGTAATTGCAACAAAAAGCATACCTCACGCTATGGTCGGTGTGTATTATGATGTGCCTATAGATTTGGCGTTTTTACTCCCCGGTCAGGAATGGGCGATTTTTTCGGTTCTGACTGTTGGTGGTGAGACTTACACAATGCCGGAGGGTTTGGTCTTTGACTTCGACCGCTTAAACAACGATACAACAAAATGGTACATTCGCGGCACTCCGCTTGAAGCATCCGCAGGAGCTACTCCTAATTTTATAATAACTTTGGATCAGCAGAATACGGAAGGTTTTTCGTATGTACAATTAGTATCTGAGCCTTTCAATCTGAGAGTATGGGGACAACCAACGATTTCGTTATCGGATTCTGTTAATACCGGATTAACTTCAATGCTTCCGGGCATTGAGAATTCAAACGGTGTTACAAGTAAATACGATGTTTTACTCGCCGGGAACGGTTCAACGGTTTCGCCTGCTACTCCTTACGTGGATGAGCCAACCATCCCAACAAAGTGGGAATGGTCTATATTCTCAGGGACGCAATGGGGTCCCCCACCACCTGCACCGCAAATCACAGTTACCAGTAGAGAACCTGACGGCTTAAAGCTTGAGCGAGCTGTCGGGGTTTCGGGAAATAATTTAGCCTCGATATCGGGAAATCCATCAAAAGCCGATGTATTTACATTCACTATACGATACAGAGCCGATCCCGATGTGCTCATTGGTGAGATTTATAGAACCTATTCTATAGAAATCTACTCACCGCCTATGTTTGAGACTGCTCCTGATGGTTTGGATGACGGTATGGATTGGCGTGATCCTGCTACCGGCATTCTACCTGTTGGTGAACCGCCTGATGTTCTTTATAATACAGAAATTGATGCTATAAGATTCCCTAATGATTCTGCGATTGATTGGAATTGGGATGTCAAAAATCTGCCGTATAGTCCTTCGGGTGACGGAGCAATGACGTTTGGCACTCTCGGGAATGATAGATGCATAATTAAAGGCTTGCCGCAAACTGACAACTCGGCAATACCCGATGGTTCTATGCGTATGTATCAGGTTGAGGTTGAGGTAGAGGCTGATGTTCCGGGCAATCCGAATATCGACGGAGCGACAATATCAAGAACCTTTGATTTAAGAGTTTGGCCTCGCAGATACTTATATATCGACAATCTTGATGCGAATAGGAGTTATGTAAGGCGTGCAGCAACGAAAAGAGTTCCTGTCGATGTCAATTGGGATGGACAAGATTGGGATAGGAGCAGCGAAGCACCTATATACAGAACAAGGCGTGCTGTTATGCCGGGAACGAATGGTGAAATAAGGGTTCCTCTTCCGGGTTCCGGCTTTACAAGATGGGAAGTAATAAGACCGGCTGATGTAGGTTACTCAAATAGTAACACTAATGTGAATATAGGCAGCAATTGGGGTACAGGAAGTAACGGTTTATATAATTATGTATTAATAACAATGCCTGACTTTGAGCGTAATGCAGATGGTACAATAAGAAACACTACGCCTATCGACGGTGACGTCTACATACAAGGCGATGATTCAAGGCAACCGCAATGGGGATGGCTTCTTAATGACGGCAGAGTCGGTGATACATCATCGGGTGGTCACATTAACTTTGCAAGCGGTGATGCAGGCGGCGGAGGCAGAGCAACCTCATGGGTGCTTGTCAATGACCCGCAAGGCTTGTTTGATAATGGTCTTGACTGGTTTGGTTCAAACTTTGTTTGTATTATTATGAGTGACCCGTCTACCGGACCTACGAGAGCGAATTTCTACGAGTTTGAAATGGGAATTATTCTTCCCGGCTCAATGATGATAACAAGATGGTTTGATATGACCATAGACCCTCCGAACAACAGGCTTGGTGATGTTAACGGAGACGGGAATTTAGATCTCACAGACCTTGTATTACTGGCAAGATTTGTCAGAAACGAAATTAGTACACTTCCGAGAATGGATTTGGGTAATATTGTTTCATCACCTCCTGCCAGACCGGGAATGGCTGACTTTAATGCACTCGCAGCATATTTTGCACGCATTGATGCAACCTTGTCACAAGTGACGGTCATTGATTAGCCGTAAGGGCGAATGAAATGAAAGTAACGGTGTTAATATTATGAAAAAGATTATTACAGTCGCGTTTCTGCTAATGTTTATAGTGAGCATGGTTTTACCAATGCAGCCGGCGGTTCGCGCAGATTCATTTGTGTTTTCGGTTGGAACTGTTAATGCCGTAGAAGGGCAGCCACAACAAGTCAGAGTTCCGATTTCTGTCAGTGGTAACAGCGCAGGCTCAGGCTTTCAAGCAGTTGCTTTAATGGTTACTTTTGATCGGGAAAAGCTATATCTTGACCGCGTGCTTGCGCCTCAGCCTGAACTGCCGTTAAACAACCCGCCGGTTACTCCTGCACAAGGTAACCATTACATTTTGCTTTATAATTCGGATAGAGATATGATTTACGATCGCAATGAAGATATAGCGATTTTGGTCTTTGACCTTTTACCGGGCGCGAATACCGGAGTCAATCCTATCGAAAGTCCTATAACAATAGCGTTTACTCCAAGAGCAACAAGAGATGGTGCCCCCGTTAGGGGTACACAACCGCTGAGCGGTACATTTTCACCGGGCGGCGTTATTATTGCCGCGACTGACGGTGAAGGGCCGGGTACGAGCCCCGGTGTCAGCCCGAGTCCCGGAACAAGCCCTGACCCTAATGTCAGCCCAAGTCCGGGTACGAGCCCGGGCACGGGTGTAAGTCCGAGTCCCGGCACAAGTCCGGGCACGGGCACTAGCCCGAGTCCGGGAACGAGTCCCGGTACGGGTGCGAGTCCGAGTCCCGGCACTAGTCCCGGAACCGGTCAGGGAGGTAGTGGCGGAGAAGGCGGAAGCGGCGGCAGTGGCAGCGGCTTCGGCAATGTTCCGCAAACGGGCGTATTTATATCGGGCACGGTTGCGGCTATGTGGCTGTCTATTATATTGACAGTGTTCCTTAGTGTTTGCTTATATTTATACCTGCAGGCAAGGCGCAAGCCGAATAAATCGATCAATCGCTATAACAAATATGGCAAACACTTCTAAAAACAAGACCACCGCAAAAACGAAACAAGCAGTTGCAGCCGCAGAAACAGATACGGGTAGAAGTAAAAAATCCCGTGTAAGAAGAGTTTCTGTGGTTGTGTTGCTGATTGTCGGAATAGTGATATTCGGTATAATAGCTCTTTTCACCACACTCGCTGTGCTTGTGCACACAAGCAATGTTAGAGCATCAAATGCCGAATACGATTTTTTGCGCGGTCTTGCAGGTGATATCGATATTGAACTCGACGAGCACGGCGATGTGCGCTTTAATGCACTCGACGAGGAAATGCGTGCAATCAATCCAGATTTTGTTTGCTGGCTGCGAATTGACGGCACAAACATTGACTATCCCGTAGTACGGGGTGTTGATAACGATAAGTATTTAAATACATCGTTCTACGGCGAGGATAATATTGCAGGAGCAATATTTATGGATTACCGCAATGACGGGGATAAGCTTCCGCATATAATCATCTACGGTCACAATTTACAGCAGGGCGGTATGTTCACAGACTTGCGGCGATTTCTCAATAAGCAGTTCCTTGAAGACAATGACACAATAACATTGATTGTTAACGGTCATCCGGTCGAATTTGAAATCTTCTCTGCAAGGCTGTCTGACATAAGAGACCCTGCATATAATCTTAATGTCAATACATCAAGACTCTTCGCGCGTTTCGCAACCAGCGTAGACGCTCCGCTGCACGCAACGCAAATAATAACGCTCTCAACCTGCACCAGCTCAGGCGGCGACAACGCCAGATTAATAGTTCAGGGTTATAGATAAAAAACAGGTTGACATAACTCAAGTGCTCATTTTGAGCACTTGAGTTATGTCAACCTGTTTTTTATGTTTTATGAAACTGTGACGTTTGTAATGCTTGGGACTAAGCCTATGTAAGTTTTGCCGCGTGACAGTTCGATTAAGTCGCCGTTTTCGTAGCCGAAGATGAATGGCGACTCTTTGTCGGGTCTCAGCCATATTATTTTCTCGTATTTACCGCCGCTTACAAGGTAACCGTTGCCGCTGCCGACGGTTTCCATATCTTGTCTGCCTGCACCTGAGCCGTGACCGACAAGGTCGTAGGTGGGCATATCGATGAGTATCAGGTTTGTGAAAGCTACAGGAGCATTGTTATTTGCATCTGTGAACTGACTTCCGAACTGGTTCATGAAATAGAGATTTCTTGAACTGTCATAAGTGAAGATACTATCTTTTGCTGCTGAGTATTTTATGCTTACTTTTGAAGCGTCTGCGCCGTTTTTGACAGGATGGCTGTCAGTGAAGAAGTACGGCTGTATATAGTTGCTGTTGTGTGTTTTTCTCATATCGGAAGTCAGAATTCTTTGTGCAATCGAAGCACCGTTAGCAGTCATGCCGTGGTAATCGCCGACTGTATGACCGGGAACTCTGTTGACGTTTTTTGTGAAAACCGAATTACGAATACCTTGTACCGAGCAGAAGTTGTCTATGCTGCGTTTTTCGATTTCTTCAAACCCAAGAGGGCTTCCGCCCGCGTGAACCCAAAATGCATCATGCGACTCGGCGATTTGCACCATGTAATGCCTTGCGCTGCGAATGCTTCCGATTGTTCCGACAGTGGAAATATCCTGATATACTCCGACAAAACGTGTGATTCCGCCTTCTACCATAAACTCATAAACGATATCAGCTTGTGATATACCGTTTGTTGCGTTTGAAGGAAGTGCTCCTTTTTGATTACTGATTGAAACTGCTACCGGTCTGTTTCTTGTTATGTCGGTTGCACTGCCGAGACCTGTCAGCGGATTCATGTACGGACCTGAAACCGAAGCCGTCTGAGCATTACCACCGCCCAGAGAAGTTTGGATTTGACGCGGCTCGTTATTCGGTACGCTCTGACGCGGCTCTTCCTGCTGAGTGGTTTCGGTTCTGCGTTTTGCACTACCGTTTCCGCGGACAAACATATCAGCACTAAAATCGCTGATAGTGCTGACTAATAGTACTACAAGAAGTAGTGACGGTATTAACTTTGTAATGATTTTATTAAGTGTTTTCAATGTTGCTTTTTTCAATGTGGTTCTTCCCCCTCTTCTAAGAAGACTAGCTTTAGAAATCCCTCCAGAAAACCAAGCTGCTTTTACACATTTATTATTTTATCGGAGCTTTTTGCAGAAACTTTAGTAAAAAGCGATAATTCATTGTAAAATCTTGTAAAAACTCATTATTTAGCTTCCAATAAGACATTATTTGTGATATATTTGGGGATAACTATGAAAATCGTTTCATAAACAACTCTTTGGAGGCAAAATATGGCTTCACCTGTAGTAAAAAGAGATTTTAAAGCAAAAGCCGTGACTACGGAAGAAAACGTTAAAAAGGTACACCCTCTTATAGCGTGGCTTCGTGGTCACTCGCGGCTTGTTATGCAGCTTGTTTTTATTGCATTGTCGTTTACGGCAATGGTTATTCTCAGCTATATGTTCACAAGGAACATGATGCATGATTCAATGCTTGAGCGCACTAATCGTATTATAGCAACGGAGCAGGTCAGGCTTGAGCTTACACTCTCTGAGGCTCGCACGATTGTCGGAATATTCTCCGAGACCGCCCGTAATATGCTGCTCGGCGGCAGTGATGCCGAAGCTCTTCAAAGATTCTACAGATCACAAACAACATATATACATCAGCAGTCGCTTGCCGGAATAAATGATTTCGACGGTTTTGTCGGCTACTTTGAGCGAATGCATGGTCAAGAGATTGAGCCGATTTTTATTCACGGCACCGACTGGATTCCTCCCGATGATTATGACCCGACCACACGTCCGTGGTTTACTTATGCGATAGCCGCAAACGGTGAGATTGCGGAAACATCAACTTTTATTGATGTAAGAACAGGGGAGACTGCGTTTGCATCTTCGCGTGCGATATTCGACAATGACGGAAACCGCCTTGGTGTTGTGAGTATGTATGTTTTACTCAGCGACATTGAGCAAAGTATTGTCGATACTGCTCTTGCACAGGGAGGTTATGGATTTTTGCTCGACAGGGATTTAACAATAATCGCACATCCGCACAGACCTTTTATCGGTCTTAAAGCTGATGACCCGTCAATCCCGATTTCTGTTTTTGCCGATGACTTATTATTAGGCAGAGATGTTTATGAGTATACCGTTACAGCTTTTGACGGAGAAGAGTCACTCGCGTTTGCCAAGAGATTGTCGAACGGTTGGTATTTGGGGCTCATTGCTCCAAAAGGACCGTACTACGAAGCCGTAACGAATATGGCGTATGTACTCATTGCGTTCGGAGCGGTGCTTGCACTTGCACTTATGCTGATTATGGTACGCATTGAAGCTGCCAGAGAAAAAAGCGATAAAGAAAATCTAAGAATGGTCGCTGCGATTAAAGACCGCGACAAGCTGCTGGGCGCAATGCACGAGTCTGCAAACAGGCTGCTTGATACAAACTCAACTATTGATTTCAGCACCAATCTGCTCGACTGCATGGGTCTCCTCGGCGATTCGGTCGAGGCAGACAGAGTGTATATCTGGAAGAACTACACACAAGACGGCGAGGTTTATTCGTCACAACTATACGAATGGCTTGCCGAAGGAGCACCCGAGCAGGGAGCCGACTTTGTTGATGATATTCATTACAAAACAACTATGCCCGACTGGCTTGAAAAGCTTGAAGCAAATGAGTGCGTCAACGGCATTGCACGTGAAATGGATAAGCCGACTTATGCATTCCTGACAGGAACGGGCGTGCTTGGGGTCTTTGTTTCACCGCTTTATATCGAAGATGAGCTTTGGGGCTTTGTAGGATTTGACGACTGCACACGCGAGCGTACGTTTAACGAAAATGAAGCATCCTTACTTCGCAGCGCGTGTTTGCTTATCGGTAATGCGTTTTTGCACAATGAAATGACACGTGAGCTTAGAGTCGCTATCAGCGAAGCAGAAGCATCAAGCCGCTCAAAATCAGAGTTTCTGGCGAATATGAGCCATGAGATAAGAACGCCGATGAACAGTATTGTCGGCTTCTCGGAGCTTGCACTTGATGATAGAATATCGCAAAAAACCAGAGACTATCTAGTTAAAATCCTCAACAATTCAGAGTGGCTGCTGCAGATTATCAATGATATTTTGGATATTTCTAAAATCGAGTCGGGCAATATGGAAATGGAAAGCATTCCCTTTGACCTCCACGATATGTTTGCAAGCTGCCGTACGGTAATAATGCCGAAAGCAATTGAAAAAGGCATTTTAATGCATTTCTATGCAGAGCCCTCAATCGGCAAGCGTCTTTACGGCGACCCGACAAGGCTTCGCCAGTCTCTTATAAACCTGCTTTCAAATGCAGTTAAGTTCACCAACACAGGAATGGTGAAAATGATGGCAGTTATCAAAGAAACAACGGACGATAGTGTCACAATGGCGTTTGAAGTTAAAGACAGCGGCATCGGGCTTACGCAAGAGCAGATGGACAAGATATTTAGGCCCTTTACACAAGCAGAAACAGGCACAACCCGTAAGTACGGCGGCTCGGGTCTCGGGCTTGCAATCACGAAGAATTTGATTGAGCTGATGGGCGGCGAGCTGCAGGTTGAAAGTATGCTCGGAGTTGGTGCAAAGTTTAGCTTTGAGCTTAAATTCCACGCTGTGAACATCGACAAGGCTGAGGAAGTCGAGTCACGAATAGTCTTTGACGACCTCGTAAAGCCGCAGTTTGAGGGCGAAGTGCTGCTGTGCGAAGATAACCCGATGAATCAACAAGTTATCAGTGAGCATCTTGCTCGTGTCGGCTTAAAAACAGTAGTTGCCGAAAACGGCAGAATCGGCGTTGACAAAGTAAAAGAGCGCATAAGAAAAGGTGAAAAGCTCTTCGACTTGATATTCATGGATATTCACATGCCTGAGATGGATGGTATTGAAGCCGCAGGACACATTTTTGACCTCGACACAGGAGTTCCGATAGTTGCACTCACAGCTAATATAATGGCAAACGATATGCAAAACTACGAACGCAGCGGTATGAGCGAATGCGTCGGGAAGCCGTTTACTTCGCAGGAGCTATGGCGTTGCCTGATGAAGCATTTTAAGCCAATCTCATGGAAGACAGAAGACGCCGCGCAAAATGAAAAGAACGAAAATGAGTTCAGGCAACGAATAATCAACAACTTTGTCCGCGATAACGTAAATAAAACAGCCGAAATCCAAGCAGCCATCGATGCCAAAGACCTTGAGCTTGCTTACAGACTGGTACATACACTAAAAGGTAACGCAGGGCAGTTGCAAAAGGTTCTGCTGCAGCAAGCTGCAGGAGTGGTTGAGGGCTTATTAAAGGGCGGAGACGACCAAACAACTCCGTATCATCTGGGAATATTAGATGCCGAGCTGAAGACGGTATTGACCGAGCTGAGACCGATGGTAACACAAACAGTTACTGTTGATAAGGGTACGGCACCTTTATCCGATGAGCAAAAAGATGAACTGTTTAGCAAGCTTGAGCCTTTACTTGCTGACAGTAATCCTGAGAGCTTAGATTATATTGATGAACTAAGGTCTGTTCCGGACACTGCGCTGCTCATAGCACAGCTTGAAGCACTGGACTTTGACCTTGCTCTAAACACATTAAACGATTTAAAGAAGTTATAAAATAACAGGTAGGTAGGTAGCCGGTATGGAAGAGAAAAACAAGCTGTTGCTTGTCGATGATGATACATCAGCATTAATGGAGCTAATAGGCATATTAAAAGATGATTATGAAATAAGCACAGCAAAAAGTGCATTTGCAGCTATAGAAAGAGCGAGAACCTTTGAGCCCGACCTCATTTTGTTGGATGTTGTAATGCCTGAAATGAGTGGCTTCGATGCAATTGAAAGCTTGCAGCAGCTTGCATCTACGCGTGATATCCCTGTGGTATTTGTATCAGGTGCTGATGATAATAGCGACGAGCGCAAAGGTCTGGAGCTCGGTGCGATTGACTATATCCGCAAGCCTTATGACGAGGTAATAATAAAGCTAAGGGTCAAGCACCACATCTCAATGATAAATAAACTCCGCAAAGCCAACCTGTCAGGGGCTTTTGACAGGTATTTGAAGTGAGAGTATAGTTAATGAGTGAAAAAAGAAAACCATTCGGACCGGGGCAGCTTCTTAACAGATTGAAGCTGAACCTGCGCCCGAAATTAATCTTGATATTTTTGGTATCGAAGGTTGTGCCTATAGCACTGCTGATGATTATAGCCCTGACACAAATCAGGGCGCTTGGTAATGTGCTGCGTGATATCGCCGTTAGCGACTCGGAGCAAGCACTTAATGACGGAGCGAGGGAGAATCTCGAAAGATTGACAACCGACCTTGCGATTGATGTCGCAAACTTCCTGCATCATCGCGATGATGATATTCTCATGCTTGCGAATCTTCCGCGCGACGAGGGTATTTATAAGACTTTTTCCGATAACAAAAACGGAAGACTTGTCCGCCCCGGTGAGTGGGTGATTTCGGACGATAAAATGACATGGGTTGAGAAAACACCGTTTGAGTTTTACGAGCCGGATAATGTATCGACAAATACCGAAAATAACGACGTGCTGATGGGGAGCGGTTTTCGCAACAGACCGCCGGAATTTTTCGAGCAGTATCTCGACAATGCTCCGCTCTATGATGAGATAACATTTATTGATATGAGCGGCAATGAGATTATTAAATACACAAATCCCGAATCTACGAAGCTTCATTATCCGCTGAACCCAAATAAAGTAAATATCTCCGACCCTAAAAACACTTATGTAAGGGCGGAGAACTACTGGGACGAGCTTACGCGGTTGGAAAAAGGTGAAATATTCGTGTCCGATGTCATTGGAGCCTATGTCGGAACGAACTTTATCGGAATGTATACACCGGGTGTGCTGGTGAGCGAGGACGCGACGATAATTAATCAGGCACATCCCAACCTCGAAGAGCTTCGCAGGATTGGGAATCTCTCGCCTGATGAATTCGTCGAATATGCCAAAACGCAAGCGTTCGCAGGGCTTGAAAACCCTGTCGGGCAACGCTTCGAAGGCATCGTCCGCTGGGGCACACCGGTGTACGACGGCAGCACACGAGTCGGCTACGTCACAATGGCGTTAAACCATGACCACATAATGGAATTTGTGGACTATGTTAACCCAATGCACGAGCGCTACTCTCTGCTGCCAAGCCCGCAGGATGGCAACTACGCTTTTATCTGGGACAACAAAAGCCGCAGCATCTGCCATCCGCGCCATCACTCGATTGTCGGCTACAACCCTGTAACGGGAGAGCCACAAGTCCCATGGCTTGAAGGGACAATCGCCCTTGAAAGGGATTTCAAAAACGGCGGCTTTATCAAAGAGGAATTTGAACCGGGCAGGTTCAGGACAATTCCTCTGCTCGACGATGAAGGGAACACCTTCCCTGCAAACGATACGCCGTTTTATAAATGGTACTCGGCAAGCGGCAGTCAGTGGCTGGGCACCAACCCGTCATGGGAGCTGTTTAATCTGAGCAAAATTGCGACAGGCATTAACTGGTGGGAGTACGATATATCGGGTGAAGCCGCCCAAAGTGCGACTTACGGAACAAGCTGGGGCGAGTTCTACAGGCAAAACGTCGACAACAGGGAAATACTGCCGCAATTTGGCGAGCGAGTATTAAGAGACGAAGACGGAAACGCAGTTTCGGCTGCCGACGGAAGCTACATTCTCGATTATCAATCACGTGATAAAACACCTGCAAGAGCACTTACAGCCGCAGGTTATGTCGGGCTTGACGGACGTTATCTCAATAACGCACCGCAATGTACAGGTTGGATGAACCTGACGGAAAACGGAGGCTCAGGCTCGTTTTATATCCTATGGAGCGGTATTTACAAGCCCACCACAGCAGGCGCAATCGCTTATTACACAGGGCAATACAGCCCCGAGGTTCAAGGTAACAAACGCGGATTTGCGTTCGTTACAATCGGTGCAGGCATCGAGGACTTCACCGCACCTGCCTACAGCATGAGAAGTCATATTAATACTGCAATAAACACAAGCATGATGAGAAGCACAACTCAGCTCGCGGTGATAACCCTATCACTTGTCTGCGTGGTTATTCTGATTGCAGTTCTCTTATCGTCATATTTGACAAGCAACATAAAAGAGGTTCTCGGCGGTTTATCGAGATTCCGTTCCGGTGACAGGGAGTTTCGTATACGCTCACAAGCTAAGGACGAGTTTGGTGAGTTGGCAAATTCATTTGACAATATGGCTGACACAGTTGTTCTTGACGAAGCGCGTAAAAACAAAGCAGAAGAAGCCAGCCGTGCAAAAAGCAGCTTTTTGGCAAGAATGTCTCACGAAATCCGCACACCAATGAACGCGATTCTCGGAATGGCAGAGCTATCAATGCGCGAGGAAATGTCAGAGACCGCAATGGAATACACATCAGCGATAAAACAAGCAGGGGTTAATCTTCTGGATATAATCAACGATGTTTTAGATTTTTCGAAAATTGAGAGCGGTCAGCTTGAAGTCCAAGCGGAAAAATATTCATTCTCATCACTAATTAACGACGTTGTAACTATAATCAAAGCACGTGCGCTTGACTCGCAGCTTCGTTTTGATGTGGATATTGACGGAAGAGTACCAAACGTTCTCATAGGCGACGAGGTCAGGGTTCGTCAGGTTTTGCTCAACATTATAAGTAATGCGGTTAAGTACACAGACAACGGATTCGTCTCATTTGCTGTGACTTGCGAGCCTGTTGACGACAATAACATCAGCCTGATAATCAAGGTGAAGGACAGCGGCATTGGGATAAAAGAAGAAGATTTATCGACACTCTTTGACGAATTCACACGCTTTGACCTCGACAGAAACAGAAGCAAAGAAGGAACAGGGCTTGGTCTTTCAATAACCTACAGCTTCATAAAAGCAATGGACGGCGAGATCGAAGTGAAATCCGAGTATGGTAAAGGTTCAAGCTTTACGGTAACGCTTCCGCAAGGTGTTGGCAGCGCAGCGAAATTTGCCGAGGTTAAGAAACCAAGAACGAAAAAAGTCCTCATACTCGAACAAAATGAGAATAATCTAAGTGCGATAACAAAGTCGCTCGGCAGCCTGAAGGTTAAATATACTTGCGTGCCTGCGGATGCTGAGGATAAGGCACTTACATTTAAAGAAGAATTAGCGGCAGGCGACTATTCGTTTGCATTTGTTGCGGCATCCTTATATGAGGGTGTAAAGACGGTATTATCGGAAAATTCAAATGTTAAAGCAGCGATAATTGTTGCGTTCGGTGAGATGATTACGGAAAGAAATGTAAGTATTCTTGCAACACCTTTGTATACAATGCCTATTGCTAACTTCCTAAACGGAATATCAGACAGCACAAGCAGGGATTTCTACAGAAAGTTCGCAGTCGGCTTCACCGCTCCATCTGCACGAGTGCTGGTTGTGGACGATATCAGCATGAATCTGGTCGTAGCAAGAGGTCTTATGCTGCCGTATAATCTGCAAATCGACCTTTGCACAAGCGGAAAAGAAGCGATTGAGGCTATGGCGAAAAACTATTACGATGTAGTGTTTATGGATCACATGATGCCGGAAATGGACGGCTTGGAAGCAGTTGCGCGTATCAGAGAGATTGGTGAAAAAGATTCACGCTTTGCAAAAACGCCGATTATCGCCTTGACTGCCAATGCAATTGCAGGGATTAAGGAAATGTTCATAGAGCATGGATTTAATGATTTCCTGTCAAAACCGATTGATACAGATATGTTAAATGTCATTATGGAACGATGGATTCCTGAAGAAAAGCAGATAACCGCAAAAGGCACATCGTCGGTTTCTTATACAGAAACAGAAGATGGCGACAGTAAAATTAAGCTCGAAGGTGTTGATGTAAAGGCAGGCATAATGTACACGGGTGGGACAATAAGCAGCTATTTTAACGTTCTTTCGGTGTTTTATACTAACGGACTAGAGAAAATAGACGAAATCGGAAACAGTCTGACAAATAACGATATACCTTTATATGTGACTTATGTGCATGCGGTAAAAAGTGCTTCCGCAAACATCGGAGCAGACAGAATCTCAGACGCAGCTGACGATTTGGAACGAGCAGGAGTGAGGGGAGATATAAACTTTATACAAAAAAATACTCCGAGGTTTTTAAGTGACTTTGGCGATTTACTCAAAAGAGTCAATGATTTACTCTCTCTCCAAAGTGCCGCCGCACAAGCTGCACCTGCAGATATCGATGAGCTGAAGGATAATCTCACCGCCTTAAAAGCAGCTTTAAACGATATGGATTCAGTAACTATCACCAAGTCAATCTCCTATCTCCAAGAAACCGCCCCATCAACAGAGTATAGAGAAACCATAGAAAAAATCATTAACTATCAGCTAACCTTCGATTATGACCTAGCAATAGAGCTGATAGACGAGCTACTTTTAGCAGGAAAATGAAATCATGTGGAAAATCAATACATTTAAAACGATTGCAGCATTTTTATTAACCTTATCTCTGTGTGCCTTGCTTAGTACGATATCAATCAGGAATACCATCAGCGCAGAGAGGGAGCAAATTGAGAAGCTTATTGTTGAAAGCAGCTATAGGCTTAACGAGGTTATATCAAGGCAGCTTTACAGAACGCAAGCCCTTGCAGCACTTGTGATTAAAGGCGACGGGACTGTTGAGAATTTTCAGGAAATTGCGGAGGTCATAGCAGGTGACGTTCCTGCACTTGCGGCATTTTTGTTAGCGCCCGACGGTATTGTGACGGATGCGTATCCGCTTGAAGATAATCCCACGGTTGTCGGCTTAAACCTCTTGGACGAAGCCGACCACTACGGGAACAGGGAAGCTATCAAAGCGAGAGAGACAGGCACATTGGTAATGGGCGGACCGTTTATTCTGCGAAGCGGTATCATGGGGTTAACAGGCAGATATCCTGTCTATATAAGCACTGAATCGGGCGAGAATAAGTTTTGGGGGCTTGTTGCCGTATCGCTTAAATTCCCCGAAGCACTTGATGATGCAGGGCTATCAATGCTTGAGTACCAAGGGTTGTCTTATGAGCTATGGAGAATAAACCCCGACACGGACGAGAGGCAAATAGTAGCGACGAATAGCGAGCACTCCAGCAACAACACAGCTTATGTAGAACGGCACGTCGGTATACACCATGCCGACTGGTATTTTCGTGTTTTTTCGTTAACGAAGTGGTATCAGAGTGCCACAACATGGATTACACTTCTGGGGTCGCTCTCCATCAGCCTTATAGCTGCGTTTTTAATGCAAGCAAGAAGCAACGCTATTTTGCATTCGGAGCGTAAGCAAAGCGAATATAAAATATCTATAATGCTTTCGCAAATTCAACCCCATTTTTTGTATAATTCACTTACCGCTATTGCTCAGCTCTGCGACGAAGACCCTATGAAAGCGAAAAAAGCTACAATTGATTTCTCTGCGTATCTGCGAGGGAACATGGATTCGCTCGGTGATACGGAGCTTATCAGCATAGAAAAAGAGCTGAGCCACGTTCGGGGATATCTTGACCTGGAGGTTGCTATTTACGGCAGTGCACTGGTTGCAAATTATGAAATCAACTCAGGCGGCTTTTTGCTGCCGCCGCTCACGATTCAACCGATTGTAGAAAATGCTGTCAAGCACGGTATCGGCAAAAAAGAAGGCGGCGGTTCGATAACATTATCGGTTAATGAGACAGACAAATACTTTGTTGTGTCTGTAGTTGATGACGGTTCGGGCTTTAATGAAGATATACCTCAGCATGATGACCGCATACACATCGGCATAGTTAACGTAAGAAGAAGAATCGAAGAGCAATGCGGCGGAACACTTGAAATCACAAGCGAAGCAGGCAGAGGAACAACAGCGGTAATTAGTATACCAAAGGAGCGAACATGAAAATTCTGGCATTAGATGATAGTGAAGCTGCGCTTAAACTGCTTGTCGGTTCAATACGCGAAGCGTGTCCCGGTGCGACTGTCTATCCTTTTTCCATGCCGTCGAAGCTCTTGAAGTTTGCAGAAGGCACGAGTTGTGATATTGCTTTTTTGGATATTCAAATATGGGGCACAACCGGGCTTGTGGTTGCAAAGTCTTTGAAGGAAATACATCCGAATATTAATGTTATTTTTGCTACAGCCTACAGTGAGTATGCAAAAGAAGCTTTTGAGCTTTATCCGAGCGGATATATTCTAAAGCCTGTAACCGCCGAGGCGATCAGGACAGAAATCGACAACCTGCGCCATCCGGTTGAGAACAGTATTGATGCTATGCTGTATGCACAGACGTTTGGCAGCTTTGAGGTGTTTTATAAAGGAACTCCGTTAAAGTTTGCCTACAGTAAAACAAAAGAACTTTTTGCGTATTTAATCGACCGCAATGGAGCGAGCTCAAACATGAACGAGCTTTGTGCAGTACTCTGGGAAAATGAGTTGGATTCGGTCAATCTCAAATCGTATCTCAGAAAGCTCATAAAGGATTTGCTGAGCGTCCTTAAATTATATGATGTTGAAGATATAATTATTAAAAAGCACAACAACATTGCTATAGTACCTGATAAAATTCACTGCGACATTTACGAGTTCATAAAAGGAAACCCAAGCTATGTAAATGCGTATACCGGTCAGTATATGTCACAGTATACCTGGTCAGAGTTTAAACTCGGCTACCTGAACAATGCTCACAGCAGCGACGATTAGAACCGTCCCCCTGACAGATTCCACGTAAAATGCATTAATTTTATCATAAAATGTTTAAATTAGGGGTTTTATTATACCATTTAGTGTGGTATATTCTTTTGAATGTTTAAATAGTGTGAAAAGAGGAATGAAAATGAGCATGAGGAAGAAAATTTTGATACCCATGATAGTATTGACTATTGTGGCATGCACAACGGTGCTTGTATCGTTAATTTTCCTTTTTAACCGTGAGCTTGATAACACAATGCTCGAGAAGACAGAAATAGCCGAAAGGTTTGTTAAACACGAGATTGAAAGCTTAAAAGCAAACGCAAGCATGGCTGCGATAGGTTTGGCAAATAATCGTGAGCTTATATATGCTATTATGAGTAATGACAGAGATAAAATTGTCGAATTAGCTATAAACTACAGTGTTGCATCAAGGATTGATTACAGCTCGATATCCGATGCTGATGGGAATGTAATAATAAGGTCGCATGACCCTGACAATTATGGTGACAATATAGCACATCTGACACACATAGCCGCAGCACACTCGGGCGATACAGAAGCTCATATTATACAAGGTGTCACGATTAAGCTTGGAATATCCGCAGGCTCACCCGTATACGACCCTGCAGGCAATATTATCGGAGTTGTCTCGCTCGGCTTCAGGCTTGACGATAATCGTCTTGCGCAAAATATAAGCTATCAAACAGGTAACGAAATTGCGTTCTTTAAAGGTACAGAACGAGTTGCATCCAGTCTTTTAGGTGAAGGAAATGAGTTTAGCCTTGGAGATACGGCGCCGGAGCAGATAAGTGATATTGTTCTTAAAGGAGAAAGCTTCGTCGGTAAAATGAATTATAACGGTGACGAAATGCTCACTAAGGCAATTCCCTTATACGGTGCAAGCGACATAGTCGGAATGGTTTTTATAGGGCATTATACAGAAGCAGACGAAGCAAAAGTTTCTTTACTTATTGTCACGGGAATTCTGATAACATTTGGAGTTCTGGTAATATGTGTTTTCATTTCAATGTACATTACGCAAGGTATTGACAAAAGACTTGAGCGTGCCAGAAAAAGGGTTGAGGAAGCAAACGAAAGTGCAAGGGTTATGCTTGACAGTTCGCCCTTATGCTCACAGATATGGGACAGGCAGCTCAATACTGTAGACTGCAACAAAGCCGCCGTTGCACTTTATGGCTTTAAAGACAAGCAGGATTATATAAACAGATTTATCACCAGCTGTTCACCTGAACTCCAGCCTGACGGGCAACGAAGTGATGAAAAAGCGGTGAAGCTTGTAAACATAGCGTTTGATAAAGGTTATTGCAAGTTTGACTGGATGCATAAAATGCCTGATGACGATGTTTTGATACCGGCAGAGGTTACGCTTGTGCGTGCAAGATATGCAGGTGATGATGTTGTTATAGGATACACCAGAGACCAGCGAGACTATGAAGCATATATGGCTCAGCTCAAGCAAACACAAGAAACACGCCTTGCAGCCGAAGCAGCCGAAGCTGCAAACAAAACAAAATCAATGTTTCTTGCTAATATGAGTCATGAAATCAGAACGCCGATGAACAGCATTATCGGGTTTTCTGAGCTTGCGCAAGCCGATAAAATTCCCATTAAGACGAGAAACTACTTATCAAGTATTCATGAAAGTGCTGAGTGGCTGCTTAGCATTATCAATGATATCTTGGATATATCGAAGATTGAATCGGGCACAATCAAGCTTGAAAAAATTCCGTTTGACCTGCACGATATATTCGAGCGTTGTCAGGCTGCCATTTTGCCAAAAGCGGACGAAAAGGAAATCAAGCTTTACTGCTACGCTGAGCCGAATATCGGTAAAAAGCTGCTCGGCGACCCCGTGCGTCTCCGTCAGGTTCTGACAAACTTACTTTCAAATGCAGTGAAGTTCACAAATGTCGGAATTGTTAAGCTCCTTGCAACTGTTGTTGAGTCTGATGATAATCGTATTTCGATCAACTTTGAGGTCAAGGACAGCGGAATTGGCATGAGCCCTGCGCAAGCTGCAAGCATTTTCGACCCGTTTGTGCAAGCTGATGAGAGCACCTCGCGGAAATATGGCGGTACAGGACTGGGTCTAGCCATATCAAGAAGCGTTGTTGAGCTTATGGGCGGCAATGTTGAGCTTGATAGTGCTATCGGAGTCGGCAGCAGATTCCACTTTACATTGACCTTTGAAACAATTAACGACACTACAGAAGCAATTGAAGAGGCTAAAGTCGAAAACGACATGGAAGTGCCGAAATTTAGCGGTGAAGTGTTAATTTTTGAGGATAATAAGCTCAACCAGCTTGTTATTTGCGACCACCTTGAAAGAGTCGGACTAAAAACAGTGGTAGCAAATAACGGAAAAGAAGGCGTTGAAATTATTGAGAAGCGTTTTTATGACGACGAGAAGCCTTTTGACCTGATATTTATGGATATAAATATGCCGGTGATGGACGGGCTGGATGCCGCGGCTAAGGTCATGTGGATGGGTGTAAAAACGCCGATAATCGCACTGACGGCAAACGTAATGGCAAACGATGTAGAGATGTATAAATCAAACGGTATGATGGATTACATCGGCAAGCCGTTTACAACGCAGGAGCTGTGGAAATGCTTGATGAAATACCTTCCGGTTCAGGCGTATACGGAAATCACTTCCGAAGAAGAAAATGCAGAAGTCGATGAGCGAAAGAAAAAATTCATCAAGGCATTTAACTTATCGCATAAGGATACAGCAACAGAGTTTGTCAGTGCCTTAGATAGCGGCGACGTCGAGACAGCGCACAGAATCGCACATACTTTAAAATCCGCTGCAGGACAAATCGGAGAAACGACACTCCAGGAAATGTCGGCAGACATAGAAAAACTGCTCAAAAACGGCGACAACAACTTAACTGCAGACCGTATCAAAAACTACGAGGATGAGTTCAACGCCGTTCTCGGCAGAACAATGGCATTCGAAGAAGCCTGTCAGGGGGACGGTTCTTCTGACAGGTCGAGTGACGGGGAACAGAGCAAGGGGGACGGTTCTCCCGGCGCGCTTGCGGACACAGAAGAACTTCGTGAAATGGTCGATGAACTCGAACCATTGCTTACGAGCAAAAGCACAAAATCACTTGCTTTTGTTGACAGAGTCCGTGCCATCCCGGGTGCAAGCAAGCTTGCGTCTCATATTGAGGAGTATAATTTCAAGCTCGCACTTGCGGAGCTGCAGAACATTAAGAAGGAATTAGGAATTGAATGATGGAAAAAACTACAAAATACAGTGTATTGATTGTAGATGATGAGCTTACAAATCTGGTTACATTAACAGATATTCTCGAGCCGGAGTATGAAGTCAGCGCGATACGTGACAGCCTTGACGTTATCGAGACAGTCAGGTCAGATATGCCTGATGTGATTTTGCTTGACATCGTAATGCCAAACATGGACGGATATGATGTCATTAAGCTTCTGAAAAAATCAAAAATGACGAAGGAAATTCCTGTAATATTCATAACAGGTCTTGACGACATCGAAGCGGAAGAAAAAGGCTTGATACTTGGCGCGGCAGACTATATTGCCAAACCGTTTCATGCCCCGATTGTTAAGCTGCGTGTTAGAAATCAAATAAAAATGCTCGACCAGTTTCGCACAATACTGCGGCTGAGTATGCACGACTCGCTTACAGGGCTGCCAAACAGGCGAAACTATGAATCGCGTCTGAGTTACGAATGGAGCAGGGCGCAACGCGAGCAAACCCCTCTCAGCTTGCTGCTCATCGACGTCGATAACTTCAAGGCGTATAACGATACATTCGGTCATCAGCAAGGTGATGCTGCGTTGGTGTCTGTGGTCTCGAAGTTTAATGGCGTGCTCAAGCGGCCGGGTGATTTTGCGGTACGGTGGGGTGGCGAGGAATTTGTTATTATTTTGCCGAACACTGATACTGACGGTGCGATGGAGGTTGCAGAGCAGCTCCGTCAGAGTGTTGAAGAGGCGGAGATACCCGGCAAGCAAATAACAAACATAACCGTTAGCATCGGCGTGAACACGTGGGTATACGGGCAAGAGAGCACGATAGACGAGCTTATGCAAAACGCCGACACCGCACTCTACGAAGCAAAACACGACGGGCGAAACAGAATCCGCTGCTACAACAATTAAATTTGTAGCAAGGGAACCGTCTCCCTGACACATAAAAATAAATTTTATTTTGATGTTATTTTGATGTTATCTTGCTATAACATTGTTATACTCGCTATGTTATGTTTACTCTGAGTCATTATATTCAGAGGTTTTTCGATATGAAAAAGAGCACAAGACAACTGAATAAAAAGCTACTTGATTCTCTGAACCACGAGAACCGTCCCCGTGGCTCACGTTTCGTCCGTGCAACGGCGATGTCTTTAGCTTTGCTATTCTTGCTGAGCACAATGCTGACGCCGATGGGCAATCTATGGGGCATGGCAGAAACAGGTTCGGACGACCACGAACTACAACCCGAACCGTCGCAGGAATCGACACCGGAGCCATCTCCCGAGCCGGATTTGAGTCCCGAAGGTGACATTGAAATAGAAGCACCGCAAGACGACCCCGAAACCACAGATGACGAAGATCGCTCAGAAGACAATAACTTCCCCTTGTCTCAAGACAATGACTCCGTTCCCTTGCCTGAGCCGTCTACCTGCGACTGCGAAGTCATGTGTATAATCTACATCTACGAAGACAGTGAAGCAGAGCTCCTGATAAATGAAGACTGCCCCGTTTGTTCTGCGATTCTTCCGGATGATTGGACAATGGATGACTTCGACACCGACGGAAAACTGCTGGTTTGCGAAGCAGAGCCTGTAGAGATAGAGGCGGCGATTACAACACGGGCAAACTTGCAATCCGCTATTACCGGTGCGACCGGCACGCGGGCAAATCCAACTGTTATAACAATTACAGGCAATTTCAATGTAGATGTATCGTTAGATGTAAACAACAGACATGTCAGAATTCAAAGCGATGGCACACGCCGAACACTCACCCGCAGCACCACCCAGGACTGGGGAATGTTTCGTGTACGCGGTGGCGGAACATTGGTACTCAGTAATATCATAATAGATGGTAATAATGTAGGTGCCAATGGTGATAACAGTGATAGAGCAGCCGGAGTCCTTTTAGAAAATGGAAGGTTTCAGATGGAGGCCAACACGATTCTCCGACGGCATAGGTCAAGCGGCAGAGTTGGTAGATTCTCAGTCGGAGCTGTCCTGGTTAGGGGTGCTAACAGTGAGTTCATAATGAATGGTGGGGAAATAGAAAACAACGTTGTACCTAATGATACCAGCGCTAACCCCTACCAGGCAGGTGGTATATATATCAACAGTGGCGGACGATTCACCATGAACGGCGGAACAATAAGCGGTAATGAAGCCTCCAGTGGCGGAATAAATATTCAAGACAATGATGCGGGGACAGCGAACTCACAAATCAATCTCAGAGGTGGTACAATCACCGGAAATAGAGCGCAAAATGCAGGTGTTCACTCAGGCGGCATAGGTTCTCGCGGCGCTAACCCGTGGAGGACGGGTAACTTTCGTCTTTCCGGAAATATTAATGTTTCGGGTAATACACAAGGTACTGCTGCACGTAATATATACATTCCGCCTGACCAGACAATTACGATTGACGGTGCAATAAATGCTGCTTCCAGAATCGGTATAATGCCGGGTGGAACCCTACCGCAAAACTTCGCAACAGGTGCGAATACCGGTTTTCCAAACACGGATGCATGGTATCATGTTTTTATTCCCGACAACACCGGACATCGGATCGTACGTGACGGCAATACTATGCGTGTCATGGCAGCCACCAACTATACCATCACCTTTGACCGCAACGGAGGTACAGGTGGCGAAGCAACTCGCACTGTCGGATACGGCAACGCATTTGCACAAATGACCAGTATTCCTACTCGCGCCGGCTTTACTTTTAATGGTTATTGGACAGCAGCGACAGGCGGCACTCGCATATTAAACAATAACGGAACAGCAGTCGATAGAGTATTAAACTATACATATACAAATAGAACAAACGCGAATGCCGTAGACTGGATACGTCCTGCAAATACAACATTGTTTGCTCAATGGACTGTTAACACTTATGCAAGCACAATCAACAATACCGGTACGGCATATTATGAACCGAGTACCGTAATATCAGCTCCTACCGGTACGATTACCGGCGGAGCGACAAGTGTAACATTTACATTCAACGCGCAAATACCATCACCCGTGTCCGTTCCGAGCCGTACAGGGTACACATTCATGGGTTACTGGAGCACAAATGCGGCGACAGGCGGCACACAGTTTTATACAAACACAGGAGTAAGGGCATTTACAACCAACTATACAACAGCGGCAGCTACGCCACTCTTTGCCCGGTGGAGAGCAAATTCTAATACAATCACCTTCAACCACTCAAACGGTACCGGCGGAACGACAACAGCAACGGCATTTTATGATGTGGCGATGCCTTCGATAACACTACCGACCAGGGCAGGCTGGACCTTCCACGGATACTTTACAGAAGCAAACGGCGGTGGCACACAATACTATACAAGCACCGGCGCATCTTCACGCAATTGGAATCTAACCGCAAATATTACGTTGTTTGCGCATTGGACAGCTAACAATTACAACGTAAGCTTCAACCATCATGGAGGCAGCGGCGGACCGGGGACTCTTTCGGTGGTATTCGCTTCTGCTATGCCGACGATAACGCCGCCAACACGCACCGGCTTTACCTTTAACGGTTACTGGAGTGCGGAAATTGATGGTACGAGATATTTCAATAATAACGGTACAGGGGCACGAAATTGGGATATAGCGGCAGCCGCAACACTCCATGCGCATTGGACACCGATAAATTATTCCATCACCCTCAATCCACAGGGCGGCAGCGGAGGAACAGCAAACGTGACGGCAGCCTTTGGTTCACCTATGCCATTGATAACCCGTCCGACACGAACAGGGCATACATTTCAAGGCTATTGGACAATGCCAAACGGCACAGGCGTACAATACTACACGCCCTCCGGAGGCTCAGCACAAAGCTGGGATATTACCGCTGCAACAACACTTTATGCGCATTGGACAATTAATACCAATACAATCACGCTCGACAGGCAGCTCGGCTCAGGCGGTGTGGCGAGCGTAACTGCCACCTTCGGTATGGCAATGCCCGAGCTTGCAGAGTTACCTACACGTGACAAGCACGCATTCGGCGGCTATTATACAAGTCCCGGCGGAGCAGGGCTGCAGTTTTACACAGCCACAGGTGAATCTGTGCGGTCATGGACTCTGGAAGCAGATACCACCCTATACGCATACTGGATTGAAAATAAGCTTCCTGATGCATCGCATACACTTTTGATTAGTGTCAGGGATACTGTCACACGCAGTTTTAATTTGGCGGCTTTAATTTCGAGCATCTTGCCGGGGGACATTGACAATGTGAGTTACTCACTTGGAAAACCATTAAATCCCACTGAGCTTAACCTTACAGACCCTAATGCAATTCTTTCAACTTCAACACCGCCGTCGCTTGCAGGCTTGAGATTATACTACACCGGCAACTCAAAAGACAGCGGCACAGCGACGCTAATTATAACCATCAGCAGCAGCAACTATGTTGACGCGAGTATTACCGTCATTTTTGAAGCGACCCTAAAAGCCGTTGTCACAATCGATGGCATTGAGATTAACAACAAGGTCTATGATGGTTCCCCGATTGTCCGGGGCGGAACGATAGTTATTACCGGTGACACTGAGTCTGACCGGGTCGATACGACCGGACTGGTGTTTCTCTACGAATCTACAGATGGTGGAGGCTACACAAACTCAGCTCCGCCAACCGATGCCGGTACTTATAAACTAACTGTCTCTATTCCTTATGGTAATCCTGAGTATGCCGGCACTGAAGAATACGACTTCACCATATATAAAAGACCGCTGATAGTAAGGGCTGATAATAAAGAAGCCCGTGTCGGCAATGCTTTACCGGGTATTACTATATCTTACGATACAGGTGCCGGTACAGGTTTTGTAGATCCGGATAGTCCCGGCAACGCATTTTCCATACAGCCTGTAATTGAATATCAAGCAGGTGTGAGCACCGCAATGCCTGCAACATTTGAAATTAACTTTAGTACTTATGCAGCTTTAAACAATACTATCGGGAAAAACTATGTTCTCTCACACGTTTACGGTACTTTGACAGTATTACCAAAAGACATTGTAACGATTGACGGTTTGGCACTTACCAATAAAACTTATGATGGCACGCCTATAGCGCCGACCGGTTCAGTCAGAGTCGACGGAAGCACTGCATCTCCGCTTGTTGCTTCGCTTGTTTATAGCTATGTGTCAACAGACGGCGGAAGTTATAACAGCAATCAACCACCAACCAATGCAGGTTCTTACAGATTGACGGTTTCCGTATCTCCGGCTGACCCTATTTACACAGGAACGGTAATTTATGACTTTATCATATTTAAAGCAGCGCTGACAGTTACTGCTGTCGATAAGGAAGTAATAGTTGGCGGAGCGTTGCCGCCTGCAACGATAGAATATGAAGGATTCGCTCAGGGAGAAGACGCAGATGACGTTTTTTCCGACAAACCTTTTGCGAGGTATGAAACCGGGGTTAACAGCGATGTACCTGCCATCTTCAGCATCATCTTCGAATATGGAACTCTTGCATCAGGGAATTATGATGTTACATACTCTTATGGCACACTCACTGTCAAACCTAAGACATCTGTAACAATAAGCGGCTTGACTTTTACAAATAAAGTATTTGACGGTGAACGGATTTCACCAAGCGGTACAGCTTTGGTAAACGGCAGCAATAGCCATGAGCTCATCACTTCGCTTGAGTATAGTTACATATCCACAGACAGCGGCGGATATATAAGCAGCGGTTCATTCGCGGATGCAATCCATCCGCTCGAAGCAGGCTCGTACAGACTCATTATTTATGTACCGACGGACAACCCGGAGTTTATAGGGAGTGTCGAGTATAGCTTTACAATCTTAAAAGCACCGCTGAACATAATAGCAAAAGATGAAACTATCATAGTTGGCGCTGCATTGCCGACGCCGGAGTTTGAATATATTGGTATTATTGCTCCTCATACTCCCGGGTCTGTTTTTACGCCACCGGAACCTGTCGCGGTGCTCGATGCAGCGGCAAGCAGTGCTGTGCCTGCTACATTCGATATAATATTTGACCCTTATGCAGAGCTAAGCACAGGTGACGGCAAAAACTACGAGTTAACACACACGTACGGTACGCTGACGGTATTAGCAAAGACAGAGGTAATTATAGGCGGCTTGTATTTTACCGACAAGTTTTATGACAAGCAACCAATTGCACCTGTTGGTGATGTTACGGTAGAAGGCAATTTTGTTGACGTAAGCGAACTGGTGTGGCTTTATGAATCCACAGACGCAGGCGGTTACAGTGACACAAATCCGCCGACCGACGCAGGTTCTTATAAACTGACTATTATCGTACGCACTGATGACCCGGTTTATACGGGAGCCGTGGAGTACAGCTTCACCATTTTCAAGGCTCCGATAATCATTAACGCAGATGATAAAACAGTCTTACTCGGGGCTACGCAAATACCGAATATAACCATATCAATTGATGGCTTTGTAGATGGCGACGATGAAAACACTGTATTCGATGTTTTGCCTGTAGCTGAGTTTGAGGAAACCCCATCTACAGATGAGCTCGCAGTATATAATATAATATTTTCGGAAGAAGCGCAGCTAAAGCCCGGGCTTGAGAGAAACTACACTGTTTCTCATATCACCGGCACACTGACAGTGACCCTCGCTGACTCAAATATTTTTGTTGTTACGGCTAACACTCATATTTATAATGGATTGCCGCAAGGTGTGAGTGTCAGCTTTATAAGCGGTGTCAGCGTGGCGATAGCAGGTGAAATGACTGTGCGCTATTACGGCACAAGCTTTACAGGTGTACAGTATGACGGTACCACAGCTCCTGTCGAAGCAGGAATATATACCATATATGTCTCAACGGCAGGCGGCACGATATTGGATGCAATAGATGATTATGAAGCCGGGCAGTTGACAATTAGCCGACGCAGTGTAAACGGAAGCCAGGGCTTAGTAGAAGTAGGGGTTTTTGGGGCGTTAACTTACACCGGTATGCCGCAAACACCAAGTGCAGCTGTTTCTGTCACGCCCGTCAGCGGTACACCTTTAACTGCAACCGGCAGTTGGAGTCAAGTTACAAGAATTGCCGATATAACGGTATTTACGGCAAGCGGTAATTTCGAAGGGCAAATAACCGATGTGTCCCCCGGTATGCTCCACGCAAACATCACAGCCGAGGCAACGCTGAATACCCCTGACGGCAACAACTCATGGTTCACGGTGCGAATACCGACCCTTACAGCGCCTGACGGTTACACAATCAGCACATCAGATACGTTCGCCCATAACTCATGGACAAGCTCCATTACGATAAATAACGATGACGGTATAAATAAAACCGCGATTTACTACCTGAGGGATAACATCACAGGAGCAATCTCCGTTGCTAAAATATCACCGTATTACTTCGTTGATAAAACTGCACCAACAGCACAGGTGCGAACCCATCCGAGTGCATTTCGCGAATTTCTCAATTCCATCACGTTTGGCTTGCTGTTTAAGAACACAGTTATCACTACGATTCAGGCAAACGATAATCTATCCGGAGTGGCGACAGTGCAATACTATAAATCGGCTGATTTTGTGGCTGACCCATGGAGTATAACCGGTTGGGTCACAGGGTCAACTTTTTCATCAACAGCGAATGAAGCAGCAGATGACAAGTATGTTTTATACGCAAGAATAACTGATAATGCAGGCAATACCACTATACTGCTTGACAGCGGAGTAATTGTATATTACGAGAAAGCGTATGTTGTTGGCGGACAGGTGACCGATGAAGAAAAACAACCTCTGGAGGAGGGAGTTATTGTAACACTGGTTAGGGCAGGTGTACCTGTGCAGGACTCTGTTACTGTAGGGGTCAATGGGGTCTTCAGACTTGAAAATGTTTTGCCGGGAGCATATAACTTAATCGTTAAGCATACCGATAACAGCAACCCGCCTAAGGTTACCACAATTACAAAAATATTACATGTAACAAATAGAGATGTTGACGTGGGACAAATAATCGTTCCGATTAAAGTTTCATATCAGGTGAACAGCGTTTTCGACAATAGAACATCGGATTTTCCCGTCGATGCAGTGGCAGGGCTCAATGAGTTATACTCAAGTGCTCCGCGTGCCGTTGTAAACGAGAACGGTATTACACAGCAGGATATATATGATGTTGAGAACGGCGGAGAAATCACAATACGCCTGCAACTGAATAACCTAGCTGCTGATAACCCCTCCGATGCTGCAACGGCAATAATAGAAGACAACAAAGAAGTTGCATTTAAGCTTGAATTTCAAGTGTTTAAAGAAGTTTTGCCGCCGGGAGAAGTGCTCAGAATAACACAACTGTTGCAAACGAATAAGCCGATAACAGTGTATATTCCGATACCTGCCGATTTGCAAAACAGGACAGGTCACGTTGTATACCGAATCCACGATGGTAAAGTGGAAACGGTTCCGCAAGTGCCGTATTCATCGGTGCTTTCGGATACGCATGAAGGTTTTGCAATCACTCCCGATGGCACGATGGTAGTGCTTAATGTTTATAAGTTCTCGGTCTATGCCTTTGGGCTTGCTCCGCTCGGCAGCACGCAAGCACCACCTCCGGGCGGCGGTACAACTCCACCGACACCAACACCACAGCAGACTCAGACGCCGACACCAACACCAACATCTGTAATTGCTCAAACTCCGACTCCCGAGCCTGAATCAACAACGGAACAGACCCCGACTCCGGCTCTGACGGCAACTCCCGAACAGGCTCCGAGTCCGTCACCCGAAGACACGGACTCCGTCCTCCTGTCTCCGCCCGAGCCAATTCAAGACACGGACTCCGTCCGCTTAAGGTCGTTTCTGTCGCGATTGCTGAACTTTGACACGGGTCCGGTTCTTAAAATGACTCTTGATGTTGAAATAGGCGCGTCAGTAAGCGGCAGGTCGATATCAGCAGAAGCCACGGGTTTAATGCCCGGCTCGGAAGTTTCGATAACTATACATTCTATGGCTGCCGGCTCTTCTGATGCTTATGTTCTGGCAACAGGCTTGGTTAATGATGATGGTAGTATAAAAATATTGACCTCGTTCACCGAAGGTCTTCAAGGTGGAAGATATGTCATAATTGCAGAGGGGATATGTCCCGATGGTTATGTCGTGCAGGCGGTTGCGCCGTTTGAAATCGACGATGAGGGTATTTTGACAGCATTAATTGACCCATCTCAGCTGTTTGACCCGATAGACCCAAGTGATTCAAGATTGGTACGCTCGCTGATTGCAGGTGTGCCGTTGTACGATGCAAAAGGCGACCCCGAGACAGTCACGCAGGTGGCTGTGACATTCGGACTTTTGGGTGGTATCGCTGCGATTGCCGGAGTTGCAAAGAAACGCACGAATAAACGTAAGGCAATTTTCAAAAATGACGATAATGAAGATATTGAACAAGAAGAACCGGTCACAAAATGGGGCGATAAATACGGCTTATGGAGGATATCGCTCTTTAGGAAAACGAGTGATAAAGTTAGTGTCAAATTACAAGAAAAAACAGCAAAGACATCATTTATCCTAAATCGTTTCACGGGCGACGGTTCGTGGGCGAGAGCGATGTTCGGCTCAGGAGGTTTTATACTCTGGGTGCTTGGTATCGCGCTCGGTATATATAGCTCTATGCAAGTTGGTTACAATGCAATGCCTCCAACGCTTATGCTCGTGCTTGCCATTACAGCTCTGGGTGTCCTCGATTCGGGAGCAGGCTTCCTTGCATGGCTGACGTTCACTGTGATTACCATTGCAAACGGTAATGCCGCGAGTGCAGATGAGATACGTACACTCATCGGAATGTTCACCCTGTTTGCAACAATGCTAATCCTCGGCGCAACACGCCCCCTCCGCCGCAAGAGGTGTCACGGGGAAACGCTTGCGTTTCTTGAACGGCTCGCTTGCGAGACAATGGGGACTGGTTCTGCTGACAGCCCCTTGTCGCGCTTTGTGTTCGATAGGGTTGCCGACTATGTTATGCCGACGATATATATCCTATTGTCAGCTTCGGCTGTCCTTAAAGCCATCAATGGTTTATCGGGCTTAGAGTTCTTCACAGGCAGTGACATAGCGTTAATCAGACTTGTTGCGATAGGTGCTTATCTGCTGCGTATGCTGCTCGAAGATTTAGCCGACTACGCTTTCCCTGTGCGTAACAAAGCCGTCCGTCCCAAAGAGACAGACGACCAAAGTAAATTCTTCCAGTTTGGAGCTATGTTGCTTTATGCAGGGTTGTTTATGGTCGTTTCTTCGCCGTTCTTCGGGTTCGGAATGGCTGTAATATTCATCTTAGCTTTAGACGTTGTTCCGTGGTTGCTGTCATTTGTGAAAGACCGCTTCCCGAACTCAGAGTTTTTGTATAGATACTATCCAAGCACATCGTCGCCGCAGATTGGTCTTGCTTTGATGCTGATAAGCTTTGCAATCACGGCACTGATAGCTTCAAGCACCGATTACAGAAGTGCAAGTGCGGCTATGATTTTAGTGGCTGTGCCTTATGCACTCGCCGAAGTCCCGAGTCTCTTCGGGCGCGAAGACCCGACCTTCCGTGACCTCACAGACGGCTGGGCAAAACGCCTCGTAGAATTCACCTGCTGGTGCGGCTTCGCAGCTATTGTGCTGTTAATAATTTAACTCCATCTGCCTGGGGAACCGTCCCCCTGTCACGCCCCCTGTTCCGTCCCTTGAAATTTTGAGTTTCCCCATTTTCTGGCATCAAACGCGACAAAAGTAATTGCAAGCCTAAAGATACTGTATCATACAGATTTGAAAAAGCAAGAATTGCACAGCCCTTTTCTTCGCCCTGCATAGCC
>Ga0123356_10000818_pt1 | contig 34523 bp, 37 predicted proteins | sample TergutEmb28metaG_2_FD_92546 | JGI IMG/M metagenome (GOLD analysis project Ga0123356, IMG submission 92546) | Embiratermes neotenicus P3 segment gut microbial communities from Petit-Saut dam, French Guiana - Emb289 P3 | ecosystem: Host-associated > Arthropoda: Insects > Digestive system > Gut ...
AGCTCGAACTGTGGAAACTTTAATTACTGCAATACATTCTATTTTATCAAATGTTTCACCAGAGTTAATTGCAGCGTGGGTTAAACACTGTGGATATAAACAATAAAAAGTTAAGTTGCTATATTTCCCGTAATCATGTTACTATCGCGACTTCCCGTTTCTGCTCCATAAGAACGTTTTTGATTTCTTTGGCAATGGTTTCAACAACTGGAACGGTTACACTGTTACCCAACTGTTTGTAGGAATGTACGTCTGCCAACGGAAATTTGAAATTTTCAGGAAATCCTTGCAATCTCGCCCATTCTCGCGGGGTCATTTTGCGAACGCCTTCGCGGTTAACCTCACCTTTAATATGTGTTTTAGGGGTAAAATCCGTAAGCCGTTTGTCGATAATCAAATTGCGTTCTCTACCCATACCACCGCAAACAATAGCTCCTGCGACACAATCATTTGCACGAATTTCATATCCGAAACCGTTACCCTTTGCAGCGTGGCGTTCTTTGTGTTTTCTTAGAGTATCAAGATATACCGTGCTTAGATAATATTTAACCGATACGGGCGTTTTTTCGATAATATCATTTAACCGCTTACTTGTGTCCGTTGGCTTTGGGAACTTGAATCTGGAAGAATCAATGCCTTTCCTAAATGCAACGATGTAAATACGTTCTCTGTTTTGCGGAACGCCAAAATCTCTGCTGTTCAATACTTTTTCATATACCGTGTAACCAATTTCTTCAAGAGTTCCTTTGATGATGTCAAAGGTTTTACCTTTGTCATGAATCGTTAAGCCCTTCACATTTTCACAAAATATAACTTTGGGCTTATGATAAGCGCATATTCGAGCAAGATCAAAGAAAAGCGTCCCTCTTGCCAAGCCTTTATAATCATCGGCAAATCCTTTGCGTTTCCCTGCCAAACTGAATGCCTGACAGGGAAAACCTGCTAGGCAAATATCAAAATGGGGTATGTCCTTTTCACTTATTTTTGTTATATCGCCAAAAATACTTATATTATCATTAAAATTGGCTTTGTATGTTTTTACGGCGTGTTCATCTATCTCGCTTGCAAAAACAGTTTTAATATTATCACCGAACGCATAACCAAACCCCAAGCGAATACCACCAATACCTGCAAATAGGTCAATTGATGTGAACTTTGCCATATCGCCACTTTTCCATAAAGCTGAGCTTAATTGTATTAATTAAATATTTAAACAACTATATTAAATTTTGACAAAGGTTGTATGTGTTTAGTTCAAGGGGTTTTGATAGGCTTTATACCCAAGTACTGACGTATTTTTGTGCATGTAATAATGTTTGCCAAGTAAAAACAACATGAAAAAGTTAGACCCAAAAGAAAAAAGTGCAAACTAGGGCTACATTTTCACTGAGAGCTAAACACATACGTAGTGTTTCACACATCAAAGCAGCAACAAAAGAACCTAAAAACACATCACTTTACGCAACAGATTTTTGTTGACGAAACTTTTTTTGTATTAATTTTACTATTTCATACCACAACACCGATAATGCACCCAAACTTAGAACCATTAAAAATTGTTCCGCTGAAAGAGGTGCAAGTTTTAGAAAACCATTCAAAGGTGTGTATAAAATAGCGAGCAAACTTAGCACTGTAAAAATATTTACGAACCACATGACTTTATCTTTAGCTAAACGTTTGATTGACGTAACAATATTATCGGTGTTAGAACTGTTAACTTGAACTAAAAATAAATTGGCAACCATTATAACGGCAAGACCCATAGATCGTGCCACAGATGCATCATTAGGATTTTGTAGAAATGTAAAGTAATAAAGACCAAAAGATGCTGCAAATATAACTAATCCCTGTATGATGCTTTTTGCTAATGTTTTTGTGTCTAAAAGTTTTTCTTTTGGATTACGCGGTTTACGTTCTAAAATGTTTAGTTCAGCAGGTTGACGCTCTAACACAACAGAGCATGTTGGATCAATAATTAACTCAAGCATAACGATATGCATTGGAAGCAACATTAAACTTGCAGTATATATGCCTAACAGGGGAGCAAGCAGAGCAGTTAGGGCAATAGGAATATGAATAGTAAAAACATAGCCCACGGCTTTGCGAATATTGTCATAAATTCGTCGTCCATCTTTTACTGTATCCACAATCGTAGAAAAGTTGTCATCCATAAGAATTAGGTCAGCTGCTTCACGAGATACCTCACTTCCACGCTTCCCCATGGCTATGCCTATGTCAGCATATTTTAACGCGGGAGCATCATTAACACCATCACCTGTCATGGCAACTGTTTCACCGTTGTCTTTAAACGCCTTAACAATACGCATTTTATGTTCAGGTATAACACGGGAAAATATGTTAACATATTTTACTTTTTCACATAGTTCAGCATCAGACATTTTTTCAAGCATATCGCCAGTAATTATGTCAGCATAATTTTTCATACCAATTTTCTTTGCAATGGCAACAGCCGTCAACCCGTTATCGCCTGTAATCATAACAACACGTATGCCGGCTCTGTTGCATATGGCTATATCATTTTTAACAGATTCTCTAGGCGGGTCAGCAAGTCCAATTAATCCACAGAACATTAAAGAACAGTCTGTAATGTTTTTAGGTATATCAGACTGACTATTTAGCTGGGCAGAGGCAACAGCTATTACTCGCAAACCTTGCTTGCTTAAGTCTTGGACTTTATTTTCAATTGACAAACATTCATCGTCAGTTAATTGACAAATTGTAAGAATATGTTCAGGAGAACCTTTAGCAGCTATCACAAGTTCGCCATCATGATGCCAAATGTGACCCATCATTTTTAATTCATTAGTAAACGCGTACTCACTAACTAGTTTACCACTAAACAAGTGAGATTTATGAATACCAATTTTCTCGCAATGAGCAAGCATAGCTTTTTCCATAGGGTCATAAGTGTTAGTTTCACATGCAAGACCCATGATTTCAGAGAGTTTTTCTTTGTTACCATCAAGAGTCCAAGTTTCTTGCACCGTCATTTGATTCAAAGTAATAGTTCCAGTTTTATCCACACATAACACTGACACTGCACCAAGGGTTTCAACAGAGGGCAGTCTACGCACCAGAGATTTTTTCTTTGCCAAACGCCAAGCACCCATAGATAGAAATACTGTCAAAATAACAGGAAATTCTTCAGGTATCATAGCCATAGCAATTGTAATACCAGACAGTATACTTTCAATCAATCTATCTTGAAAAAGAACATGAGGAATGTTAAACCAAGTTACGGTACTTACTAGGGCAAATAACACCGCAGCAATGCCAGCACACAACATAACAAGGCTACCTGTTTGTTTTTGAAGAGGAGTACGTTCTTCAGAAACTTCAGCCACATTAACACCAATTTTACCATATTCAGTAGCCTGACCAATTTTATCAACACGCACAATAGCAGAACCTTGGGTTACAAGCGTTCCAGCATAACAGTAATCCTTACGCCAATAATCACCAACAACACCACCAACAGTAGCCGTAGTAAGGGCGGATTTAACGGAATTTTCTGTAGAAACCTTCCAAACCCCTTCAGCCTCACCTGTTAAAGAGGATTCATCAACACATAAGTCATTGCAACGAATTATAAAACCATCAGCAGGAATTTTTGCACCCTCATAAATCATCATAATATCGCCGGGAACAAGATCAACACTTGCAATTTGGACTTCTTTTCCATCACGCACCACTTTGATATGAGGAGCAGACAAATCCTTTAGAGCAGCTAAGGTTTTGTCAGTTTTCCATTCTTGAACAATGGCAATGCAAAGAATACATAGGACAGAAAGCAGCATTATCAACCCATCACGGGGTTCACCGAGAACAAAATATATAGTAGCAGCAATAAAAAGCAACAAAAACATTGGCTCACAGAGAACATGCAGTATCTTCTTTACAAAACCAGCCTTTTTTTTAGGAGAAAACTCATTTCTGCCATACTTCAACTGGAGAGCTTTAACTTCAGCAACAGTTAAACCACCAGAGGGGAGCTCATCATTTAACATACTAACTACCGTCGTCGTCATAACTCGTTTTAAACGTATTTTTAAGAGGAATAATCCTTAATTTGCATGCAATATATACCGGCAGATAAAAAGCCATCTGTAAAACAACAAGAAACTTCAGATAAACACACACCTCATCACCACTACAACACCAAAACCTCAACGAAACAAGTTTCCACATACCAGATAACACTACAAGATAAGAAGAAAAGAAGTTGTTTAGAAGAAAGGGCATAGTTTGTAATTTGTTTGGCTACATTTTTATGTCAAACTTAAATAGCCTGCATTATTATTCATAAATTGGAGGCTAAATAAGAGTGCCTGCTATAGAAATTGGAAGAATATGTGTTAAAGAAGCTGGTCGGGAACAAGGTAAAAAGTGTGTCATTGTTGATGTGATGGATAAAAGTTTCATCCTTGTGACAGGCCCAAAAAATCTCACTGGAGTTAAAAGGCGAAGAGTAAACTTGGAACATGTTGCAGTTATTGGAGATAAAGTTGAAGTCAAGCGTGGGGCTTCAGATGAGGAAGTATCTCAAGCCTTAGATGCTGCTGGTAAAGCAGAGTTAATGAAAGCTTAGATTTTTAATTCAAACTTTAATTACCTCAACTACATCTTTTTCTTTCATTAAGGGAGCATTTACTGTTGCCAAGAACTAGTCCTCCATGGGAAAATAGACGTGAAGTCATGATAAAGTCAGAGGATAGAACGAATCCAAAGTTTGGGCATAAACCCTCTGAGCGTCCAGCGGAAGAGTACATTAAATATGGTGTTATAAATCTTGATAAGCCAGCTGGGCCGACTAGTCACGAAGTTGCTGCATGGACTAAAAAAATCTTAAAATTAACAGCTATAGGTCACGGGGGAACGTTGGATCCTCAGGTGACTGGTGTGTTGCCTGTTACTTTAGAGGAGTCTACAAAGATTGTGCAGGCTCTTCTTTATGCGGGTAAAGAGTATATTTGTGTTATGAAACTTCACGGGGATGTGCAGGAAAGTCAGGTTCGTTGTGTTTTGGCTGAGTTTGAAGATTTGATTTATCAACGTCCACCTTTGCGTTCATCAGTTAAGCGTCAAGTTCGTACCAGGCGTATTTACTATAATGAGTTTATTGAAATGGATGGTCGGAATGTGCTTTTTAAGGTGGGTTGTGAGGGTGGAACGTACATTCGTAAGCTTTGTTATGACATAGGAGAGATTTTGGGAGTTGGGGCTCATATGCAGGAGCTTAGACGTTCGCGTGCAGGACCGTTTACGGAGGATAGTTCAATGCATATAACTTTGCATGATATTGCTTACTGGTTTGGAGAGTATCAAACAAAGAGGGATCCGGCAATTTTGCGCAAGTTTATTGATCCTATGGAGTCAGCCTTGGGGTTGGTTCCAAAAATTGTTGTACGTGATTCTGCTGTTGATGCGTTGTGTCATGGGGCTAGTCTTACAGCTCCAGGGGTTGTGTCGGTTGACTCGGGGATTCAGAAAGATGCTCTAGTTGCGGTTATGACTCTTAAAGGGGAAGTTGTCACGCTTTCAAAAGCTGTTGAGACGACAGAGCAGATTTTAGAACTTGAACATGGCATCGTTGCAGCTCCAGAGCGTGTGTTAATGCCAAGAGGCACTTACCCAAAGGTTTGGAAAACCGGTAACGACCACAATGACCAAAAATAAAAAAGAGCCGTTTAGCAGTGGTGACCATTATTTTTCTTCTTCTCCTCAATCAGAAGCTAATTATGGTTTAGTGCGAGCTAGGTTTTTTGGTAAAAATTTTGAGTTCATAACAGCGGCTAGTGTTTTTTCTAAACGTCGCATTGATACAGGCACGCAACTTCTTATTGAAAACATGATTCTTCCTAAAACCGGTTCAGTGTTAGACATTGGCTGTGGATATGGAGCAGTGGGCATCACGGCAGCAACTCTTAACTCTAAGCTGCAAATTTACATGTCAGATGTTAACACACGAGCAGTGCGTTTAGCAAAAAAAAATGTTGAACGCAACAGAGTTTTTAATGCGCAAGTACGATGTGGCTGCCTGTATGAACCTGTAGAAGACTTAAAGTTTGATTGTATACTATCAAATCCACCGGTAAGTGCGGGTATGGAAACAGTAAAAGCAATCATTACCGAAGCCCCAAAAATTATGCATCCAGAGGCAAATTTTGAAATGGTCATCCGCTCCAAAATTGGCGCAAAACTGTTCCCCACGTTGTTTACTGAAACATTTGGTAACTGTACGGTTACAGCAAGAGAAAGCGGATTTAGAATATTGCTAGGCAAAAACACCTGCAACACAAAGGATGAAGAAGGTAAACTGTGACACTTATCGGTTAAACCGTGTTTCTATGTTGCATAGTTAAAAGGTGTTTGTCAATGTTTTTGACTTCTCAGTAGTTAGGTTATTAGATAAAAAAGGTGTGTAGGTGTGGTGTTTAGGTTTGTGTTTTGTTGGTTGTTTCGTTTGTTGGCATTCCTGGGGGTAGGTCGGGAAAGTTTGCGCCGATTTTTTGTTCTGCGACTATGGCGGCTTCGGATAGGATTTTTGATGCGTCTTCGCTAACTGAGTTGAAGTTAAGGGACATTCCGCTTCCTTGTCCGGCTTCTAGCATTACGCCGCTTAGCATGTCGCCGATTTCGCTTAGCTCGTTTTCTGCGGCTGGCAGGATTCCGCCCATTCCAGAGTTTACGCTGCGAAGTACGCCGATGCATGGACCTAGCATGGATACTACATCGCCTAGTTCGGTTACGGTTTTTATTCTAAGGTTTATTTGGTCTAGGGCAAGGCGTGCGTTCATGACGATTTTGTTCATTTTGCGGATTTCAGCTAGTTCGGTTGCGTAAATGTTTGCGTGGGGCATGTCGTGGTGTTGGTAGGAGTCTACAAGTTTTGTAAATAGGGCTTTATCTTTTTGTGTGAATCGTTCGCTTGTTTGTTCTAAGCGTTGGATTTGAACATCAAGTTTTCGGGTTGCCACATCTAATCGTGGTTTTAGGGGTTGTTGGGGTTTAATTGTTTGGTTAATTGAAGTTAGGATAGAGTTTTCATCTCTGTTTTGTTCCCATTTTTTTGTGAAATTTTCAGACATTGATAACTGCCTCTAAAAGGTTAATGCATCAAGGGAGGTACTTAATGCTTGCTAATATGTAGATATATACATCAAAAAGCTTGAATTGATTTTGGTGTGTTTGAAAGGAAAAATTGTTACCTGTTAAGGGAGAATAAGAAATAAATTACATTGTGGCTAATACTCTATAAGGTGTAGCGCAATAAACGATTTTCCGTCTTTAACATTTAAGATTGGAACAGGACAAACGAAAAGTGACAGGCTGTGGCTTGCAAAGAAAAAAGAAAACTATGAAAAAAGCTGGAAAGTTAGTGGTTTGAAAATTTTGCAAAGAATTGAAGATTTCTGCGGTGACACCTTTCCGGATATTTCTAAAGAAAAAGGCATACAGGTATGGCTTTACAAAAAAACACCTCAAAGTAGTCGGTATGGATATTTAAAAGAGGGTAATCCTTTAGAGATAAGTCTTTATTTGTCAAAAGCAGACAATGCGAACATTGCAAAAGAAGTTTTGATTCGTTTGTTAGTGCGCTCGTTTATAGGGCAACAATATGAATATCGTTTTCGTAACCATGTGCAAACACTTTTTGAAGACATCCTATCAGATGAGTATGTAACATCAGTTGTTACTTTTATGGTAATGGGACGAAAACTGGGGCGAGCTAATTGTGTTAGAGCCTTAGAGCAAGCCGTTGAAGAAACGGTTTTTAGACTATCCCAAAAACAAACACAAAACAAACTGGCAGATTTAATGTACAATTTCTTCCAAGAAGAAAAGATTAAAACTAAAAAAAAGTCAAACATTATAGAACAACGCGAAGAACTCGTGCTAAAACTGTTAGATTTTTTACCTGAAAAAATTAAAACACAATTACAACAAACAGATCTATCATCAACAACAACAGTATGATACCCGTTAAAAATTGAGACGTTACAGCAAAATCTAGTTTTACAGGTTTTCTCTAATGGGTGGTTTTTGGGTTTCTTTTTGGCAAAGTTAGTTTTATTATGGTATGAGCGGGCCAGGAAGCAAAAATTGCAGATAGCAGAAGGCGCAGTATTAAAACACGAAGCGTTTGTGTAGCAACTATGGCAGCAGGTGTAAGGATTAAATCAAGTATTTGTTGTTGAGCCATAATAAAATATGCAATTGAAAATACAACATAAAAAACAACCCCGCCAAGAACCCAAGCAAAAACAGTACGCAATTCTACACGAGCAAAAGACTTCATGTTAATCACAACTAAAATACATGTGAGGATAACAAATTTAAAGTTTATTTCACACAACCCACGAAACAACCTAACAACAATTTATACTACTATTTTTGCTAATCATTTTTGTTCTACAACAACAATTAAAAACAAAAAAATAGTCACCTAAAAACGCATTTAACCAGAAAAGACAACAAACCCAACATGTGCAAAGATTAAATAATACGTTAACAATATTTCATTTTATGGCACTTATGAAAAGGTTGAGTCTGTTATTAATTGTATTAATGCTTAGTTGCGGGCTCGTATCAGTTTTTGGTGTAGCACAAGCCCAATCCAAACCAGCAATACCCACATTCACAGTAAAACTTGTAGACAACTCTTACAACATACCACCCACCCAAACCACCGACCCCTACACAGGAACAATAACCAAACCAGGTGAACACATCAAAAAAATAGAAATAGAAATAACAATAAAAAACCAAAACTACCCAACCACAATAATGTACAACATCCGCACCAAAGGCCATTTTGCACAGGAATGGCAAAACAGATTCTATGCAACAACTAATAGTGATTATGGATATCCAGAACAATCAAAGGGTCAATATACTGTAATAACGCTTCACACTGAGAATTATCCTGATGGAGCAAAAGTTGATATTCAAGTAGAAGCAATGAGCGGCACAATTTCATGGGAACCAGATGGCACGACTTTTGGGGTGCCTGGCGGTGATGGAAAGAGATGGTTTTTTGATGGTGTTACAAGTGGCTGGAGCAAAACACAAACCTTAACTATCAATAAAAATGGCAACGAAATATCAAATCAACCGCCTGATAACTCGGATATATCTTCGGATCCAATTCAGCAAACAAGCTTTAGCTGGATAGAACTTATTGTGATTACCGCTGTAGCAGTCATAATAGCCGTTGTAACAACTTTGCTTATACTTAGAAAACAGTTAACACAAAAACATTCAATGCAATAAACAAGTTATAATCTACATATTCTTTTTCACATATTTTTGTTCCATACACATTTTTAGCTTTTATATGACCTTTAGGATAAAAAGGGAGATAAAGACACTTTGAAGGCAGTATCCTAACAGAATCACATAATTTTTTTCGAAGAGTATCCACGTTTATGAGGCAACACTATTTTTTCACGATTTGACCGTTTTAACTCTTCACTCTATGAACATACCACACATTTTTATCCAGAAGAATTTATTAGAAAAAGGTTACATAGTGGAGCTAGATTTATAGGGTTTTTATCCATTCGGTGAACTGTTTTTCAGTTAAACCTACACCTGAGCCGGCGTCAAGTCGATTTTTAATTGTGCCGTTTTCGAAAAATATCAAAGTGGGCACTGCATCAATATTGTATTCATCCCAAAGAGGGCCATGGAAATCATCCATGTTAACACGTAGCACCAAATCAACATTGCAAAGGGTAATATGAGTATCAAAAATTGGGATAAATCTCTTGCAGAAAGGACATTTAGAAGCAGCAAACAAGGCTAAAACACGCCCATACTGACAGACTTGTTTATCTAACTCAGCTTTACAAGTTACCTCTAACATAAATCATCAACATAGTACATAAATAAAAAAAGTCTTTTAATAGTTACCGCTTTTCCACAAAAACAATCTGGCCGTGCGCATCTTGCTTGTTTGTTTCTAGAAACACGGAAATCGTAAGATAAACATATTTTTGAATGTAGGAAGGAGCTATGTTGTAGTGGAGTAAGAAAAGTTAGTAAAAATGCTTCATGTATAGTAGTTAGAGTACCGATAGGCTAAATATGTTAGGTTTGTAAAGTTTAGTATGGTTTCTAAACCTTACAGACGCGGTTATCCTGTTGCAGTGCTTGCCGGAGTGGAGCAGTCTCAGGTGGCAATATGGAGAATTTATAGTCATGTTGCCAAACTGGAGGGCAATGTCTCGTTAGAAGGCACACGATCCAACGTTAAGGCACTTTACAGTTTTCATGAAGCCATAATTAATGCCCTTCGTCCAAGTTTAAAGGAGGGGGTAAAGAGCATTATAGTAGCGTCTCCTCAAAAGACTAGTTACAGTCAAGATTTTCTAAATCATGTAAAGGAGCATCATCAATGGTTGTTTCAAGGCGTAAATAGAGCATCGTTTAAACAAATTGTAGGTTCAGCTGTAACTCATGCTCAAGTGAGTAACATAACAAGTTTAAATGAGTTTAAACAGTCTATAAATGATAGTGCCCTTGAGGAAACGGAAAATCTTCGAGAACTCCTTGAAAAACGTCTTAATGTCACATCGGCTGATAATTTTGTGTTGTTTTCACTTGAAGAAGTAGAAAACGCTATAATATATAATAATCAAGAAATTCCCGGAAAACCTAAACCTGAATATTTATTGTTAACAAACAATTATCTTGCAGATGAAAAACGAAAAAAACGTCTAAATAGACTTATGCAGATTGCTCAAAACAAAAAAATAAAAACCCGCATCATAAACAAAGAATCTCCCGCAGGAACCCGACTAAACCAACTCGGCGGCATAGTTTGCCTACTAAAATAATAAACCCATTTGTGTCAAAGTACTACAAGTTATTTCCCCTAAATGCAACGACGTAGCAAGCAAAACACCTAAAACCCCACACTTGTTAAGGCTTAACAAATCATCAACCCCCCTAACACCCCCACCAACATAAACCCCACCACCACAACAAACATCATCAGCAGTTAATATTGTCAAGACTTGTTTTAACAATTCTAGGTTTACACCCTCATTGCTGCCAACGCGGGATAAATCCAGCAAAATAAACTCAGACACTCCCATATCTTGAAACTCTTTAAGCAACTCAAACACGTCTGTTGAACCATTAAAACGTGGATGCACTAAAACTTTACCAGCTTTCAGGTCAAGACTAACAATTACGTGCTCAGCACCTATTTGCTGAATCACCTCTTTAACAAAACATGTACTATGCAGAGTTTCAGTTCCTATGATAATTTTTGAAACACCACACCTTCGAAGCTGCATTACCGTTTCTAAGTCAGCTACACCAGCATCAACCATAAGATCAAACCCCATCTGCACAAGACAAGCATAAAGACCAAAATGAGGTTTATTTTTCAAAATTGCATCAAGATCAGCCAAATAAAGAGAAGAAAACCCCTGCGATTTAAATACTGTAGCTACTTCAAGAGGATTAACAGACGCAACAAAAACACTTGATAAGGGTTGATACTCTTTTCGATTACCCCTAACAGCATGCACCACAACATTATCTAAAACATCAATAACAGGAATAACCTTCACACACTACACCTCAAAACAACAAATAAACAGAACCCACACCCATTTTTTCCTCCACCTGCTCTATCCTCTTTTGAAAAGAAAAAAACAAAACAACCACAACAACACCCACAACCACAATCGCAACACCCACACACAAAAACACCACATCCCTCAAACTAAAACCATCCCCAATAGAAGACCCGCCACTACCACCAGAACCACCACCATCGGAGAAACCGCCACCATCACCAGACGCAGAACCATTAGACGACCCACCACCATTACCACCAGGTGACTCACTATTACTCCTGTCGTCTGGGTATACATTATCACTTCTTCCATTAATGGTGTTATCAGAAATCGTTCCATCAAGCCGCTCAAAAAAAGAATTACTATCGTTGGACACCCCACCACCCCAATCTACAGCAGTATTACTAGTAATCACACCACCAGACATAGTAAAAGTGCCACTGTTATATACGCCACCACCAGACACGTGAGCAGCATTATTGGAAATTTCCCCACCAGACATAGTAAACCTACCTCTATTGTACACGCCAGCACCGTAACCACCTCCACTAGACCCAGTAGTAGACACACGATTATCCGAAATTTTACCACCCGTCATTTCAAAAACACCCAAATTGTACACCCCACCACCAGCAGATGCAGGTCTATAAGGAGCCCCGACATCCACAGCAGCGTTACCAGAAATCTCACCACTATACATGATAAGCTGACCACCCTCTGCAACATACACACCCCCACCCAATTCAGGCCCACGATGATTAGCATGAGTCACAATTACACCATCAAGTTTAAACACGCCATATCTATCAACAAAAACAGTGCTCACACTCTCAGCACCAATCAACTTGTAAAAACCAGTTACCCTATTACTTGTCAGGGTTACATCTTTGTTAGAGGGAATAACAAGTTCGTTTGAAATTGCTATGTCGTTATCAAGAGCAATAACTGTTCCTTTTGAAAAAGCGTTATCGATGGCTTTTTTGAGTTCCTCTTCATTTTTAACGTGCACAGCATTCTCTAAAGAAGCCCCACTAGAACCATTCAAAGATATGTATACAAAGAAAGAAGAAATCAACACTACAATTAGCAAAGAAACTAATAATAAAGTTCTACGAGAAACACGAAATTCATCAGGCATACCCATAGAATCACAGTCTATAATGTATAGTAAATGTCAGTATATAAAAAAGTTGTAGGTGTTAACGCAAAACTTAAGCCGTAGAGAACGTGTTGTCTGTAGACTTAAAGTGAAGTTATTAATCAGTCCCCAAAATGTAGAAGAAGCTATAGAAGCTGTTGCAGGTGGTGCCGACATTATAGATGTGAAAAATCCTAAAGAAGGTCCGTTAGGTGCCAATTTTCCATGGGTTATTAGAGAAATTAAACAGTTTATTTCTGGGGGTGTTGAGTTAAGTTGTACTTTAGGTGAAGCTCCGAATTTACCGGGTTCAATGGCGTTGGCAGCTTTTGGTGCAGCATCATTAAAGGTTGATTATGTTAAAGTTGGGCTTAGTAATGTACATACGGTTCAAAATGCGGTTGGTTTGCTTGAGGGTGTTGTTCGTGCTGTGAGGATGTGTGATTCTAAAATTAAAGTGGTTGTGGCTGGTTATGGTGATTATTTTAGAGTTAATTCAATTGAGCCTCAGTTTGTTGTGCAGGCAGCGTTTGTTGCAAAGGCAGATGTAGTTATGCTGGATACTGCTGTAAAGGATGGGAAAAATCTTTTTGCTTTTCAGTCGTGTCAGCAGCTTGAGGCATTTATTGGTTTTGCGCATAAACAGGGGTTAGGTGTGGCGTTGGCGGGTTCGCTTCAAGGGCAGGATTTGGGGGTTGTTAAAGGTTTAGGGGTAGATTTTGTGGGGTTGCGTGGTGCTGCGTGTGAGAATAATAATCGTGACACTGGAAGTATCACTAGAGAACGTGTAAGAGCGCTTGTAGAAAATATTAAACAGACTACTGCTAATAATAATACGACTATTGTTGTTTGATTTGAAAATTGAGGTTGATGTGTTGAAGATTTTAATTTATGAGCATGCTTGTGGTGGAGGGTTAGCTGAGGGTGTGGTTTCGCCTGGGATTTTGTCAGAAGGGTTTGGTATGTTGCGTTTATGTGTGGCTGATTTGAAGGCGGCAGGTCATGAGGTGTTGGTTATTTTGGATGCAGAGTTAGCACGGTTTAACCCGCCGATTGAGGCGGATATTATTCCGGTTTTTAGTTTTAAAGAGGCTCAACAAGCGATTCTTAAAACTTGTGTAAACATAGATGCTGCCTACATAATTGCGCCTGAAACGGGGGGAGTTTTACATGCGTTGGTCAAGCTTTTGGAGCAAAATGGTGTGCCTACGCTTAATAGTCATTCAAGTGCCATACAGGCGGTTTCAAACAAGTTTAACCTTTACAGGATTTTAGAAACGAAGGTAGGTGATAAGGTGAAAGTGCCTAAAACTATCCAAGTTGATAATGCAGTTCAAGGTGTTAGGGAGTGTGTTATAGATGGGTTGGGTTTGCCGGTTGTTGTAAAACCTGTTGATGGGGTGGGTTGTGGGGGGTTGAGTTTTGTAGAAGAGGTTTCACAAATGGAGGGGGCGGTTGAGAGAATTGCTACAGAGTTTGCCAGTGAAACGTTTGTGGTGCAGGAATTTTTAAAAGGTGAAGCGGTAAGTGTTAGTCTGCTTTGCACTGGGATGCAGAGTTTGCCTGTTAGTCTTAATAAACAAAATGTTATTCTTTCAACGCCTAAGGGGGTTTCAGGTTACATGGGGGGTGTTGTGCCGTTTGATCATGAGATGCAGCAGGAAGCGTTTAAAGCTGCGGAGGCGGTGGTTAATTGTTTTTCAGGGTTGAGAGGTTATGTGGGGGTTGATTTAATTTTAACAGATATGGGTCCTGTTGTGGTAGATGTTAATCCTCGGTTAACGACTTCTTTTATTGGTCTTAGTTGTGTTGGAGGTTGTAATTTTGCTGATGCAATTGTTAATGCTGCACTTAAGAACAATTTGCCCTCTAAAGTGTTTTTTTCGGGTCGTTGTGTGTGTTTTTCTAAAATGGAAACTCCAAAAGTGGACATAGAGCTTTTAGATATTTTGTATGGGATTCCAGAGTTAGTTTCGCCGCCGTTTCCTGTTCAAGACAGTCAAAGGGGGTGTGCATTAATTTCGTCTATAGAAGGGAACTCTTTAGAGCGAGCACACCATTTATTAGAAGAAGCTAAAAAACACCTCTTAAACATAATGATGTAGTAGTAATAGTATTAGTAACAATAAGAGACAGGTAGATAATAGCAGTAGTAGTAGAAGAAGAAGGAAGGGAGGATAGAGTTTGGTTAATGTGTTGGGGTTAGATATAGGGGGAGCTAACACTAAAGCGGCTTATGTTCGAAATCAAAGAGGTGTTATTGAGGATGTTCAAGTTTTTGTGGAGTATTTTCCTGTTTGGAAGAATTCAAAAGATTTGGAGCAGGTTTTACAGAAACTACGAGACAATATAGGGGGCAGTTTGGATGTTGTTGGGGTAACTATGACAGCTGAGCTTGCTGATGTGTATCAGACTAAACGTGAAGGGGTAGAGCACATTTTAGGTTGTGTTAAAAAAGTTTTTTTGGATGTGCCGATTTACGTTTTAAACACAGAGGCCTCTTTAGAATCGTTGGAGGCGGCGTTAGCAGAACCGGTTGGGGTTGCTGCGGCGAATTGGGCGGCAACAGGTTGGCTTGTAGCGCAGTATTTTGAAAACTGTATAGTCGTTGATGTAGGCAGCACTAGCACTAGTATCATACCTATAATTAACGGCAAAATAGCTGCACAGGGTAAAGCGGATCTTGACAAACTCATCTGCGGAGAACTAGTCTACACGGGCAGTTTGCGTACAAACTTAGCTGCCATAGTTCAAACAGTTCCAGTTAAAAATGCATGGGCCACAGTTTCCTCCGAACTATTTGCCCTAAGCGGCGATGTCCACCTTATTTTAGGCCACATAACACGTGAACAATACATAAGTGAAACCGCAGACGGCAAAGGCACCACGTATAAAGAAGCGTTAACACGTCTTGCCCGACTCATATGTGCAGACACAGAAATGTTAACTGAAAAAGAACTCACCCAAATAGCCCAACACATCTATGAAAAACAAATCCAACAAATCACCAAAGGCTTAAACCAAGTATACAAACACGCCAAAAAAACCGCCACAACAAAAATACCCATCCTAACCGCAGGCTTAGGAAAAGACTTTTTAGCCCACAAAGCAGCAAAACAAACCATAACAACAATAATAAAAGAAAAAGAAAAAGAAGAAAAAATAACAGAAAGTATGATAATGGATCTAGGAAAAATGTTGCCAAGCAAAGTATCGTTAGCAGTTCCCGCCGTAGGAGTTGCATTAATGACAGCAAAACAAGCGGAGACAAAAACAAAAGATGCTTAACGTTATAAAAATCGGCGGCAGCCTCGCCCAAAACCCCCAAACCCTACAAGCCCTGTGCCAAAAACTAAACACCCTATCAAATAAACATCAAATTGTAATAGTTCCAGGCGGAGGAAAATTTGCTGACTGCGTCCGAGAAGCAGACAAACAATTCACCCTATCAAAAACAACATCACACCACATGGCAATTCTAGCCATGAACCAATACGGATTACTACTAGCCGACCTAATGAAACCCAACAGCCAAACAACAGACAACCTAAAAACAGCAAAAACAAAAACCCACACAGACCTAATCACAATATTTTTACCCTCAAAACTCTTAACCCAAAACAACACCAAAAACAAAAAAGACAACAAAGAAGGAGAGCTGCCAAATTCTTGGGAAGTAACCTCAGACACAATAGCAGCCTATATTGCAAAAAAACTTGACGCCAAAAAACTAGTACTAATAAAAAACGTAGATGGCATCTTTACCGATAACCCAAAAAAAGAAAAACAACCCAAACTAATAGAACACCTAACCACAAAAGAACTCTTTGAAAAGAAAAACAACACCTGCACAGACACACACCTACCAAACATCCTTAAAACCCTTAAAATCAACTGCCACATAATAAACGGCCTTTACCCAAACCGAATTGAAACAACACTAAACAAACAAAAAACCACCGGCACCATAATTTCACCATAAACACACGCTTAAAACAAATACAAAACAACCTACAGACAGCAAAAACAAAAATAACAAACTATACAAACAAAACACAATTTATCATAAACCTTTAAATGTTGCAGAAGGCAGAGAAAAGGTAAGTCAACAACAAAAAAGTTGACACTAAAGCCGGGGTCTCCTAGCCAGGCAGGGAGCAAGCCTGGAGATCCACCACCCAAAGGCGGTGTACCTGTAAGCTTGTGGTCTTTCGGGGCCACGGGGGTTCAAATCCCCCTCCCGGCGCCAATTTACCATTAAATACCTGAACTTTTGGATCATGCTTCAAAATAGTTCATAAGTGAAAATATTGTACATTTGATATTTAGAGCGTATAGGGTAAAAGTAAATTTGGGTTATTGGGTTTTTAAGAGTTCGAATCCGGTTTTTGGGTCTTTTTCGCGTTTTGCAGAGCTGGATAGTTCAAGCATTATTATTTCGCCTATGGACCAGATTTTAACGCCTGCTCGCATGCAGCCTGTTATTGTGTTGTTGTTTCTTCCAAAGCTTCCGTGCATGTGGAGTTTAGGTTTGCCTTCAGAGTTGCAGAAAATTGTGCCTACACCACATCCTTCATGTACGCCTTTAAGTATGGTAGTCATGGGCTCAATTGGCAGAGCATTACCTTCTTTTGGTCCGACTACAAGTTTACTTTCATCTTCTGCACCGCCTAAAAATAGACAGATAGCGCTTTTTATGTTGTTTTTTTCAGCAAAGGCTTCCAAAGTTTCATGCACCACTTCGCCGCTATACAGTCGTAGGATAAATATTCGCTCAAGAGTAGCTTGTGAGTAATCCAAACACTTTACTTCCGCATGTTTATTTTGTATTTGTATTTGTTTATTAGCTAAAGAAGGAACTTAACTGTTTCTGCTGGGGTTGTTTTTTGCTAAAGCCTGAAACTTTTACGCCTATGCGTCGAATGTCTATGGGGGATTCTGTTAGGTATTTTTCGAGCAGTAGGCGAATGTTTCGTTTGAGGGTTTCTTTGTCTTTTGCGGGTTGTTCAAGGGTTATTGAGCGGCTTTTGGTTAATAAGTCAACATTTACTACATATAGAGAGATTGTTTTGAAGTTATAGTTTTTTTCGGTTACTTCCTTGTAGACGGTTTCTATTAATTCGTCGGTTTTATGTAAAATACAGTCTAAATCGTGTGTGTCTTGTTTTAGGGTGCCGATTTTGCTTATGGATTCAGCTTCACCTGCGAAAACAACAGGTTCATTATCAATGGCGTTTGCGGCGTTGTGAAAATATAAGCCTAAGGTTTTGCCAAACATTGCAATTAAGCGTTGTACATCGTATTTTGCAAGGTCTGCAATTGTTTTTATACCCATTTGTTCTAGTCGGGTAGAGGTTTTTTTGCCTACACCTAGTAGTCGGTTTACAGGCAAGGGTGCAAGAAAATTTGCAGCCTCCAAAGGTTTAACAAGGGTTAATCCGTTGGGTTTTTGGTTGTCGCAGGCGATTTTGGCAACAAGTTTGTTGGGTCCAATTCCTATGGAGAGGGAAAGGCCAATTTGTGTTTTTATGTCTTGTTTGATTTTTTGGGCGTAAAGGTAGGCTTTTTCAAAGCTGCCGTCCACTTGTAGGGTGACATCTAGGTAGGCTTCATCTATGCTAACTTGTTCGAGGCTTCCTGCGTAGGTGTTGAGAATTTGCATAATACGGTTGCTAATTTGCGTATAATATTCATGGTCTACGGGAAAAAATATGGCGTTGGTGTCTTCTAGGTTGCGTTTGGCTAAAAATATTGGTATGCCTGATTTTACGTCATATCGTCGGGCAATATAGTTGCTGGTGGATACGGCACCGCTGTCTTCAGTGCGACCGGAATAGACGCAGACTACTACGGGTTTGTCTTTAATAGAGGGGTTTCGTAGTTCTTCACATTGCGCAAAAAAATAGTCAAAATCAGCAAGCATAACCACACGACCCTGAACCATACACACTACACAACCGTATCCCCATTATTATGATTGTTAGTTTTAGGTAGTAGCCATGAGCTATCGCATGGAGCGGTGTTTAAGCGTTCTAAACCTTCGCGGCAACAACCAAATTTTATGCCTTCGGCGTCAGCAAGATCGCGCACGTTTTTTAAAATTTTCATCCGCAAATCTTTATGTAATAAAATGTTTCCGCCTACGCGTTCGCCTTCTTTAAAGTATAGGGGTTCAAGTTTTTCTGCCACAGGCTTCAAGGCTGTTGCGAGTCGTTTCCAGTTGTCAGGTTTTACTTTATAAGTTGAGCTGGTTATGTGTTTAACGCCTATGGCTGCAAGGGTTTTTACTAGTTTTTTTGGTTGATCATTAATGAAGGGTATTATGGGATCTATGCGTACGGAGACAGGTATGTCTTGGCTGATTAGGTCTTCGGCTGCGCTTAGGCGTTGGCTTGGGGAGGGCGCATTGGGTTCAAGTGTTTGGGCAAGTTGATCATCATCAGTTGTTATAGTGAAAGTTACGGTGGAGGGAACTTGTTTTAGCAGGTCATCGTCTCGAATGACAAGATTACTTTTAGTGATTATTTGTATACGGCAATTATTTTTTGTAAGTATGTCAAGGCACTGACGGGTTAAACCTGTGGATCGTTCGGTTTTTGGGTAAGGATCAGAACTGTTAGATAGGGAGATTATTTCGCCACTAAGTTTTGGGGCTTCACGCTTTAGACGTTCAATTAAGTCTTTTTTGGGTTTACATTCATTAAATCCTGCTATGTAGCTTGAGGCATAGCAGTAAAGACATTTGTGATCACACCCTGTATAAGGGTTAAAAGTTAGTTTCTGCGGACAAGTACATAAACCACTTTGCCAGGGGTCAAACCTTGAAATTAAAGACACCTATATTCACTATTAAGCTATTGTTTTGGATAAACTAAAACCATTCGCCACCAAAATGAACAGTTAACGTTATGCTGATTTTTATTAAACCTTAATTAGCTGTTTTTAGGAAGAATATGATTCTGCCTTTGTTTTTGATATAAAAAAGTTTTTAAATTAAAACTGCAATGACTACACTCGACGTTACATGATACCAAAATATTTCTTTCTAACAAAAGGCGTTGGCAGACATAGGGAAAAACTCCAATCATTTGAGCTAGCTCTGCGAGATGCAGGCATTGAAATGTGTAACCTAGTAGCAGTATCTAGCATTGTTCCACCAGGATGTGAATTATTATCTAAAGAAAAGGGCTTAAAAATGATTCATCCAGGAGAGATTACCTTTGTAGTCATCGCCCGTAACGCAACTGATGAACCTCATCGTCAAGTTGCATCATCAGTTGGTGTTGCCATCCCCTCAGGTAAAGACCAATACGGATATCTAAGTGAACACCACAGTTTCGGTCAAACCGATGAAGTTGCAGGCGACTACGCAGAAGACCTAGCAGCTACCATGCTTGCAACAACCATGGGCATCCAGTTTGATCCCGCAACCGCTTGGGATGAACGCAAAAACATCTTTAAAACCACAGGACTAATCATCAAAACATCAAACTGTACTCAATCAGCACAAGGCGACAAAAACGGACTTTGGACAACAACAGTTTCAGCAGCAGTCTTTGTCCCCCCTGAAAACGGCAAACCACCAAAAGAATAAAAAAACACCACGCAAGTTTTCCACTTGCCCTCCAATTTTTAAAAATATAAAACACACAACATTTGGCACCAATACATACTTCAAGTTTATGTTTAGGTAAAAAAGTCAGACATTTTTTTCTGATAGAGGGCTCGTTTTAAAAGTTCGCTTTGTCTTATCCATCGTCCTATGGGAATTTCGAAGCGTGTGTTGATGTGTTGAAGTGCTTCGGGGAGGGTTTTGAAGTGGAAGGGTTTTTGTTTCATGGCGTTTCGTACGTTTTCTCGGACTTGCCAAACGCCAATTGGCATAATGTAACCTGGTCGTGCTTCGCGAAGTACAATAACTGTTGCTTGTCGTTGCTCTTTTAGTAGTAATTCGCAAGTTGCTAGTCGTGCAGAGTAGTAACAGCCGCCTATTGATGCATAAGTTGTGCGTCCATTGTTTCCTTCCCAGTCGGAGAATATGGCAACGTTTTTGCCGGCGGGATTCCAAACGGTTCCCGGATACCATGCCTCCATCGATTCATAACTGTATTGTCCGGGTATCATTAGAATTTCAAACACGTTATCGAGATAGATGGATTCATAAACGCGGTACTCGTTTATTTCAGGGAAGGTTTTTACTTGTTCACGGAGGTTTTTTGAGATTATGTCATCAACGGCGGTTATGCTCCAACGGGTAGGCACCAAACGACGACGTTTTTCAATACCAAACGCTCCCACACTGAAGGCTTTTTGAATTTTAGTAACTATAACTCCATGATTATAAAGTTCCAGTACAGCATTGGTTGATTTAAGATCGGTATCGTAGTAAGCTTTCTCAATGTGTTGTTCATAGCGGGCATTGCCAACACGCATATCTCGGATAGGAGCAGATGGGCCAAAGGGTTGTACATCATCATCTAAAAAAAGAGAGCCCATAGGTTTTTTTGTAAGATTTAACTCCATGTCCACGCTGTGATCCACTAAGGCTAATTCGCGGGTAGCCTCGAGAATTTTTCCCGCTGAAAGAACATTAGTTACATTAACCCGATGCTTTCCCCGCACCAACATGGAACGAAAACCCACAATTTCATCAATCGATTTACCAAACCATTGTTCAGGCAGATCATAAATGCTTGTATCCTCATTTACAGGGGGCACAAGAGGACCAGCATACACATTTGGATAACCCACTCTGCCGATGAACACACTTGGCGGGGACATACCTGCGATATCTTGATTTGTCATCAAAGGAATGCTCTTGTTAAAATAATGCATTTTAACCATTATAGGACAACGAGTTTTACCACAGAGATTTCGCGCACCCTTACACATAACACAGAGACTGTCTTGACTTACCCTAGTAATTATTTGACTGTCACTTTCACTTTGGTGTTTAAGAAGATCTTTTAACCAATCATCAGTTGGGCGCACATTTTGTGAGGACTTAACAGAGAAAGACATCAACACTAACAAGGAGTAGAGGCTGATATGCCTTCTGCAAACAACCCCTAAAAAATGCAACATACATAAAAACAAGGAGAGTGTACATCTTTAGATATATGAAGCCATTTTTGTGTTTTTGCACGTTTAACAGTTCTTTCTGATGGACAAATCTCACATTTTTACCCTGATTTCTATCCTTTACTGGTTCACAGAGTCCATTATATCATTACAGCTATCTATAAATAAACACTCTCATTATTTTTTGGAAATTTAAAAACCTGAGGAAGAGCACCAGAAACAGAAGGTTGGCGCTCGGGCCGGGATTCGGACCCGGGTCCTGCGGGCGACAGCCGCATATACTAGACCGAACTATACTACCCGAGCTCTTAAACGCCGAAACAATACACATAATTAGACTAATTAACCTTTCCTGAAAAAGAGCCTAATATTCAAAATGCCAATGACGTGAAAGCTAAAAATAATTGCAATTATCAAACGTCAGCAACATTTGGTGTTTGAAATATCAAGTTGCAGGTTAAGAGATATCGCTGTTAGGAGAGCAGAGTATTTTTTAGTTAGTGTTTTTACTACATGTAAAGATAAATTAGAGCGGTACTTGAAATCTATCAGTAAGAGCGTGTTTGCGCTTATTTAAGCCCTAATTGGGTTTGTGTTACGATAGCTTTTTAAAGTGCGTTATTGACTCTAAGGATTGCAACAAAGCGGGATTGACGTCCAAAAATGGTAAGAAAAGCACGAATACGCCTCACAAGTACCGATTATGGTAAACTTGAAGAAGTATGTGAGGAACTTAAAAACATAGCAACAAAGACAGGTGTAAAAATCAACGGTCCAGTACCACTACCAACAAAGCGCCTACGTGTTCCAGTTCTTAAAACACCCTGTGGAGAAGGTACCGCCACGTGGGATAGATGGGAAATGCGTATTCATAAACGATTAATTGACATTGACTCTGAAGAGCGTGTCATGAGACGTATCATGCGTATACGCGTACCCGAAGAAGTACACGTAACCATAGAACTAATTTAACATCAACAAACTTTTTTAAATTAAATTTTCTCTTTTAATTAAGACTCATCAATGCTTCTCTTGTATATGGCCTTATCAATTACCCTAACATCTAAATTGTGTTTATTAGCAGCCTTTCTAAGAGACAACAATAACGTTTGATAATTCACAGCCGTTAACAAGTTTGCCGGTGCATTACCAAGAAACGGTTTCCAAACACGTACATCAAAAAAGCCATAATTTTTCGGATCAAAGAACATCAAAATAACACTAGCAAGAACCGGATTAACACCCTCAAGAGTAGTTAAACAATTCATACGATAAAGATCATTGCCCTCAGGCAAGTTAAAAACTTGGCTAGAAATACGCCCCACCGTCTCATCACTATTACGGTTAACCAACGCTACAGTACGAGCTTTCTTATCGGACTCAACTCGAAAAACCCATTCAACAACTGCAACTAAATCCGCCTTAGACATAACTTTCTTTTTACGAAATTTAGAACCTAACTCACGTTCACGCTGCGCCAAAAAACCATACGCTTTATCATATTTACGACTCCAAAGCAGATAATCAGCCTTATCCAAAGTTAACACACAACAAGAATATCTTGCAGTTACATTTTTGTTTTTTCATTACTACCACTCTACTTTCTCTTTTTGATTTTTCTAGGTCGTTTAATGGGTTTGTGATGTTTGTGTGGTTTGTGTTTTTTCCAGCATTTTTTGCAGTATGCAGGTTTTGTTGTTTCGGGTTGGAAATGCACTTCACAGTTGCTGCCACAGTCAACACAGACTGCCTTATATGTTGCTTGTGTATTGTATTCAGAATGCTGTTGTGATGATCCTATCGTTGTTGTTGAGTCGTGGAATTTTTTGAATAGCTGATAGTTTTTGAGTTTAGGCCAACCTGTTTTTGCGTATTTGAGCATTTCAGGATTGTTTTTTAGCCAGCGCATCATGTGGAAAAAGTTTTTGCCACGTTTTTCTTCACGTTCGGTTAAGGGTTCATAGCCTAAATTACGGATTTCATCAAGATAAGCAATTTCGATTAAGCGTTGAGCTTCTCCTGTTACGTGAACACGTTTAACACGGTCTTCGCCATAAATTTTACACAAGTCCTCAGCTGCAACATCAAAGATGCACCCTTGACAGATGTGAATTTCCTCGTCTGCTTTAGGGTTAAACGTAGCAACAAGTTTAGAAACGATGCGTGAAGATTCTTGCAGATACGTTTTTTCTCTAAAGATGTCCTGATAGAAGCGTACATCTATAAGATCGTATTTGAAGTCGCCAGTTTCCGGCCGATAGACGCCAATCACAACGCCAAAGAGCAAGTCACCGCTACCAGCGTCGTCAACTATGACTGTCATTTAATAGTCCCTCAAATTTTATTGAAGTATACGTATTCAATTATAAAAATAACTCTCTTAAAAATGGGTAAAAACAAGAAAAAAGAAACAATGTTTAAGGCGCATTTGACTTTACTATCCAACATATTGGGAGTCCCGGTTCATGCGTTAACTAGGTTTCTTGAGGTTGTTTAAATAAAATTGTCAGATGTTTTGGGTTTGTTGTGTGTTAGGCTTGGTTGAGTGGGGTTGTTGTTTTTAATAGGTTGTTATCACTAAATTTATTATGCAGAAAACAGGAAGGTCTCTTAACGGAGAAATTATTATGGAATGGGGTATGCAAAATAGATTAAGTAAGCTCATTCAAAAAGATGGAAAAGCCTTCTTTTTACCAATTGATCACGGATATTTTCAGGGTCCAACACGTTGTTTGGAAAAACCTGCTAAAACAATAAAGCCGATTGTTCAGTATGCAGATGCTTTAATGCTTACACGTGGAGTTTTACGTAACTGTGTTGACCCGGCAATTGATAAGCCCGTTGTTATGAGAGTTTCAGGCGCGGTTTCAGTAGTAGGTGAAGATTTGGCAAATGAGAGTCTTGTAACTTCTATTGAAGAAATCATTAGACTAAATGCTTCAGCGGTTTCTATGTCTGTTTTTGTAGGTACAAAATATGAGAATAAAAGTTTAACCAATTTGTCTAAACTTGTTGATCAATGTGAAAATTATGGAGTACCTGTTATGGCAGTTTGTGCGGTGGGGAAAGAGCTTGAGAAAAGAGAAGCAAGATATTTAGCTCTTGCAGCGCGTATAGCTGCAGAACTTGGGGCGCGTGTAGTAAAAACCTATTATTGTGCTGAACATTTTGAAAAGGTTGTTGATGGTTGCCCGGTGCCTGTTGTAATTGCAGGAGGACCAAAAGCAGAAACTCAGAGAGAAGTTTTTGATTTTGTATATGATGGCATGCAAAAAGGAGCCATAGGCGTTAATTTGGGTAGAAATATTTGGCAAACTGAGTATCCAGTGGCGTCAATAAGAGCTATCCGTGCTATAATACATGAAGATTTCACGGCTAAGGAAGCAGAAGAACTCTACAATCAAATTATAGCAGAAAAAACGTAACTTTAGGTGAGTTTAATGCTTGTTGCAGTCTATTATAATAATAAGCAAATTCCTGTTGAAGAATTTCCTATGCCAGAGATAGGGGAAGAGGAAATTTTATTAAAAGTTATGGCAAGTGGCATCTGTGGAAGTGATGTTCTTGAATGGTATCGTCTTCCAAAGGCACCTCGCGTATTGGGTCATGAAGTTACAGGTGTAATTGAGCAAATAGGCAAAAAAGTCACTGCTAACTTAAAAATAGGCGATCCCGTCTTTGTCTCTCATCATGTTCCCTGCAACACTTGTATACACTGTCAAAAAGGACACCACACCGCATGCGAAACTTTACAAAACACCAACTATTTCCCCGGGGGCTTTGCACAATACATCAAAGTTCCAAAAATCAACGTACAAACAGGCATATACAAATTACCTGATAACCTAACCTTTGAAGAAGGCACCTTCATTGAACCCTTAGCATGCGTCACCCGAGGACAAAGATTAGCCAACATACAAAAAGACGACACAGTGCTAATAATAGGCAGCGGAATTTCAGGCATTCTACACACACAACTTGCCAAATTTAAAGATATAAAAAAAATTATAGTTGCAGACATTAACCCGTACCGTATGAACCTTGCCGTACAATTTGGAGCCGACTATGCATTTAACGCAGATGAGAGCTTACCCCAAAAAATTAAAGCCCTAAACAACGGACGCTTAGCTGACAAAGTCATCGTTTGCACCGGAGCACCCCCCGCAGTAACATTAGCAACCAACTGCATAGAAAAAGGCGGCACCATACTATTCTTTGCAGTCCCAGAACCAACAATAAAAATGCCCCTACCAATTAACCAATTCTGGAGAAACGAAATCACCATCCAAACCAGCTACGGCGCAGCACCCAACGACCTAGAAGAAGCCCTATCAATCCTTGCAACAAAAAAACTAAACGTCAAAGACATGATAACACATAAACTACCCCTACGCGAAACACAAGAAGGCTTTCAACTGATGACAAATAACGGCGAATCCCTAAAAATAATTCTTGAACCAAACAATTCAAACCTATAAGAAATAAAAACTCAAACCCACACTCTTTTCTTTATGTCAACAATCAAAGATCAGCTAAAACAAAGACGAAGCATTCGCAAATACACTATCCAACCCGTACCAGACAGGCTTATTTTAGAAGCACTAGAAGCTGCAAGTTGGGCACCCTCAGCTCACAATGCACAACCATGGCGTTTCATATTGGTTTCAGACATAGAGGTAAAACAGAGTTTAGCTAAGACAATGGCAGAAGCATGGATAAAAGATCAAACTAAAGACAGTGTAAGGGTTAAGCAAGGTGAGGAAGATTTTTCTGTTAGACGTTTCAGTACGGCACCTGTGGTTATTGTTGCATGTCTAAGTTTTGAGGATGTGAAACAATACGTTGATGACAAACGGCGACTGTTGGAGCGAGATTTAGCAGTTCAAAGTTTAGGAGCCTCCGTGCAAAATTTGTTGCTTTCAGCCAGTGGAAATGGTTTAGGAGCCTGTTGGTTTTCTGCGCCAATGTTTTGCAAGGATGTTGTTAGACAAGTTTTGGGTGTTCCTGAGAATGTGGAACCTCAGGCGATAATTTTAATGGGCTACTCTAATGAAAAACCAATTGTAAAACAGAGAAAAACCTTTGAAGAGTTTTGTTTCCAAAACCGTTGGAACAAACCAATTTAGTTTTTTGACACAAATCACTAATCTGGTGGTCAATATTATAGTTACAAATGTCCAAATTGTGTGAGGTTCGAATCCTACTTTTGGAACCTACTGAAATTACAAATAGAAATAAATAACCCGCGTCGTTACAAGAAAATTATCCAGTTACAATTTGAAGGAGTTGTGATTTATGGCTTTTTGGTTGAATTGGGGCAGTCTTTTACTTGGACTGGTTGCATGGTTACTGCCCATCATAAGTCTCGCAGTAGAAAATAAAGCTAAGAACAAAAACTGGACTATATTTTCCATAGCAAGTGTAAGCGCTTGTGCTATTGCCGTGTGTATGCAACTTTATTTTAGTGCTTATTTGGTAACTGTGAAGAGATGGGCCTCACTTGAAGACTTTACCCCTAATGCTGCAAATTTATCTTTGGTGCTTATTGTAGTTACAATTGCACTTAACGCAATTACACTAGTTGTATATCGTAAAAGTAGTGAAAAATAAGGCAACGATGCCAGATTCAGATGATAAAAACATTTTCACAACTTTGCGAACTTTAATACTTTTTTCTGATAGATGTCTCATATTTTATTCGAATTTTCATCATTTCACAGATTCGTAGAAACCATCGTAACAATAATTGCATATAAGTGAACTCTAAAAACTGACAGAAATATTTGTATGTAAAAACTATTTTTGTACCCCTACGTATAGCATATGTAACACTAAATAATCAAAAAACAACTACTACACAATACAACTAATAAAACCGTCAACTCATCACCAAAACACTAATACAGACTATATTTAACTTCATGAACTGTAACTAAATAAAGCATAAACTGACCTAACGGTGTATACCATGGACATTATCAAGATATCTGCCCTTATTCTGTTATCTGCGTTTTACATTACATATTTCATAAAGATGCGCTTACTAAAAAGGCAAAACATTACAGGCAATATTCTAGGAAAAGGACAAAAACCAAAAGCAAAAGCCCACTTCGAGACGATTTTACGAACTGCCACCATTGTAGGAGTGCCTATAAAATTTGCCAGCGTAATATGGGCCAACCTATTATGGAGCCTGCCCACACTTTCAATAATTCGTGAAAATGGTTTAATATTAATGCTATTTGGCGTAGTTGTGTTCCTGTTAGCAGTTATTGTAATGAAGGATAATTGGCGTGCAGGTTATAGCTATGAGCAAAATACTCAACTTGTAACGAAGGGGGTTTACAAGTTTAGTCGTAATCCGGCGTTTGTTGGATTTGATTTGATATATATCGGATGTGCTCTGGCTTTTCCAAACATTCTAAATATTATCTTTGCATTTTTGGTGGTTGTGTTGTTTCATATTCAGATTTTGGGGGAAGAAGAGTTTCTGTTCAAAAAATTTGGACAACAATACCTTGAATACAAAAACAACGTAAACCGATACATAACCCTACCTAGGTTGAAACGTAACCATGAAAACAAAATATAACTTTTTTTCCTTTTTCTATGATTTAATAGACACTCTTTATTTCAATCGTAAAAAATATAGTCCTCGCACAGCGGTATTGGAGCTCATTTCTAACATGTCAACTCGGGTGTTGGATATCTGTGCTGGGACAGGCGCAAACAGCCTTATCATTGCAAAGAATAAGCCAGATGCAAGAGTAATCGCTCTTGATCTGTCCTCAAATATGCTCAAAATTGCTAATAAGAAATATCGAAAAGCTCGGGTTGAAAATATCGAAACCTTGATTGCAGATGCCTGCAATACAAGTCTTCCGGATAATTCATTTGATGTAGTGCTAATTGCGCTAGTTCTGCATGAGATTGAAAAAGATATGCAAAAAGCGATTCTCACTGAAGCAAAACGAGTATTGAGTGATAATGGGCAGATTATTGTTGTTGAATGGGAACAGCCAAAAGGGCGTTTTCAACGAGTAATGTTTTCACTTATTAAAATGTTAGAGCCAAGAGGGTTCAAAAATTTTTTACATACAGATTTGAGTGCATATTTTCATACGTTTGGTTTAAGTGTTCTTGAAAAACATAGTTGTGATTATACCCAAGTTTTTGTGTTATCAAAAAAATAGGGCTAATTTATACGCTTTAAGGAGTTGTGTTTGGTACATTCCTGCGAGTATGAAAATGTTTTTCAAGACGTTAACTATTCGGTGATGTATTGATAAGGGTTGTCACTGGAACATTCTTTTATTGGGTAAACGTCGAATAGCAACAAAATATTAATAAGAAATGCGGTCCATTACGAAAAAGGTTTACTATGAAAAAAACTATACCGTTAGTTGCCCGTTTCCTATTTACCTTAGTGATGTTAATTGCCGTTATGGGTGTTGTTTTTAACTTCTATACGAATTCAGACATACCGCATTTGGCCATCATAGGCGTAGTCCTCCTTGAGGTAATAATGGTTTGTATAGGCGTATTTCTTACTGTTAAGCATAACAAAGCATAACACATAGCAAATTAATCTTAAATTATTCTTTTTTTGTGAATAGATAGTTGCGTTTTTCCATAACACTAAAAACATCATAGAAAGCTCATTAGAGATAAACAACATACGCCTTTTAGTGTTAAATATGAAATCTCAAGTCTAAACCAAGATTTTAAGGAAGGCTCCAGACGCAAACAGGTCAACCCACCCCTTGCACCAGATATAAATAAAGTTGGGTTACTATTTTTGTTGATTTTTTATTTTTGTTCTTTCTTCGTCCCAGAGTCTGAAAACTTGGTCGGCTATTTGTGATCTTGTTTTAAAGATTTCACTTGTATCGGTTGTGTAAAAGTAGACTGTGTAAACTCTTTCAACGGCTGTTGAGCGTGTTAGGGTGCAGAAGGGTTTTTTGGGGAAGCGGTTTTTGTAGAGGTTAAAGGTTGTGCCAAAGATTTCTAAGAGTTTGTCTGAGGGAACTAGGTGGTCAAAGCCTATTTCAAATGTGTAGCAGTAAATGTTGCCGTTTGGGGTAATTTCATAGAGATAGTTTGTTATGTCGCGTTCTAGAATTTGTAAATTGCTTATTGCAACAGTGTTATTGCCGACGGTTCGTACTTTGGCATAGTTTAAAGTGACTTCTTGGGCTATGCCTTCAACTGTTCCAATTCTAACATAATCCCCCACTTTGAATGGTCGAGCCGTTAAAAGATAGAGTCCTGCAATAAAGTTGCCTATGGTTTTTTGAGATGCAAATCCTAATGCTGCACCACTTACGGCCGAGAAAGATATAAGAAGTTCAGAAGGTAAGCCGCCAACTCTACTTACTGCGACTAATGCGCCAACTAGAATTAGGATTCTAAAAGTTAACACTAACTTGTTTGCAGTATTTGGGTCCAGTTTTGCTCTTTTAGAGAATCTAGATAAATATACTGTTATGCAACGCTCTACAACAACTGCTACAACCACAATTAATAGCAGTGAAATAATTTGCATAGGCACCCCAAAAAAAGCATTTGTTTGACTTGGAGGTAATGTAGGCTCAACGGTAGACATGATAACGATCTCACAGTATTCTGCCAAAACATACACTATAACCTTTCTATAACCCAAAAACACTTCCACACGGTAACTGGAAAGATTAAAAAATGTTTCAAGGGATGAATCGTGTTAACTTGTATGGGTTGTTTGTAGGGTCAAATATAAGTAATGTTTTGTGTTTTGGGATCTTTGGTTAATTGGTTATGAATATCTATCGTGGGCTTTTGTCCGGTTGGGAAGGCCGGAACCCACGATAGACTCAGCTTCTCCACGGCTATCTATGATAGACTTCGTCCGAGTCATGGGTGGAAGGAACTCGGGTTTATCTATTCATTAGTCAATAATCAACTACACATATAAACCTTAGTTCAAGTTAAGTTAAAGTTAGGTTGATAATTTTTTGTTGAAACGTAAAGAAGTATGGAGAAAAAAGGTTTGCGCGAATTTAATATGCAGTTATGGATAACAGTAAGTTCCATTCATAGATACGCCAAATTGCTGATACAGTTCTTCACTGACATGTTCGGGATTTATATCTGAGAAGAGGTCAGGTTGAAGCCATTTAGCCCAATATAGATACCCAATTATTGAACGTAGTCCGTTTCGGGAGCTAAAATCACAGATGTAGACATGCCCATTTTTTACTGCATCAACATTTTTAAGTGCTGGACGACCAAGAACATCATTTCGGGCAGCAATAAAATCTTTGACATCATGAGTTGGGCTAGAAATTATCTCAATAATTACTGAAGGGTTTGTCTCGACCACAATTTCACGGCTTAATACAGGGTTGTAGGTTGTGCTGTTTTCTGCAATGTTAATTCCGCCTGCTTGATAGACGTCTAAGTAAACCCATGTGCTATAGGGATAGTCATACCAGTCAATGAAGGATAGGGTTTGTTGTTCGCGAGGTAATGTGGCTATGCGGTCTTTAACAAGTTTGTTGTAACCCTGTGCCCAAGTAACAAATGTGTCTACGCGGTCTTTGTTGCCCACTACGGCGGCTAAGTCGTACATTACTGAGCAGGTTACATCTATGCCTGTTGGTGCGTTGTATAATTCTTCAGCAGTCATGTGTAGGGGATTTTGTGGTGGTGGAGTTGCTTGAGAGATGTAAATGGGCATGTTGGCATCTTTGAGTTTTTTGTAGGCTCCGTTCATGTCATAGGTTAGTAGTGAGTCGGCGATTATAAGGTCAGGTTGTAGTTCAAGTATTGTTTCTACATTTAGGGCATAGGCAGCTTCGCCTACGCTTGGCACGTTTAAGAGTTGGGGAGGACATTGAGCATCTGTTCTTCCTATGATGGAGTCTTGTAGATCCATAAGGCATAGGAATTCTGCGAGGTTGCCGTCTAAGACAACAATTCGGTTTATGGGGAGTTGTACGGTGACAGTGTTGCCTACGCCGTCAACAACTGTTACGCTTGATTGGCTAAATAATTTGGGTGCGGATGGAGGTGCGTAGAATTCGTATATGGCATAAGCAGATATGGAGGCAATTAAAGTGATAAGAGCTATGATTATTATAGTTTTTTTAGTCATTTTTCCACCTCCTTTAGAGAAGGTATTTTCTTTTTGAATTCTGTATTTGTTGGGTTAACCAATCATTCTATTTAAATTTGCGCTTAACGTGAGTTAACTATAGGTTGAATAAAAAAAAAGGAGTTAACGGCACAACAACAAAAAATAAATCAACCAAAGATTAACTTAAATTAAGCAAAAGTTTATAATCATAAACTAACCCACACAATACATAAACAACAGGACCAAAAACAGTGCTACAACCCCAACAAACACACCCAACTACAAAAAAAGAAAACAATAACAAACACCACTTTATCTACCCCCAATACCAAAACAACTGCATCTCAAACATACCCGACCTAATAAAAGAAATCCTTAACATAAACAACAATAACCCAAGCCTATACAAACGCACAACAGAAAAAACAGGCCTCGAACAAAACAAAAAAGTAGTACTCATAGTAATAGACGGCCTAGGATACAACCAATTTTTAAACCAACAAAAAAACGACCCCCTCCTAACAAACATAACAAACAAAGGCATAGTACGACCCCTAACAAGCGTCTTCCCCTCACAAACAACCAACGCCCTAACAACCCTAAACACAGGCCTAACACCACAAGAACACGGCCTCTTCGAATACTTTCTCTACCTAAAAAACATCGGAATAATTAACTCTTTAAAATTTGAACGCGTCAAACAAAAAACAAAAAGAACCCTCACAGACGAAGGCATAAACCCAAACAGTCTCCTACTAAAAGGAAAAACAATCCATAACACATTAAACGAAAACGACATTAAAACCTTTACACACACAAACATCGCCAACGCCTTTTGTCCATGCTCAAAAATACTGTTCCAAGGAAGCAACATAAAACCAGCACAGACCGCCTCAGACCTAATTGCAGGACTACGAAAAAACTTGGAAGAAAACAAAGACAAAACAGCATACTTTTTTGTACACATAGACACCCCCGATGCCATCGCCCACAAATACGGCCCCAACAGCCCTCAATACTACACTGAATTATCAAACATAACGTATTTGTTAAACAACGAATTAGTACAAAAATTAGACCCAAAAACAGCCAAAGACACTCTGCTCCTACTAACTGCCGACCACGGCGGCGTTGACGTAGACATAGAAAAAACAGTTTTTCTCCTAAAAACAGCATTACACATGCAAACTGGAATAAACCAAGAACCAATTACGCCAATAGGAAGCTATAGAGAAATTTTTCTACACATAGAAGAAACAAAACTCGCTGAAACAAAACAATGGCTACACAAAAAAATTGGCGACAAAGCTCAAATAATTGAAACAGCAGAAGCCACCAAAGAAGGCCTATTTGGCATAGACCAAGTCAGTGAGGGCTTTTTTGAAAGAGCGGGAAATTTGTTAATTTTACCATATGGCAACCAAACAATATGGTTTAAAGACTCAAGTGAGAGAGAAATTAACTATTTAGGGCAACATGGAGGGTTAAGTAGACAAGAAATGCTTGTGCCGTTTGCAGTTGCGAATCTTAGAAATTTAAAAGAGAGAACAAACAAAGATACTGACAGATGAGAAACTTGAGCAGCAGTCAAACAATCACGTTGCCAGATGGTCGCAGTCTTGGATATGCCACCATTGGCAGAGGTGAGCCTGTGATGTATTTTCACGGTACTGCTAGCAGTCGTCTTGAAGTGTACCTTTTAAAACATTTGGCCATGAAAGAAAAAATACAGCTCATTGCAATTGACCGTCCAGGATATGGACTTTCCACCTATAAACCACGTAAAAACATACAGGATCTAAATAACGACCTCAACTATTTAGCCAACCATTTAGGCATCGAAAAGTTTAGCGTTTTAGGTTGGTCAGGAGGCGGAGTTTTCGCACTTGCTTATATGACCTGTTGTCCTCAACGGGTAATCTGTGGTGTAATTGCAGGAACACCCGATTTACCCTTTGAGGCTTCAACCGCACACAACAACATACCACTTGCCAAATATGTAATGAAACTTCCATTTCTAGGCACAATAGCCATGCACAATATGCGACGACAAGTACTCAAAGCAGACAGCCCAGAAGCTTTTCTGCACTCCAACCAAGGCCGACAAACACTACACACATGCTCAAGACACGACTTGACATTTTTCTCTAACCCCACCTGGATGGGCTTAATGCATCAATCAATGACAGAAGCCTTCCGCCAAAACAACAGCATCAAGGTCATACTTGAAGAACACAAACTTTTCCTAAAACCATGGAACCTCCCATTCAAAAATATAAGCAACAAATTATGGATTTGGCAAGGAACAGAAGATAAAACCTGTCCCATAAAAAACGCTTATAGCATAGCCCACAAAATCAAAGAATCTAACTTGGAAATTTTCCCCCAACAAGGTCATTGTGTCATATTTGATAACACAGAAAAACTTGCAGAACGACTGAAAAACGTTTAAAACCGTAACTCTGCATTTTTACCCCCATAAAAACTAAATAACACCCAATACTGCCTCCGTTTGAACATTAGAACACAAATCTTAAATATAGTTACCCCCATAATTACCCCCATGAAAAACGTG
>Ga0123356_10000819_pt1 | contig 34521 bp, 37 predicted proteins | sample TergutEmb28metaG_2_FD_92546 | JGI IMG/M metagenome (GOLD analysis project Ga0123356, IMG submission 92546) | Embiratermes neotenicus P3 segment gut microbial communities from Petit-Saut dam, French Guiana - Emb289 P3 | ecosystem: Host-associated > Arthropoda: Insects > Digestive system > Gut ...
CATCCCAAAAGTGTATGACGCGCGGCAAGATACGAAATTACGATATGACTGTCAACTACAGTCTTGGTGAAAACCAACAATCGCTTATATAACAACAGCCTATCTTGGTGGCGCGCGGCATGAATTGCCCCTTCCCCACTCTCGCTTCATGCAGCAGGCGCAATCTGCCCAGATCGGACAGATTGCTGCATGCCGAGATAGGTGAAGCCGTTGATGATGGCAGCCCGGACCAGGGCTTCGACCACTTGGCGCTCGAAGGTTCGCGAGAAGAGTCAGTCGCGCGGATGGTCGGCGCCCCCACGCTACAGCGCCTTCCTTGGGCGTGATGGCGGCTTCGGTGGCGCGCATTGCAATGGCGCGATGGCAGCCACGGGCGTCGTAAGCGCCGTCAGCCGTGACCTGGAAGAGGTCGCCTTCGACCTGCCCGAGCAGATCGGTGAAGACTTCGCTGTCGCCCCAGTCGGCGGCGCTGACCTCGATACCGATGATGCCCTTCTCAGTCTCATCCACGGCCACATGGATCTGGCGCTATTGATCCGGCCCTTAAATAGTTGTGGCGTCATGGGCATCTTCAGTGGAAAAGGTGCATGATTTACTGTGACAAAATAAGGGCCGGATCAATAGGTGCGCCCCTTGCCGATGCCATGCTGGTGCACCTTTCACTCACCCTCGCCGAAGATCTTCAAGCCCGTCGAATCGACCACCACATGCATCGGCCCTTGCGCGGGCGGCGCGGAGTCTTCACCTGAAGCGCTCCTGTCCAGTGCGACATTTACGTGTGATCGGGCAGCCGGGGGTCAACTCGGGGGTCAACTCAGAGCTTCCGCACTTTCCCATCCCGCTTCCGTCCAAAAGGTAAGAGTAGGCACGATTTCCAATGATTTTACAAGATATCGGCATATGTGATTGAATGTAAAAGCGCGTCTTTATCAGACAATGATAGTCAGCTTATGTGGAGCGAGTGCGGAAGCTCTGGGGGTCAACTCGGGGGTCGGAAGTGAGAGCGCGGATTAAGTACGACACATGATTTGAAAATTACATTTTAACAACAATGGTTTACGAGCGCCGCCCCGTCGGATGAACAATCCGCCTCTATGGTTCCACAATCCGCCTCTATGGTTCCGGCAGCATTTTGTGGCGCAGAAATGTTCTTTTTTTAAATGCTTGGCCCCTGTCTTTCACTGCTCTCAGGCGCGTTGACACCTTGGCCTGGGGGGCAGCCAAAGCGATGAGAAACCCTCCCATTCGCTTCCGCCCTGCATCAAAGCCTGCCTTCGTTCGTCAGCCGTATCGTCGCAGGTAACAAACAAGCCTTTTCGCTTGCCCGTATTAGAGAATGCCTTCGCACCAGTTTGCCCAATCCTGCATCAACGCACGCCTGTGCTCGAAAAGATCGCTTCGCTGGTAGGCCCGCTCGACTGCCGAAGCCTGCTTGTGCGCCAGGGCCATTTCTGCGATCTCCTGTGCGTAACTGGTTCTTTCCGCAGTCCATATCCGGAATGTCGCCCTGAAACCATGCACGGTGATATCAGTACGATTCATTTTTCTAAGCAGGTCGAACATTACTTTGTTATAAATCGGGCCATCCCGCTCCGGACTTGGGAATATCCATTCCGGATGCCCTTCAAGAGTGCGAAAAACTCTGAGTGCGGCATCTGTCAAGGGGATGCGATGCAACTGTCTATTTTTCATTCTCTCGGCGGGGATTGTCCAGATACGCTGCTCGAAGTCGATTTCCTGCCACCTGGCATGAAGCACCTCGGATGTCCGGCAGGCTGTCAGGATTGCAATCTCCAGCGCCCTTGCCCCGATGCCTTTCTGGGCATTCAACTCTCCCAAAAAAGCATTGATTTCCTGATAGGACATTGATGGATGGTGCCGGACTGTCCTATTGATCCGGCCCTTATTTTGTCACAGTAAATCATGCCCCTTTTCCACTGAAGATGCCCATGACGCCACAACTATTTAAGGGCCGGATCAATAATCCGGGATGGTTTTGGCAACAGTTCCTGGAGATGCCCATTCCACCGCGCCGGGTTGTCCCCTGTCCGGTATCCGCATACTGTTGCCCATGAAAGCACCCGCTCAATCCGCCCACGAAGCCGGGATGCCGTTTCTGTTTTCTCGAACCATATTGGTTTCAGGACTTGTAGAACAAGCGCTGTGTTGATTTCGTGCACAAGCATCTCACCGATAGACAAGGCATATGTATTCAGGGAACTTTTCCACTGATTGCAATGTTTCTTGCTTTTCCATCCATCCTTGTGATGTGCAATATATTCAATGATGCATTGATTAAGAGTTATGTTGCATCCATTGTATTCAATCTTCACTTTCTCATTGACCACGTTGTGCTCGGCGTTCTTTTTTTCAGCGACGATAATCCTCGTGCGTTCCTGCATGGGATCGGCCTTTCTGTCCAGGCAGGCGCGAGCCATTTGCGCCTCTTTCCGTGCTTGCCAGATATCAACGGCTCGTAGCGGGCCAAGACCCATATAGCGCTCGGAACCGTTGATCTCGTAGCGGAAGATCCAGCTCTTTACCCCTTTTTTCGTGATTTGCAGATACAACCCGCCGCCATCACCATGCTTGCCGGGCTTCGTGAGGCGCTCGACTTTGGATGCACTGAGTTTTTCTATTGCCATACTTTTCCTGCCTGTCGCATCCCGGTCGATTAGCTGCTGATTTCCTGTTTGTTGATGCGCTGGGTCTTCTGTTGAATCGTTCCGGCTTTTGATCGTACCAATCTCTCATGGCTTCTATGGGGGTTTGGATTGCAAGACCGATCGAGGCGGTTGGTGGTTGTATAGCGCCACATACCCGAGCGGATTATGTAGAAGCGCTGATCGAAGGCATTGATGCCGAGAACCTGATTGTCGACAGAAGGTATGACAGCAACGCCATCGTTGAGAGAGCGCGAGGCCAAGGTATGCAGGTACAGATTCCACCGCGTCGCTGCCGCAAAGAACCTCGCGAGTACGACCGGCACCTCTATCGGCACAGGCACTTGGTAGAAAACGCCTTTTGGCACATCAAGCGTTGGCGTGGCATCGCAACTCGTTACGCCAAGCGCCTTGATTCGTTCCTGGCTGCCGTACAAATCCGATGTCATGATGCTACAGATACTTCTTGAAACTCCCCGCCGTCAGGCTCACCGCCAGCCCCAGCAAGGCAGCGCTGGGCAGCAAGATCAACAGCGGATGCACCGAGATCGGCAACGCCAGGTAGGTGACCCACGGCAGCACGGCCAGGGGCATCAACGATGCCTTCGCCCGGTGGTAGATGAAGCCGGATTCCCGGCCCGCGCCGAAACGGCGCACGTCCCGGCGCACCAGTCCGTCGATCAGACCGACAAAGGCCGCCGTGAGGATCAGCGGCAAGGTGAGCGCCAGAACCAATACCCGCACCAGGAACGTCAGCGTCGTGAAAGCCGCGGCGATCAGGTAGTTCTCGGTCCAGACATAGGCCTGGCTGATGAAGTAGCGGAAATTCCGCGTCTGCCCCTGGCTGGGCGCGCGGATGCGTTCGGTGGTCTGGTTCATGCGCTCCCGCAATCCCGAGCGCACGAACACCCATTCGTATCCGGCATCCACCAGTTCGTGCGCCGTGCGTCCCGGCTCCTGGACGACCACGCTGCGCGTGAAGTGACTGGACAGGTGGCCCAGCTCGTATTGCAGCATCTGCTGGGAATGCCGCCAGCCCTGATCGTTCCAGAACAGGTGCATGCCGACGCACTCCACCGCGATAGAAAACAGCAGCGAGCCGATCAGTACCCCGAGCAGCCGGAACGGCAAGGTGACGATGCCGACGATCAGGCTCTGCCGGCGATTCTGTTCCCGCTGCGCGGTGGCGGCGGCATCGTTCATGGCGCGGCCTCGTCGCCGGTGACTGGCTCGGCGGCGACCACTTCGTCGAGCAGATCGTCGGGCAAGGCCGCATCGCGCAAGGTCGGGGAACTCACGAACTCCCACCACTGGGTTGCGTCGGTGTAGCTCTGGCGCATGTAGCCGGCGAGCTGTTGCAGATCCCGCGGCATGGCTTCATCGGGGTCGGGGGTCGGCAGCGGCATGCGCACTTTCCAGAGATTGCCCCCTTGCAGCAACGCGAAGCACTGCCCCTTGGGCAGGCCGACGATGTGCGAGGGCTCGATCATCGGTACGCTCTGCATGCTGATGCGATCCTGGGTGTTGCTGGTGAAGTCCGTCGCGCCGCGGATGTCGGAACTGTCGGTCGCGCCCGAGACGATGGTGGTGGTGTAGACCTCCACTTTCGGCAACTGCCGGGTCAGCAGTTCGGCCGTGGCCGTCTCCCGAACCCGCAACATGAACAGGTTGTTGAAGTTGCCGATCACCTGGCCGGCCTTGGCGCGATTGCCGATACGGGCCTCGATGTCGGAAAGCGTCTGCGTGTAGGCCGTGACCTGGATGCCGGCGCCGCCGCCCTTGTTGATCATGGGGATGAACTCATCGCCCATCAGATCGTTGAACTCGTCGGCATGGACGTTGATCGGCACCCGCGCGCTCGCCGACGCGCCGGGCAGGCCGTCGTCGATCCCGTACTTGTAGATGTGCCCGGCCACCGACACGAGATCGGAGAACATGGAATTGCCCACCGCCGCGGCGACCTCCGCGTCGGACAGCGCATCCAGGCCGACATAGACCACCGCCCGCTTGCGGATGATCTGCATCCAGTCGAAGATCGGCCGCGGGTCGGCCAGGTCGGAGTAGTTCGGCGCCAGGAGTTGCGCGATCTTGCCGCTGGTCAGCTTCTCCAGCAGCGGCAGCAGCGATGCGACGATCTTGTCGAAATAGGTCTTGTCGTAGCGGACCGCCGAGCGCAGGCCGTCGAGCACCGGATCGTAGTTGCGCGCCTGGGAGAGATATTGCTCCAGCGCCACCACGCGCTTCTCGCGCCCAATCATGTTGCGCGGAATGTTCTTCTCGTTGAGTCTGGCCTCGATCTGGACGATCACCTCCCAAGCCTTCGGCTCGGTCCTGGCGAAGTAATGCTGGGCGTACTCGATGAACAGCGCGTCGATGTTGATGACGTGGCGCTGGATCAGCAGGTAGTCCGGGCGCTGCCCCAGCTCCACCAGGGCGCGGGCGATGATGTTCACGAATCTCCACGCGAACTCGCGGAACGCCGCGCTGTTGCCTTCGCCGGAGAGTTGTCCGGCGATGCGGGTGGCGACTTCCGAGATACGCCCGAAGCGGCCCACCGCGTTGTAGCGTGCGGAAATCTCCGGCCAGCCCAGATGAAAGATGTAGAACTCGCCCTCGCGGCCCGCGCGCTTGGCCTCGACGTACACCCGCTTCAAGAGATCGGCATCGCCCTTGGGGTCGAAGACGATGACGACCTCGTGCTCGTCGGTGGCGCCCTTGCGGCGAATGTCCTGGGTGATGAACAGTTCGGCTAGCCGGGTCTTGCCGACGCGCGTGGTGCCCAGGACCAGCGAATGGCCGACCCGCTCGCCCAGTGGCAGGCTGACGTCCACCTCCTCCGGCTCGATGCCGTGCAGCCGCGGCAGGCCACCCACCGGCGGCAGGGGCCGTACCGGGTTGAAAGGCGAATCCCAGCCCGTCAGCCTCGGCAGGCGCGAAAGCGGGAACGGCGCGAATTCCAGCCCTTCCTCCAGGCGTCGCGCCAGCCGGTAGGCCGGCGTCGGTTCCACGTAACGGCGGAACTCCGGCCGGTACGTCTGCATGAGCCGATGGGTATGCTTCTGCTCCCACCGAAAGCCCCTGCCGATGAAAAGCCGCTGTTGGCTGACCGGCACATCCTTGCTCGTCATCACATAGCGCGGCAGGCGGCGGATGTTGCGCCGGTAGCGCAGGATCACGCGGGCGTCGCGGTAGCGGATCGTGCCGTAGGAAGCGAACGCCAGCGCGCTGCCGACGCCCATCGCCGGGCTCAGCGCCAGCGACCAGGGGGCCACCAGGGACAGAAACGCGGCGCCGGCACATGCCGCGACGGTGTATAGCTCCACCGCCGGGCGCAGCAGGACCTCGACCGGCTGTTTGTCCGCCATGGCTTCATTGCTCGATGCCGGTGGCCGTGATCAGCGCGGGGTAGTGGCGCAGGCCCAGGCGTTCGGCCAGATCGTCACCGGCCGCGGGCACCAGCGGCACACCGGGGGCCAGTGCGCGCAGGCGTGCCAGGGCCTGCGCCGTCTCGACGTTGACCACCAGGCCGACCGCGCCGCGCTCGCGCAGCGAGGCCGCACGGTGCCGCAGCCATGCTTGGGAAGCCTCGTCGTCGCCGACGATGACGAACGGTCGCAGGCCCGGCGCCTCGATCACCCGCCGCGCCACGGTACCCGGCGTCAGCCTGGCGCTGCGTACCGGCAGCATGGCGGCCTCGGCCACCGGCGTCACCGGAACCTGGGGAACCGGGATCGGCGGCGACGCGCCGTTGTCGCGCGGTTGAAGATCGAGGGCTTCGTAGTACGGCAGCGCCGAGTCGCCGCCGCGGTCTTCCACCACGATCAATGGTTCGGTGGCGTGCAAGGCCAGCGGCATCGCCGCCAGCGACATGAGCAGGCTCCGCAGAGCCGGATGGGAATGGGTCATCGTGAAGTCTCCTGACGCTCGGCGAGCGTCGCGACGGTTGGGTGCGTCCCCTGCACGCGAGCGAGGTGCCGGGACACGCTGCGCCGATAGCGGGCGGCGGACTCGCCCCCGGCGGGGCGGTGGTAGCGGCCGATCGCCAACAGCCAGTCCTCGCCGGGGTTGTGCTGTTCGCGCAGAATCTCGGCGGCGATCGCGAGGTTGCGGTAGGGGTCGAGCAAGTCGCACGGGCTACCGTAGCGGTGCTTCTGGTAACCGAGGTTGATCTGACCCAGGCCGGCGTCGATGCGTATGTCGGGTGTGGTGCGAAGCGCCTGTTTCAGGCCGTCGCAAGCCTCGGCGCGGGTGGTGAAGCGGCGTGGCTGGCCGGCGACGTTGAGGGACCACGGCCACGGCACGAGGCGCCCGTTGCGCCGAATCCCGCTCTCCTGCAAGGCCACCGCGTAGAGCACTGGCGAGGGAATGTCGGCGCGTTGCGCGGCGAGCTGGTAGGCCGGTGGCGGAATCTCTTGCGCATGGGCGCTGGTGTACAGGCCGGCGGCAAGCAGCAGTGTACCCAAGAGCCGCGAGGTGGTTATTGCTGACGCCGCCATTGGCCGTTCACCTCGCGCACGACGGCGGGCAGGTCGCCGGGCAGGCCCAGCGACAGCCAGCGGCCGCCGTCGTGGTTGAGCGTGATGCCGCCGCTGCGTACCCGTTCCGGGTCGATCCGCGCGCGCTTGGCCCAGTCGCGGATGCGCGCGTCGTCGCGGCGGCTGCCGACCATGTACAGATCGAATTCGGCACCCGACGCTTGCAGGCGCTGCACCACCTGTTCGCAGGCCACGCAGCCGTCCTTCACGAAGACCGCCATGCGGCCACTGCCATGCACGGCTGCGGCTCGCGGCGCGTCGTCGGGCAAGTTCACGCGCGGCATGTCGGGGTTCAGCCGCCGCCACGCCTCGTCGTAGGCGCGCTGGTAAGCCAGCAGCTTCTCGATACGGCGCGCTTCGGCCTGTACCTGCAATTCCGCGTAGCGTCGCCGCTCGTCATCCGTGCGGGCCTCGACGCCCAGTACGGATAGTGGGTCCAGATTGGGCGAGTAGATGCCGAGCGGCCCCTCCATCAACTCGCGGTAGCGGGCGAACTCGTCGTCGCGCAGACCCCATTCCTTCGCCAGCCGTGCGTCCTGGCTATGCGCGATCTGGCTTTCGCTGGTACGGGCCGGTTGGATACGGGAGGCCTGCCGGGGTGTCTGCTCTGCCCACACCGGCAGGTGCAGCGCCGCCAGCAGCGACACGATGAGGATGGGATGGCGTTTCATCACATGGCTCTCCGCTTCAAGGAATCGCCACGCGGCGGACCTGCTCGCCGGCCTGGAACACGGCGGTATTTCCTTCGATGGCCTGCAAGCGCCATGGGCCGACGACATCGCCCGGCAACAGAACCTGCACCTGATCGGCGGTGAAATTGTTCGTGGCCGGCGCGACGGAGACGCTGCGCTGGCCGGCGCGCAACTCGGCGCCGACGACCCGGAACGGCAGCGGGGGCGGCTCAGGCTTGGCGGCCGTCGACCGGCTCGGCGAGTGCGGCTGGGCGAGCGCGGCGGAACGATCCATCGCTTGTCGTGCCTTGATCTGGTCGACCTCCGCGCGCAGCGCCTGAAGGTCATCCATGGCTGCATGGCCATCCAGCGCCTGTTCGACCCGCGCGATACGGGCCTCCAGTGCCCGGCGGGTGTCTTGCAGATCTGTCGCCGTCGCGACTTCCGGCTGTTGTCGCATGTTCTCGGCCAGCCCGGCGACCTGCGTTTCGAGGTGCCGCAGGCCGGAATCGACCGGTTCCCGGTCCGCCAGGTCGCTCATGACCCGATGGTTCAGGAAAACAAAGATGCTGAGGCAGATCAGCCAAAGCCAGAGCAGGCTTCGCACGACCACGGCGGCGGTTGTGGGCCGGGGGGAGTGCGGGGCATTCATGGCTGGCCCCCGGCGGGTGGCTCGGGAGCCGGCTCGGCCCCTGCGCTATCGCCGATACGCTCGAAGCAGACTTGGCGGGCGCGGTTGTCCACGCGCAGTTCCCAGGCTGGTCCGGCCAGGATGAGTAGCGCATCGCGCAGGCTCATGGGGCCGAGATGCAAGTGCGCCGCCGGCAACGGCAGTGAATACAGTTCGATCACGGCATGCGCCGTCTGGCAAAGGCCGTAACCGCTACGCTTGAGCACGTGCCGCATCCCGTCGCCGACCGTGGCGCGGGCGTCCTCGGGCATGGACACGTCGATGGTTTGCAGCAGCAGGTCGCGCTGGGCCGCCATCGGCGCCAGTTCCACGAGGGTGTAGCGGCCGTGGTGCATGACGGGAATGAACTGGGGCGCCCCGGGTTTGGGTGCTGACGAGGTTTCCTCGATGGCGTCGGGCGCGAGCGGCGCCGCAGTGGTCGCGCAGCCGCTGGCCAGGACTGCGGCCAGCAGGCCGACGCCGGCCAGACGCTGAAATGGATGGTTTGCAGGCATGATTCGGCTCTATCGTTGCGATGAGCCGAGACCTTGGCCGCGTGCCGTGCGAAGCGCAGCATTCAATGGGAAACGTGTTGCGCCGGATTGTGGTGTTGCGTCATAGCGTTGCCGGCAATGCGGCAAATTGTCGGCAATCAGCTACAAGGGTGCAGCGCCCATGGCGAATAACGGTAGCGGAATCACTCGTGCGCACCGGCGGATTCCGGCGGCGAAACGCAGCTATGCTCTGAAGAAACCGGCGTTGTTGTGCACAAGGAGAATCTCAATGACCCAAGAATCAACGAACCCAACAAGTCACGCATCCATCCTCGAAAAGGGAGCCGGTTTATTGGAACGCGCCTGGGAAGCACATTGGGCACTGAAACTGGTTTGCATCGTGCTTTTTTTTGACATGGCGATGCTGCTGCATGTCCAGCGAGGGCTATCGCAATGGTCAGAAGTGGGCAAAGGAATTATTCAAGATGTCGGTTGGTTGGCGGTTACCTTCGTGGCCTTCAGTTTCATTGTTGCTATCGTGCTACCTGCCTTGCTGATCGTATTTCGCTATCTCAGCGCATCCATCGTGTACAAGCTGGAAGATCTCTTTCAAAAGCTCCTCCCTACGCCTGCCGACAGTGGGCCGTATCGAAGACCTTTGGGGAACGTCCCCGCCTACGCCTTGCATGATCTGGCCTTGGAAGAAAAGGACAACTTCCTGTTTCATCTCTATGAAACCCACGAGAAGAACAGGAAAACCGCACGGATGATGCGAGAACGCACAGGAGAGCTAACAGCCTCGGTTGTGTTAGCAGTATTCGTAGATTGGTTGGTCGATCAATGGGTGCCTGGGGGCATCAGCTTGATCGGCGCGCTCGATATAGCCTTAGCGGAATATTTTTTTCCTGCTGCAATGGCCGTCCTGTTTTGCGTCGGCATAATCCTGAAGCGGGCTTGGTTTTCACCCTACATACCTGACGAAATCTATTACCCTCCTTTAGACCGGAAACTCCGCTAGAAGGGACGGATTGAGCGCAAGTGTATGTAAAAAGAGTCGGCCCCTCGAAAGAGGCCGACTCAGCATGACAAAACTCAGCACACCAACTGTCGTGCCAGTGCGACTTCCACCGAGTCGCCATCCTGGTTCAGGACATCCAGCCCCGATTCCGGCACATCACCCGAGGTGGACTGCGAGACCATGATCTTCTTAGCCATCAGCCCCAGGCAGGTCATCTGCGAGGAAGCGGCGTAGCCGAGGTAAATCACGCGCACGGGCTGTTTCTGCCCGATACGCCAGGAGCGGCGCGCCGCCTGTTGGAGCGAATACACGTTGTAACCCGACTGCATGAACACGATCGTCGGAAACTCCAACAGGTCCAGGCCGGTCTTGACCAGTTCCGGGTTGGTGACGAGCACGTCGATGCCACGGTCCAACTGCTCGGCGATCCAGTCCTCGCGGCGGCTGGCATCCACGCTTGCGCGCAGCACCGCCACCTTGAAGCCTTCCTGTTCCAGCAGCACCTTCAGGCGCGACGTGGTGTCGCGCGTGCCGGTATAGACCGTATAAGCCAGGACCTTGCGCTCATGCGCCTTCTCCTGCTTGCAGATATCGATCAGCTCACGCTCCTTCGGCATCACCTCGAACTCGTTGAACTGAGCCGGGACGAACGCCAGGGTATGGCGTGTGCGCGGATGCACCACCGTCTCCGACCGGAAGCAGCAATCCGGCCAAGCCAGCAGCACGTTGAGAACCACGCCCAGCAATGTCGTGTCGCGTCGCGCCAGCGCCTGTTTCAACTCCGATGTCAGATGTCCCGCCAGATCGCGATAGGCCGCGGCTTGCGCCGTGTCCATCGCGACCTCGCGGAACTCCTCGTCGTAGGGTGGCAGTACGTTGCCACCGATGTCCTTGAGCTTGAGGAAGATCGTGAATGGCAGGATGCAGCGCAGCACGCCCTTGGGGCCGAAGCCAGGGGCCTTGACCGTGCGCACCGATACCTTGGTGCCCTTGGCCGTCTTGTGCGCCGTGCCGGCACTCTCGGAGTAAATGTCTTTGAGGACACCGTGATCGCGCATGAACGCCATCGCGGCCGAGGTCATGCTGCCGCTCGTGGTCGGACGGTAGCCGTCTTCGATCATCCGTCCGGGCAGGGCCCGGAACAGCAGGTGGAAAAGGTCGTCGCCGTAGCCACCCATCAGCGTGCCGGTGAGCAGCAAGGTCTTGCGCGACTTCGCCGCCAACACACCCATGGCCTGGCCCTGGGCGCTACCGCCGTTCTTGTACTCGTGCGCCTCGTCGGCGATGAGCAGATCGAACGTGCCTTGCGGCAGGTAACGTTTGACGAACTCGGACGGCTGGTAACCGCCCTCGCCAAAGCCAAATTCCATGTTCGCCATCGCGCGTTCCATGCGCGTGGCCTGACGGTCGGAGAAGACCAGCTCGCCGCTGCCGTCCATGAGGTTGATGAACTCGTGGATGTTGTCGCCCAGCATCGAGGCCAGGAAACCGTCGCCGAACTTCTTCATCAGCTTCTGCGCGGTAACTTCCCCGATGGTCGGAATGCGCTTGAGCGCCTTGAGCACGGCGGAAGACTGGTCGCTGGCGGACAGGCTCCTTGGGCGGATCAGCGTCCACAGCGACGCGGCGCAATGATCGCACTTTCTGCGGTATTCCTCGGCTTCGAGCGCGACCGGGTTGACCGGCTCGCCGTCGAGGTCGGTGATGACTTGGCCGCAGTCCGGGCACAAGCCCACGTCGCCGTAGCGCGTATGCCGCCGCACGAAACAGGGCTTCCAGTGAAAGCCCATACGCATCCGCACACGGCCCAGTACGAAGAATTCCTGGCCGTTGGCCGGCACGCCCAACTGCTCGCGCAGCTTCAGCAACTTGACCAAGGTATCCGGGCCGTTGAGCACCCAGACCTTGGCGCCGGCCACCGTCTCCTGGATCTCCCGCCGCCACTTGTAAACCAGGTGGGGTGGAGAGAGTACCAGCGTGCGGCGGTAGCCCGCGGCGTTGAGGACGGCGGCCGCGGCGATGCCGATGGTCGTCTTGCCGCAGCCCATTTCGCCGTTGACGATCGCGGCGCGTTCGCCACGGTCGATCAGCAACTCGGCGGCGGCATGAACGACTTCGGCCTGGGCCGGGAACAACTTGCGCTTGAGTCTAGCGATGACGATCTGGCGGTGCACCCGCGGCTGGCCGGTATACACCGGCGGGTTGGCGCGGTTGAGCGAGTCGAGCAGTTCGTCGCCGAACTCGGCGACGAAATCCTGAAGGCTCAGGGTCAGAGAGGAAGATTCCGCGTCGAGCAATTCGCCCTGCGCGGGCATGGCGTCGGTGGCGGTGGTGTCGAGATCGAGGGACATGGTGATACTCCAGGGAAGATGGGGCATGCACCATCCCAACGGGGCGGTCGTATGCCCCGTGATGGGAGGAGGGAACGGCGTGCGGCCGTCGTACAGAGCGAATCAGTACTCGCTGGGCAACAACAGCGTGGTGACACTGCGATCCCATTCGGTGATGATCCACAGCTTCAGATCGGGCGTGACCTGATAGGACGAGAACAGGCGATCTTCGCCAGACGTCAGCGCGGCATCATTCTGCCGCCTGTCGTTGTCGCTGAGATCGCCCCAGTCGCCGTCAAGGTGGCGGCGCAGGTACGGCACCGGGTTGAGCCGGCCCTGTTGGACCAGTTCATCGACGCCGATGGTCATGGTTACCTGGCCGGGCGAGAAGCGCCGGCTTGGCGCCTGGTTGATGGGAGACACTTGGATTGCCATGGAAAACTCCTTAAAAATGGAGGGGCCACGGCGCCCCACGGGGCGGCTGGACCCCGATGGGTGGAAGAAATCGACGGCGAACCGTCGGTGGTGGAGAAACAATCAGCGGATGGTCAACACCTCGCCCCGTGTCGGGGAGCCGGGTGTCATGTCCCAGGCGCGGATGACGGGCACGAACTTGTCGGTGAGGATGCGGGTCTCGGCGATCGAGCCGTCGTCGCGATCGGTGAATTCCCGGTGGAGCGTCTTGTCCTTGTGGGTATCGCCTTTGACGACCAGTACGCGCCCCGTCTTGGAGCGCACTACGCCGGAGATCGCACCGGCGGCCAGAGCCAGGGCGAGATGCCAGTGGGACAAGGTCCGCGCTGGTGGACGTAGCGACTGCTGCGCGGCCCCCAGGTGCGTGTCCAGCGACGGCCAGAGGCCTTGCAGCCGGCCGACCTCGTCGGCGAACTGCTCCGGCTCCATCGTCACCCGAAAAAACTGCTCCGGCTCGGCCAGACTGGCGGGGACGATGTACGGCAGGAACGGCCATTCGTTCGGCAATTCCTCGGCTTCGGCCTCGCCTTGCCCGATCTGCAACAGCAAATTGCGCACGGCCTTGACCGAGTCCGGCACCTGCTCGCGCTGGCGTACCCGTCGGCCGAAGATCACCACCTGCTTGAACTGCGTTTCCACCGCTCGGTAGATCCGCAAATCGGCGTAGTGGCGCGTCAGCCAGCCGACCAGTTCCGCGTCGAGCACGTAACCGGGGACGATGAAGACCAGCACGCCGCCGTACTGCAACAGCGACAAGCTGCGTTGATAGAACAGCTTTTCGAGGCGGGCTCGGCCCTGGCCCTGATAGCCGATGTTGCCGTTGACGTCCTTGGACAGGTCGCCATACGGCGGATTCAGCCAGAGCAACCCGAAGGCTTGCCTGGAGATCATCGTGTCCATCAGGTCCGCGTGCAGGCAGTGATCGACCAGGCCGCGGGCATGGCGCGCGCGCTCGGCGTCGAATTCGACGGCGAACGCCTTGGTCTGCTCGTGCCCGAGGGCGTGGGCGGCTTCGGCGATCGCCACGCCTTCGCCGGCGCAGGGATCGAGGATACGCATCGGCCCATTGCCAGGGGTCAGTGCGCTGAGGGCTCTTTCGAGCGTGGGTTCGTCCGTGGGGAAGTACCCGTTCTTCACAAAATTGCGGGCGAGCCGCGGAAACATGAGAGCCATGGAAGTCTCCTGAATGGCGTGGATGAAAGGGAACGGACGTGCGCGGCGGGTGTGCCGTGGATGCACGCCCGATGGGCAGACCTCACGCCACCGCTGCGAGCGGCAGGTCGGAGGCGATTGGGGCGACGATCCCGGGCCGGGATGGCTCGATGGCGAGCCGGTCGCTACAGATCAGGCTGCCCAGCGCCTGGGTCAGCGCCGGCACGTCGATGGCCAGCCGATAGCCTTCCAGTAGCCCGAGGGCGAACGGAAGGCGGGCCAGCATTTCGCGGGTTTGCAGCAACTCCAGCACGGTTTCGCGCCAGTGGTCGAGTAGCGGCAACGGGCAGGTGTCCCGCACCAGCATCCACAGGCGGTCGAGCCGATGGTCGCTGCCGCGTGGCAGTAGTGCCAGCGCGCTGGCGTTGGCCTTGTCGGGCTTGACGCAGCGCCGGTCGAACAGCCATACGTTCGCGAGCGAACCGAACAGCGTTCGTCGGTAGGCGCGCGTGGTGCGCTTTTCCAGTCGATCGACGTTGCCGATGAAGACCGGGACGCTGCCGCCCTGGTCGGTGATGAGGTGGAACTGATCCAGTCCCAGTTCGTCACGCCCGAGGGTAAGACGAGCAAGGAACTGCTGGACGGCGGTGTCGCGCGCCCAGATCGACAGGAAAATCAGGTTGCCGTGTTCGTCGCCGACGCAGGCGTCGGCCATCACGTCCGGGCATTCGTCGATGCGGTACAGCGTGGTGGAAGAAATGATTGCGGGCATGGGGACCTCCAGAAAGAAACCGGAGTCCTCCCCCGCGCAGGGGAAGAGACCCCGGCGGGTGGATGAAAGAACACCGCGGATGCGATGCCTGTGATCACACAGGTTGCGGTTCGGCCTGGCGGCTCCACTCCTGCGTCTTGAAGTCCAGCGCGTAGCCAAGTTCGCCCAGGCGGGCGATCTGCGCGCGCAGGGTGCGACGGTCGATGGTCGAATCCAACTTCACGGACTCGCCCAGCGGCCACAGCAGGCCGAACAACGCGGCGTCGCCATCTTCGGTACTGCCTGGGGCAGAGGTCGTAGCGGGCGGTGGCGCATCCACGCCAAAGGGCGTGGTATCGACCAGTGGGTCCGCCGACTCCCGCACGGGTGCGGGTTTGGCGGGCCTGGTCGCTCTGGCGGGGTTGACCGGCGGTGCCGCAGGCTGCGTCCCCAGTTCTTCATCGAGCGGATCGACGTCCTGGGTGGCGAAGCTGCGCGCTTCGTCGCGGCTCAGTTTGTCGATGCCGTTGAGCGTCATCCCGTCGAGGCTGGCGCGGATCTCGAACCGCATGCCACCGCTGACCGGGTAGGACTTCGGGAAGATGTAGCGGATGATGAATTCCCCGTCGTACTTGCCTTCGGGGTACTGTTCCAGTTCGGGGTCCTTGACCTCGAATACACCGAGATGCGTAGCGAGGCGCCCGACCGTGAACGGGCCGTTTTTGCCGCGGATGGTACGCAGCGTGAGCTGGCCCGCAACGACGATGGGCGAGACCGATTTCTCGGGCGCCAATGTGACTGCCATGATGGTTCTCCTTGACGGATAGGAAAAAGGCAAGGCCCCGTGAGGGGCCATGCCGGATCAGAACTAAGCAGCCAATGCCGGCTCCTGCTCCTCGGCTTCACCTTCCGGCTCGCGTCTGGCGGGCTCGGCAGGTTGGTCGGCAGCGGTGTCGGCGGTGTCCTCGGCTTCGGGCGCGGTTGCGTCCTGGGCCTGCGGCGCCTGGCTCGTCGGATAGACCCGAGTGCCGTCGATCTTGATCAGACCGATATGGACCAGTGTCGATTCCAGGCTCGCGGCCGGTTCCCCGGCGTGCTCGCCCTTGGTGCGGATGTACGGATCGATCTTCATGTCGTTGAGACGGAAAGCGATCAGTACCTTGCGATCCCCTTCGATGGCCTGCACGCATCGGCGAACCAGATGCTCGGCTTCAGGGGTGGCGACGATCGTGTCGAAGTACCGATACTCCGGTTCATCGACAGGTCCGGCCAGTGCGGCTACGCAGCACGACAGGAAGGGATCGCCATCCTTGGGGGTGACGTCCTTCGGGCGTTTGAGGTAGCCGATGCCGCGGGTGATCAACTCGTGTTGGCCGATCGAAGCCAGTTCGGCCCGGTCGATTGGCTCGGCCTTGAGCAGTCGCGCCTTGAGGGACGCGGCGGCCTGCCCCTTGTGCTCGCCCTTGTCGCGGAGGTACGCATCGCCCCACAGGTCGCCGAGGCGGAAGCGCACCAGCGGACGCTGCTTGGGATCGTCAACGCCGACGTGGCGCTGAACGAGTTGCTTGGCCTCGGCACCCGAGACCTTGACGTCGAAGTAGCGGTAGCTGGGGTCCCTGGCGGGTCCGACCAGTGCGGCGATGGTGCATGCCAGGAAAGGCTGCGCACGGCGGCCGCCCCTGACGGGCACTTCGCGGGCACGCTGGATGTAGCCGATGCCCGAGGTGTGGAGGTCGAAATACGATTTCTCGTTGGATGTGGTGTGCATGGTGAATCTCCATAGGGAAAAAGCGGAGACACACCGGCCCACGCATGCGGGGAAAGGTGCGTAACCCCGCGGTGGGTTGAAAAGGCGGAAGCATCCGCCACCGGACGGGCCGGTGGCCGCTCGCGGATGGATGCGATGCGAGCTGGCTCGGTCGCGCAGCGGGAACTGCGCCGCAACCTCGAAGACCGAAGGTTGCCTGGCATGTCGCTGACAACGTCAGCAGGCATGGGGACAGCATGGCCGGGCCTCGCGCGCGCGGCAGCAATCAATCGGCATCCGGGCGTTTCCCTTTTTTGCGCTGCTCCGAATGACCTTGAAGCGCCTATGCGCATCAGTCGCCGCAAAAGCAGGCAATCGGCTCCTCGGCGGCGTCGAACAGGTCGCCCTGGTCGGCGGCGAAGCGCGCCAGATCGGCGTAGCTGGGGCCATCGGCGCGGAATCGGGCGCCGCTGGGTTTGCTCGCCAGGTTCAGGGACTCCATGCGAATCCACCACACGGCGGCTTCGGGCCGGGCCTTGATGAGGGCCAGGCGTTGCCCACGTGGTTTCAGGAAACACAGGTCGCAGTTGCCTTCGAGTGTGCGCCCGTTTACCGTCAGCAGATCGAGGTCGAACGGTTGCGCCTGCCAGAAGGCCCCCACGTCGTACACGGTGATGCCGGCGTCCGCCAGCGGCATGCACATGGTCTCGTGGGTCGATTCGGTGGAATGGCCGCGCGCACGAATCTTGGCGACACGCCGCTGCTCGTCGGCGCGGATGCCGATCATCTGATCCCAGTCTGTCCAGCCCTGATGCCGCAGATAGCGGTGCATCGGGCGGATCTTCAAGCTGGTCGTGCAGCCGCGCGCGACAGGATTGGGCAGGTATTGGCGTTTGCGGATCAGCGCCTCGAAGGGTTCGCCCTCGCGGCTGGCGTTCGCAAAATCGACCCGCGCGAAACCCGGTTCCTCGGGTTGGTATTCCAGCCAGTGAATCGGTACCTGCCAGTACTCGGCGCAGTCGCGCACGAAGCGCAAGGTGGCTTCCACTTCCTTGCCGGTGTTGGCGAAGCAGACCACCGTATCGGCAGGCAGGCCGCTGTTGGCCTGCAACACGCGCCAGAGCATGTAGGCGCTGGTACGTCCCCCCGAAAAGCTGATGCAGGTGGGCTGAGTGATCTTGAATGGATCGCGCATGCGGTCGTCTCCGTTGGCGTGTCGGCGGACGGGCCGACGAGGCAGGCCATGGCGGCCGGAGACGAATGCGCACGCGCGGCGATGGCCGCGGTGTGGAGAAAAAAGCCCCCGAGACGGGGGCTGCAAGGGGCGAGCGGCGGTTGCCGCGCTATGCTGCTGGTGGAACCACCTCCAACGACAGGTGCGTGGCGGTGGCGGACAGCATCAGATCGTCCGTGCCGTGCAGGATGTGTGCGAAGACGCCATCCTTGGGATTGAAGAATTCGCCGAAGTCGTCGCCGCCCAGTTCGGCGCGCGCCAATTCCCACCAGTCGTCGAACGGGTCGGTATCCGGATTGCAGCCGACGGCATAGGCCAGCAGCTTCATACGCCCGTCGGCGTTATGCCCCCCTCGCTCGGCGAGGAAGTACACACCCTGATCCTTGACCAGAATGACGCGGCACTGATTGGCAATCGCCTCGGCCAGCACGGGGCGCAGGTCGGAGCTTTTGAATCGTAATGACATGGTTGAGATCTCCTGTATGGAATAGAGAAAAGGCCATCCACCCGGATGGATGGAAGGCCTGTAACGTGAAGGTCGGCAGACCTATGGTTCGGTGGTCGTACCGTAGTGCTGTCTGGCTTCCTGCCATGGAACGAAGCGCGCATCGCGGCCAGTCGAGATCGGAAGCTGCAAGCTCCCGGTCTCTTCCGCCGAGAAGCGCGTCGCCTGGTCGAACTGGACCCAGCCGAACTCGTTGGACCAGAAGCCAGCGTTGTCGCTGATGGCTGACTCGTTGGGCGAATACACCACCCAGCAGTCGCTCGCCTTGGGCGTCATGCCGGCGCCGCCTGGCGTCGCTTGGGAGCCTTGGCGTCGATCGCGTTCACGTCGATCAGGCGCCAGCGCCCGTCGTCGATGAGCCGCTCCAGCACCTCGCCGAGCATGTCGAAGTACACCTCGTCATGCCGATCGACCAATTCACTGCCGCGGTGTAGTTCCACCACGTAGGTGTCGTCCGCGCGGTCGTACAGGATCGTGACCCGGCCCTCGAACTTCGCGGTCGAGACCGTGAAGCTGATCGCCGGAGGCGTTTCGATGATCTTGGACGGCTTCGGATCGACCCAGGTGAAATCCTGAGCGCCGGCATCGACCAGCATGTGAGTGATGCGCCGAAACCCGTCGGGCGCCGGCATTTCCTCCAATTGTTGGATGAGCTGGCCCAACTCCAGGCACTGCGACTCGGGGATGGGCAGCTTGGCCGGCGCGGAGCCGAGGATGTGCCTCGTGACGGTATAGGGAACGCCGTCGGATGTCCTCTCCGTGCGCTCTTCCGGAGTATCCGCGCGCAGTCCGTCGAAACGGCGCCGCACGTAAGGTTGAACATGCACCTTGGCCCCTTCGTCGGGGACGGCGGTTACCAGGCTGGGATCGAGCACCGCGAACTCGGCGCGGCTGATCTTGACGACGATGGCATCGTCGGTGGTCGCCACCACCTTCCCGTCGAAGGGCTGGGGATCGATGACGAAACCCAATGCCGAGGATTGCGGCTGATCGTCGAACACGCGGTACTTGAACGACCGCACGTTGCGGGGTAGGTGGCCTGCGACAAGCGAAGGCATCAGGGATTTGATGAAGGAACGGTCCATGGAAAATCTCCTTGAGAAAGAACAAGGGACTTCCCGCCCACCAGGGAGGGGTCCCTTGTGGGTGGCGTGGATGGACGCGGCGCGCCCGTGGAAAAAACGACCAGTGCGGTTTCCCGCACTTGCAGCCTCGAAGGTCTCGGCTGCCTGGGCATGTGCCGGCAACGCCGACGAACATGCGGGGAAGGATGGCCCGGGAGCGGACGATCGGCTCGCAGAAAACGGCACCGCGCCGCACCCGCTTTCCTGCGCCACGGGCCAGAAAAAACTCCTCTTCGCCGAGGAGCTATTTGGCGTGATGGCGCTACGTCTGACAGACCGTCAGCCCGTCCAAAACCGGGGCGTCGGCGTCGAAGATCAGGATGCGCACGTCGGCAAGCGCGGCCAGGCGAAGCACCTCGACCAGGCATTCCGGCATGCCCGCCCGGCGATGCTCATCGTGCAAGCGCCAGGCGCCGTCGATGCCTTCCGTCGCCGACAGAACTTCGTCGGTCCAAGGCGTGGAAATCAGCTTCACGCCGATCGCCGGGCTGCACGGAATGCGAAAGGCGACGAACAGGAACGGAAGCGGCTTGGCACTGTCCGCCAGTTCGGCGAGATAGTTCCAGGCCTCTTCGCTGATGTGCGCGCTGCTGATCTCCCAGCAACGGCTGTAAAAGCCGGTCTCGAAGCGCAGCCGATGAATCACCTCGCGCGCCGCTTCCCTAGAATAGAGGTCGCCGAGATGGGCGAACCGGCCATCGGTATCCTTGGCCTCGATCGCATGCACCACGGTACGCACGATGCCTTCGTTTGGACACTGATTCGCCAATTCGTCGGGCACGTCCTGCCCTTCGGTGATCAGCGCGAAATCCCTGCCGAACAGACATGGAAAACGCGCCACATCGTCATCGGGCAGATGCGCCTGACTCGCATGCAGCGGCCGCCAGACCGGCGGGCAGTCGTCCTCGTAGGTGATGAGCAGCGTGCGGACCGTGCGCAGGTTCCGGTAGCCACGCGCGAAAGGATTGTGGTTCTGAGTCATGGAATGCCTCCAGGAGAAATAGGGAGCCGGAGCCAGCCCCGCTTGGGAGTGGCATCCCGGCGGGTGGAAGAAATGAACACCGATCCGTCAAGCGGCACCGATGCAGGTGCTTTCAAGCAAGTACGAAACGACGCGCCGGGCCACGTGCATGCGGAAGCGGTCATCGCTGATGCCCATGAGAAAAGCCTGGGCTTCCCTGGTGATCCGCGCGGCGGCGGCATCGGGGTCGTTGGCGACGATGGCGTTGCGCAGTTCCGGACCGATTTCCATCGCGCTCGACGAGGTGCTGAACAGTCGGACCTCCCGGCTCAGGAAGCAGCTTTCGCCACCGAACTCGAACAATCGGGGCTTGCTGCAATACCAGCAGCCCTCGAACTGGATGGCAACCAGGTTGTGGCCGTCGTTGAAGCAGGTGGCGATCAGGAACAAGGCGTCGAGATCGGCATCGTCGTCGAATGAATGGTGTTCAATGAGATTTGCCAACTCATCGTTCTGATCGGCACCGAAGTGCTTTGCGAACAGTTCGAGAACCGCGCCGATCGGCATCTCGTCATCCGAGCTGTCGTTGCCAGATTCGTCCATGCCGGGCGCCGGAAGGTCGAGCTCGGCCGCCAGGGCGATCAGACTGTCCAGTACGCGATCCCAGGATGTGTCGCTGTCTTCGGAAATGCGAGCGATGTAGGCCCGTCCATTGCCGGGATAGGACTCATCGAGCCTGAAACCGCCAAACAGCGCGGTAATGACCGGCGTGACCCGGTCGAGTATCAGTACGCCGGTGGCGTCGTAGTAGTTGTTGGCCATGTTGGCTCCTTCGGATGAATGCGCGGAGCCGGCCCTTGCGGACAGTGGCATCCGCAGGGAAATCCCGAAGCCGCGAGGCATCGGGGGTGAAAAAAACCGGATCAGTCCGTCAGGTCGCCGGCCCCATCGAGGATGGCGAGGACGGTGTTTGGCGATAGCGCCTTGTCCCGGGACTCGTAGATGACGGGGATCTCGATGTGGCAAACGGCCTCGGCAATCTCGTCGCCGAATGGAAAGCGGGTGATCTCGGCGCTATCGGTGTCGTAGTCGACGACCACGATGCGCGGCAGGGGGATATGGCTGGGCCAGTCCTGAAGAATGACGTCTTGAACGAGGCCGCCTTCCAGCACGATGGCCATGGAGGGTGTTGATGGCATGTTTGCTCCTGTGAACAAAAAGGAAGGACATGCCCCCGGACGGGAACGCATGTCCCTCGTCGGGTGGATGATGAAAAGCCGGTGATTTGCCGGTAGCAGCTCACCAGCCGTTGTAGTGCAGGATCAGCTCGGCGATGACCTGACGGCGTTCGAGATCGAGGCCGCTGAAATCGGACAGCCCCTCGAAGCCGCAATCCCGGAGCATGACGCCACCGTCGTGAGCGTTGTAGATGCTCACCATGGCCGCCAGAAACATGCGCTGGCCGCTGCTCAGGATGCCAATCGCATCCCTGATTCGCGATACCCGCGGACGCAGATCCCACTTCGAGGTAGCGCGTTGCAGCCCTTCGCGCGTTCCGCCGCCGAACCATTCGGCGCCGGCAATTTCGACGCCGCGCTTCCAGGCGGCAAAGAACGCCTGTGGTGCCCGTTTGAAATGACGCTGCTCCAGCAGAAGTGAATCAAGTACTCCTTGTGGCAAAGGATCATTCATCATGAAAATTCTCCCAATCCAAGGGATTACGGATGGATGCGCTGCCGCCAGCGCCCTGTTGCCAGAGCGTGCTCGGCGGCTTGATAGGAACGAAAGTACTCGGCGGATTCGCGCGAAACCGGACCGTCCCTGTCGACGGTGCCGATGTAATGGCCGGCGGCGCTGCGGTAGATCTGCAAGGGCAGGCGTTTGCCGGTGTGGATCAGAGCCAGGTAGCCGATGGCGTTGGCTGAGGCGGTGCTCAATGGTTGCGTTGCGGAAAAAGACATGCTCGGCTCCTGAAAAAGAACGGAGGCCACATCCCGGCGGGCGTGGAACCTCCCGAGGGATGGATGAAGTCAGCATCGGCGCCATGCGGCGCCCGTCCGCGGTGGTCGATGCGAAGCGGACTGGCGGGGTGGCGCGGAAAAATCCGCGGCAGCCTGATAACCCCTTGGCTGCTGGCATGGTGCTGACGAATCAGCGACACATGCGGGGAGCTTTGCCAATGTCCCTAACCGCGTCAGCCAGAAATCGGAATCTGACCCTGTGCCGATTGATGGAGGCGCCAAAGAAAAACCAGGCGAGCGGACATGATATGGAACACCATGCCGATAACAGGACGACAGGTTCGGGAGGAAAGTATTATTTGCTGCGCAGTAAAAATACGGATTTTGCTGAATCATTCTCTATAATGCACATATTTACTGATCAGCAAATAAGAGACTGGCGCTGTATGTCTGAACCTGCCTCCACCGAACGACAGTTGATCCCATGTCTCGTCAACGCGCTGCGGGAGCTTCCGGATGTGGAAGCCAACCTCGACCGTCGGGAACCCATCGGCAAGCGCGGCAATCATCGGTGTGACGCCCTGGTCAATCTGCGCGTCGCCGGCAAATCCTTCGTCCTCCTGCTTGAAACCAGGAAGACCGTCTATCCCCGGGACGTCCGCCAGGTGATCTGGCAGCTTCGGGCGGCAAGCGACGAAAGGGCCGCTGGGCATGAGGAAATTCCCTTGCCGCTCATTGTCGCCGAGTCCATCTCCCCCGGCGCGAAGGAATTGCTCCGAAGCGAGCGCGTCGGCTACTACGACAGCGGCGGCAGCCTGTACCTGCCCGCGCCCGGCGTCTACCTCTACATCGACAAACCGCCGCCCAAAGCCATGACAAAATCGGTGCGCACCCTGTTCTCCGGGCGGCGCGCGCAAGTGCTTCACACCCTGCTGGTCAGACATGAGGATTGGTTCGGCGTCACCGATCTGGCAAAACTGGCGATGGTGTCGCCCGCCACCACCTCACAGGTGCTGACCGAGTTGGATCGCTTCGACTGGTTGGAGGCGCGTGGGCAAGGTCCGAACAAGGAGCGCCATCTTCGCGAGCCGACCGCCTTACTGGATGAGTGGGTCAAGCAACTTGCCACCCTCGATGCGCCAACCCTGCGGCGGTATTACGTGCCTGGCGTCAAGGTAGACACGCTGACGGCACAGATCGGCCAAGTCTTCGACGCTCACAATGTTCAATACGCAATGAGCCACGAAGCTGCTGCGCAATGCTACACGCGATTCCTTTCCAGCATCTCACAGGTACGCGTCCGCATGCTGGTCGGCCAGAACGCGGATACGGCGCTTGGTGACCTGGACGCTCGTGTCGTCAACGAAGGTGCCAATCTGACGATCATCGAAGCTAAATCACCGGGCGACCTGTTGTTTCGCGAACGGCTCGATGGCGTGTGGCTGGCCAGCCCGGCCCAGATATCACCCGACAATGGTCGGCTAATTAGGATGCCTACTGCTCTGTGGGTAGCCAGCTCGATCCAGATCTACCTCGACTTGTTACGTGGTGAGGGACGCTCCAAGGAAATGGCTGAGCACTTCCGCAAAGAAAGGATCGGTTTCTGATGATCAAACCCGCAACCCTCGACGGTTATAGCGACCGGTACACGATGGACTGCGAGCGCGTCCTCGTGACGCTGCTGCGCGGTCTCGGTCCGTGGAAGGATTCGATCTACCTGGTCGGCGGACTCACGCCGCGCTATCTCATCACTGCGCGGCCGCCCGCGATTCCGGCGCACGCCGGCACGCTGGACGTGGATATCGTGATCGACCTGCAAATCCTGGCCGACACCGAGGCCTATCACACGCTCGAGGGCAATCTCGAGAAGATGGGTTTCCAGCGTGCCGAGAATGACGCGGGGACGAAACTCTCCTGGCGTTGGCAAACCCGCACCGAACACGGTGCGCTGATGGTGCTGGAACTGCTCGCGGACGCGCCGGACATCGCAGGCGGCAAGGTACAGCCGCTGCCGACGAAAGGCACGATTTCAGCCTTGAACATCCCGCACTCTTCGATTGTTTTTGATCTGTACCAAGTCACCGAAATCCAGGCCGAACTGTTGGGCGATAACGGTATCGCTACCGAGAAAATCAAGCACGCCAACCTCGTCAGCTTCACCTGTCTGAAATCCTTTGCGCTCGATGACCGCACCGAGCGCAAGGACGCGCACGACCTGGTTTATTGCATCGAGCATGCCCCGGAAGGCATCGACGCCGTGGCCGAGGCTTTCCGTAGCGAGCGGAACGGCAAACACGGCGCTGTCATCGAAGCCGCGCTGGCGATCCTGCGTAGCCGCTTCGCAAGCGATGAAAAGACCGAGGGTTATCTCAAGGATGGCCCGGTGTCGGTCGCCAAGTTCGAGTTGGGTGAAAGTGATGAGCCGAGGCTACGCGAATCGAGGGCGTTGCGGCAGCGGCAGGCCAGCGATGTGATTGAACGACTTCTTGCACGAATCGGCTAAGGAAGGCAGGTGGCAAGCCTGGGCATGATCGAGGCATCAAGCAATCGGGATGGGGGCCGGTCATCACTGACCGGCCCCCTCCCACACCACCCGGCATGCGGGTCCGCACCGGGCGGTTCGAGAGGTTGAGGTTCATCAATCCGCAGCCGCCGATTCCGTCTTGTGCAGACACCGCGCCAACCGGCGGCCCAGCCATGCCACGCACGGCACGGCCATCGAATTGCCGATGACCTTGTAGCGCGGCGCATCCGCCGCGGGCTTGCCGCGGTAGGGCACGAGCGTGTAACCGTCTGGCATGCCCTGCAAGCGCTCGCACTCGACAGGCATCAGCCGGCGCACCCGCCACTGCGGCCAGTCCTCCGCGCCAAGTGCGTTCCAGTCGTACCGCAAGTACGCCGCGCAATCGGGAGTCAGCACATACCCCTTATCACCACCGCCGTTGCTGGCGCGCAGGGCCGACGACACGTCACCGCCCAGTTCGGCGGCCAGTCCCTCGGCACGACCGCGCAGCGCCACGCCGAGAACCGTGGGCCGTCCCTGCCCCGGCTTGCCGCCGCCGGTGGAAAGCGCCCCGGCAATCTGGCCGTGCCCGGATTCCAGCCGCAGTTCTCCCCGCACGTTCTCAGAAAACGCCATCACCGGGCCGTGGACAGCGATGATCGGAACACCCTTGCCGGTGCCGTCCTCGCCGCAGCCTTTGCCGCCATTGGCCGTACTGAGCGTGTGGGCGATGGCGCCAGCCATGGACTGCACCATGAAGGTTTCGACCTCGAAGTCGTTCTTCGGACCGGGTGCTGCGGTCAGGCACGCGGCCACGTCGATCGGCCCCGCGGTGTTGCCCCCGCCGAATCCGAAGGTCATCGTCACCTTGTCGCAGGATTGCCGCAGTCCGGCATATCCGCCTCCTGCCGCAGCGCCAGGTCCAGCAGCGCGGGCAGCTTCTTGCCACGGCGAGCCGCCCGCCGAAGAATCCCCGAGCAGGCCCGCGCACTCAAAAAGTACTTCGGCGGGATCGATTCCGTCTCTACCACTTGCCACAAGAAACACACGACGGCGGCGTTGGGCGACGCCGAAATATTGAGCGTCGAGCACGCGCCAGGCGATACGGCGCCGGGGTCCAGACACACAACCCGAGTGCGCCCATTTGGCCCTTGGCGGTTCGAGCGCGCGGCTTTCTCCGGCCAGGGCTGCCAGGAAGTGCCCGAAAGCATTGCTGCGGTCGCTGAGGACGCCGGGGACGTTTTCCCAGACGAGCGTGGCCGGCGGGCGATGTTCTTGATGACGGGTTTGGTCGATGGCATTGGCAAGCTCCACATAGGCAAGGGTCAAGGCTCCACGCGGGTCGTCCAGTCCCCCGCGTGCGCCGGCGATGCTGAACGACTGGCACGGCGTACCGCCGACCAGAATGTCGGGGGCCGGCACGGCGCCGGCGCGAACCTGGCTGGCAATCGCGGTCATGTCGCCCAGGTTGGGCACATTGGGGTAACGGTGCGCCAGCACCGCGCACGGAAACGCCTCGATCTCGGCGAACCACGCGGCTTCGAGGCCGAGCGGTTGCCACGCGAGGCTGACGGCTTCGATGCCGCTGCACACGCTGCCGTACAGCAGCGGCGCGCTACGAGGCGTATCGCAAGGTTGTGGGTGCATTTCATATCTCCTGTTCGGGTGGCCCAGGGTGGTCAGCCGGGCCAGAGCGTTGATGGGCAGGAGAAAGGCGCCGAAGGCCGTTCGGCCTTCGGCTCGGGAGGAAAGAAAAACCACCCGTGGGCTGATAAGCAGGCCCGGTCGTCGCTAAAACCGTCCGCTATCATCAGCAATCACACCCGGTCCATGTCGTGGCTGGGGCCGGCATCGTCTGGCGCACATCCGCACACAAAGGGAGCCCGTTGTTTCACCGGCGGGCACCGGCGCCGAATACCGTCGACCCGATGGGTCTCCCGATGCCTCGCGCGCGAATGCCGCGAAACATCGGGAGACCCATCGCAATGAACGGAAAGCATCGATCAGGAGCGCGTGCGTGACACGCTTTGCCGAGAAATCACCTTCTCGCCTTGCCGGCAGGGCAAGGCTCGCGCACCGCGGCGGAAGGAAAGGCGCGCTGGAAAGTCCCACAGGGGACGCGGGACGTTTGCCTCGCCGCCGGTAAAACGGTCGGCGCGGCAAAGGGATTGGCTGGTGTCAGGATGCCTTGGACGCGGCACGCTTGCCCGGTGCTCCGCGCTTCTTGCCCGTCGAAGACTCGGTCGGCTGTGTGCCTTTGCACTCCGGATAGCGGCTGCACGACCAGAACGCGCCGTTCTTGCCCGTGCGTTGGCGCATCGGCGCACCGCACTGCGGACAGGCCGGCGCCGGCGGCAGCTTGATCGCGAGCGTCGCGCCCCGATACTGTTGCACGAGTTGCGTAATCCAGGCTGACTGCTTTTCGAGGAAGGTGTCCAGTGTCATCCGGCCGGCCTCGATCATGTCGAGCGCCTGTTCCCAGATGGCCGTCGTGCCGGGATCGGCAATCGCCGCGGGTACCGCGTCGATGAGTGTGAATGCCGCATCCGAAGCCCGGATGGCGCGGCCTTTTTTAACGAGATAGCCCCGCTTGAGCAGACCATTGATGATGCTGGCGCGCGTGGCTTCAGTGCCGATGCCCGTCGTCTCCTTGAGTTTCTGCTGCAAAAGCGGATCGGTGACGAGCTTGGCGACGCTCTTCATGGCCTTGACCAGTTCGCCTTGCGTGTAGGGCTTGGGCGGCATTGTCTTCAATGCCTTCAGATCAACCTGGCCGACCTGGCATGGCAAACCATCGCGCAACGCTGGCAGGATTTGACCGCGCCGCGGTTCGCCATCCTGATCGTCCTCTTCCGACGCAACCAGCGCCTGACGCCAGCCGACGACGACGACCTGTTTGCCGATGGATTGCAGAGTCTGCCCGCCGCAGGACAACCGGGCGGTCGTGCGGTCGAATTCGTGATGCGGCAGGAACTGCGCGAGGTAGTGCGCACGGATCAACCGATAGACGGCTCGTTCCTTCTCTTCCATCGCGGACAAATTCGCGGGCTCCAGCGTTGGAATGATGCCGTGGTGCGCGCTGATCTTGCTATCGTCCCAGGCGCGCGAGCGCTGGTTCCGGTCGAGCCGATCGATCAGGGGGCGCAGGCCAGGATCGGTTCTGAGCAGGCTGTCGAGCACGATTGGCGCCTCGGCCAACATGCTTGCGGGGAGGTAGCCGGAATCCGAGCGCGGATAAGTCGTGGCCTTGTGGGTCTCGTACAGCGCCTGGGCGATGTCCAGGGTTTCCTGCACATCCAGGCCCAACTGGCGCGAGCAGACTTCCTGCAAGGTGCCGAGGTCGAACGGCAGCGGCGGTCCTTCGCGCATGCGTTCGGTCTCGACCGAGATCACCTGTGCCGTACCCGCGGCACGCATACGTTCGGCGGCCTGCTGCGCCACCGGCTGCTGGAGGCAGCGGCCCGCATCGTCGGTACAACTCTGCGGCGGCAGCCAGTTGGCGATGAAAGATTGCCCACCCGCCGACAGCGTGGCTTCGACGGCCCAGTATGGCACCGAGACAAAGCGCGCAATCTCCCGGTCGCGATCGACCACGAGCTTGAGCGTTGGCGTCTGCACGCGACCGACAGAAAGCACCCCCGTGTAACCCGCCTGTCGCCCGAGCACGGTGAACAGTCGGCTGAGGTTCATGCCCACCAGCCAATCCGCTCTGGAACGTGCCAGGGCTGAGTAATAGAGTGGTAGCGTGTCCTGCGAGTTCTTGAGCGCGCCAAGCGCCTTGCGGATTGAAGCATCGTTGAGCGCCGACAACCACAGCCGCTGGATCGGCCCACGGTAGCCGCACAGGTCGAGAATTTCGCGGGCGATCATTTCGCCCTCGCGGTCGGCATCGGTGGCGATGACGAGTTCACTCGCCTGCCCGACGATCTGCCGGACGATCTTCAATTGTCCGGCGGTCGCTGCCTTGGGTTCGCTGCGCCAGTGCTGCGGGATGATGGGAAGCTGCTCGATGGACCAGCGTTTGTACTGTTCGCCATAGCCCTCGGGTGGAACGGCCTCGATCAGATGGCCGATGCACCAGGTCACGGTGATGCCTGTGCTGCTGTAGCAGCCGTTGCCGCGCTGTATCGCGCCGACGATTCGCGCGATGTCCTTGCCTTGGGAGGGCTTCTCGCACAGATAGACGCGCATGCCGCCTCCGGAATGACTAACGCAGGCGCTCGGCCAGCAGCGGCGCGTTGGCGCGATTGAGATCGATCAGAATCCAGTTGCGGCCAAGCGCCTTGGCGACCTGGGCGGTGGTTCCCGACCCGCCGAACGGATCGAGCACGATCCCTCCGATGGGGCAGCCCGCCAGGATGCAGGGTTCGATGAGCTTGCACGGAAATGTGGCGAAATGCGCGCCGCGATAGGGGTCGCTGGCCACAGTCCAGACACTGCGCTTATTACGCCGGGTTGGCATGATGGCCATGGCTTCGTCGAAACTGACATTGCTTTTCGCGCCGCTGGCGGTATCGGCCAGTTTGCGCGCATAAGCGAGCAGCCCGGCCTTGGTCCGATGCTGTTCGACACCCGCCTCATAGGCGGCCTGTCCCTTCGGTGGATTGACATTGCCGGGTATCCTGCCGACGGCCTTCATGTTGCCGTTGGTCTTGGCACCGCCATTCGCGCGGGCGCTGCCGATCTGGTTTTGTACATCCTGCGAGAGTCGCGCGTGGGTGTTCGGACTGACCGGCTCAAGGATCGACTCTTGATCGAAGTGGTAGCGTTCCGACTTGGAAAGCAGAAAGATGTACTCGTGCGCCTTGGTGCAGCGATCCCGAACGCTCTCGGGCATGGGATTGGGCTTGTGCCAGATGATGTCCTGACGCAGCCACCAGCCGGCGCGCTGTAGCGCGAATGCCAGACGCCACGGCTGGCCGACCAGATCCTTGGGCTTGAGACCTTGGCTCGCGGCTTTCATGCCGCGCCCATCGGCGCGTTGCGCCTGGTTGGTGGCATCGCCACCCATCAGGGTGGACGCCACCTGATAGCCACGGTTGGCCGCGTAGCTGTCTCCCATGTTGACAAACAAAGTCCCATCGTCGCGCAATACCCGACGACACAGATCAAATACCTCGACCAAGGTGGCGATGAACTTGCCGATGGTCGGCTCATGGCCGATCTCCAGCATCTTGTCGGGATGGCCATCGGGCAAGTAGGAGCGCAGACCCCAGTAAGGCGGCGATGTCACAATCGTGTTGACCCGCACGCTGGCAACAATCATTTGCCGCAACACCCCGCGCGCGTCCCCGAAGTGGCAGCGATTGAGATAATCCGCCGCCGGCATCGCGGGCTCGTTCATTGAGGGGACGGGTGGACTCAAGCTGCCTTCCTGGACTCGGTCTGTTCATCGGATGAACAGCAGCATGTCCGTCGCGCGTGGAACAGGCTGCAAAGAAACGGAACTTGCCGCGCCCCGATTTCAGGGGGCATGGGGGTCGCCTGTCCTATCCCCGGGGGATAGCTATTGGCGCATAGAGGGCGGCCAATCGTTGCGACAGCCGCCCTCGGGCGCCTCTATGACGCGGCTGCGGGCTGCGTGTCGGCGGCCGCCGGTTTGGAACCGAGTGTGATGGACTCGATGCGATACGGCAGGATACCGACGCGGCGCGCTTCGATCTTGAAGGTGACGTGCTCGTTGTCGTCGGCATCTTCCCATTCGTCTCGCATGACGCGGCCTTCCACCAGGACGCGCATGCCTTTGCGGTACAGCGTCTGCCAACGCTCCGTGTCGCGATGCCACAGTTCCACCGGCGCCCAGAAGCCGCCGCGGTCCTCGTACTCGCCATCCCGTTTCGGGATGGGGTTGTCGAAATAGACGTTCAGGCGCAGCAGCCGGCGCGGTTCGCCGTTGCCATTGGGGAACTCCCGGTATTCTGGCGCCGAGCCGATGTTGCCCTCGCCGTAGAAATGCGTGCTCATAATGACTCCTTGGTGATGACGGTGATGGACGCGGTATGCCCGTGGACACGCCGCAGGTGGATCGCCTCGGCCTGAGCCATCTTGCTGGCGCATTCCAGGGCTTGGCGGGCGATGCTGTGGGTCAGGCTGATCTGCATGTTCAGCACGATGCGCTGCAACTCCAGCGCATACAGGTCGTCGATCAGCGAGGCCGGTGTCGTCGGGCGGGCGAGCAGCGATTCCCACAGCGCCACACCCATGCGGGAGCGGTCGTGGTTGCGCCAGCGCAGGAAGGTTGTTCCCGCGCCAGTGGTCTGTTGGGCCAGTTGGACGTCGAGCCGGCTGAAGGGGAGGGTGTGCGCTTGCGGCAGCACGCGCCGTTGCGCCATGCCGATCACGTCGTCGCGTAGCGCCATGCACTGGCTGGCCCAGGTTTCCAGACTCCCCTTACCCTTAAAAGGCTTCAAAAGGCCTTTTAGGTAGGCTGCATGTTCCAGCCGCTGGAAGTCCGCCTGTTCCAGTGGCGTGAAGCGCGCGGATTGAAGCGGTGTCGTCATGCCGCGGTGTCCTCGTGGGCGGCGCCGTCGGTTGCGCCATCCGCCAACGTCGCGGCGAGGGTATCGGCGGTCGGCCCGGCAGATATCTCGGCCCGGCTGGTCCGCCGCGCCAGGGGTGGCGCAAAGCGCGAACGCCGTGTGCCTTCCATCACCTCCACGGGCAATTCGCCGAATTTCTCCAGCGCCGCTCGCGCCATCGCGTTCTTCGCCGCGAAATCATCGCGGGTGCAGCCCGAATAGCGGTATTGCTGGGCCAGTGAAAACAGGCTGCGCAGCGCATGCGCGCCGTCGTTGAGCCAACGTTCCAGCGTGCTGCGGTCGATCAGCGCCGTGTGGTGCGCCAGGATCAGCTTGCGCGCCAGGTCGTCGTAGTCGGCCAGCAGGTACACCGCCATGAAACCGAGCTGGGCATTGACGAACAGCGGCAGCTTCACCGGCTGCACGTTCATGTTTTCGCCTAGAGAGAGTGCCGGGGGGATGTCGGCCAGAGCCTGGTCGACCTGCTCGCGTAGTGTCTGGAGCCGGTTTTTGGTGTCGGTCAGCTTTTCTTCGATGCGCAGCATCCACCAGTCCGAATAGGGATCGTCCTGTTCCGAGCCGCGTTTCATCTTGTTCATGACGGAGATGAAGCCGTTCAGGCCGATGATGCCGGCCCGTTCCTCCGAGGAAGCGCGACCGTGCCAGATGCGGGAAGCGTGATGGGTGTGCAGCGTCAGCGACATCGCGCTACGCAGGGAGCCGAGATTGAGTTGCAGGGATTCGTTGGTCATGGAGACGACTCGCGTGGAAAATGGGAGTCGCCAGCATCGGTTCGTAGCGGAAGGCCGTCAGTCAACAAACCGCATCTGCTGTCTGCCCGGTTTGCCTGCTGTGGAGGGCTGTGTGTTCCGGCTATCCCCTGGGGATGGATATGGCTTCGGGCGACAAACGCCAGCGCTGCGGAAGGCTGTCTGTTTCAGCCATCCCCAGGGGATAGCGTTGTCGGAAATAATTACCTGCGCGAAGCGCCGACAAGTCCGGGAGGGCTTCGTGTTCCATCCATCCCCCGGGGATAGCCGGGAAGATCAGGGAGACCGAAGCTTCGACCGAATTCGCGCCAAGTAGGCGCGAGCCGTCGCGGAATCGACAGGGGGGGATTCGGCGGCGGGCGCGGGCACAGGAGATGAGACTCCCGTCGGCACCGCCCCGCCCTCGCCTGCCCAAGCCCTGAACTCTCCGCGGATCGCCTTCTGGATGATGCCGAACAGGTAGCCGGCCGGGTTACGCACCGTACCGCTACGACAACGCGCGGCCCATTCATCGAGCACCGCCTGGCGCTGGACTGCCCCCATTTGTCGCAAGGCCATCAGGGCGCCGGCCTGTTGCTCATCCTTCAGCCGCAAAAAACAGTCGGGCAACCGCAAATCCTGCAATACCCCCGCGCGTGGTACGGTACGTACTTCATCTATACTATTACGTACGGTACGATCCCTCTTCGGATTCCGAAGAGCGCTGTCCGACGCGGGTTTCAACCCTGCTTCGGATTCCGAAGATGGCGCCTCGACATTCCGAAGAAGGGTTTCCCTGCCTTCTTCGGATTCGTAGCCTGCACTCTCCTGTGCATAACTTTCGGTCGTCCAGCCATGTGCGGCCATGCGCTGCGTCAGCACTTGCAACCGCGTCGGCAGGGTGCGTCCGCTGAGTAACGGGTCTTCGGCCATTTCCTTGAGCGTGTGCACGCCGACGATCCGTACCGCCTTGGCGGCATGCGTAAGCGCCTGACTGACCAGGCACAGATAGTCCGGGTCGAGTTGCATGGCCTCGAAGGGGGTCAGCGGTTCATCGTGCAGGACATAGAGGTTACCGAGGATGCGACCACTTTTCGGGTCGCGCCGTCGGCGCACCAGGGACAGCCAGCGCGTCAGCCGTAGCAGCGTCAAGGCGCGCGCCACGGTCTCGTGCGAGGCTTGCCCCGCGCACGGCATCGAAGCCAGGTAGGGCCGCAACTGCTCGTAGGTCGGAAAGGCCGTCACGCCGTCGTCGTTGAGTTGCAGGCGAAACACCTGCCAGGCATTGCGCTCCAGGGGCGTCAGCCGCCGGTCGAGAAACAGCCGGCGCGGTACGCTCTCGTGGCGGTTACCGCTGTAGAGAAAGGCATCGCTGCCCGGTACGTCTTTGGTTGCTGCCTCGCCACCCGAAGTCAGTTGCCGCAAGGCATCGTCGAACAGGGTCGACAGCGCCAGACCCTCACGCTGGACTGCACCGCCCGTCGTCATGGCCTTACACCAGTCCCTGACCGATCCAGTTCTTTATCGCCGTCCAGATCACGGATATGGGCAGGCTCATCGTCTCGGCCAGATCCATGGTCAATGCCAGCATGGCCGCATCGTCGTCCGGCGCGATGCTGTGCTCGGCGATGCCGGCTTTCCAGTGTTCCCATAAAACGATTTCCTGCGCCTCGCTCAATACCGGATGCCGGCCCTTACGCTTGGGCATGCCGAGAATCTCGCGCCGCAAGGCAACCTCCTGGTGTGTAAGGCCATGGAACCGGCTGACCATCTCCGTACTTGCGCCCAGCCGCAGCATGCGGTCGACCGTGGCGATTTCCCGCTCGACGTCGTGCATCTGGTTCAGCAGACGCTTGAGTACTTCGCGGTTGACCGAGACCGAGCACCACGACACCGTGGCATTGATCAGCACGCTCACCAAGGCCGGGTGTTTCAGCGCGTCCAGTTCCGCTTCGCCAAAACCCATTGCCTTGCAGCGCCGTAGTTGTCCGTTGCGCAGATCGTGTAGCGCCTGCGCGATGACGGCCTGGTTGAGGGGGTGCGGTGTCGACATGGATATCTCCCGCGTTCAGGCACCGTGGTCGACGGGCGGCGCATCGCTTTCCAGATCCAGAAGCCGCCGCGCCAGGCGCAACAGCCGGAACAGCTTCACCAGTCCGGCATCGCTCAGGCGCGCGGTCGCGCCGCCGTGTCCGTGCAGTAGCGGCCCCAGATCGTCGGTCAGATGAATGCGATCCACTCCGCTCAAAGGCTCCGATGCCGCACTCAAGACCGCAAGCAAGGTCAGTACCGCGCGGGCAAAGGTCGACAGCGTCTGTCCCATGGCCGGCGCGATGCAGATGAATCCCATACCTTCCTCACGAGGCTCGACGTAATCGGCCACCGCCGCTTCACCGGCGACTTCGCGGGCGAACTGCGCGATATGCACGCGCAGGCGATCGGGGGCATCCAGCCCGGGCTC
>Ga0123356_10000820_pt1 | contig 34519 bp, 22 predicted proteins | sample TergutEmb28metaG_2_FD_92546 | JGI IMG/M metagenome (GOLD analysis project Ga0123356, IMG submission 92546) | Embiratermes neotenicus P3 segment gut microbial communities from Petit-Saut dam, French Guiana - Emb289 P3 | ecosystem: Host-associated > Arthropoda: Insects > Digestive system > Gut ...
GTTATTATAAAACACCAAACAAAAATGACGCAACAAATCAAAACATTTTTCATAGGACTATTGGTCGCCATCCCATTTCTGGTTTCAGCCCAACAAACCGTATCCATCATCGGCGTAGGAGACATCATGATGGGAACCAACTACCCCGAATCGCCCCCCGGAGCATACCTCCCCGCAAATGGAGGAGCCACCCTATTTGCCGATGTTACCCCCTTCTTTAAGACAGCAGACATCGTTTTTGGAAACTTGGAGGGCGTACTGATGGATAAAGGCGGAACCCCCAAGAGGTGCAACAACCCCAGCGTCTGCTACCTCTTTAGGATGCCCCAATCGTATGTAACCAACTTAACCAACGCAGGCTTTAACCTGATGAGCATTGCCAACAACCATGTTCACGACTTTGGAAGAGATGGAGCGCTCAACACCTTAAAAGTACTCACACAATCCAACATTCACGCCGCCGGATTGGAAAGGGAACGTGAATATACGATATTTGAAAAAGACGGCGTTAAATATGGCTTTTGCGCGTTTTCACCCAATTCGGGCGTGGTCAACATCAATAATTATGCAAAAGTGAGGGAGATTATTCCACATTTGGACTCTTTGTGCAACATTGTGATTGTATCCTTTCATGGAGGCGCAGAGGGGCCTGCCCATAACCGCGTCCCCAAAAAGCGCGAGATCTTTTTGGGAGAGAACAGAGGAGATGTACACGAATTTGCCCATCTATGCATCGATTTGGGTGCAGATGTTGTATTTGGACACGGTCCTCATGTACCAAGAGCCATGGAGATCTACAAAGACCGTTTTATTGCCTATAGCTTAGGGAACTTTTGCACTCCCTACAGAATGAACATTAGTGGTATCTCCGGTTATGCACCGATTGTAAAAGTTGTTACAGATTTGACGGGTCGATTTGTGGGCGGAGAGCTTCGCTCTACCGTACAAACCGACCGTACCGGCCCCAAATACGATCAACAAAAAGCCTGTATTAAAGAGATTAAAAGATTAACCGATTTGGATTTCCCCAATGGAACGCTTGACATCTCTTTGGACGGAATCCTCTCCAAAAAGGAGCGTTAGTCCAGCGACTGTCCGCTGTTGTGCCCCGCCACCATGAGTTGGGCATACTCCTTGGGAGAGAGTCGGGAGTAGCAGAAGTGTATGGGATTCATCAGTTCATCCCCTTTCCAAATCTCATAGTGCAAGTGAGGTACCAAAGACATGCCGCTGTTGCCTGCGCGGGCAATGATCATTCCTTTGACCACATCCTGCCCTTTGCGCACCGACATGCTCTCCAAGTGCGCATATACCGTTCGGTATCCAAACCCATGCTCAATCGTTACGGTATTCCCGCTCCCCTGCTTGGAGGATGTCACATTAGTAACCGTTCCGTTTGCAGGGGCCAGCACATCAGCCCCCAAGGCGGTAATAAAATCGAGACCGGTGTGCAGGCGAATCGTTTTGTAAAAGGGGTGTATCCGCTCTCCGATGGTTGCCCCTACACGGCTAATATCCACATCTCTTAATGGGATCATGTCGGGAATGAACTTCACTTTTTCCGGAGAGATGGATAACTCGATTGCCTCAAACAACTCATCGACTCGCTCTGCTTTTTGTATCAATCTCTTATAAATAGTATCGGTTTGATAAACCAAGCCATACTGCCCCGCTGAGGGGAGTACCGAATATAAGTCAAAAGATGATGGCGTTTCTTGTTCAATATTGGGAGGATCCGACTTGAAAAGAGTACGATAGACCTCGCTGCTCCGCTCTTCCAGATTGTCTAAAACCATGTCCAACTCCTCCATCTTCTCTTTCCACTGATCATATTCCTGGCTCATTATTCGATGTTGTCGAATAAGCTGCTGTTCTTCCGGTGTATTAAAAAAGGAAGAAAAAAGAAAATAGTACACCACCGCAAACATCAGGCTGACAACTACTGCCATTACGATTTTCCATACGATAGCTTTAATGCTCCGCCCCACCTCCATGAAGCGAAGCTGGTCGCGATTAAATTGATATTTACTCATGATGCGGTTACAGCCCCCTAACAGTACTAATTAGATTATCGTACTCATCCCACCTGATGTTACTCTCAAAGTAATTAGATGGATTGACGGTGTTACTTTTGTAGATGACTTCGTAATGGACATGCGGCCCTACCGATCTACCGGTGTTGCCCAAATACCCGATTACCTCACCACGGCTTACCTTCTGCCCCTCTCTTACGATCGCACCGGTCTTTAGATGGGCGTACCGTGTTCTATATCCAAACCCGTGGTCTATGATTACATAGTGACCGTAGCCGGTATACTCATAAGAACTTTTTACCACGATGCCGTCACCGGTGGCATAAACCTCAGATCCGGAGGGACCCGATATGTCAATGCCGTGATGAGGACGGTAGTCCCCTTCAATTGGGTCTTTTCTTATTCCAAAGCCACTTGATATCCTGAATTTTGGATCAGCTCCATTTACCGGAAGGATATGGGGAACGCTGGTAGCCATTTTATCGGTCTGCTCTGCCTCCCTGCCCACATCATCAAAAGAGAGAGATTGAACGTATGTTTTTTTGGAAAGCTGGTCAAAGCGGCCTGCGATCTTTGTTAAAAAATCGCTGTTTTTTAAATAGTCCAAATGGCCGTAATGGGTAACACCTCCAAAGCCAGCGTTCCGAACCTCATCGGGAATTCCGTCCATTCCAAAGATCGGGCGATAGATGTTATTGTCCATCTGTTTGAGCCGCTCTAACCTCAGGTCGATCTTTTCCAGCTGGTGGCTCAAGAGGTCGAGTTTTGCCAGCAGTTCTGCATTTTCACGCTTAAGTTGCAGCATTTTGGGAGTATCCAACTTTAAATAGTCGCTGTAGACCCAAAAATAACCCACCGATGAAGCAACGGTACACAAAAAAAACAAAAACCATCTGGAAAAGAGCACCCTCAGCGGCGTACGATGTAACTCGTAGGCTAAGGTATTACGGTTGTATTTGTATCTCTTCTTTTTGAACATTATTGACCGTTCCTCTCTTTTGACATGCAAATTTATATATTTTAATTTAAAACGCTACTTTTGTAGCAAGTTTTTTTACTAAAAAAGATAAATATTATTCAAAATGCTGACTGCTAACGAAATTCGCCAAACTTTTTTTAATTTCTTCTTGAACAAGGGCCATACCATCGTTCCATCTGCCCCCATGGTGGTAAAAAATGACCCTACACTCATGTTTACCAACGCAGGGATGAATCAATTCAAAGAGTGGTTTCTTGGCAACACGCCAATAAAGTACAAGCGAGTGGCCGACTCTCAAAAATGTTTGCGCGTAAGTGGTAAGCATAATGATTTAGAGGAGGTTGGTCGTGATACTTATCACCATACCATGTTTGAGATGCTGGGAAACTGGAGTTTTGGAGACTATTTTAAAAAAGAGGCGATTATTTGGGCATGGGAGCTGTTGGTTGATGTATACAAGCTAGACCCCTCCCGATTGTATGCGACTGTGTTTGAAGGTGCTGCAGATGAAAAATTAACGCCTGATTCAGAAGCAACTGAGATTTGGGAAGGGCTCCTGCCCAAAGAGCGGATTCTTTTGGGGAGCCGTAAGGATAATTTTTGGGAGATGGGAGATACCGGCCCTTGCGGACCGTGCAGCGAAATCCATATAGACCTCCGCACAGATGAAGAGCGGCTTCAAAAGGATGGCGCCTCTTTGGTGAACACTTCTCATCCGTTGGTTATTGAAATCTGGAACTTGGTGTTTATTCAATACAACCGAAAATCCAACGGCTCGTTAGAGCCCCTGCCTCAAAAACACGTTGACACCGGCATGGGGTTGGAGCGCCTCTGCGTGGCGTTGCAGGGAAAACGCAGCAACTATGACACAGATATATTTCAGGGAACGATCAGGGCCATTGAAGCACTCTGCAGAAAAACGTATGGAATGAACCCGGAAGTAGACATTGCTATGCGTGTCATTTCCGACCACCTTCGCGCCATTAGCTTTTCTATTGCGGATGGACAGCTACCATCCAATGTAAAATCGGGTTACGTCATTCGTCGTATCTTACGCCGCGCCGTCCGTTACGGATATACTTTTCTCTCTTTTGAACACCCTTTTTTGTGCAAATTGGTGCCGACTCTGGTAGAAGAGATGGGAAACGCTTATCCCGAGCTCAAGGCACAGCAAGGCTTGATCGAAAAAGTGATTGAAGAGGAGGAGAGCTCTTTTTTACGTACCTTAGCCAACGGAATCCGCCTTTTAGAGTCGATGATGACCGGGCATAACCAGGAGAAAATCATCAAAGGCGCGGACGCCTTTTTGCTCTACGACACCTACGGCTTTCCCATTGACCTGACTGAGCTCCTTGCCCGCGAAAAGGGGTACCATGTGAACCTCTCCGAATTTGAGAAAGAGTTAGAGAAGCAAAAGGAGCGTAGCCGTAACGCCGCCGTTGCCCAAGAGGGCGACTGGTGTGAAGTGCATCCCTTTGTGCCTTCCGAATTTTTGGGCTACGACCACAATCAGTGTCCGGCACACATTTTGCGTTACAGGAGTGTGACTGCTAGAGAGAAGACAGTGTACCAAATCATCCTCAACCAAACACCCTTTTATGCCGAAAGCGGAGGACAGGTAGGCGATACCGGTTTTCTCGTCAGCTCTTTGGGAGAGAAGATCCGTATTACGGATACCAAAAAGGAGAATAACCTGATTGTCCACGTATCGGATAAGTTGCCCTCCAACCTTAGTGAAACATTTATCGCCCAAGTAGATACCGAGCGACGCACGGCCATTGCCAACAACCATACGGCCACCCATCTGTTGCACCACGCACTAAGACAGGTTTTGGGAAACCACATTGAGCAAAAGGGCTCGTTGGTAAACGCCGACTATTTTCGTTTTGACTTCTCCCACTACGAAAAGGTCGATCCTGATAAGATAAGGGAGGTTGAACATATTGTAAACAGATTGATTCGTGCCAATATTCCCGCAATCGAGCACCGCTCCATCTCCATTGAGCAAGCCAACAAAATGGGCGCCATTGCCCTTTTTGGAGAGAAGTATGGCGATGAAGTGAGGGTGATGAATTTTGGTGACTCCACAGAGCTTTGCGGCGGAATCCACGCTACCGCCACCGGAAACATCGGCTACTTTAAGATCACCTCAGAAAGCGCCATTGCCGCCGGTGTACGCCGTATTGAAGCCACTACCGGCGCCGCTACCGAACGTCTGCTTGACGAGCTATTTGACCTGCTCAACGCCATCAAATCGACATTTAACAACGCCCCCAACCTGCATCAGTCGATCCACAAACTGATTATGGAGAACGAAACGCTACGCAAAGAGGTAGAAAAAGCCCTTATAGAGCGTGTCCAAAGCCTCAGGGAGTTGGTCAAGCGCAAACAGGAGGATATTAACGGAGTAAATGTAGTTACGCTTCAAGGTCGCTTTTTGCCTGAAGCCATTCGTCGCGTCGCGCTTTTGCTGCGAACGGAAATGCAAAATACGCTCTTTGTAGCTGGCTACGAATCAGAAGACAAGCCTCTTTTGGCCTTAATGGTCACGGATGATCTTGTGGGCAAAGGCATCCATGCAGGGAATTTAATTCGTGAAGCCGCCAGGTTTATTCAGGGAGGAGGAGGGGGGCAGCCCTTTTTTGCCACTGCCGCAGGTAAAGATCCAAAAGGACTACCTCAGGCGATCGATTATATTATCAAACATGTCACTTCATCATAAAATGCCATGATCAAAAAGCTCGATAGATTCATCATCAAATCTTTCATGGGACCCATGATCCTCACTTTTTTGATTGTAACTTTTGTGTTGATTATGCAGTTCCTTTGGCTCTATATTGATGAATTGGTGGGAAAAGGATTAACTTTTGGCGTCATCATGGAGTTTCTGATGTGGGGGACTGCCACATTGATTCCACTTGCGTTGCCGTTGGCAACCCTGTTGGCTTCTATTATGGCACTGGGAAACTTTGGGGAAAATAACGAACTGTTGGCAATGAAAGCTGCCGGCATTTCACTCCAGCGCATTCTGACACCCCTCATCATCATTTCTGTTTTTATCAGTATCTCTGCCTTCTTTGCGTCTAATAACCTCATCCCTCTATCATATAGGAAAATATATGCACTGAGGGCCGATATTGCCACTACCCGTGAAGAGATCAAACTGCCCACCGGAATCTTTTACAATGGAATCGACAACTACTCGATCCGAATCAATGAGAGAGACCCCGATACCGGCATGCTCTATGGCGTGATGCTGTATGACCACTCAGATCAACGGGGAAACAATAATGTGACTTTGGCCGATTCCGGATCGATCAAGCTTACTGCCGATAAGAGAAATATCATCCTTCGTCTTTTTAGCGGCTACCAATATCAGGAAGAGCCAAGGGGCAACCATATGGATACCTCTTTTGTGATGCGGACGATTGGATTTGATGAGCAACAAGCCATTATTTCTTTGAATGATTATGGCTTTAAACGTTCCGATGATGACCGTTTTGGGAACGAAATCATGGCGCAGAATCTAAAAAGCTTGGGACATCGACGGGATTCGCTGGATTCTATGCAAGTTGCAATACGTACCTATTTCAAGACCAGATTTTTATCCTCATTTGCCCATTCCCAGCAATTAGATACAGCCTTTAACAAACAATTAAGCGCCATACTTCTTTTAGACTCCCTCGATCTTTTTTATAAAACAGATTATCAAGAAATCAGCCTTCTTTCCCAAACCGTTGATAAAATCAATACGAAAATCAACATGTTAGATAACTATGTCATAGAGCATAATCAATCAGCAATTCCATTAAGAAAGACGTCGCTAGAGTGGTTCAGAAAGTTCACGCTATCATTAGCCTGCCTCATTTTCTTCTTTATTGGAGCCCCACTGGGCGCCATCATTCGCAAGGGAGGGTTGGGGACACCTGTAATCGTATCTGTCTTTTTCTTTGTAATATATTGGGTGGTAGATATTTCTGGTAAAAAATTAGCTACTGACGGGGTCATAACGCCTGCCATAGGCGCCACCATCTCTACGCTTGTGCTGCTTCCCATTGGCATATTCCTCACCTGGAAATCGACTACCGACTCCTCGCTGTTTAATGCCGACGCCTATATTCAGGTGATAAAGAATCTCTTTACTTCTGCTTTTAAGCGGCGTAAGAAGCAGGATCATGAGTAATCCACTGCGCATCGTTTTTATGGGCACACCCGGTTTTGCCTTGGGGGTGTTGCAAACTCTGGTAGAGAAACGCTATTGTATTGTTGGCGTGGTCACCGCTCCCGACAAGCCTGCAGGACGGGGTCTTCAGTTGCAAAGTTCTGACGTGGCCCAATATGCCCGCTCGCAAAATATCCCGTTGGCTCAACCCCTTTTGCTCAAAGACCCTGCCTTTCCGGAGCAACTTAAGGCTTGGGATGCTGACCTTTTTGTGGTAGTGGCTTTTAGGATGTTGCCGGAGGTGGTCTGGACATTGCCCCGTCTGGGTACTTTTAACCTGCATGCCTCTTTGTTGCCCCAATATCGTGGCGCCGCTCCCATCAACTGGGCGCTGATGAGGGGCGAAACAACCACCGGAGTCACCACGTTCCTGATCGACCACCAAATCGACACGGGCAACATCCTTTTACAGGAGTCGCTCTCCATTGCCCCTGACGAGAACGTCGGCTCTCTCCATGACCGCCTGATGGTACTTGGCGCTGATTTGGTTTGCCGTACTATTGACACATTTGCCTCCGGAACCGTCAAGCCTGTACCTCAACCGCAAACCGGTAATTTGGTTGGAGCCCCAAAAATTAACAAAGAGATGTGCCGTATTGAGTGGGATAACGAACCGATGCAGATTTGCAACCTTATCCGCGGGCTTAGCCCATATCCCGCTGCTTTTGGGCTGCTCCAGACTTCTGCCCCAGAACCCACTCCCCTTAAAATTTTTCATGCCCTTCCGATTGAGAACCGTCACTGCCATCCTTTGGGAACCATCGTCAGCGACGGCAAGAGCTATCTGCATGTAGCATGCCGTAACGGACATGTTTCTTTACTTGAAGTCCAGATAGCAGGCAAAAAGCGCATGTCAATCAAAGATCTTCTTTTGGGATTTCGCAGCAGCGATGCTTTTTTTGTCTGATATGGAACACGAGACGCTTCCTTTTTTTCCTGTGCCGGTTGCTCCGGTCGTAGTTTTAGCCAACGGTGACTTTCCCACGCATCCCCTTCCTCTTTTCTTGCTTGAACAGGCGCAAACCGTTATCTGCTGTGATGGCGCCGCGCAAAAATTTGTAGCCCACGGAATGGCGCCCGACTTTATTGCAGGAGACATGGACAGCCTCTCGCCCCAACTATCCGAACGATTCAAGGATCGCATTATTCTCTCCTCCTGTCAAGAGACCAACGATTTGACAAAAGCTATCCGGCTCTGTATCCAAAAAGGCTACACGCACATCCACATTTTAGGCGCCACCGGAGGACGCGAAGACCATACCATTGCCAACACCGCGCTCTTATTGGATTATGCACAGTTCCTGCAGGTAGAGATGATCACCAATCACGGCATCCTTATCCCCTTGCTCCATGGACAAGAAATCGCCACATTGCCCGGAATGCAGCTTTCGATCTTTAGCCTTGACCCCGACATCTCATTGCAGGCAACAGGGCTTAAGTACCCAATAGAGAATGTGCACTTTGACTCGTGGTGGAAAGGAAGCCTTAACGAAGCTACAGGCAATCGGTGCGTTTTTCACTTTAACAAGGGACGGTTGTTGCTGTTTATGGCTATGGACAATAACATGAAGGCGATTAATGATGCCAAAAATTGATTAACTTTGTCCAATAATCTAAAATTTAAAACGATGAAAAAAATCACCATTTGGCTATTATGCCTCACCTTAACCGCCCCCTTTGTTGCGTGCAATTTAGTGAACGACGAGGCATTCACAAAAAAACTTGTAGGGACATTTACTCTTGACGAGAGGCATATCAATTTAGAGATTGCGTTAGAAATTGGCATTGAACTCATGTTAGAAGAGTATTTGGAGATAGAAGAGATCTCTACCGACATCTATCTGGAGTATACCGACTACTATTTAGCGGACAACACCCTGATGAAAATGGGCAGCATCGCCATTAGCTTTTTGGAAGATGAGTCCGGGTTTGTAGATGAAGCGTTTGAGATGATCTATCAATTCTCTGTAACCGGAACATGGAGCGTCGAAAACGGCAAAATCGTGTATGCCTATAACTATAACAAGCTCAATGTTCAATATGTAGACAATGACGCCACTTCGGTGATCGGTCAACTACTCACCATGTTTTATGACGAAATCTCCGAATCGCTTTTTGACAGTTTTGGAGAGCACTTCCTTGGCTTAGAGTCCGATCCGCCCAAAATTATTAGGATCAATGACAAAGAGCTGGTGATGATGGTCGGTGATGAACGGGTCGCATTTGCAAAATCGGGAGCAAAGTAATTCAGAATCGTACCTCCACCGTATCTCCGCACTCAACGGTTTTGCTCATTACTGTTTTCTCTTTTGATTGAACGGTCAGGGTGATCTTGCCCCCTATTCGTGAAACCTCTATATCAAACACATTACCAAAGGCGTGAATATGGCGCAAAGCCATTTGATTCCACCCTTGGGGCAGGCGGGGCGTAACGGTAAAGGTACGCATGCCGGTGGGGCGAATCCCAAAAAGCCCCTCGGTGATGATGCGTCCATAGAGGCCGCTCTCGGCAGAGAGGTGGCGCTGACTCCCTTCGGGCCACGCTTCAATCGGATAGGGTACGTGGTTGCCTAAGAGGCGTTGGCGGGAGTAGAACGCTAAGTATTCCAACGCCTTTTCTGTCTCTCCTGCAGCAAAGACGCCACGCAGGGCGTAGAGGGTTGAGCGATCCCAAAAGGTGCGGTCGCCCGCCTGGGTGAGCAAGCCATCCTGTGTCCACAAACGGGGAGAAAAGAGGGCGGCAATGGTGCCGGGGGCGCGGTCATAAATCCCCACCGTCAAAGGGATGCAAATCCATGAGCGGAGGATGTCGTTGCCATCGTAATAGCGGTATGTTTCAAAGCCTTCTACGGTGGCGCCAAAATAGTTTTCAATCGCTTTTTCGAGCGCTTTGGCCTCTTTCAGGTATTTGTCTGCCAGGCTCTTTTTACCCAACTCTGTTGCCAAATAGGATGCAGAGAGCAGGGCGTCGTAGTAGAGCGACGAAGTACAAAGATTTGCCTCGCCCGAAGGGAAACGCCCCTCTAACTCATCGGAGTCGGACATCACCACGCCGGAGGCGTTGAGTTGGAGGCGACAAAATTCTAAGCACCATTCAATGAGCGGCCATAACAATTCTGCTTCATCCCGATCACCACGTGTCAAAGCATAACGCGCTGCCCCGTAAGCAATCATCGCCCCATCACCACGATCACCCGCCCCGTTCCAAATATCGATCCCCTCTGCAATAATCGAACTGGGAATCGGCTTATAATCGGGATTCATAAAACGGGCAAAGTGTTGGTACGAATTGAGTGCAGATTCGTTTCCATAGTCGTAACCCAAAAAGGCAAAGAAGGGGTTGATATACTCCGCCTGGTCGTTGGCCCAAAGCGCCGCATAGTACGACTCGCCACCCGGGCCATGCATAGGGCCTCCTTTGGTGGCATAGATGCTCTCCGCCGCCCGAATCTTTGCAAAGGCAAAGGCGTTGTTGATCACCTGATCGGGAGTCTCTAACCGCAGCTTATCCTGCCATCCGGTAATCAGCTCCCTGCGCTTGTACTGCTCCGTATCCATATTGGGAATCACCTCCTGCTGTGTTTGACTAAACCCCTGCACATAACCGTCAAATCGATATTCCTCTCCCGGTTCCAACACTTTGGTTCCGCCATGCTGCAGCGCCGCCACCATGGTGTAGGCCCCCTCAACCCCCTTTGCCGGATCGGTATGGTACACCATACGCGCATCGGGAACAGTTACGGTAATTGCCCGCTCCCCAATATTTTTGATCACATAACGCTCGCACAACATCGGCTGGTCGGCAGAGGGGAAAAAGAGGCGGGTACACTCTACCGCCGGCTTGGGCGTTTGACCAATGGAGGCACGAGTATTGGGCAAACCTATTACAAACGTGCTCTTTACCTGCAACATACCGTTTAGTTGAACCTCGGTCACTTTTTCACTTGCAAGACTCCTTCCGTTTACAATCAGCATGGCAGGCACGTCAAAGGCAAAGCGTTGCATGAGGCTGGCGTGGGTATTGTTGGGAATAGTGCGCAACATGGGCCACACCAGAGAGCGCTCCAATCGGAACGAACTGTCTGCCGCAACACCATACCGTAGTACCACAGACACCCGTCGTCCGCTCATTTCTATATGGTCGTGATGCGGGAGGCGCTCGTCTAAATGCCAGGTGATGGTGTTGGGTTCTTTGATCTTCCAGCGGTCGGATTGGGCTTGAAGGGGGAGGATTGTACAGATAAACAGGGGCAGAAGGAGGTGTTTCATGGTCGGGGAATTTTTATGTTGTTGTATATTTTGGGTTAGATGGTTAGGGTTGTTGGGTCCTTGGGTCAATATTTAACGTTTTCTTCGATAATCCCATGGAGGCACAGGATTCTTGTCCCTCCATAACCCCCTTTGTCCCCTTCTTGCCATATTTTCCAGCCTTGCATACGCTTGCGACTTATCGTACTGCTTATAATGCCAAGCCATTCCCGCCCTTAACATCTCTGCCCCCACATCTTTGCCATCAAGAGTATACACCCAAACCACAGGCCGTCCATAGCGATCAGCCTTTGTCTGAATTTTTATGCGCACCGTTTTTCCAAAAATCAAGTTAGAGAGATATTGTTTTGAGCGATTACCATAAGCCTGCTTTGTTTCCGGAGCGTCAATGCCATGGATTCTAAATCTTATTTGTTTATTATCGGCAGTTAATCCTCTAAATGTGTCACCGTCTGAAACGGAGATCACTCTTACTGTGTAATCGTAACTGGGTGGTTGGGCTGTATTTATGTTCCTGCATGTTGTTAGACAGAGGCAGGTGAGGATGAGGATGGTGGTTGTTCTCATTTTATTTAAAACAAATCCTTTAGTAAATACTTTATCAAATCCACTACTCCAAACACTATAATCGCTATTCCCAGTATTTTACAGGAAATAGTAATGAATTGTTTGTATGGCTTAAATTTTCGCTTTTGTAAGAACAGTTGCGGTAGTGCCATCCAGATGAAGAGGCCGAGGATGATTTTTAGGATTGTGGACATGGTTATATCAAAATTACCTCCCCTGGAGATGAGAGCACCCACACATTCCCATCTAACACATACTGTGCAGGTCTGATAGCAGAAATATAGCCTTCGAGTCCAATGACTCTGAATAATGGAGTCAGCAAACGACATCTATTTGCAGTCAAATAAGTAGATTGCGAGCGAAGTGGATACAATTTTGCTTTCCGGAAAGGGAAGGGACAAATATCAAGTTTATACAGAGCTTCGCTTGGTTCAATTCCATTATTTTCAGCCATGTTAATATTTCTATCCTGGTCTATTAATCTAATATAGTGTGTAATTTTTGATTTTATACACCATTTTACAAAAAACAGTAAATTAACAATGGTTGAAAATAATACAGTAAAAAATGATATCTTAAGCCACATAACTTTACCATGTGGATAAAGTAAGTACCGTGCGACATAAAAAGAGATACCAAGTATTAAAATCATTCCGAAAATGTTCAGCAACCAGTTTGCACAGCTTGCGCGCTCTCCATCTTTCAAATAATAGCATAACAAACAAGTTCCTGAAATAAATATCAATATCAAGGAAAAACACAGAGCGTCTAATATTGTTTTTGCTAAATCTTTGAAAGAGTCTGATACGTTCGCCTCAAGAAATTTAAATGAATGAATTCCATATACATCATTTCCTGTTGCATCTTTGCTTATGGTTTTCAATCTTATACGTTTTTTCAATATGTCATTAAGCGCACCTGTTTCTATTTCGAAATACAAAGTATTATCTTTAGTGTCCTGAAATTCTACTTGTGGAAGCGAATGTATTTTCGTTTTTTCGATAGCATCTTCACCTAAACTATATGAAATAAAGAAGGTAGCATCTTCATAGTGAGGTAATGTTTTTATCTTCCACTTGAAATTTACAGGTAATTGAATGCGTGCCTTAGTAGTTTCTATGCCCTGTGAATTGATGATGGGATAATTAAACATAATCTTACTACACTTCTTTGCATCAATTATTGGGTTCAAACATTCCATGAATTCATTATCAAGAAAGTTATAGTGATTAGTCGGGTCTACTTTATTAAATATTTCGGTTGATATTTGCACCAAATTTACACAACCTTCAATTTCCTTCATTAATTTCTTTATGAGCTCTTCGCTCTTTTCTTTTTTCGCTGGATCACTAGGAATGCAGTGTATAAAATTATATTGGCTGATCTTGTTGTTATTTTCACCTCGATTATCGTCACAATTATTGCGCTTAAATATAGCGATCTCTTCATCAGTTATTTCGGGCCTTGTTTTTTCATCATGATCAAAATCACTTATAATTGTTAGTATTATATTTGCATTCTGAAGAGAAACGTTTTGCTGTACTAAACGATTTATTTCATCAAACATCTCGTGAAAATCTGATATTTGACTGCCATGTTTTAAAATATTTTTTAAATATTCCTCTGGTATCATAAGAGGTTCCTTGCATAATTTGTGAAAAATATCGTCCCTTGCATTTGCCGGAAGAGGTATGTATGGGTCTGAAGTCTTTCCTATCGGATAGTAATCTAATCCTGTTTTAGTGGTATCACCATCAAAAAAACCAACAATTATTGCATTATTTCTGGTATCAGACACCAATTTTTTATAATAATGTAAAATAAGATAATGTTGAATGGTAAAAGAAAATTTCTTTCTCGTGTTTTCAAAAACACGCTCGTTTGCTACCCTTATTGTGTCTCTATCCAAACAGAAAATATTACCTTGACGATTGTTACAGAACAATTTGTCACTCAGAGAATCTTTTAATATAGCCAATCCATCCTCGTTTATTCCTAAGGTAGACATTGTCCTATCAATAATTAAAATATGACAATATTGTGTATCATTAGAGGTTGTTGAAATTATTGAGGTTTTTATTGTTGTATCTGAGAAAAAATTATAATAATCTTTCAACGGCGTACAAAATCCAAATTCAGTATCTCGATATTCCAATAAATCAGGATACCGACCAAAAATAAATAAAACAACTGAAATCAAAATGGCAAAAAAAGTTATTGCGCTACCACCAAGCATCCATTTTAATAATTTATACAGTATTGAATTTTTCATATTTTTATTTTTTGGTTTTAATCTTTATTAATTTATTTCTATTTCCCCTTTATATGCTATCCTCCACAAATTATCCCCTCTCAGCTCATACTTCGCAGGAGCAATAACCGTTAAACCACTATCACCACTCCCCGAAACATTAAAAATCGGTTCAATCAGTACCTGTTTTTGCATAATCAAATAAAGATGCTGCTCTGGCAAAGGGAAAAGTTCTGCCTGATTGTCTTTGACTTGAAGTTCAAAAACAGCGTCATTCCGATTTAGCTTATTTCGAATTGCAATATTACCCTCTCTATCAATACGGCTAACATAGATGGTTTCAATTATCTCACCGAGTTGGCTTGGTGGTAAGTCAGACTTTATTTCTGGTTGTTTCTCAATTTGTTCCTTCTCTTCCTGTTGTTGTGCCTGACTTAGCAGATGGGATACTTGTGCTTGAAGCGATTTGAGTCCTTTTTTCAATTTTTCAATCTCTTCTTTCAGCAGTTCTATCTCTTTACTGTTTTTCAGATTCTCGCCCTCTATTCGATCGTCACGCCTGATTTTCCTTTGACTTTTTTGGGGTTTATCTTTGCAAAATAACCTCTTAAATACATATCTTTTCCGTTTTTCTCTAATAGGTCTGTCTTCATCCATACTTGTATGTTTAAAAAAATATGGTAGTGCTGTTGTAATAGATAACAGCACTACCCTATTTGTTATTAGATGTTAGTGAAATATTTTGACAATTCGATAATCAGTCTTTTAACAGGAACAAAGAATATCGAATGAGTCGGTGCAGGATATTTGACTTGGTGATCTTTGATACTCTTATTAATTAAGTCATTATCTTTAATTATTTTACTAATTTCTTTCCGATAATCATTTCTTATACCAAAACTAGATAAGTCGTAGTCAAAAAGAGAATTCTCGCCTTCTTTGCCTAAAAAGCCATCCAAAAATGCTTCAAAATTTTCCTTAACTTTTTGAATAATATTTATCTGATTTTCAGAACCTGTGCCTGTTGATACCCAATTAGCCTTAGTCTTTCCATCAAGTAAACCAGCTGAATTGGTTGCCAAAATGGTATTTTTATCACCGATTGGGATTACTTTGGAATTATCCTTTTCATCGGCAGCATTGCTTAGTTGCCAACAGATACTGCCAACACTTGTTGCTGCTTTTATTCCAACAGTAGTTTCAATTTTTGGTGGTTTGTCATCGTTCCAATTTGCATCAACAAAAGAGACTTTTATTATATCTTCGCGTTCTTTATGGTCATAAACATGATTTATAATTCTATTTATTAACTCAATCAACCTCATGTTTTGCGAATCGCCCTCTTTACATAACAACTTAAACAGTTTTGAGCCATTACCGCTAAAAACAATTTGTTGAATTCTGCCATCCGTTTTATCAACAATTGCTTTATTGTTTTGAACCACGTGGTAAATAATAGCGCTTGTGTGCAGTAAAAGCAGGAATTTCCATTTTTCGTTTTCGCGGAATTTTGTGTTGACTTCATTCTCCTTTTTTGTAAAACGATAATTAAAAATACTGCCAACATTAAATGAGACATTCTCTTCTACGTTTTCGGAATCTGACTTGTCCGATTTTTCAATGGGCATCTCCTTGATAAAAATATTTTCATTTTTATTTCCTTCAAAAAGAGCGTCTCCCGCATAAGGGTAGGAAACAGTACCTTTGATTTGAGAATCGTAATAGAACAAAACATCTGTTGACCCACCACCAACATCCAAAAGAACGAGAGATTCCGATATTGTTCTCGTATCATTTTTCAAATAGGCGTAGTATGGAGATGCTGACTCTGAAATTGTGCTCAAATTTCTTTCAACATTTTTCCTTGAAAAATATTTTTGATACAGAAGTCCCCATATTTTTCTATAGAAAACCTCATCATTCTCATCCATTGACAGGGGAAGAGAGAAAATTACTTCGACAGAATCAAGATTAACGCCGTTGGAAAGAAACCAACTTCTTGACATGAGCAATAACTGGTCAATAAAAAGATAAGCATACGTCTTTTCCAATTCTTTTCCTTCAACCCATTTAAAGTTTGGAATAGCCTTGTCTATTGTTCTACCAAGTTTTCGCAAACCATTTTTATAGTAGCCAATTGAAATGTTTGAATGAACAAGCGATACGCTTTTCTCATTTAACAAACTCTCGTGTGAATTAAGGATCGAAGGTATGGCAAATTTGTAAACGCTTTGGGGAGAAATATCAGCAGGCATAAACTCGCTCAAAAAATGTATTTGATTTTCCCTGCCACCAACAGTGCCTTCTAAGTCAAATTTACCATACATGGGTTTGTGCAGCATCACAATCTGTGAAATAGCATTTGCATTCTCATCCCTGACCTTGGAGTCAAAATCTGTAACTCTACTATCCGTTCCTCTATAACCAATGCTAATATTTGTATTGGAAGTTCCAAAGTCCACACTCAGCATTCCATTTTCTTGATCGCCATTTTTTTCAATAAACCTAGGAGTTATGTACGCATTACAAGTTATGCCTCCCTTTTTTATGGCAACTCCAATAAGCTCAAAATCTACATCTTTTTTCTCTGAGATAGAGCTTCTTACAATATCAATATAAGAACTTTCAAGCGCATAATAGGTTGAAATAGGGAATTTGCTGTTTTCCAATTGATAGGACTTAACTGTTAGATTCCGTTCTCCTTCCTTATTCTTAATTTCAGATAAGCCTGAGGGAGTATCTTTATAAAATGTCAATATGGAGCTTAATCTTGTGGAATGATAGGTAAAGACCCTAAAAAATCCATTATTCTCTCTGTTTTTTGTATCTTTTACAAAAGGATAAATACCTAAGTACAGTGAATCGTAATCATCGCTAAGGCGCATAATACTTGATTCCGCTTTTTTATCGGCTGAGGACAACAAGTAGTCCTTCTTCAAAATCACTTCGCCGCTTTCTGTTGGCACAGTCAACGTGGCAACGTACTTTTTGTTGCTGACTTTTCTCACAATAAGCCTGTCTTCAAGCTTATTACTGCTGTCATAATTGAAGTATTTGAAAAATGCTTCTTTCAAAGGCAATAACAGCTTCACTTCGCTTTCAATATCGTTTTGGTCAAATACTTTACAGGTGTAAAAACGATCCGTATTCATAGCGTCATCCAACTCAATAATGTCGTTCTGGAAGAAATCATCTACACTCAACCATTTTGTGTTTTGCCCAAGCAATATGCGGTTATCTAAGTTTTCTTTATAATCTTCTGCTTTCAGATTGAAATGCACGCCCTTCTTAACATCAATCAGTGAGCGAAAATAGATTTTGTTATAGCGGTTAGGTATGACAATGACGCCATCGGTATTTTGTTTTGCTTTTCCAGCATCTGTATCGGGAATAATTTTTGCGCCGCGAATTAATTCAAGGTGACTACGTGTGGCGTCAAAACCAAATTTTGCCAAGTCCAATTTTGAATTTTTGTATTCATCAGTCTTTTCAAAATCTTTTGCATAGTCCTTAATATAGTCCTTAAAATAGGTGTAGCTACGCGGACAGTAATCTTCTTCGTTGATAAATTTACACAAAAAAATACGCAACTCTAACGATCTTTTGGCAAGTGGACGAAGTTTTGCTTCATCATTCGACAAATACACGATCCCTTCATTGTTCTGCCAAACACCTCCAATGCCATCTTGTCCAAAATTGGCAGAAGCCGAAATAAAAAATCCTGTCAAAGGAGAAGTTACGGCAATAATCTCATCCTTATATTTAATATAATAGCCACAATCAATAGCATCTTTGGTCTCATTTTCTGTTACTCCTTTTAAATTTCGCTTTGATTTGTAACGGTCGATGTACAAATCAAGTGTAGTACGGAAATTTAGGTGTTTTTCCTTATCCTCTCCAGAAGATTTGGTTTTTTCTTTCAACATAGCCAGGCTCGGAATCGCAAAGGCTTCGATAGAAAACCCTTTTTGGTCAAGATTCAATTCGTCCCAATAGAAAAGCAATTCAAAAATATCAAGGATATGCGATATCAGTTTGTCATAAAGCAACTCGCCTGTGCCTTCCTTATAAAGGTTTACCCTATTTTCCTGTCCATGAGCATTAGCAGCAAAAAATGCCATATTTGCCAAATGCATTGGGGCATATGGAGAAGGTATAGAGGTTACTTCTGCGGGAGATTTAATGTGTGCAAAGTGTTTTTTTAAGTCGTTTTCGTTAAACGGTTTTTTTGCACTGCTTGTCAATTGAATGACAAATGTATCTTTTTTGTTACCAGTGGTACTCATAATTTTTAATGCATTTTATTGTTAATAATGTCATCAATTGCCAGCGCAGCAAAATGGGTAAGGCGACTATGAACATCAGAGTTGCTTGTTACGTTATTTTTGAGGGTCATTTCATTAAGAGATTTAAGCAAATGAGACGGCATCATTTTCTTCCCAATTCCTAAGAAACTACCTGTTTGTTTTGGTTTATAGTCCTTAAAGCCTGTGTGAATAAATTCGTCTCCGGGATTAAGTTTTATATCTGTAAACTCAAATATTCGATTGTGAAACTGTTTGTTTTCCAAATCTTCTGCCCATTTTTTACAAGATTCCAAAATTGCTTTCATATTCACCGAAAATGTCTCTTTTCCACTCTCTGTGTAATCATTCTCACTATAATTAATTTGCTGCAGAACAGGCGGATTATTACCCAAATAGATATTTGGCAAATAATTCATAAAGAAACGGCGAAACATCCATAAACGAATAAGCGCATTGCGTAACTCACCATTCGCACCAGCGGTTAATGTACTGCTGTCTGATCTCAAGATCATGTCGGAGTATTTGGCATCTTTGGTTGAGCCATCCTTGCTGGTCTCTTTTTCAATTTTTTGATTATCAAAATGAGAAATACTCAATGCACCAAGCAATTCCACCACGTGAGCGGGATTATTTTGGTTTTCTCCGCCCATGTAATTGGGATAGATACTTTTTGCTTTTTCATCACCAACATAATACATGGCATCAATATCACCGTCGATGTAGTTGTCATAATAGAGTTGAGCAGCAAAAGTCTTAGAATCAAACAAAGCAGAATCAACGGAATACTTCTTCTTCCCATTGTTATCTTCACTGTCAAGTACAGTATTGCCGATATTGTTGCTTTGATCACTTACCTGATAATAGGGCACAAGCGATAACGCACCTTTGATGTTGTTTCTTTTATTCAATCCTGTCTCTTCAGAAAAATTTAGGATATTGAGTAGCAATGGAAAACCAGCCGCTCCAGTTCCTCCAAAAATCGAACTGATCAGGAAAATTTTATCATCTTTGCCGATACCTTTTACTGTATTGCGAAAAAGTTCATTTTTCTGGAACAGGTAACTCAACACCACACTGCCCACATTAGGGTGTCCAATAAAACCGTAAGTGAGCGGCATATCCAAGTTCCCTTCGCTATAGATGGTGCGCAACACAGTTTTCAATTCCAGGTCTATACCTACAGCGCTTTCGCCAACAATACTTTTCAAATTGCCAAATTTTGTGCCACTGATCGTGATTATTTTGGGATCGTCTATTTCGGTAGCAAATACGGAAGTGCCTTTTTCTTTTTTCACCCGATCATAAACAACACGATAATGTTTAATGGTCTCAAGCGTAGTTATTGTGTTTCCGTTGTTTTCGTCGGTGTCAATAATCACAGGGATTATCTTTTCTGATTTCATTTTTATGCCAGCCGCCAGCAACATGGTCAGGGAATGAAGCACTCTCACCCCGCTGCCTCCTATGGAAAATACGTATAAATTCATACTTTTCTATGTTTTAAATTATTTTTTCTTACTGTGAGGGAGAAAACGTGCATTCTTGGAAGCAAACCTTAACACAAGCGACCATAAGTAATAAACAAACAGCGAATAGAGTGCATTGATAAAACTGAACAAAATCAGTTTTCCTTCATCGGCGGTGATCAAATTGGTAATGTACCCTCCTGTTTGGGCATCTTCATCTGCCGCTGTGAATATACCTGCCAGCACCAACTCTTGAATAAAAAAGACTGCTATTGCAGTAAATAACATATACTTAAACCAGTTTTTACGTACGGCACGATTGGCAAGGTGTTTTGTATACACGCAGTAAAAATACCACGCACCAAAAAGACTAACACCAATCAGGAGAACAAAACCCCAAAACATTCCATTGCTTCCGTCATCGGAAGAAAATAGCCAAAGATAATCAAGGTCTTGGTACGACCCCAAAAAACGATAAATAAATGATATGATCTCTTTCATTTTAGAAAAATTATTAAATTATTGATAATACTAGTTTTTGATTTTATTCAATGTTAATGTAAATTTTGCGCCTTGTGGCTTGTTAGCTGGATTGGCTGCTTCAATGGCTCCGCTAATCAGGTTTAAACCCCAAGTTTTGTATTCTAGTTCAGATAATCTGTTTTGTAGCCCATAGTCTACATCTGTATGCGAATCGGCTATGCTTAGACTCGGTTCAAAATAGAATGTTAATTCTTTATTATTTACTACATTATCGAACATTTTTTTGTCTATGGTTATTTTGTAAAAATAATCGTAATTCTGCGCTCGATAGGGGTTTTGAGCTTTTTCGTCTACGCCGTCAACAACAGAAGCGTTGCTTAATCTTTCAATTGTTACATTTCTATCATCGCACTTCAACGTGGAGAAGAATGTCTCCTCTTTAGTGTAAAAAGCACGAGGCACACCAGAGGCTTTTACGCCAACTATAAATACTTTGTCTTTGCCTTTTTCATAAGAAGTTGTACCTGTTGTTTTTCCTTTTTTATCAGTTACTTTCAGCAAAGAATTTGTTTTCCCCTTCTCTTTTTCGAGTTTTTTCTTAAAAAGAGTCACTTCCAATTCTATGGGGTTAGCGATTGTATAAACGCCCTCGCTGTGAGGTAGTAAGTATTCTCTACTCAGAAACGCAGAAACTAACTCCTTTTTGCCAATAATGAGTAGATAAAAAGGACGGTTTTTTAACAATTCACCTTTGTATTCCACTTCTTCTTTGCAGGTAAAATAGTGGTCGCCATTGAAATCGGATAAATATTTAACAATCGAAATGGATAAAGATGCGTTTTTCAACATGGCATTGTGTGTGTTCGATTTTAGTATTGCCTTGTTTTTAATATTGTACATTCTGTCATTTCTCAAAAGAGAGGGGCCAAAAGACAAAACGCCGTCGGTAACTAAAATTGATACCTTGCTATTATTATGTTTGTTAATTATTTTGGTAATCATTTCGTCCAACTCTGTAGTTTGACCACCAAAAATTTGGCCGGTAGTCAACCTACTAAAGAAACCTGTAATAGACGGCTCTTTTGTTTCTGCTCCATCTGTAACTCTATATACCGACACATTGCCGAACTGGTTCAATAAATTGTTGGTAAGCAATGGCACGATATCCTTAAATGCCTGATTTGCCCTAACAGCATCGTTGCTGGAGAACACCACATAGCCTCTCATGCTACCCGAACAATCCAAATAAATATCTACCGAATCAATTTTTGACGCGACATTTTTTGCAGGTACACTTGGTATAATTTCCAACTGAGGGTCGCCGCCGCAACTTGACAATACCAACACTGTTATCAGTGCGAGGGAGATGATGTTTACTTTCATTTGCAAATAGGTTTTCATTGTTTTTTACTGATTTTTACTTTTGTTTTTTCTATACTTGTCCCCTTGCGTTCAACGCCGTATGAAAGGATTTCGATCACGAGATTTTCCTCATTAGTTAAAACTGCTGGTATTGGTTGTATTTTGGATACTATTTGAATACCACTGTTGTTTTGGCTACTATCTAACAACAGTACATCGTTTATTTCCAGTTCAAGTTCCTTTTTAATATGTACTCGAAGTGTTTCGCGGTAATTAAAAATTATCTCGTCTTGCGGTAAAATTTTACTCTCGAACAATATCTGCATATCTTCTACCAATACCAACAGTGCACTGCAATAGCGGTTAAGCAAAGCAATCGCAATGTCTTTTTTAAGTTCAGCAGCACGTTCTTTTGCATTTTTTCTTTCCTTGATCGCCTGACGAATTGTCGCATAAAGTGGTGAATAAACATTTTCCATTCCATTGGATGGGATAAAAAATGCCCCTCTATCAACAAAAGCGTTCAGCCACTCTTTCCAACTATCTTTGCTCAATCTGCGAACCCCATCGTCAAATTTTATGAAGGCTTTTTCTAACAACGGCGCAGCAGCTGTATTATCTTTTTCCCGCTTCCGAAGATTGCCGCATTGTGTTTCTAATTCTTTACCCATTTTTAATAATTCCAGTACTTTTTGGGCATACGGAATAAACTCATCTCTATTATCAAAGAAAAATAGTGCTTCGCCCTTTTCAATCAGTCCCAATGCTCTTTTGTCACAGGGGTTCTCGTCGGCAAAAATTATTTTGTCGTAATAGGGTTTATAGTAAATATCTTTCTTTTCTTCTTTTTCATCACGTTCTTTTTCAATTGCCTTAATTATCTCCTCTTTCTTAGCAAGTTCCGTCTCGTGCTCCTTCTCTATTTTATCGATCTTTCCTTTGTAGTACTTATCTTTTTCTTCTGCAATATCATCGCGCTCTTTTTCGATTGTCTTAATTTTCTCCTCTTTTTTAGCAAGTTCTTTCTCGTGATCCTTCTCAATTTTATCAATTTCTCCTCTGTAGTATTTATCTTTCTCTTCTACTATCTCATTTTTTTCTACTTCAATAGCCTTGATTCTACTCTCTTTTTCTTCAATTATACTTATAAATTCTTGATCTTTTCCACGTATCGTTTCTCTCACAGCATTCTCTTTTTCTTGTACATAATCTGCTATTATATCTGCAAAATCCTGTTTTTCTTTTTCTTGAGCACACTTTATACCTTGCAAGCCAATCAGTATTATAGAGATCGTCTCCTGTTCTTTCTTTTTCTTCTCTTTTTCATTTGCTGCCAGCAAGTCCGCTGTTGGGTCTGTACAATATTGCTTTAAGATTTCATAGTGCTGTATATCACAAAAAAACAGAACATCTTTTTGGTCAGAAAAAATTTTTATTCGTGAGTTTATTTGCTTGCATAACTCTTTGTATTCACTCGAAATATCTTTATATTTTTGCTGCATTAATTTGAGTGGAACAATGATTTTCTCAGAGTCATCTTTTTTGACGTCCAAAGCGTCACACAAAGAGGCCGCTTTATCAGGGTCATTTGGAACTTCAAACAAAGCATAATTTTCGCCTCCTTTTTTCTCGGTTTTAATGTATCTGCATTTCTCATCTGGTTGGTTTCCTGTCTCGTAATCAAGTTGAGATTCTACAAAAGCCATCAAGTCGTCTATGTTGTCTGGTATTTTGCTTTCATCAGGCGTTTGCTTGCTATCTTGCAAATTATTTAGCAGAATAATTGTTTTTCTTTTGATAAATGGAGACGGAATTCTGAAAAACCATAAGATCAAAAATAGTATTGCCGATGCGCACAAAAGAACATATAACAAATTAATCTTAAGCCATTTCAAAATATTATCCCCAAGACTTGGTTTATACAATGTATTATTTTTATCAAATATCCAATATGTGTTGCCGTCTCTATAAAAAAGCCACGAAGGTTCTATGAAAAAAAGTTTTAGTAATGCATCTTCATCACAATATATTAATTCATTTCCTCCACAAAAATAAATCGTATCTTTTTTATTCACTTTCTTTACTGCCAATGAATCATTGCCTCTTTCGATGATAAATTTAAAGTCTAACGAGTCTCTGTTATAAAAAAGAGGAACTATGCCTTTTGCTTTGTACTTTAAACCAGCTGATGGCTGTAGCATTACTTCATCTTCATAAAACAAAAAAAAGTATGGTAAAGTATCTTTTGGCAGTTGAAAACATTCTGCTTTTATGGTATCTCTCAAACTTTCGTTCAAGTATATAAGACCTATTTCATTACGTATATATGTTGTAGAATCAATATTATTCCTAACAAAAGTTATTGGATTGTTCTTTACTGTAAATGAATCTACTTTAGTTAGTTGTCTGAAATCAGTTATTTGTAACACCTCCACACCCCAACAGGCTGTGGAGTCCTGCACGTCTATAATAAATCCTTTCTTCAAGAGTCTGCATTGAGCTACGTTACTATTTACTCTTGGCTCATCATTATCCACTCTCCAATAGGGAGTCTGCGCCTGCATTGTATATATACTGCCGATTAACCCAAAGATTAAGATTATTCTCTTCATCGTATTCCTCTTTTTTTATTATTCAGTTGATTATCGTTTATCTTTAATGCAAAAGTATAGTGTTCATCGTTTTCATCAGCAATGTCTCGAGACTCTACATTGGCTTTTTTTATTTCATCATTATTTGAGTTTACGTCATATCTTGCAATACAAAAAAGACTGTCGTTGGGTTGCATTTCTAGCTCAAGTTCTTTAATCCCACCTTTTGCATTTAAGGAAAGAAGATACTTAAATTTGAGCTTTTCCTTAAACACCTCTTTAGGTCTATTCCCAGTTACCTGATAAATATCCGCGCTTCTACCATCGTTAATAAATTGAGCATCCTCCTTTATGGCGATGGTTTTACATAAGCCCATGGCTTTTTTTCTGTCTTTTGCAATACCATACTCGTATTTATTATTACCAATCTCCTTAAAATCCCTTATTTCCCTCTTTTCCAATTTTTCCCCACGAGTAATAAATGTCTTAAATTCAATACTGTCATTGCTTAATGATTTGTGCTTTAGAAGCACAAAAGAATAGAACGCCTTGTTATTAACAGGTTTAATATATTCGCGACTAATCCCATAAAAACAAGCCCCTTCGGCAACAACCGTTTTCAACTTATCCAAAGATTTATTTTTGTCCAATCTTTTTTCATCAACTTCAGTAAATCCTTGTTTTTTTAATGCATCCTTAACATTCTTCTTCACAAAAGGAAACGCTGTGCTTCGCCCCGAGAAAACCAATGAGACAGGCTCATCCCTGCATGCAGCAACTTCGTCAAAAGCCTTCAACTCCTTAATTGCATCACGAATGTTTTTATAAACAACAGGTTCAATAAAAGTATCAAAGAAATATTTACCGCTATCTCCAAACATTTTTTTAAATTCACCCGTTTCTTCTGTTATATCAACCTCCATTTCAAGCAAATCATAAATCCATAATCTCAAACTATTGGCAGTAAACAGCCATGGAGAAGGAAGCGTATCGTCATCGCTCTTCAAAACTATATCAACTATATATTCTTTGATTTTAAACGCAAGAGATAGCAATTTTTCAGCATGATTATCTCTGTAAGTATTAGCACTTTTATCATCAACAATACCAAGTACATTTCGCACTGTTGGCATAGCAAGTATGGCATTGATGATACAAAAATCAATGGTATCTCCGCCAATACCGTAACCTATACGACCCAACGTATCAATGATGTAGTTTGGTTTTTGGTACTGATAATCGAAAAATGAGGTATTAATGGTTGCCCCTCCCATATCAAAAATCAATACTTTGGAATTGGCCTTCACTATGGAGTCTTTGATGCAATAAAACAATACTGCTTCCGGTTCATAGACAGTGATAATTTCATCAAACTTTCCATACGAGTTAATACTGTCGATCATTGCTTGTGTACGGTAATTATTGAAACTGTTAGGAACAGCAGCAACTACTCTTCGTGGGATATATTCTTTTTCATTTTCAAACAATTCTGCCTTCTCCTTTTGGGACATATAACCCTCCTTATAACCCTTTCCCTCTTCGGAAATATACTTTTCCATATCTTTATACATCCCTCTTATTTGCAAAGTAAAAACTTGTTCCCCTTTTAGTTCGAACAATATTTTTCCCTCCATTTTTATGAGACAATCAAAATCATATCCTAATGTTTTTTTCGATGAGATGAATTTGTTTGTCGCATACGGGTGGTTTGCGTCATTACCATATAAATAATGTTTTTTGGGGCTCCAATTTTTAAATTCTTGTTCTGACAGTTGTTTTATTTGCTCAGTTGTAAAGGCAATCACCGAACTGTTAATCTCCGTAAACAACTTTTGATTGCCAACTTTATATTCAATTTTACTCAAATAGATATCTTGCTGTTTTCTGCCAAAAGCAATACTTGACCCAGTAGTACCGGGGTCAAATCCTGCCCAAATATTACCAAATAATTTTGGGCCGATTTCAAAAGTATACTCACTACCCTCACATTGAACTATTTTCTTGCCCAAAAACCTAAACCATAGAAACTTATGCTTCACTACATAAAAGTTCGTTTTTAACGTAAAAATATAGCGTTTATTGTTTTCAAAATCCCATTTGGTATTCAATGTAGGTTTAATCGTAATACCATACTTAAATTTGCCGTCAACATCTTTTTGGGGTATAAAGTCAGAGGCAACTTTTGAGTCAACAAACTCATCACCCTTTTCCAGCTCATTGTGAATTCTTGTCTCTAAAACAATGTCTTTCAATCCATCAATGGTTGTATTTTTCAAATTCGGACTACAGCCCCATCTAATTCTAAAGAATTTTTTGTATACAGGAGTAATTGTTATAGAAAGCTTTACCTCTGTTTTATTGTCTTTGCTGGTATAATAATCATGCTCTTCAGTTGTACAATTTTTTGTCTCTCTATACAGTTTTTCTGTATAACCATGTACATTTATCTTAAACTTCTTCACCCTACCACGTGATATGGCAATTCCCAAAAGCGCAAGCACAGTAAAAATGGCAAAAGGCAAAAGACGACGAATCCAATAGACTAAGGGTGGTGGTGGTGATTGAAGTACGATCCCAGACAGTGAAAGCGATCTAGGATGTGTTATATGAACAAGGTTCAGAAAACAACTATCTAGTAGTTTTAATTGTGTATGGAATGTGTATTTTACTTCTAATGAACTTGAATCTTTGTCACGCACAAAATTCGGCAATTCAACCTCTGACGATGGGATCGTGTAAAAATCTCTCTCTTTTACTACCTCTACCTCTCTATTCAAAGTACCTCCTTTTTCAAAAGAGATATCTTCATAAATAGAGTTGGTCAGCAAATCATCAGTATGCGGAAAGTGAATTTTTATTGCATCATAATTATATGTATCTTCTCCATACCTTAATTGTTCAAACTTGATGTTTGATTCGACTACCGGTCGAGTAATATTTTCAGGTAAAATCTTAAAGCCAGCTATATAAGCATACGATCTATCAGGATTTGGACCATGATTACCAGAAGGGTAATATACATAACCAAATCGAAATACTCTAGACTCCTTAACTTTACTATTCATCGGGTTAATAAAAGTTTCCTGCAAAATCAAAAACGACGGACTAGCGATAGCCTCACGATAACGTCTAATATCTTCACTTTGGCCGAATCCTGTTGGGTCATTATAGTCGCTGAGTATTATTAAGTAGTACTCTTCTGCAATCATTTCTCTCGGAACCTTAGCCAAGATTAATGGGAAAACACCATATGCAGGAGCAACAGAACCTCTAACAATGCTACGACATTTAGAGAAGCAATCGTTCATAAAAGAATCAATATCTCCTCCATGTGCAGAGTATTGGCTTTGAAGGTAGAAATAGTTATCAATAAAATAGTTGAAAATCCCCGTTTTATCTTCTATCGAAGGATATTCCAAAGGATTATTATAGATAAATTTTTCTCTGCTCATTCCAAAGTCAAAGAAAAGAATTTCATCTGTTTCTGCATTAAATAAATCAGAATAATCACTATCAACTCGATCATATTGGTCATTAGTCTTCTCAGGGGTTTGGTTTTTAAACAAACTGATCATTGTCTTTTGGAGGCTTGTATTCTGTTCTCTGCTCGAAAACCTCGTTGATGTGTTATCCGATTTATAAGCAATAATATAACACTTACGGAATTCGGATTGTGAATTACCCTCAAATGCCAAACACAGGCAAGTTATTAATAGTATATATTTTAAGTCTTTCATTTAAATGTCGCTTTATACTCTTCATTTATTGTTCATTAGGCCAGTGGTCGTTGGTTCAAAGTGATGTGTTACAGGTTCAAAATCGCGAATTTAACATTTTTTTCGCAATAGATGACAAAATATGAAAATTTTTAAGAGAAAAAAACAAAAAATTAGCTAAAACATTGTTTCAAGTTTGTCAATCGTATTGTTTTATGTCTTACATTTGCCCCACAAACCATTAACCAAAATCATTATGTCTGTATTAGAACAACAAGAATTGAGAGAGAAGCATTACGGAGAGGCCATTCGGTACATGAGTAATGCCAAGGAGTACCTAAAAAACGCCCAAAAAGAGGGAAACATCTACCGAGATCCCAAATATGTGCGTTCAGCATGCGGAACCGCGTACAGCGGCATCCTCATTGCATTAGACTGTTTCCTGATCCTAAAGGGTATACATAAACCTAAGGGCAAGGAGAGAAAGTCAATTGAGTATTATCAAAGAAACCTGAGCAAGTTGGACGGGAAAATACTTGATAGTCTTAACGATGCCTACAAAATCCTGCACTTGTCAGGCTATTATGATGGAATACAGGATGTCATCGTTCTTAGACGAGGATTTGAACTGGCAGCCACCATCATCGAAAAGATTAGACCCGCCCAGGTAGCATAGGGATCTATTTTATGTCTTACATTTGCCCCACAAACCATTAACCAAAATCATTATGTCTGTATTAGAACAACAAGAACTGAGAGAGAAGCATTACGGAGAGGCCATTCGGTACATGAGTAATGCCAAGGAGTATCTAAAAAACGCCCAAAAAGAGGGAAACATCTACCGAGACCCCAAATATGTGCGTACAGCGTGCGGAACCGCATATAGCGGCGTCCTCGTTGCATTAGACTGTTTCCTGATCCTAAAGGGTATACATAAACCTAAGGGCAAGGAGAGAAAGTCATTTGAGTATTATCAAAGAAACCTGAGCAAGTTGGACGGGAAAATGCTTGATAGCCTTAATGATGCATACAAAATCCTGCATCTGTCCGGATATTATGACGGAATACAAAATGTAAACGTTATAAAAGAAGGATTTGACACAGCAGCCATCATCATCGAAAAGATTAGGCCCGCTCAGGTGGCGTAGGGATATCTACTCAATCGTCACCCCATCACAAAACCCCACCACAAAAGGCTCCGCGTCCGGGTAGAGGGTTGGGTATGTGTCTGTTTTCTCGATGAGATTGTTCCTGAATATAAATCCATCTACCGAATAAAAATTCACCAATCTTGGGTCAAATGCCTTGATGATATTGTTTTCGATCACAATGTTGCGGTGGTAGCGGCTCTCCTGTCGGTTTTCATAGATTCCCGATCCTACCTGAAAGAGCGCGTTCCCCCACACGCCAAAGTTGCAGTTGTCAAAAACGTTGTTCCGTATCACCACATTGCGAACTCCGGACTGTTCAAACCAGTAGTTTCCATCGCCTTCAAACAGGATCGCGGCGCCGGGGATGTGAAAGTAGTTCTCCTCGATCACTGTCTTTGCTCTTGAGCCCAACAAAAGTCCTCTGGCCCGATTGCCGCGCAGGGTGCAGCCCTTAATGAGTACCTCTGGTGCGTCTTCAATGGGGGCTACAACGTCATTTAATTGAACATTTTGGGGGATTGAATCTTTAAATTCGATCACGATGTGCTCTTTGTTGATGGGCGTAATTGTTTTGATTCTGTTTTCTCCCAGGGTGATCAAACTCTTTTGCGCTACGATTTCCATGGCGTCGCCGGGTTTGGCAAAAATAAAGCCATGTTGCTGGCGATGCATCAGCTTAACCATAACCTCCTTGGGGGAGATGGTTTGGACAATGGCTGCGTAGATGCCATGGATGTTGGTGGCGTCGTCTTTTTGCTGCTCAAAGAGGCAGTCTATCATGTGAATAGTGCCGCTACAGTGGACAAAATGGGTGGCGTCGGCGGAGATGCTCACTACACGTTCTGAGCCGGGGGGCGTGGTTACTTGTACCCGGTTCAATTCTATGTTTTTGCTGCGCTGGGCAATGACACCCATGCCGCCGCAATGGTAGATGTTTACCTCTCTAATGGTCACGTCTTGACTGTTGGAGATGGTGAAGCCGGGAACCAATCGGTCGGCTGCTCCAAAGACCAATACGTTGCCTATGGCGCCGGTGAGTCCATCTCTAAAAATGCGTACCTTTCCGTTGCCTAAATCTTTGGCAGGGAGCGGGTGGCGGAGCCAGTAATCTCTTGCCATAAATGCAGTTTCGCGTTTGATGGGGTCAAATTCCAAAAGGTTGCTGTAGGGATAGCGTGTCCCTTTTGAGTCGTAAAAGAGCAACATATCCTGCTCGATCCTATAGGGAAACGCGGCAGAAAACCGCACTTCCAACCCATCGGGATGGAGCGCTGTGATCGTACCTTCTGAATGAAAAGTCCGTGCATAATCGATACTCAAATTACTCACCCCAATGCGCCTGGATTCATTGATCAGGAAGGGGGATACAAATCCGTGGAACAAGAGGAGGGAGCCCTGTCCGTCGATCTCAAAATCTTCCATTCCGGTCAGGTCAAAAGCGATGCGCTTGAGTCCCTCGTCGTTGTTGCTTGCCCACACGTAACGCTCAAAGGCGTGGTCGGGAGTAATTTCGTATTGTCCGTGTGGAATAATCAACTTAGAAGCGTTGGTCTCCCTGCAGTAATCAACTGCTTTGCGCAAGGCAAGGGTGATGTTGTTGCCGTGGTAATCATCTGAAAAATCGGAGAGGTTTACCACGGCACCTCTTGATGGGTCAACGCATGAGATCAAGGGTGCAGAGAGCAAGATCAAAAGGCTAAAAAATGGTTTCATGATGATAAAGAAAAATAGTGTTACCTCTTTGGCATCCCGGGCGTATCAATGGGTATTTGAATCAGAGCGCTGCTAAATGTATAGGAGCCAAAGATTCCTAACGCTCCTCCTGTAATGTTGGTGGGGACATTGGAGCGAGGGCCCGAAAAGAGCGGATTGTTGTGGCTCAACTCCGTCTTTGCAGCCTCTAAGAACTGAAAATATTCTGGAGATATGACGTCTAACTGTACCGACAACGTATCTCCCGCATATATGTAATAAGTACCCCCATTATCGTAATTCATCTCATGCCGAACCAGAAATCCAGCCGGCGTTCGCCGGTAATTGTCCTCGCCCGAAGAAGAGTCAAAGCTAAAAAGACCATAACGCAATATTCGGTTGCTATAAAAACTCCTCTCATTTTCATTATTGATTTTTACTGCAAAATGCTTATTGTCAAGCGAATCTGCGAAATTTAACATCAAAATGGCCATAAATTCCTGTGTCACCGGTAAAGGGGTTAAAGAGACAGAATCAAGTTTGTACTTAAGGGGAACGGTGGTGGTCGCTTTGTAGATTTGATCAACTCCATCGCCATTTGCATCGTAGTGCACTTCCAGGGTGTATGTTTTTCCCGGAATAGCCAAAAAATCTCCGTCATGTTCATAGGTACCCGGCCCGCTCATTCTTAGCTGCTCGGAGTTAAGCCACACTTTAGCCCCACTAACCATTTGAGGGTAATCACTGCCAAAGTAGTTTCCCGTCTTGATGATGACTACTTTGTTCTCAGAAACAAACTGTCGTCCAAACCTAACAATGGTATCTGTAAGGATGCAATTAATGACGAGCATCGGCTCCATTCCGTCGTTACGCAGGTCTATGGGCTCGGTACAGGCAATGGTCATTCTTCCCGCAAGGAGGGTGAGCGCTAATAGAAAAATGGTCAAAGTTCTCTTCATTAAAACTAAAATTAGTTATTGTCTCTTTGGCATTCCCGGAGTATCGATAGGTATTTGTACCAAAGCGCGACTAAAGGTATAGGAACCAAAGACACCCAAGGCCCCTCCCGTAATGTTGGCGGGAATATTGGAGCGGGGGCCCGAAAAGAGTGGATTATTATGGCTCAACACCATCTTTGCCATCTCCAAAAACTGATAGTATTCTGGGGATAGAACGTCCAACTGCACAGACAATGTGTCGCCTGCATAAATGTAGTAGGTGTCTCCCTTGTCGTATGCCATCTCATGCCGGATCACAAATACAGGGTCAAGTATAGGCATTCGACGGTAATCCTCGTTATCCGAAGGAGAGTCAAAACTAAAAAGGCCATAACGCAATATCCGGCTGCTATAAAAATCAACCTCGTTTTCATTATCCACTTTAACTGCAAAGTATTTATACTTTAGTGAATCCATAAAATTCAAAGTCAAAAGTGCTGAAAACTCACGGGTTATCGGCAAAGGGACAATGGTGGTCGAATCAAGGCGATACTTGGGAGGTACGGTGGTGGTTGCTGTATAGATTTCATCGATACCATCGCCATCTGCGTCGTAATGCACTTCTAAAGTGTACGTTTCTCCCGGAATAGCAGAAAAACCATCCTCAGGGGCATAGGTACCTGGGGCCACCATTCTCAGCAACTCGGAGTTTAACCACACTTTGGCTCCATTAACCCTTTGGGGAAACTCATCGTTAAAATATCGCGCTGTTTTAAGTATGATCACTCTATTCTCGTCAACAAACTGCCGGTTACGCTCCATAATGGTATCGGTAAGGATGCAGTTAATGACGAGCATCGGTTCCATTCCGTCGTTACGCAGATCAATGGTCTCGGTGCAAGCCGTGGTCATTCTTCCCGCCAGGAGTGTGAGTGCAAAAAGAGATATAATAAAAACTCTCTTCATTAAAAACTAAAATTCCAAGTGATTGACGGCACTACGCTAAATAGATAAGTCATCTCTGCATATTGCGTGCCCTGAAGTGTCAGGCGATAGTTGATCATCCACGGATTCTTACGTCCATACACGTTATATACCGACACGTTGATGTCGTTTTTGAATTTACCGCCCGATACTCCCAAATGAATAATCAGAGAAGCATCCATCCTGTGGTAGTCGGGCATTCGATAAGCATTCCGGGTTGAGTAGACGGGAATAAATTCGTTAAAAAAGAGGTATCGCCCCTCGGGCATTACAAAAGGTTGTCCGGTGGCGTAGATCCAATTTATTGAAGCTTCCATCCGCCAGCTGAAGGGGAGACGGTAGTTAGCCACAATACTCACGTTGTGAGGTCGATCAGAAGGAGCAGGATAGGTTTTATTTTGATTCACTCCGTTGATCTTTCTAAACGAACGCAGCCATGTGTAACTCACCCAACCGGATAGATTCTCCGCTTCTCTTTTAAGCATGAACTCTGCTCCGTAAGAGTAACCGGTGCCCGTTCTGATTTCGGACTCCACCTTCTCATACAACAATATATTGGGATGATCCTTAAAGTCCAATACACGATCTAAGTTTTTATAAAACAACTCAACGGATGCATGTAGTTTATTCTTTAAAAAACCGTTAAAATAGCCGATGGAGTATTGGTTAGCCACCTGAGGTTTGATCGAAGGATTGGCTGGAATCCACACATCCAAAGGAGAGCCCGCCGAAGAGAAAGAGAGGAGGTGCACATATTGCAACGTGCGTGAATATGATGCTTTTACAGACATTCGGCTGTTGAGCATGTAGGAGAGGGCGATTCGTGGCTCCAGGCCATACTCGTGGTGGTAAAAGTGTCCGGCAGAGATCGGGATGGAGTCGGTGATTTCAAAATTTTTGTCGATGCCATAATGGGTTGTCGGACCTACGTTGTCAAAACGGGTAAGCCGTAATCCATACCTAAGGTTAAGCCTCTCATCAAAGATTTTATGTTCATTTGAGAAATAGAGGGTGTTGATCATGGATTGTCTTTGGGACATGCTCACTTCACTGTCGGTTCTTTCTTCGTTGATCATAAAGGACATCTTGGCGCTACCCGGCCTAAACCACTGATACATTCCGCTCCATCCAAACCGGGTATCTGTTTGGCTGTTCCACTTGTAGTGGAAATCGGTTCTAAATCCCGACTCCTTAATGCTTGCGAGCCATCTGCTCTCTAAAGAAGCCATAATGCCTTTAAAGTCGTATTGATACATGGCGCCCGTTGCAGATGTGGTCAAAGAGAGTCGCGACGAAAAACGATGGTTCCATGACAGCGAACCGACGCTGTTTCCAAAGTTAAACCCCACGCCGCTGGTACCAAAGCGGTCGTTTCCGTTATAGACGGTAAGCATTACATGGTTGCGCTCATTCACACGCCAGCGCATCTTTCCGTTGAGGTCGTAAAAATGGATGATCGCTCCGTTGATCATGGTGTCGTTGGACATACGCAAAAAGAGATCGGCGTA
>Ga0123356_10000821_pt1 | contig 34507 bp, 18 predicted proteins | sample TergutEmb28metaG_2_FD_92546 | JGI IMG/M metagenome (GOLD analysis project Ga0123356, IMG submission 92546) | Embiratermes neotenicus P3 segment gut microbial communities from Petit-Saut dam, French Guiana - Emb289 P3 | ecosystem: Host-associated > Arthropoda: Insects > Digestive system > Gut ...
AGTTTTGCTCCGGATATATCGATAGTCTTATATCCCAACGATTTTAGCAACCATGTTATTTCACTTGGTGCATAAGCCCTTTCGTTACATTCGAGCGTTTTGTTGTTGCCCAAATCGTCTTCAAACGTGACCACACTATTTGTACGAAATGTCAATAAATCAAAACTGTTGTTGCTGCACATAGAGTTCCCTTCTGCTGTTGAGGTATAAAATTCATCTACCGAGTTAAATAGCGGGAACAGTGCGCTTGGCGCTGTGAAGATAAATTTTGCGTTGGGTTTGAGCGATTTTGTGACGTTTTTGAGAATTTCGTAATCCATTTCATCGGTCTCCACGAGCGAAAAACCGCCTTCACAAATCATAATGGCCACGTCAAATTCGCACTCAAACGGCAAATTTCGGGCATCTTGAAGTTGAAAGTCGATAGACAAGTTTTCGGCTTCCGCTTTTTCTCTTGCCCTTTTTAACTGCGATTCAGATAGATCGATGCCCGTTACCCGATATCCGCGTTTGGTCAACTCAATGGCATGACGGCCTGTTCCGCAGCCTACATCCAATATTCTCAAAGATTTGTCAAAATTGAACTCTTTTTCGATAAAATCGCACTCTCCGACTGTGCCCTGAGTAAAACCCTCGTTGTCGTAATTTTGTCCGTAGTTTTCAAATAGTAGTTCGTACCATTGTTTTTTCATAAGTGTTCTGTTTTATTAAGTATTTATTCATGTTATAAACTATCTTAGGCGTCGGGGAACTCTGGATGGGGTGTATGTGAAATCTCGCGGCAACATATCTCCAACTCGCTGATTTGACATATCTCCCAGGTAGACAATACCGCTTGTCGCGATATTCCCAAAATGATCTACTGAGAATCGATTGGTCATAAAAATGACTTCGGAAACAATATTTTTTTTGCATCGAATACCCATTACACCGTAAATCCTTCTGTCTGATATTTCTCTGTGTTTCCTGTTTAAATCAGTATCGGGCATTAATAATACTTCCTTTGTATTCTGTGTTGGATCATCGATGACAAGAAAGTAGTCCTCGGCATGAATTTCCTTTAACATATTAAAGATTTTGAACCCGGACTCTTTTAGAGCAAAATTAGTTATAAGGCTTGTCCAAAAATATTGTCTTGACCGTTCATATATTTCATTTCTCCGGCGGGTTAGTGAAATATCGTAACGGCCCTGATCCACGAAGAAATAGTTGATTTTGTAGGAAAAAGACATGGGGGCAAGTTCAAAGCTTATCGGATTTCGAGCGGAGAAACTACTCCCCACATTGCTGGTATTTGGTGAAGTATAAGGAGTGTGGGTGTATGTATATTTGACTTGAAAGTTCTGAATTTCGATTGTAATACGATATCCTAAATGCCTGTTTTCAACAATGAGAGGATTCCGAGCGGAGGCATGAAGTATATTGGTAAGATTGTCATACCGCAATATTATATCGTCTTCATTAAGAATAGCGCAGGATTTTGCTGCAACGCTTTCGCCCAGAAAGAAATTTTTGAATACATGCATTCTTTGTGCACGAAATGGGTCATATTCGGCTGTAACCACTGCGGCTTGAATGGTATTCGTTTTTTCTTTTAGGAAAAATGATTCTCCTCGATGCTCGAAAGGTTTCTCAATAACCAAAGATTCGTATGATAAGTGGCTAAGTACAAGATTGGCATTTATCTTGTTTTCTAAAACAAAACGAAACTTCCCATCGTAATCAGAAGTAGTCACTATAGAAGTCCCATCAAAAAAGATAACCACACCAGGTAGTGTCTCTCTTGTTTTGGAGTCATAAACCGTCCCCTGAATGACTTGAGCATGTGAAAAAATCACTGAAAAAAAGAAAATTATAGAAAAAAATATGTGTTTCACGACTAATGTGGTTTAAAGGATTATATTGTTAATATCCCAAATTTTCCCCTTTCAATATTTTACTAAAGATTGTCAGGTGCATGTCGAGGGCAAAATCCCAATACTTCCAGCTATGGTTGCCGGGCGTAAGGAGCAGGACATGGGGAATCTTCAATTTTTTGCACTTTTGCGCCAGCTCCTCGCTGTGTATGCTGTAGATGTCGTCGTAACCGCAACTGATGACCAGTAGTTTGTCGCTCCCTTGCAGGTTCTCGATACGGTTGATGACCGATTCTGTGTAGAAGCGGGGATTATCGACGGTAAAAGGGCCCAGTACCTTGGCTATTTCCGAATTGGTGAGCGAAGTTTGGCGCAAGTCCATCACGCCGCTCATGCTTCCTGCGGCCCTGAATCGCAAAGGATCGTCAATAAAAAGGTTCAATGCGCCCTGTCCGCCCATGCTGAGGCCGGTGATAAAGGTGGATTCGGGGACGGTGTGGTAGCGCTCTTGAATGGTGGGGTAGAGCTCTTTGTCAAAAAAATCGCGCCACTGCATTCCTTGCGGGTCGCTGCTGTTCATATACCAACTGTTGTAGAAACCGTCGGGGCAGACGATGATGAAGCCAAATTTGTTGGAGACCTCTTGCAGGGGTACGCGGGCGCTCCAGTTGCTGTAGTTGCCCGACCAGCCGTGGAGGAGGAAGAGGGTGGGGTAACTTGGCAAATCTTGAGGTCCCTCAGGGGTGAACCCCTTCGGGATGGACCTCGTTGGGATGGACTTGGTTGGGGTGAACACAAGTATAGTGTCGTTGGTTTTAAGGTAAGACGATGAAATCACGATTCGCTCCTGGGCGCGGATGGGGCCGGGCAGGGTGAAAAAGATAATGGCGATGAGAAAGACAATACGATTTTTCATGAGCATGATGATTTTTCGTAAAAATAGAGTAATTTTGTAACATGGGAAAATTTGTACATGCAAAATCTTTTTTAGATCGGGTAAGTGGTGATCTGTATGATAGATACGGGTCTGATATTTCTCGGTTGTGTCTTGTCTTCCCAAGCCGGAGGGCGCGTCTCTTCTTTGCAGAATCGCTCTCTGCACACATTGCAAAGCCGCTTTGGCAGCCGGAATCACTCTCCATTTCTGAACTTATCTATAAATGGGCGGGCAGGCGTCCGTCCGATTCGTTGCGGCTGTTGGCGGAATTGTACAAGATTTGGGCGGAGGCGAGCTCCGCCCCTACGACGACGTTTGACCAATTCTATTTTTGGGGCGAGATGCTTTTGCACGATTTTGATCAGGTGGATAAATATTTGGTTCCTGCCAAAAAACTGTTTCAAAACCTGCAAGACCAAAAGAAGCTTGAGGGCGACTACTCCTTTTTGACGCCTCAACAGGTAGAGGCGGTGCAGATGTTCTGGGGTAGTTTTCAGCCTCAAAAGACAGAGCTGCAAGAGTCGTTTATCCAAATGTGGGAGGTGATGTATCCGCTCTATTCCCGATTTAGGCACGCTTTAGAAGAGCAGGGACTTGCTTATGAAGGGATGCTGTATCGACAAGTGGCTGAACAAGAGGAGCTGTCTATTCCTGACTCATCGATTTTATCTTATGTTTTTATAGGTTTTAACGCCCTCAACGCTTGTGAGCGTACCCTTTTCAAACGTCTTCAGAAGCAGAACAGGGCGCTTTTCTATTGGGATCGGGACGACTACTACCTCAACGATCCCTGTCAGGAAGCGGGCCTCTTTTTGAGGAAAAACATGGAGGAGTTTCCTCCGGCAGATTTGGACGCTGTCTATTCCGATTTTTCTCAACCCAAAGAGATTGAATCGTGGACATTACCTTCCGATGTGTTGCAGGCTAAAATCGTCCCCAAAATCATACAGGACAATCACCTCCACACCGATAAATGCACCGCAGTGGTGTTGTGCGACGAATCGCTCCTGATTCCGCTCCTCTCAGCCTTGCCTCAAGTCACCGCCGACATCAACGTAACCATGGGTTACCCTTTGACAAAAACGTCGTTGTACAGTTTTACAGAGGCGTTGCTTTTGTTCTATCGCTCGGCGCGGCTGCGGGGCGGCTCTTGCACCTACTATCATGTAGAGGTTTCTCGCTTGTTGAGCCATCCCTTTATCTCCCATTTGTGCCCTCAGGCGGCAGAAGAGATCAAAAAGCGGATTATTGCGGAGAATATCCTCTTTGTGCCTATGGAGCTTTTTATCATAGATAATTGGCTGATGCGCATATCGGATTGTCCCCAAAGTCCCGATAACTGGTTAGCCTTTTTCTTGGAACTGTTGGAGGCGGTGGAGGAGGCAGTGTTGGCATCCGAAACTCCAGACCCCTTGTTGCTGCCTGTGCTAAGGCTTGCCGCCTTGGAACTCAACAAATGCAGGAGCGCCATTCAAACTTGCGGATTAGAAATGGGTATGCCGCTATTTTTTAATCTGTTGCGTCAGACATTAAGAAGCGTGTCGGTACCCTTTAACGGCGAGCCTTTGCGGGGAGTTCAGGTGATGGGCTTTTTGGAGACACGTGCGCTTGACTTTGAGCACGTGGTGCTGCTATCGGCACAAGAGGGCGCTCTGCCTTCGGCGCGTGAGGCCCCTTCCTTTATCCCTTATAACCTTAAAGCCGGTTTTGGGTTGCCTGTACGTGAAGAGCACGAAGCGATGTATGCCTACTACTTTTACCGCCTTCTGCAGCGGGCTCAAAAGGTGTCGTTGCTCTATGGTGCAGGCACAGACGCCATGTTGTCGGGCGAGCAGAGCCGGTATTTGTTGCAACTATCTGCCGAGTCACCGCACACGATTGTGCACAAAAGGCTTGCATTGTCAGTTACCCTCCCTGTTGCCCCCCCTCAGATTGAACAACAAAAGATCGGACTTTATAAAGATCGGCTTTTGCGTTACCTTGATCCCCATTCAGATAGATTTTTAACACCAAGTGCCATAAACACCTATTTACAGTGCCCCCTGCAATTCTGTTTCCACCATATCGAAAATCTTAAAGAGGAGCAGGAGGTTATGGAAGAGGCAGACGGACGCAGCATGGGCACCATTTTGCACGGCGTGATGGAGTCGCTCTATCGCCCCTTTCTTGGACATATCATAACTACCCGGACGCTGGAGCTTCTACTCAAAGATCAAACGCGTATCCGTCAGGATGTTGAAGAAAAAATTCGTCACCATTATGCTAGGGGAAACTCATCTGCGCCTATTTTTGAGCAGGGACGATGGCTTATTTTGGCGGATGTGGTGACAACATACGTAGCGCAGGCCATTCGATACGATATTGCACAAACACCGTTCACCCTCAAGGCTATTGAAACAAGAATCAAGACGCTGTTCCGCGCATCGTCACAACTATCCATCCCTCTTGGCGGAGTTGTTGACCGAATTCAGGAAAAAGAAGGCGTCTGTTACGTAGTTGATTACAAAACAGGTAAAGACCAGCGAACGTTTGGATCGATCCAGGCCCTCTTTGCTCCGGAACGTAGCGCCCAAAACAGCGCCGTTTTTCAGATTCTCTGGTATGCAATTTTTTATCAGGAGATTTCAAAGAGAGAGAAGACAGTGCCGTTGCTCTACTATATTCGCTCCCTTTTTGACCCTACTGCTTCTGCTTTGCTCTACGACAAATCTGTAAAACAAAAGATAGACGATATAGCGCCTTACTTAGAAGCATACCGGGCGCTCCTGGGGCAAAAGCTGACCGAGCTCTTTGACCTCTCCCAACCTTTTACGCAAACGACCGATCGGGAGCACTGTATCTACTGCAACTACAACCCGATATGCAGGAGAGAATAGTTTCATTTTTAACACTCAATATTTATGTACAAAAAACAGTTTCTACACATCCTGGCCTTCTCCATCGTAGCGTTGGCCTGCTCCTGTTCGGGATCGTATCGGTACGAGTCGGTGCCCAACGACCCGCTTCAGGCGCGTATCTACACCTTAGACAATGGTCTAAAGGTTTATCTTGCAGTCAATAAAGACAATCCGCGTATTCAAACCTTTGTGGGCATACGCGTGGGAGGTAAGAACGACCCCGCCGAAACCACCGGTTTGGCGCACTACTTTGAACACCTGATGTTCAAGGGGACTTCCAAGTTTGGAACTTCCGACTACGAAGCCGAGAAGCCGATGCTTGACGAGATAGAAGCGCTATTTGAGGTATACCGTGCAACCACTGATCCGCAGGAGCGCAAAGCGATCTATGCCCAAATAGACAGCATTTCACAGGAAGCCTCCAAGATTGCAATCCCCAACGAGTATGACAAACTGATGAGCGCCATTGGCGCAAGGGGAACCAATGCATTTACCTCTTACGATGTAACTGCCTATATGGAAGATATCCCCTCTAACGAGATTGAAAACTGGGCATTCATTCAATCCGAGCGTTTTACCGACCCCGTACTGCGCCTTTTTCATACAGAATTAGAGACTGTTTATGAGGAATTTAATATGGGTTTGACAAGGGATAGCTGGACGGTATCCGATACGCTCATGGCTTATCTGTTTCTCAATCATCCCTACGGAAAACAATCGGTAATCGGCACACAAGAGCACTTGAAAAACCCCTCCATCACAAACATTAAGAACTATTTTGATGCCTGGTACGTGCCCAACAACATGGCTGTGATTATGTCCGGAGACCTGGACCCCGACAAGACCATCAAGATTATTGACAAATATTTTGGTAAAATGAAGCCAAAAGAGCTTCCCAAATTGGAGTATGCACCGGAAGATCCGATTACACAGCCCATTGTAAAAGAAGTGATTGGTTTAGAAGCAGCCAATGTGATGATTGGATTTCGTCTACCGGGAGCCAATTCAAAAGAGGCTGCCATCATGGAATTGATCGACTATATGCTCTCGAACGGCAGGGCGGGACTCATAGACAATAATCTTGTACTTAAACAGAAAGTGTTACGTGGGGGAAGCGGAATGGATCAAATGGCCGACTACTCCATCTTTCAACTTTACGGTACGCCCAAAGTGGGCCAAACGTTGGAGGAGGTGAAAGAGCTGTTGTTGTCGCAAGTAGATTTGATTAGAAAAGGCGAATTTGACGATGAGCTGCTCACTTCTGTCATCAATAACTTTAAACTGACTCAGTACTACCAGCAAGAAGGTTATCAATATGCCGCCTATATGATGCTTTTCGCGTTTATTGGCGAGTATGATTGGAAAGATCAGGTTGGACGAATCGACTATCAATCAAAATTGACCAAAGAGGACATCGTGGAATTTTGCAATAACTACTTAAATGACAATTATGTGGTTGTTTATAAACGCGAAGGGCAACCCAATTATAAGAAAATCGACAAACCCGACATCACCCCCATATCGGCCAACCGCGAAAACGAAAGCCCATTTCTTGCACAAATGAAAGAGAGCAAAGCCGCGCCGATTGAACCGGTCTTCCTTGACTACAACAAAGACCTCTCCAAAATCACCGCCAAACAAAATGTGGAGGTGCTCTACAAACAAAACACCACCAATCCGATTTTCTCGCTTTACTATGTGTTTGAGATGGGCAATAATAACGACAAAGCGCTGGGCACTGCATTCAACTACTTGAACTACTTGGGCACGTCAACCCAAACAGCAGAAGAGATTAACAGTGAACTATACTCTTTGGCCTGCTCCTTTGGCGTACAGGCAACCAATGAGCGGGTGTATGTTTACGTCAGCGGGTTGAGCGACAATTTTGAACGGGCCATGGAGCTGCTTGAGGAGCGTTTGGCAGATGCGCAAACAGACGCCGCCGTCTACTCCAATTTAGTTGCCGACATCCTCAAAAGAAGATCGGACGCCAAACTCAACCAAATGTCCAACTTCTCTGCTTTGCAGCAGTTTGCAACATTTGGAGCAAAGTCGTCCTTTACCAACATCCTTTCGCGCATAGAATTAACATCGATGAATCCCAATGAATTGGTCAACAGAACAAAGAACCTTAAGAATTTAGAACATACCATCATGTACTATGGCCCGCTTACAGAGAAAGAGATTCTTGAGGTCATCAATACCAAGCATGCCGTGGGCGAGCAACTGCAACCTGTTCCGCAGCCCATTGCATTTGTCGAGCAGGAGACAAAGGAAAACAGGGTATTGCTTGCCCAATATGACGCCAAGCAAATCTACCTGGGAATGGTAAACAAAGGAGGTACTTTTGACAAATCGTTAGAACCAATCCGCACCATGTTCAACGCCTACTTTGGCGGAGGCATGAACGCCATCGTCTTCCAGGAGATGCGCGAGGCGCGGGGATTGGCCTATACCGCACGCGCCAACTACTCGCTGCCAGGCAAACCAGACCGTCCCTACATGCTCACCACCATGATCGCCACCCAAAATGACAAGATGATGGACGCCATCAACGCTTTTCTCGAAATTTTGAACGACATGCCCGAATCTGAAAAGTCGTTTACTTTAGCTAAGGAAGAGATATTGACCGGCTTGCGCACAGGACGTATCCTGCGGGGAGACATCTTGTTTGACTATCTCAATGCCAGACAAATGGGATACAGCACAGACAAGAGAAAGGAGATCTACGAAAAAGTAGCTCATTTTACTTTTGAAGACGTAAAGGCTTTCCAGCAACAATACATCAAAGACCGCCCATACACTTACTTTATTTTGGGAGATATAGGAGATTTAGATATGAAATCTTTAGAGGCGATTGGCAAAGTAACAAAGTTGTCGCAGTCAGAAATATTCGGTTACTAAAACATTACTTTAAGGACATCCTGGTTAAGTTCTCGTTGGTTCCATCTGGCTTAATCAGGATGTCTTCCTCTAACCTAACGGCAAAGCCCTCATATTGCTGGTAGATGGGTCTGATTTGGTTGGCAAAGACCATAAACTCCTCCTCAGAGACCCATCTGGCTAGTCTTTGCGGCCTGGTGTCAAGCCCCCCTTTGGGAAAGTAGATCCCAGGCTCAAAGGTCAGAATCATGCCGGGGATGTAAACCCTTCTGTCGTCGGGAATCATCCGTAAGTAGTCGTACCACACATCGTGCGTATCGAGTCCAATGTGGTGACCAAAACCGTGTTGAATCCAAAAGGTGCGCTGAAAAGGGCTCTCCGTGTCTGTAATCAACCCTAACTTATGCAATTCGTCTATGATCACCTGTTGGGCGCTCTGTTCAACCTGTGCGTGAAAATTCCCTTTAACCATCCCTTTTACACCAGTTTCCAATGATTTGTATACAATGTCGTAGATGTTTTTTTGCTCTTTAGTAAACTTTCCAGACATGGTAAATGATACAGTGATATCTGCCCGGTATTGACCTTTAATTGCTCCAATGTCCAATACAATCATCTCGTCCGGTTGGGGCGCTTTATCTGTTACGCCTGCATGGGGAGAGGTGCCCAGATTTCCAGATGCAACTTGCTGAAATGCAATACCATCTCCTCCTTCCTGTTTAAATTTTGTCTCCATCAGGGCAAACAAATCCTGCTCCGTCATGCTGGGCTTCATGTTTTTATACATGTACTTAATCCCCTCCGCCGTAATCCGGCACGCCTCTCTAATCACTGCAATCTCCTCTTCATCTTTTACCGCACGTTTGTAGACCAAAATCGAATCGGCATTGACAAAGGGAGCGTGATAAAAATATTTCTGATTAAAATCGGAGGAGAAAGCCGACAGAATCAGTCGCTTTTTATCTTTTTTGGTCTGTTCGATCAAAGTCTCCAACTCTTTGACCTGATCAGGGGCAAAGAACATTCCGTTCTCTCCCCGTTCTTGCATATCAAAAACGTAGACGTATCCGGGTTTGTCGACGCCTGTAAGATAGTAGAAGTTTTTATTTAACTGTCCGTTCTGCATCACCGAGGGAATAAAAGCGACGCCGGTACGGACTTCACGGGCAAACAAAGCACGGCGTTTTGCAAAAGTAGCTTCGCTAAAGTTTTGCGCACTTAATGCGCATACAACAAAGATGAAAAGGGTAGTAAAAACGATTTTTTTCATGGCGTTGCAACGGTTTCAATTTTTTCAGCAGGCATAAGTTCTCTAAAGAAGAAGCTGTTCAGCAGCAAACGTGCCGATCCAAGCCAGTGGGCCCTAAAGGAGGGGTCGTCGGTAAAGTAGATGGCATTTCGGCTGGCTAAAACATTTGGCGTTTCGGATAGTATTTCTAAATTCTTTGCTGTGATACAGCCGCTTAACAGAGGATTCTTTTTATAGTATACAGGACTCATGTACTTACCTTTTGGCTTGGAAAGGATGTTGGTGCTGGTTTTCATGGTATTGACAGAACCGGCGCCAATACCGTAAGCAATGGGGTGTGACTGATCAAGATAGTTCTCGAGAATGACACCGCCAATGGTGGAGTTAGGGTCTACATTGATTTTGGTAGAAAAGTCGAGATAGGTGGCGTTATTCACATTTTCTGCTCTTTTTAAAGTGTTGATATCCGCCACTTCCATCTCATTTAGAATCCTGAAAGCCTGGCCAACACCAATGATGGTATTTTTGCCGTACTCAGCCCACGCCTTGAGTTTGTCAATAGCCGTCTTGTCAAATCTAACATTGCCGGAAACCACAATAATGTTATATTGCAATAGGTCAACATTTGCACTGGCCACTAAGGACGATTCCAGAAGGGTGGCAGGTATCTTCATCCGATGGTCAAGCAGGTGCCAGGTGGCCCCCACCACATCTGTCGACGTCCCCTGACCACAGATGATGGCGATTTTGGGCAGGCTGATCTCTTTAAAGCGGGGACTTCCCAAATCGATCGGATCTCCCCAACTGCCGTCTAAAGCCACCACTTCTACGGGAACATCTTTAGCCGCTTCAACCACTATGCGGTGCAGCTCTTCTTTGGAAACCCGCTGCAATCCAACAGGAACCATCAACGTTCCATAGCCAAAGTTTCGTTGTGTCCCATTGATACTTACCTTAAAAGGGATCTCTCCGGCCCGCAGTTTTACCTCTTTTGCCATGAGGCGGTAAAGAAACGTATAAGAGTATAGATCTTTGATCTCAAACAGATAAGCAAAATTGGCCATGGGAGTGGTTTCATAAGAGGAGGGTGCAATCTCTTCCACTTTTTTGCCCATAAGTCCGGTTGCTGAGTTTAGTTCGGCGTAGTTTAAGCTAAAAGACAAAGGGACTGTCCATGTAGACATGTCGTAGAATACACTGTCCACGTATGTATGTTTCTTTTCAAAAATGGTCTTCACCATCCTGTACTCCTTTTGTTCGCTTGGAACAATATATGAATCTGCGCTCTTAAAGGTCTTCCCCTCAACGGTAACATCTTTGTTGAGTTGATAAACATCAATGTTATTTGTCTTTAGAATACGGTAGAACTCTCTGTCTAACGATCTGTTATTGGGATTGCCAAAAACGTATGCTTTGACGGTGGCTTTTGCCGCGTCTGATCTGGCATCTTCATATGCTTTGCGCTGATATACAAGTAACTCGTCTTTTAAGTCAACGCCTGCATTTATCGTGGAATATGAACCGTAAGCTTGATTTCGTATGGCATCGGCAAAGCGGATGGTCACTCCGTTGCGTTCCTGAATATGCCCGCGTGAGCTGGTTTGTTCAAACAGAAAGCTAACGCTACCTAATAAGCTGGGCATTAGATCTCCGCACCCGGGTTGCCAGTTGTCGTAGGTCTCCTTGGTGTAGTTAAGCGAGCCAAGACCGCTAATGTACTTAGTGTGGTATTGTTGCGCGATTTTATCCATCATTTTATAATGATCTTTGGGCAAAGCGGGGTTTTGGTTCGTAGGAATTCCGGGGGCAAAAAACATTCCTATATTGCCATGTTCGTGAAAATCCGAAAACAGGTTTGGATGCCACTCGTAGATGATTTGTGACCTGTAGAAACTTTCGGGCTGCTGAACCATCACCCAGTCCCTGTTTAAATCAAACCAGTAGTGGTTACCACGGCTACCCGGGGCGGGCTCTCTAAACTCCCGCGAGTTAGGGTCTTTTACCGGAGTAAAGCTGCGTGCGTTGTTAACCCATGTGGTAAAACGCTGGATTCCATCCGGGTTTGTCCCCGGCTGCATGATGATCACAGAATTACGAAGGATCCGGTCAATCTCCTGACCCTGGGCTGCTGCCAGAAAATAAGCAACAACCAATGAGGCGTTTATCCCACTTGCCTCGTTCCCGTGAATGCTGTAACCCAACCAGGTAACAATAGGCATCTCTTGCACATCCAGTTTATCTGATGCCGCAGGGTCACACAGTTTAAGGTGGTCTTGTCTAATGTTTTCCAAATTGTCAAGATTGTCAGGCGAACTGATGTACAAAAAGAGGATAGGCCGATACTGATAGGTGCGACCCCGTTCCTCAGTACTGATTCTATCCGATTTTTGGGCAAGAAGCTTCATGTAGGCTACAGCCAGGTCATAGGTGACATGTTGCGCTCCGATTTCGTGACCAAAGAATTGATTGGGTGTAGGGATGTTTTGGTCGTAGCTAAAGTCGCCTTTGGGCAGGAAAAATGATAAATCCTGTGTATATGCGCTTAAACAGCAGCATAGCAAAAGCATAGTCAGCAGGTGCTTTTTCATAATTTTTATGTATTTGATGTTTTAGTGATCATTGGAAAGTCTTTTCATTACCGGACTCAGCGCCTCGATCCAAGCGCTGATGGCTTGATTTTCTGCAATATATTTTTTTGCCATGGCATTAATGCCTCCAGGGGTCATCTCATTTGCCAACTCGTGAAGCCTTCCTGCAGGCGCCTGCGCCACTTACCGGCAAATGGCACCAAAGAAAGCCGCAGTATAGGCTTTTGCTGACATCTCATCCACACCATGTGTTTCTGCCCAGCACACAATGTTGTCCAACAGGGTGTCAAATGAGGCCATTAATCCGGTGATGGCTTGAAATACATGCACTTCATGAGGATTTTTGGCTACAACCAACTCTCCCAAGGGGGCGATCAACCGGATCAACTCTTCATGATGAGGGTAAAGAACTATGGGCCCAAAGTGTTGGGCCACAAACGACAAAGGCACTATATGGGCCAAGATGGCTGTGGGGCCTATCCATTCGGCAATTTGTTTCAGATTTTTATCTGCCAGCAGGTTAATCACTTTATGTTCCGGACGAAAGCGCAAAGCCCGCAAGATGGCTTCGCCTTGAGCCGTGGGTAGCGCAAAAATAAGCCAATCAGCCTTATCCAAAACTTGTTGATTGTTTTCTGCCATCTTGATGCGCTCCGGAAAGGCGGCAGCCAATTCAATCATATTTCCCTTATCGAGTGACGAAAGCAACAAGGGATACTTAGGTTGCGCCGTCGCAAACCCACGCGCCAACGCAGAGCCGATGACTCCTACGCCTAAAATACCGATTGTGGGTAGCGTTGCCGGTTGTTCCATAGATGCCCTATTGTTGAAGAGTACAAAGTTAGTATTCTTTTTTTGGAATCCAACCAGTGGAGATGGGCGGACTCGAACCGCCGTCCAAACAGACTACCCAAAAGCTTTCTACATGTTTATCCTGCGTTTAATTTTCGGGAGCAAGCTGCCCGCAGGCGGGCCATTTGATCCTTATCCGCTATTTTCTTGTTGCGCGTTAGCGGAGTCTACGCAACCAGCCCTTTGTAATGATACCCCAATTGCCGCCGCCCAATAGGCAAAAGCGGGGCGGGATACTCGTCGTCCCCAACCTGGTTGAGGAGGATTAAGCCATTAACCTGAGGTTAATTCTAGGCTGCGAGTGCATAGTTGTTGTTGCCAGTTAAGGCTTGTGTCCTGATATTTACGAGCAAAAACACCACGCTCGACATGCTTACTTTCCAATATGTTCTGCTGTCAAAACCAAAACATCCCCAAAAGCGGCGCAAAGGTAGTGTTTTTTTTGGAAAAATAAGATATCAGGCATCAAATTCAAAACTCCGTACACGAAGCGTTCGGCAATTCTCGGAAATTGTTCTCACTATCTGAGGTGATAGGCCATCTTGCGATTGCACATGAACTTCGAGTGACACTTCTACCTGGGCCCCGTCCACTGATGTGAGGTGGCTGATTACTTCTTCAACTAATTTCTGCACATCGCGTCCAATACGGGTGGTGTCTAATTGCGCAGACATATAGAAGTGTGTGTGTGTCGGTAGATTTGGTACAGAAGATTCATGAACTTCTGGTGTCCTTGGTTCTATCTCAGAAGTCAATGACGTCCAGGCAGCCCCGCTACCATCTTCGATCTGTGCTGCATCTTCTGCCTGACGTTTAGCTGCTTCTTCAGCAAGTTGCTTTTGAGCGACGTTTACTTTTACCAAATATCCAGACCGCTCGACGATACCTATGAACTGGTTAAATTTTAAGTCGATAAAGCGAAAACCGTCAAAACCGGATGCAACGGCAAAATACTCTGTGGAATTTACTCCATTTTTGATCGCATCGTTCAACACGTTCTCGTTTGCCAAACGCGGGAGATAACAATAAGTGCACAGGTACTCCCAAAGTCTCTTAATGGAGATATTATCGGTTTCGCGCCACAGGATCGAATCTAACTCCATCCGGAGCAGAGCCGGCGCCCATTGCGTAATGATGGCTTCGTTCTGAATCATTTTTTTTGCAGCTTTGGAGATAATACTGTCGTTGCCGCCGCTGATTCGGATGGTGTCCCAAACGATGGTTTTGATATCTGTATTCTTGTCGATATAAGGTACGAGAAGCCAGCAATAGGACTCTTTAATCCGAGCATCCACGGTTTCGTTAGCGCGACGTAAGCTATTTTCGGTATCACGGTTTTGGGCTGCATCAAGATTCAACTCCTCGCTATCGTTCTTGATGGATTTCCATGCGATGTAGAGTCGAACTGCTTGTTTTAACGATGGCATCAAATCCAGGTCGGGCGCAATAAAGGCGAGCATATTTCGGTAGATGCGCGGGGTATTGCCTCTGTTATTTAATATGTCGGTGGCCGCCGTCATGGCGCTGTTGTTTTGATTTACAGCTTTGTATTCGTCCACCGGTCTCAAAATAACCAAACGTGCCGTTTGTTCGTCTGGTATGTCAAGGGACGATGCGGGGCAGACATGAATACCTGCAAAGGGTTGCTCCTTACGAACTCCTCGTAGACGTGTCTCGATTTCATACTCCACATCCGGAGCCGATACTTGTGTAGCACGGTCCTCCACAGTTTTGCGAAGCGTGGGACGTGTGTCGTACCAAAATCGGTCGTTAGAAGAGTTGGCGTAAAGGTATGCAAGTGAAGAAGTCAGCGTATTTCGAGCGTCGTTAAAGTCGGCAATGTTCTCTCCGGGCTGAACCACACCAAGGCGAATGCGCGAGGATTCAATGCCCCTAACACCCTGGTTACGGCTTGTGGGAGCACTGCCCAACATGATGGTTCGAGATACACGGCGTGACGCCAGTTTGACGCCATAACGTGGGTTTGCTTGGTCTTTTTGATAGGGAATGGAGTTTTTTCCGTCCACTTCACGGTCTACAATTGGACTCCATAACTCACCTTCGGGAAGATTGCGCATTAACTCATGTCGCACATTAGGTGCATCCAATGGAATTGAGCCAGGTAATACCAATAAACCGGCATCGTTACCCATCCAAAGTTCGTGGATAGTTGCCGCCATCAGACGCAAAACACCACGTGTTCTTTGAAACTTTTCCAATGTTGACCAATCTTCGTAAAGTCTGTCAAAAACTTCGGGATGGATAGGATAACATGATAGTAATCGCTCTCTATATTCGACACTCCTTGCTTCCATCGGGAAGTCATCTTGATTTTCATAGTACATTTGGCTGAACTTATTGCAAACTGCATCGCGTTTAACAGGGCTTTTACAATCAAGGAAAAGACGACGACGAACGACTTCAAAACCTTCGTTAGCTGCAACAGGCTTCCAAATGGATTCCATACGTCCGAAAGTATGCTCTATTGTTTCAAGGGCGATTTTACCTGCATCACCTCCGATTTCGATGTCGGATTCAGGTATTGATGCAACCACAAGGCTATTTTTACTTGCCCGTGCTGCTTCTGTGACTTCCTGAATAAATGATATGAAATTGTCGAAAGACCCTGCGGGCAGACCATCCACGCCATAAATTTTCTTGGCATATGCCACTAATTCATCCATCAAGATAATGCTGGGTGCAGCAGCATCGAACAGGTTCTTTAAGGCTTCCGAACCGGGAGAAACCCCTTTCCTGTCCGACTCTTTTACAAAGTCATAAAGATTTGGTTTACCAACTGATTCTGCAAGTTGAGCAGCCATTTCACCCCAAAGGGTGTTTATAGTGATGCCGGGCATGCTATTTGGACGTTTGCTTTTAGTCGGGTCGATGGCTGTACCAACAAGAACTGCCACATTTGCTTTTGGCAAGGCAGTAACTCCAGCTCGTTCCAGCACAGGTTTTACATTTGAAATTTTGTCAAGCGAAACCCTACCGCGCATCATGTGGTACAACGCAAGCATACTATGTGTCTTGCCGCCGCCAAATGCGGTTTTAAGTTGAATCACAGGCTCTCCGTCCTTGCCGCATATACGGCGGAGTGATTGTTCTAAAAGTCCTGTCATACCTTCGGTAACATAAGTGCGGGCAAAAAACTCCACCGGATCGCGGTATTCAAGTGCCCCTTCACCCCTTGCAACTTGTGCGAGGTCGGCTGCAAACTCAGCGTTCTTATACCGTCCCTGTGCTACGTCGAGATGTGGTTCAATTACATCTCTCCAACAGGGAAGTCCTATGACGGGTGTGGTGCCTAAAATACCTATGTTCTTAGATTTGACTATGGGATGAGAGACGATTGCCTGAGAAATGCCCATTGAACCCTCTGCAGAACCGTAGCGAGACGAGCGGAGCAGTCCGCGAATCTCCTCCGCACTTTCGGAGTCAATCTGCTCGGAAAGACGCGACATGGTATCGAGCGCACGCCATGTGTCGTCAGCAGAAAAGTCTCCGCTGCCGAGATGGGCAAGTTTATTCCTTACACCAAATAGCTCCTTGGCCCACGTTCGGTGGTCGATCGACAGTTTCTTGCGGAAAACCCTCTGCCAGTGTAAATCAAACAGAAGTAAGCATCTGGCTATGTCAAGCGATTCCACCAACGTTGTCCTGTCGCCACAAAAGGGCAGGTCTCGTTTCTGTTCTTCACGTAATGTGCCAATGACAGCAGTACCCCACCAGTCGTTTCCAAAGTCATTCTCTAATTCGCGTGTAATATAAGGCGAGAACGCTACGAGCAGCGTCCTGAATCCTTGTGAAACAATGAGATGATTTTCCATTGCAGTTCTTCCGTTTTTGTAATTTATTATATGAGAGTACTTTGTAATTGCAAGTGCATTTCCTTGAAGCTGGGAGAGAGGTTATCCTCCACAATCATGTGAGGGCTGATTGTTTTTGCCCATACTGATTTCTGTTCTCCAACCGCCTGCCAGCCTTTTTTGACCAACTCCTTTCTGCCGCCTTTATATACAGCGTCAGCGAGCAGTTCCCATGTGCCGCAAATCGAATCGCTGACATAGTTGTTCAAAACAGTGTTTTTTGCGCGGGGATATGCTTTTCGTATTGCAGCTAAATCTCCAAGATACCATGCTTCAAATTCTTCGATGTCAAGGCAAAAAAATATTCTTAGTTTTGGAGCGCAACTTTCCTTTATTCCATGCAATTCAGATAAAAACTGTTCTTTGTCTTTATCATCCAAATCACAAATGATTACAATAATCCCGCTATGCGGATTATGACTGTAACCTCTAAGTATTTTTGGCAGTTGATCAAGTAGTATGCGCTTACTCGCATCGCTTTGGGGACGCAGTCCTTTTGGAATACGTCCGATTCCTCTATACGGAAGTATCCTGTAAGTTATGTCATTCCCAAGCAATTTAGGAACGAGGATGTCCATCGCTTTTCCTCCCGATTGGTCTTCCGTAAGTATTTCAAAGTGCATCATTTTGCTTCTCCCTCAAGATAATCACTGTACCACAAACCTCCCAGAGGAAGTCCTTCTTCAACTAATCCTTGAATTACCGTATCCTCACTTGCGCGACGAATGGTTGAAAATCCATCACTCCCTTTTTCTAATAACCAGACCTCCTTAGGTTCCAATGCATCAACAAAATAGGGTTGATGCGTGGTAATAAAAATTTGAGATTTACTTTTCCCGTCTGTAACATAACTGCGAAATTGCTGCGCAAGCGTTTCGAGCAGTTTGTGATAAAGTCCATTTTCAGGCTCTTCAATACAAATAAAAGGCGGTGGGGTTGGGTCGGACAGCAGTAACAAATAGGCAAAAACTTTTAATGTTCCGTCCGACATCTGTTGGGCAGAAAACGGGTTTTTAAACCCTTTGTCGTTAAATTTTAATAATAATCTTCCGTCAGACATACGCTCTGTAGTGATTTTATCAATCCCGGGTATTTTATCTGAAATATCACTAAGAATTCTCACAAATTGTTTTGGGTATTCGCGTTCCATGAATTGAACAACATTTCCAATATTATCGCCGTGTATATTCAAATGTTTTTGAGGTCCTGCTAAAGGTAGGCTACGGGCAGCGTCAGGTGAAAAATAGGATAAATACCATCCTTCGATAAATTGTCTGAATGCAGAAACTCTTGGATGTTGTTTTAATGCACCTAAAGTAGCGATTCCTAATTTGCGATTATCTTGCAGTTCTACGATCTCTGTTTCGTTGGATTCTTCTCGCATTAATCTATCAAGATCAAATAAATCTGTGTGAGCTGATTGTTCGTCAATGCCGGCATATTCACCTTTCCATACAATTCCGCGCGCTTCTTCTAAAATCAAAAATGAAAACGGTCGCCCCCAAGTCTGTCCTTTTCTGCGTTGCCGTAAACGTTCACTTTTAACATAAGGACGATTACTATCGTCAAGGGTGAAAGATACTTCATAAGTAATCGGACGGGCATTGTGTTCCTGTCTATAGTAAATATCAAACATTAGAGGTTCTTTAATACCTTGCGATAAGATTCGTTCAAATCCGTTACGACGATCGCAGGCTTCCTCAATACCATTTTTCAAACAATCCGACAAAAAACCTAATGCATCAAAAAGTGTGCTTTTACCCGAACCGTTTTTCCCGATTACAGTGGTCATAGGGGTTAATTCGCCTGTGCCTTTATTATTCCATAGGCTACCAAGTGTAACATCACGAAGGGTCCTGAAGTTACGAATTCTAAATCCTAAAATTTTTGCCATTTCAATTTCCTCCAAATATATTTTTTACAGTTTTTATTCATCAAACAACGTTTTCTGTTTTCCCGTGCTGATTTTACTTGTTTGCAATTCCGCCGCTTTTGCCTGCACATCTGGCCAAGCAATCACAAGCGAATTATAAGCGTATGCCTCCTGTGCCCAACCCTTACGCTCAGCAATAGTAAACAGTCTGTAAGCAAGTGATTTTGCCTGCTCAGGCTCAGATGTTAGTACATCACTAATCATCTTTGCCACCCCAACCACGCCCCCTTTTTCCATCGCCCGTGTCAGTTGCTGAGTAAATAGCCAAACAATCTCCGTATTCATCTTGTCCGGAATTTCATCCCGCGTGAGCAGCCGAACCACCCCTTTCTGAGCATACAACACTCCACATCCTGCAAGCTTCTCTACCGATGTATTCTTAGCCCGCGCCAACACATCCGCCTCACCAAACTTCATATCATTAAGAGCTTGCTGAGTATAGAGGTCAACACAGAAACGACTGTCGCGATCAAGCTCGCCATCCTGCTCCGTAAAATAAAGATCAAGTTCCTGATTAATTATCTGCAACGCCGACCGAACACTCATGGACGTCCCATCCGCTTCCAGCACCTTAGAAAAACGCGAATAAACCCCCATCCCCGGCCCAATAGCCGACTGCGCCAAATCCACCGGTGCAATATTAGACGCCTGCAGCTTTGCCAGCGCAGGCTTAAGCTCACGCTTCAAAGCATTAATAAAATCCCGACGAGTACAAATTGGCGCGTCCGCTGGACGCTTGCGGCAGACAAGAACAATGGAGGATGCAAGGGCGTTGGAATCCATGCCTATCATCCGATTAGATAATTCAGTCCGCATAGGCCATGTGCCTGTAATGGTAAAGCCTCCTTGCAAAATAGCTGACAATATTGTTTCCCAGCCTGTTGATGATGTTTTCTCTCCTTCGTCTTCACTTTGTTTGTATGCATAATAAACAGTCACAGGAATGTCTTCACAAGAGTAGGTATAAATCTGTTTGAATGTCCGTAACATCCCACTTTCAAAAAATGCATTAGCTTTTTCTTTACTACCATCAAAACGATATGGTGTGGCAACTAGTTCCTCCGTTTTCGGTACTAACATTGTCCTAAACAAATCCGGGTATATATCTCTTAATGATTTCCGTAGCCATATATAGAAGAAATCACTCAAATCAGCATAACCGATATTGTCGTAATATGGCGGATCTGTTGATATTACTATATTTCTCAATGCATTATCCATCTGTGCATCGTGTTGAGTAGCACTTCCTGTACCTGATGCTGGAAAACACATCATACATTTAACGACCCAGTCAAGCATGTTATCAAAACAACCTGCAGAATTACTAAACGGATTCGTTTCTGAATAATCCCAAACCATTGGAATTGCCTGGCGGCCGAACGTGTTTCGTATCAGTTCTTTTGAAATATGCCACGAGCATATCGTTGAATGATAATCGGCCAGTTTATCAACCACAAAAGCTAAATACACCGCAACTGCCTGCGCATATTCCTTATAACCACAATTAGTTACTATCTTCTCTTGCGCTTCCAAGACAAGGTCGCTAAATGTGTTGAGAGCAATGAGTTGGCGGTTAGAAAATAAATCACCATATCCAGGCAATCCATATAACTGCGGTCTAAAATCACGTGTGTTATCAGGCAATGCTGCATCTGGGAATGATTCTGGTTTGTAAATATGTGTTGCTTTTATCTGTTCAGAACTAGGTGAAAAATATATCCTGCCATTATTACTTTCGGCAACAATAGCTATCAGTCTGGCTCCCATACGTCCATCACGCCCTTCTTCACGGATGTATGTAAACATAGTGGGTGTTTGACAGATAATACATTTTGCACCTTTCCTATCAACTGTTCCACTATAAGGAGTTTTCCCTTGCTTTACAGAATATGATATGTGACCGTCTTCAATAATTGGTTCGATATAAGCAGGTTTTCCAGCTTTTTTTGATAACTCGAACGACCTTACCAGAGGCATTTCACACCCACAAGCAGGATTAGGGCATTTCACCGTCCGCGCCCAAATCCATGCAATAACCGTATGCTCTTGTCCGTACTTGTCTTTAACTTTTGGATAGAGATGCCCAATACGCTCGAATGCCTTTTTCTTCATCCACTCGCCGTAGTAGCGAACGTCTTCGGCAAGCCCCTGCGCGCCCGTCCATGTTTGATTGAGGTAACGAGATTCGGGGTTGATGGGTGGTTGATTGGCAAATTTGGGGGGAATCTCGATCATTGCCTTGTTAATCATCACGGCCACAGGGTTTAAGTCGCTGGCGTGGGCTTCTAATCCAAGCCGTTGCGCTTCAAGCGGAATGGAGCCGCCGCCTGCAAAGGGGTCAAGGAGCGCTGGGGGGGTGCCGTTGGTGGATTTGAGGATTTCTGCCTTTGCTGCGTTTAGAACGTCTTGGTTGTTGGAGTTCTCCCACTTTACAAGCTCAGAAAGTATTTTGAAAAGCCGTTCGCGCTCGGCGGATTGTTCTTTTTCTGTAGGGAATTGTTCCGGCAGGCTCGATGGGTCGTCTACAAGCGAAGCCCAAATAACGGCGCGAGCCGCCGCTAAAGGACGTCGTGCCCACCATAAGTGAAGTGTGGAGGGGTGTCCGTGGCGTATCGATTTTTCGCGGGCTGATTGTGCGTTGATCGCTTCGAGCGGCAATGCTACCTCAATGAGTTTCTTCTTGTATTGCATCCTGTATTGCTATACTGTTTATATCGTTTATTATCTTTTGCCTGTTTATAACTCGCAAATTTAACTTTTTTCTTCGTTAATAATAGCTTTAATCTTTTTTAAAAACGATTTCCGTACCTCTAATTAATTCCGCAATATTGTACATAACACTCGTCGCTGCAAAATCAGGGCGTTTATGGAAAGGCTTTTTAAGATAGATGGTTTTTGTCTCTGTTCCATCCACCTCGACGATCGCCAAGATATATTCGTCAGGCTTGTTAAGAGCTGTTAATATTTCGTTTTTGGTAATAGTCACAGTATCAGCTCCTGCTGCTCGGCCTTTCACCTCAATAAAGCGGAGGGTAGGGGCGCCGATGTTGCGTTTGCTTGGCGGTATCCTCGATTCTACATCGTATCCCACCTTTGCCGCGCTTACATCAACGGGGATATAACCGAGCGATGTTTCTATGTCCATCACCGCTTTCATGGCGGCAAGTTCAACTTCACGTCGTGTCAGAGCGTCTGAGGCAAAGGGGTCGGATATACCCATCAGCTTGTTTAACAGCCCGCGGGGTACAACAAGGGCGCCACCAACAACTACAGGCGGCATAGCTGAAATAAGTTTCTCCTTTTCCAATTCTGCAAGACGCTTTTGCATACGGATTTCAAGTTCTTCTGCACGGCGAGCTGCAATTTGAGAGTTCAATCTGGCGTTGGTCTTGCCCGCCGATTCTTTTGCTTTTAAATCACCGGCACTAAAATCCCAGTGTCGAATCTCGGTAGTGAGCCGTTCTTTGACTGCTTTCGCAGTTTTGTTGATGAGCTTAGTTTTACGTTCCCGCACCTCTGCAACGTGAGCAGGGATAATCTGCGATATTGCATAACCAACAGCGATATCTTCCACGTTAGTTTGAAGCCATGGTAGACTATACAAAAATGTGCGGATAGCGGACTGTTCGTCTTCTTTGGCGGCACGATAGTCAAGGTAAGGCGCATATCCGGCGTTTATTGCCGAGCCATCCTCTTTTATTTCGACAAAATGAATGTGCTTTGATATGACACGCTTGTTGCCATTAAGCAGGATAATCCCATCTTGGACAGTATCTTCCACATAGAAGAGCAGGCGGGCGTCCATACAGGAATCGTTATCGTCAATAAAAATGGCTCCGCGTCTCAATACGTTCATGTTACGCTCCCAAACAAGATCAATAGTCGCTTCCAGCAGCGGATTACCGGGTACGATGAGCGCAGCAGGAGCAAGCCCCTGTACATTGCAGTAAGGCTTATCAAAGCAAATACGCTCATACCTTAGCAGAACAGGATCACCAAAACCGACTTGCCTGTCGCGGTTCCGGACGGCCAACGGCACAGAGGTTACCTCGTATCGTCCTTTTTCGCGCGAGCGTATTTTGCCGCCGACACTTTGGAACGCTTCAAGAAAGAATGACTCAATAAAGTGCGGTTGTAGCTTGTGAGCCTCCATCCTCTCCATATCTTCGCGAATGGCTATTACTTTATGAATGTCCATTGTGTCTTCTGTCAGGGCGTGTTCGTCGAGCAAGCGCCTGAGTTCTCCCCGATCGAGAGAATGGTCTACGACCTCGTACAATCGTGCCCTGACAGCGGGATCGTTACCGTAGCGGATAGCTTCGATAAGCAAATCTCGAAGTGGTTTATTATCAAACGTCACTTTGCCAAGAACGTCAAAGACCTTCCCTTTGAGCGCTTCGCGCTCCTGCTCCAATTTCTCAAATAAACGTTGAAAAACCATACCTTCACGAGTTTCACGCGACACAAGATTCCACAGGTGGCAAACCTCTGTTTGCCCAATGCGGTGAATGCGTCCAAAACGCTGTTCAAGGCGATTCGGATTCCATGGCAGATCGTAGTTAACCATCAGGTGTGCCCGCTGCAGATTGATGCCTTCACCCGCTGCATCGGTAGCGATAAGGATTCGTACTTCTTTATCCTGCTTAAACAGCTCTTCGACTTTACGGCGCTCGTCGCGATGCATGCCGCCGTGTATGTTTACGACCGCTTCCCCATTTCCAAGGAGTGACCTGATTTTATCGGTTAAATATCGGAGTGTATCTCGATGTTCGGTGAAGATAATCAGTTTCTCATGCAGTCCGTCTCTAAACATGTTCCCATCGTCCTGAAGCAATCTGGAAAGCTCGTCCCACTTTCTGTCTTCGCCACTTTGACGCACATTGTTTGCCATACGTTCCAGTTTTTTCAAAGTCGCGATTTCCGCTTCCAACTCTTGAATAGTCTGAGCAGCAGAAGCTTGATCTACCACTTTCTCCTCAGCATCTTCAAGTTCAGCAGAAGGCATATCGTCCTCATCATAATCGTCATAATTGGCAACAGTATATTCAGCGGTACGTTTACCAAGTCGCTCTTCTGCAAGGCGATTCTCCAACCGTTCGTGGCGACGTTTCAAAGATTGATATATAGCTTCCGGTGAAGAAGCGAGACGGCGTTGCAGTATCGTTAGCGCAAAGCCGACTGTGGTCTTGCGTTCGCTTTTCAAGTTGTCGGCACGATTGAATTCGTCTTGTACATAGTCGGTAACGGCTGTGTACAGCGTTGCTTCCATAGGCGACAGGTCGTAATTGACTGTATATGCCCTACGTTCAGGAAAAAGTTGAGAGCCGTCGAACTTTAGCAAATCTTCCTTAACAAGCCGCCGCATCACGTCCGACACATCTACTGTCTGATTGCCGCTCCTTGCAACGCCCTCAAAACGATCGGGGTCGATAAGTGACATGAAGAGCTGGAAATCCTTTTCTTTACCATTGTGAGGAGTCGCAGTGAGTAACAGAAAATGCCGAGATATGGATGACAACAACCGTCCGAGAAGGAAACGTTTTGTATATTTAACTTCGCCTCCCCATTCTGTTGCTGACATTTTGTGCGCCTCGTCGCAAACAATCAAGTCCCAATCAGTAACGCGCAATTTTTCCTGAATATCTTCATTACGGGACAATTTGTCTAAGCGAACAATACAGAAATTGGTCTCCATAAAGACGTTTCCCGTAACTGCCGATTCTATGCGGTCATTTGTCAAAATTTCGAATCGCAGATTGAATTTGCGATAAAGTTCATCCTGCCACTGTTCCGCTAAGTTACCTGGTGATACAATCATGCAACGTTTCAGGTCGCCACGAACAAGTAGTTCTTTCAGGAACAGCCCCGTCATAATCGTTTTACCGGCGCCCGGATCGTCTGCAAGGATATAGCGAAGCGGCAGGCGTGAGAGCATCTCCCCATAAACCGCCGTTATTTGGTGTGGCAATGGCTCAATGGTTGAGGTATGTACAGCAAGGTATGGGTCAAAAATGTGAGCAAGGTTGATCCTGTAAGCTTCTGAGGAGAGCCGGAGCAGATTGGCATCAGCATCAAAACTCCACGGCAAACAATTGTCTCCAACACTCAATCTCTCCTCGTCTTCCCTATATAAAAGTTGACTAGCAAGCTGTCCACGGGCATCTTTATAAGTGATCTCCAGTACGGCGTTACCGTACCACTTGACCGCAACAACGATTACCGGTGCGTCTCCGGCAATACCAACAACACTGGCTCCAGCAGTTATATCTTCAAGTCGAGCCACTTTTTTTAGAAATTCTTTAAATAAGGAGCAATAAACAGCCAGATCCCTTTGGAGGCTGAGATCAGACCCAGGGCCATAATGATGATACCCGACACCCTGTTAATCATCAATAACTGTTTTAATCTGAATTTTTTACGAAAAATGCTAACGCTCATGCTCAAACAGTACCACCACAATCCTGCGCCTGCAAATACGCCCCATAAAACGGTCGAAATGGCAAAAGAGCCTGCCGATGAGTTGACCTTTAATCCCACCAAAGCAAAAAATCCCAAAATGAAGACGATCGATCCCGGATTGGACAAGGTGAGGAGGGCGGTGGATATAAAATCTTCAAGATGACGCTTTTTAACATTGGTTTGGCGAATCTGTTTCACAGGATTGGTCAAATAGATGCGCAGGCCAAAATAGATGATCAACAGACCTCCTAAACTAAAGAAGTATTTTTCGTGTGCCTGAAGAAGGATTTGAATGTAGGCTAAACCCATGACAGCGAGCGCTGCATAAAATGTATCCGCCATGGCGGCGCCCAAGCCCGAGATCAGTCCCGAATGCCAACCTTTACTAAGCGTTCGTTGTACGCACAAAATACCCACCGGCCCCAATGGAATTGAGGCGCCAAAGCCCACCAAAAGCCCCTGAAAGAAGTTGACCATCACATCACTCATGCATCACAGATAAAGAAGAAGATTAGTTACTAATGATAAAAACGACAATAATACGAATAAAATGCTTTTCCGGCAAATAAAACACTACCTTTGGCTGATCAAAATATCTCTGTTCATGAATCGTTCCTGTATAAAATGGATTGGTTTTTCCACCCTTAGCGCGGTCCTTTTGTCTATACCGTGGCATTTCCCTTATTGCGGTTGGATACTGTTAGTTGCCTTGATTCCATTGCTTTGGGTAGAGGCCGACTTTAGTCGCCGTGGCATAAAAGGATGCTGGAAATATTATGCCCTCACCTTTTTGATGTGGAATACCATCACCACCTGGTGGATTTGTAAAGCGACCCTCTGGGGAGGTGTTGTTGCCGTAGCTGGCAATGCACTTCAAATGTTTCTGGTATTTGCCCTGTTTCGTTTGGTAAAAAAGAAGACAGGGGATTGGATTGGTTATCTGTTCCTGATCGCCCTCTGGATCGCTTGGGAATATTTCTATTTTGACGCCGAGATGTCGTGGCCTTGGCTGGTGCTGGGTAACGGATTTGCAGAAACCACGTTTTTGGTTCAATGGTACGAATTTACAGGCGTTTTGGGCGGTACCCTCTGGGTATTTCTCTCCAACATTTTAATATTAAAACTGATCAAAGAGAGAAAGAGGATTGTGATTCCCGCAGTAATTCTTGTACTGCCTGTACTCATCTCGCTCTTTAGGTTCTATACCTACGACGAAAAATCGAATCCGATAGAGGTGGTGGTGTTACAGCCCAATATCGACCCATATAATGAAAAATTTGAGGAGGGTTTGCAGCCCCTTACTCAGGAGGAGCAGGATCAACGTTTATTGGCTGCTGCACAACAGGCTGTGCGCCCTTCTACCCGTTACATTTTTGCTCCGGAGACGGCCATTAGCAGCGTAGAAGAGAGCAATATGATGTACAATGCATCCATTGTACGGATTTACCAATTCTTACAGGAATATCCCCATGTGACTTTTGTGACCGGAGCTACGTCAATACGTTTCTACTCAGGAGATGTAGCGCCCACCAAGACGGCCAGGCAAAGAGGAGGCAGTTGGTACGATGTCTTTAATGCTGCATTTCAACTGAGCGTTGGAGAGGCTCCCCTGGTTTATCACAAATCAAAATTAGTCCCCGGGGCAGAGAAGGTGCCTTATGCAAAGTATCTGAAATTTACCAATAAGCTGATGATCGATTTGGGTGGGGCATTTGGAAGTTTGGGCACTCAACCGGAGGCTACCGTTTTTCCTGCACCTTGGAACAAAAACCATAAGATGGGCGTGGCTATATGCTATGAATCAGTATATGGCGAATATTTTGCTTCATATGTAAAAAAAGGAGCCCGTTTTATGGCGGTCATCACCAACGATGACTGGTGGGGCAACTCGCTCGGATATAGGCAGCACCTCTCCTTTTCCCGTTTGCGCGCCATAGAGACACGTCGTTCAATTGCGCGTAGCGCCAACACGGGTATTTCTGCATTTATCAATCAGAGAGGGGACTATACTCAAAAGAGTGAATGGTGGACCCAGGGATGGCTACGTGAGGAGATCAACATCAATCACAAACTCACCTTTTATACACGTTCCGGCGACCTCATTGGTCGATTATCTGTCTATTTACTGGTACTCTTGTTGATTTATTGGTTGGCGCTCTTTAGGCTTCGGCGTTAATCGTTTTTCATTTGCTGGATCATGCCGGTAATGGACTCTTTGAGTCTCTGAATTTCCGAATCGTGATCTTCCTTGGAGAGGGCAATGGCGCTCTCCCTGTGAACTAAGGAAAGATAGTTTAAAGAGGGTGAGGGGATAAATTTACCCAACCCCATCTTGAACCATCGATCGTCAATAGTCTTGATGGTTCCGGGAGAAGAGGTGACCACATTGGGCCAAAACCGGGGTACGCCAAGGTTACCGGGTATTTTGGTGCGGGAATCAATCCGCAGCACACCGCCTGCAAGGCGCATATCTCTAATTGGATCGGCATTGCTTCCCAGCAACCAGTAACACATGAATTCATTTTCTAAATCGACCGTTTGGTCTAATAGTACCTCGATCAGTGCATCGGATGGATCTTTTTCTGCATGCACAAAGGAGATGGCCTTGCCGGCAAACTTTGCCAAGGGTGTTTCGGGCTCCTCTTCTGCTGTTTTTCGCGTTGCGTCAATACAGATTTTTCCGCCAAAGCCGCTTTTTGGAGCCGCGTGGTCAAGCACATCCAAAGGACCCCGACTAAAGAAGGTGTCACGGGTGGGCTGATAGTGTTTGAGCAGCGCCTCCAAAACCGCTTTGCGGTCGCGAATATTCAGTTCTCCGTCCACAATGATGGCTATTTTATTAAACATCATTTGTCCGGCGCCCCACATGGCGTGAGCCATCTTAATGGCTTGCCCGGCATATGCTTTACGAATTTTGATAATGGCAAGATTATGGGTAACGCCCTCAACGGGCATGTGCATATCGACCACTTCGGGAGCAACGGCGAGTCTAAAGGGAGTGAGGAAGATCTTTTCTATGGCATGGGCTATATAGGCATCTTCCTGAGGCGGAACGCCCACTATAGTAGCAGGGTAAACGGCATTTTTCTTGTGGGTAAGGCAAGTGATGTGAATGGTGGGGTAGAGGTCAGGCAGAGAGTAAAAGCCGGTGTGGTCTCCAAAAGGACCTTCGGTGGCCAATCCCTCTTTGGCCTCAATGTAACCCTCCAACACAAAATCGCAATCAGAAGGGACAGAAAGTCCTACGGTAAGACAAGGTACTAAGGTGACGGCCTTGTTGCGCAGGAATCCGGCCAATAGATACTCGTCAAAACCATCGGGAAGGGGTGCAGCAGCGCAAAATGAGTATATGGGATCGCCACCAATGCAGATGGCAACGGGAAAACGAGAGGTTTTTCGTGCCGCAAAGTGCCGTGCTCCGGTCTTGTGCTTGTGCCAGTGTATGCCGGTCGTATTCACAGAAAAGACCTGCATCCGGTACATCCCTACGTTTCGTTGGCCCGTGTCGGGATCCTGCGTGTGCACCAACGGCAACGTGATAAAACGACCACCATCGTGTGGCCAGCATTTTAAAATAGGAAGTCGCTGAAGATCAGGTTGCATAAAAACCACCTCCTGACAGGCGCCAGGCCCTTTTTTGTATTTTGGCAGCCACGTTTTGGCCTCGTTGAGTTGAGAGAGAAGGATCAGTTTTTCCCACCACCCCCTGTAGGGAGCGGTCACTTGGGCCAAAAGACGATCGATACGTTCCGGTATCTGCTCCAAACGGTCTACACCCAGGGCGGCGGCCATCCTTTTGTTAGAGCCCATCATGTTGGTAAGCACCGGAAATGCTGTTCCAGTGTTTTCAAAGAGGATCGCTTTACCTCCATTCTGCTGTTTGCAGATTCGGTCGGTCACTTCGGCTATTTCAAGAACAGGGTCTACAAACTCTTTGATCCTGATCAGCTCACCCATTGCTTCGAGTTTTTCTATAAAACGTTTCATAGTCAATCTAATTGATAAGAAAGAATTTGTTGCAGGACGTGGGCGTCAATTCCACGTCCGATAATGGTTTTGTTCCGGTCTAAGAGGTAGATCTTAGGGGTTCCGGTAACGTTATATAATTTATGGAAGAGGGACGAAAAGTCGGGATCCCACACATAGATCCATTCGGGATTAAGGGTGAGAATATATGCTTGCCACGCCTGGTACCGGTCTTGTGTATATACAGCATAAATCTTGATATTGTGTGATTTATATTGTTGATAGATTTGTTCTATGACCGGCATCTCCTCTTTGCAAATCAAACAGTCGTCATCGTAGAAGAGAAGAACGATCCAATCTGCATCTATATTTCTGAGAGAGATCAGCCGACCATCCGCGTCGGGGAGGTTGAGCTCCGGAGCGGGCATCCCAAGAAGCGAGTGTTCATTAAAAGCGATGTATGATTCCAGCTCAAAGATCAGGTTGGGATGAGGAGGTTTGATTATGCCCTCAATGAATTTTTTTGCAACATGGATGGCCGCACCCTCCATGCCCATAATGGGGGAAGATAAAAAATAGTTGAGCAAGAACGCCCCGCACCACTCTTTTACCTGCGGATCGGTACAGAGGTTGATGATGGAGTCGATTTGGGGGATGACCAACTCCGGTAGAGGAGGGACGATGTGGGTAAAAAAACTTTGAAGCCGTACAGGCAATACAGAGGTGTTCAATACCCGTCTGTCATGCAGCGCCATATATTGAGGGAGTGGCGGTTTGGAGATGTTATTGGCAATAATGGACAGCAAAGTGTTGGGGTATTGCCGGGCAATGCTGTCGGTATAGTGGTCGATCCGGTCGACGTCGGTTTGGGAAAAATGGGGCAGACGGTGGGCGTCTTGAATAAAACGTTGAAAATCAAGATAAGCCACGTTTTCAGCATCTCCTTGCACCGTTACCTCGGTTGTTCGTCCGCTCTCGACAATAGCCCTAAAATGCAGATCACTCCTTTTATCAAAAGAGATCAAGAAATGAAACAATCTCCTGTCGTTTTGGATAAATGTATATTGTCCGGGTGCAAGCGATTTTTTGCCCTTAAAGCGATAGCTCCCTTTTTTGATTTTAGGCAACGAGTCAATGACCACCACATTGTCGGTCGTTTGCAGCGCCAGTGTCACTTTGCCGCTATGGTTGCCCGACAGGGTAAGGTGGATGTCATAACCACATTTTTTGGCTGCGGAGAGCGGGAGTTCCCAGGCAATCAGCAGGAGTGTGGTGATGATGATATAAGGGATCGCTCTCATCCTTCTAGGTCATAAAATTCCTTAAATCAATTCCTTTTGGAATAAATTGTTGTACATCCCCTCCATTTTGCAAAACGTCCCGCACCACAGTAGAAGAGATAAAGGAGAGTTCAGCGCCGGCGGGAATAAACACGGTGATAATATCTGGCGCCATTTTGTGGTTTGCCTGCGCAATAACCTGCTCCAACTCAAAGTCGGTGGTGGTACGCAGTCCGCGAATGATAAAGGGAATATTTTTGGATGTGCAAAAGTCAACGGTTAGACCCGAATAGCTGCACACCTCCACATTTGACAAGTCTGCGACGGCTATTTTGATCATCTCAACACGTGCTTCAGTGGTAAAAAGCCCGGGTTTTAAGACATTGTGGCCCACAGCCACCACTACGCCGTCAAAGAGACGGAGCGCAGATTTAAGTACATCAAAGTGTCCCAAAGTAAAGGGATCAAAGGATCCCGGAAAAACGGCGAGTCGTGTCATGGATAGTCAATATATCATACAAAGGTAATACAATATGTAGACCAATTTCTACTTTGATGGCTTTAATTAATCAACAGGTTTTGAACAGTTCAATCCTCTATTGCCCAATCAATCGGCTCTAACCCCTGTTTTTGGAGCAGCGCGTTGGTTTGTGAAAAGTGGCGGTTGCCAAAGAAAGCGCCCATGGAGAGGGGGGAGGGGTGTGCGGTTTCTAAGACAAAGTGTCTGGAGGTGTCGATCAGGCTCTTTTTGGCTTTGGCAAAGTTGCCCCATAAGAGAAATATGAGGCCGGAGCGTTGCTCCGAGAGGGTGCAGATGACGGCGTCGGTAAAGGTTTGCCAGCCGATCCGGCTGTGGGAGGTGGGCTCTCCGGCGCGGACGGTGAGGGCGGCGTTGAGCAGGAATACGCCCTGTTGGGCCCAGCGCTCTAAGCAGGCGTGGGTGGGAGTTGGGACGCCTAAGTCGGAGCGGAGCTCTTTAAAGATGTTTTGTACGGATGGGGGAGGGGGGATTCCTTTGGGGACGGAGAAACAGAGGCCGTGCGCCTGGCCGGGGCCGTGGTAGGGGTCCTGGCCAAGGATGACTACTTTGGTTTTGTCAAAGGGGGTTTTGTCAAAGGCGTTAAAGATGAGTTTGCCTGGGGGGTAAATGGTTTTCCCAGACGCGATTTCTTGGCGTATGGTGTGGGTGAGTTGTCTAAAATACTCTTTTTCGAATTCGGGGGCCAAAGCGGCCTTCCAGCTGGGGTCGATGCGTACTTCCATTTTGTTTGCTTGGCATTTCTGTGGGCGGGCGTGAAGCCCGCCCCTACATTAACCTAATACGAATTCTAATACCTCATTAATATTGCGGACGTAGGTAAAACTTAGGCCTTTGACATATTCGGGTTTGATCTCTTCTACGTCGCGTTTGTTGTCAAGGGAGAGGATAATGTTTTTGATGCCGGCGCGTTTAGCTGCTAAGATTTTTTCTTTAATGCCGCCAACGGGGAGCACTTTTCCGCGGAGTGTCATCTCGCCTGTCATGGCCACTTTTTTGCGCAGGGGTCTCTTCATAAAGGCTGAGGCAATGGCGCACACAATGGTGATGCCGGCAGAGGGGCCGTCTTTGGGGATCGCTCCCTGTGGTACGTGGATATGTACGTCCCATTTGGCCATCTTTTTGACGTCTTGTTTGATGGAAGAGGCGTGTGCTTTAAGGTACTGGAGGGCGATGATGGCCGACTCTTTCATCACGTCGCCTAAGTTGCCGGTGATGGCAAGCGCTCCTTTGCCTTCGTTCAGGCTGGCTTCGACAAAGAGCACTTCGCCTCCGTTTTCTGTCCACGCCAATCCGGTGGCCACTCCCGAAACGTCGGTTCCCTCTTGGGATTCAGGGTTATGCATGGACAAGCCAAATATTTTGCGAAGATCCTCTTCGGAGGGGGTCACGTTGTACGGCTCCTCAAAAGCGATCTTTTTGGCAATGCTTCTGGCCAGCTTGGCCAACTGCTTGTCTAAAGTACGTACCCCCGATTCGCGTGTGTATTCGTTAATGATCAGCTGAATATTTTTTGTTGACAACTTGAGTTGATCCGACTTGAGTCCATGCGCCTCTAACTGTTTGGGCAACAAATAGTCTTTGGCAATGTGCTGCTTCTCGTCAAGAAGATATCCGCTAATAGGGATCAGCTCCATGCGGTCGCGTAACGCGGGATGGATGGTTCCAATGTTGTTGGCAGTTGTAATAAAGAGAACCTTAGAGAGATCGTAATCAAGGTCAAGATAATTGTCATGAAAACTGACATTTTGTTCCGGATCAAGCACCTCAAGCAGGGCAGAGGCCGGATCTCCGCGGTGGTCGTTACCGACTTTATCGATTTCATCTAAAATAATCAGGGGATTAGATGACTTACACTTCTTAATGGTCTGAATAATTCGACCGAGCATGGCGCCAATATAAGTGCGGCGATGGCCACGGATCTCTGCCTCGTCGTGTAATCCTCCCAACGAAATACGACCATAACTGCGTCCCAACGCACGTGCTACCGAGCGTCCCAGCGACGTTTTGCCTACTCCCGGAGGACCATAAAGGCAAAGAATGGGGGACTTCATATTTCCCCTAAGCTTGATGACAGAGATGTACTCAAGAATACGCTCCTTAATCTGCTCCAACCCGTAGTGGTCTTTATCCAATACTTTTTTAACTTTCTTTAAATTAAGCTGATCCTTAGTGGTCTCATACCAGGGGAGGTCAACCAAATATTGAACGTAGTTGAGTTGAATGCTAAAGTCGGGTGAATGGGGATTGGTGCGGTCTAACTTTTGCAGCTCTTTTTCAAAAGCTTCAGCTACTTCTACAGGCCACTCTTTGGTAGAGGCCCGTTTGCGCAACTCCTCAATCTCCTTGTCCGAGCTATTCATCCCCAACTCGTCCTGAATCGTTTTGAGCTGATTATTCAGATAATACTCACGTTGTTGCTGGTCAATCTCCCTACGCACCTTTTGGCGAATATCGTCCTTGATTTTGAGGATCTCAATCTGACCGTTCAGAAGCTCCAGCAATTTGATACCACGTGCTTTAAGATTTCCTTCCGACAAAAGGGCGAGCTTTTCACTCACACTTTCGATGTCAATATTGGAAGCAATGAAATTGATCAGAAATTCGATATTATCGATATTTTTAATTGCAAAATTGGCCTCCTGAGGGATGTTGGGTGATAGTTTAATTACCTGAAGTGCAGCATCTTTGATGGTTCCGGTAAGGGCGGCAAAGTCAGGATTAGAAGCTTTGATGCCCTGATCTTTGATGTGCTTCACTTTTGCCTTGAGGTAGGGTTGCTCAGAAGTAATTTCAAGGATTTCAATTCGACTGTGGCCGTGCAAGATGGCCGTGAGTCCGCCGTCCGGCATCTCGATCACCTTTAAAATGCGCGCCAAACAGCCAAACTTGAACAATTCGCCCGGTTTGGGGTCGTCAACATTTGGATCCAGCTGGGTAACAGCGCCCAGTAATTTGTTTCCTTCTAACGTTTCCCGAATCAATTTAACCGACTTATCTCTTCCTACTGTTATGGGGATCAACGTGTGAGGGAAAAGTATGGCATTACGTAGCGTGAGTATGGGTAACTCATCCGGAAGCTCTGCATCGTTGACATTGGTCTCCTCCTCTATACTGAGAATGGGCAAAATACTGACCTCGTCTGTGAGCTCGGCAGGGATGAAGAATTCATCGATATCTTTCATGATTATTAATAT
>Ga0123356_10000822_pt1 | contig 34468 bp, 21 predicted proteins | sample TergutEmb28metaG_2_FD_92546 | JGI IMG/M metagenome (GOLD analysis project Ga0123356, IMG submission 92546) | Embiratermes neotenicus P3 segment gut microbial communities from Petit-Saut dam, French Guiana - Emb289 P3 | ecosystem: Host-associated > Arthropoda: Insects > Digestive system > Gut ...
CACCACCGGCGCATAGCAATCACCAACTTCGTGGTCGGTTCGTACCAGAGACGGTACGTGCTCCGTAAACTTATCTCGCGTCACATCGTCGATCAGTAGCGGAACTGCCCCCAGTTTCTGGCGCAACCCAAACGTGCGCGTGGCGGTAAAGATGCCCGAGCGGATCATCTTCTCAAAACCGAACATGGAGCGCGCGGTGACCCGCGTGAATAGAGTTTTCCCGCCGCTTGAACGGCCATATAAGACTGCGCACACCGGGTACACCCAAGGATCGATGCCTGCCGGAACCGCGGCTTGCCGCAGATGGGGCGCTGCCGGCGCACTGTACAGCCAAACCAGAAAAGCCCAGTAGGCATCCACCGCTCCGCGCGCATCTCCGAAGAATGCGCCGAAACTGGCGAGGTACTCCGTCATCAGCTCTGCATCCCTGCGGATTGCTTCGCGCGGAATCGATTCGCCGGCGGAAAGCCACGGCAAACCGTCGAGGAGGACCTGGCCAGACCCAAACAAAATCTGCACGCGAGGTAGCCGGTCTTCACTGGGCTCACTCACGGGCCGCGCCTGATGCTGCCGCAGCACGCGCACGAGGGTCTGCGCATCGACGACCGTGTGGCCGGACTTCGATTTGGGAAGAGCGAGTTCCCTTAACTCCGCGCCAAGCTTTTCCGCTTCCCGCAGCGCAGCTGAGCTCGGCTCCAAGGCTTCGGCTCTGGCCGGTTCTTCGCGAATCACGGTGCCCGCCCGGATCACGCGCGCCAGCGGGGTTTCCAAGAGCTCCACCGGCCCGGTTCGGATCTCCGCTTCGCCCTGGACGTTTTTTATCACGAGCAAGTCCGCATCCACGGGACAGCTCTCCCGCCAGTCGCGTTGATAGTAGCGCTCGAACTCGGACCAGGCCTTTTCGCCATCGAACGAGACGTAGACTTCTTGCTGCTGCGCTTCGAAGGCATGGCGGCTGAGATTGGCCGACCCCGTAATCACCCGGCAGCCGGTTGAGCCTGAGAGCAGGTAGAGCTTCTCATGGCTCGGCTGGCCGCGCAGCAACCGGAAACGAAGAGAACCGTCCAGCACACGCGGAAGCAGCGCTTGGCCGGCATCCCCGAGTTGCCGCGCTAATACCTCCGTCAGGGCTTTGTGATCGGCCAGCGCGTCGGCTATGCCATAGGCTTCCACGACTTCGCTCGTCTGCACGAGCAAGGCGTGCTGGCGCGTCAGGATGCGTTCGGACCCGAGCACAATTTCGACGTCTTCAAATTGCGGAACGAACCGGATCAAGAAATCTAGACTGCTCGAAAACGTAATGCCTTGGAGCCGCTCGAAACCGGCAAAGAGCCGCATCCAGTCCGTCTGTTCGGCGGAAACGAGTTCGGCGCGAAACACCGTTAAGTTGCCTGGAATATCGTGCGGCTCAAAGAGACTTTTGCGCCCATTGGACACGGCCAAATCATTGAGCGAGCGTGTTTTGATTTCTGGAGGCGACAAGTTCTAGATTCTCACACTTGGTGCGGACCGTGGGGCGGTCCGGCTTCCCTTTCTGTCTCCGCGACTCTATTTGTGGTCCTATCGCACGGATCATTGTCATCCCGATCGGTAATCATTCAGCCCCCCTTCCCTGCAAAAAACCGCTGCTCTAATTCCTCTAAGCTCGCCACAAACCAGAGACGATCGCCGCGATTCGCCTCGCGGACAAAAGCTGCAAGGGATTCGCTTTGCACAACTCGTTGGCGGATGTCTCCGAGAATCGCGACATGTGTACCGTACGTCGAGAACTTCTGGGCAATCTCGCCGGCAATCTGAGTGCGAAGATCGAAAAAATCGTCTCCGAACCGTTGGACTGGGATCACAATGAGACCTGCGCGCTGCTCGAACGCGGCGCTGATAATATCGACGGCATCTCTGCCTGTTCGCAATTCCGGACCCTGCGCAGGGACGGCGAAGATCCTGACTCCGTTCAATTCGAAAAAGGAACCGGTCATATCTCACTGGTGAGGAGCTGGAAAGAGTATATGCGCCCCTTCAAGCGCTGTCTTCAATCCGGACCGTGACAGAGTCCCAAGGTCTTTACCGATGGTTCTTCCGAGGTCGGCTCGTGCAGGCAGTTTGTGAGTCAAATTCCCAATGCCCGAACGAGCTGCGGAAATGGGTTGCCGTCGACTGTGCCTTTCTGGCATGAAACCTCTGCTCTTCTGTTTTCCGTTGTCGAGTTTCCTGTTTCCTCAGTTCACTACTGGGTCGTCGTCTAGTTCCGACGGCAGCTCCGCAAAGAGTGTTTCTGTTTGAGGCGCGTCGCAAACCGGTGTTTCTGGTACACCGTGTGCGCCTGTGGTTGCTGTCAGTTTTGACAGTTACAACTGGGGTACTTTGTACTCAGAATCGGGAGAACAAAACCACGGTACACCAATAAGGCGTTGCACAGGCCCCCGGTTCTGGTTACCTCCCTTCTCTCCTCCAGTCGGGGGCCAACTTTTACACGCCATACGGGCTTCTTCCCCGGACTAGAACAGTGGCTGGAGGTCGATGCGACTCCGAGCACGAACCTCCTCGACCATCCAAGAAGCGCCTCGCTTCTGCAACCCAGATGGAACAGACGTGGGAGCAGCATCGTTCCCCGACGCAACCTCGATTCGAGTTCGTGGACCATCCCCCCGGCCAGTGTCGGCGGCAAGAATTTCGAGGGAAATGGCGCACGAGACCTGCGGCTGAGATTTGCAGCCGCCCTTTCCGCCTTCAGCGTGCGGTTCTGTGCCGTGTTCGCCGTCTGATCAGATCCTGGCAGAAGCTCGCCGAGGAAGCCAGCCGCCTTCCAAACGGTAAAAAGCAGCCATTTTGGGCGGTAGGTCAGCTGCGGTGGTACCGGTTTCTACATGGTAGAAAACTGCGCTCCCGTGCAGGAATTGTCGTTGCAACCCCGGCAATGGTTAAACCAACCGTAGGGGGAGTAATCATGTGCTCCGGTTCAGTGATGATCATCTCTTGTTCAACAAGGGTCTGGGATGCACCGCGGCGACCAACTTGACTCTCCCTTTCATGCTCCCAAGTTTACGATACCCCACATCTTGCATGGCTCCAGAAAAGATCTTATGAAACAATTTGGGCGTGGCTTCGGTCAGAGGACCTTACGTTCGCCCATGTTGCCCTCCAACCCCACGCTAGGCGGCGCCTTTCCGCTACCTTGGTCCGCCTTTGCCCGCCTACCTTCCATCAAGAATCCGCATGTGCGCACGTTTTAAGAAACTGAGGCTCTAGCTAGCAGATGGTCGCGCCGACAAACTCAAAGCCAATTCTTCTGCGAGAACAGCCGTGGCATGGGACAAGAGCCGCCATGCTCGAAAACGAAACCCATGCTGAGCCGGCGGATGCGATCCTGCCATACGAGGCGATCAAAGATCCATACGTATAGGAATACACGATGTGCTTTCTAAGCGCAGCTCTTTTCCGATGAACGTTTCAACAGCACCTCGCTTCTTTGCTTTCTTGGGAGTTTGGCAACAACGACAAAAGGATACAGATTTCGTGAGCGCTCCCTACACCGACTCAGAGCTTCAACTCCATTCACACTTTTAGGGAATCTAGATTGGAGATATAGGCCAATGCAGACAGTCATCAACCGAGACACAGCAGATACTGTTCCGCGCGATGCAGTAAACCAGAGGCTGCGTTTCGCGGCTACCGCTGACAGTAACGCCGTGCTTGCCAAGCTGGGCACAACAGAACAAGGATTAAACGAATCACAGGTAGACGATTCCCGCGATCAATACGGGGACAACAAAGTGGCCGACGGCAAGCGTAAGTCCCTGTTCAGGAGGCTCTGCGACGCCTTTGTCAACCCGTTTACGTCGGTCCTGTTCGTTTTGGCGGTGGTGTCGGTTTTCACAGACATCCTTTGGGTGGCAGAGGGCGAGGCCGACCCGGCGGGCGTCATCATTATCACAAGTATGCTACTGATTTCAGGCATCCTGCGTTTTATTCAGGAAACCAGAAGTGGAAACGCCGCTGAAAAGCTATTGAAGCTGATTAAGACCACGACGGCCGTCAAAAGGCAGGAAAAAGGTACAGAGGAAATCCCGCTTGATGAAGTCGTTGTGGGCGACATCGTGCATCTGGCGGCAGGCGATATGATTCCGGCAGATATGCGTATCATCCTCGCCAAAGACCTGTCGATCAGCCAGTCGGCCCTGACTGGAGAAAGCGTGCCCGTAGAAAAAATCCCGGGCATTGCGAAAGACGATCACGATACCGTAACCGAGTATCCCAATCTCGCTTTTATGGGGACAAGCGTCGTCAGCGGCACCGGCATTGGCGTGGTTGTGACGACCGGCAACGACACCATATTCGGCGACATGTCGAAGAACGTCAGCGTCAAACCTGCCAAAACCAGCTTTGAAAAAGGCGTCAACTCGGTATCGTGGCTGCTCATACGCTTTATGCTCGTTATGGTGCCGTTCGTGCTGTTCGTCAACGGTTTCACCAAGGGTAACTGGATGGAGGCAACGCTGTTCGCGCTTTCCATCGCTGTGGGATTGACGCCGCAAATGCTGCCCATGGTTGTCACCGCTTCACTGGCCAAAGGCGCGGTGACAATGTCCAAAGCACAAACCATCATCAAAAACCTGAACTCGATTCAGAACATAGGCGCAATGAACATCCTGTGTACCGATAAAACAGGTACGCTCACGCAGGACAACGTTGTCTTGATGAATTACTGTGACATCCACGGAGCGGAAAATGTACGAGTTCTGCGCCACGCTTTCCTGAATAGCTATTACCAGACGGGGCTTAAAAATTTGATGGATGTGGCCATTATCAGAAAGACACAGGACAACCAGGGCGACGAAGGACATGAAGAACTGGCCGGCCTCGCCGATCAATTCACCAAAGTAGACGAGATACCCTTCGATTTTGAACGCCGCCGCATGAGCGTGGTGGTGCACAACGGCAAGACAGAGATCATTACCAAGGGTGCGGTAGAGGAAATGCTGTCGGTGTCCTCCTATGCAGAATATGAGGGCCAGGCTCAACCCATGACCGACGAACTCCGCGCGTATATCCTGCGCAAAGTGGATGAACTCAATGACGACGGTATGCGAGTTATCGCTGTGGCACACAAGACCGATGTTTCTCACGCGGACGATTTCTCGGTGGACGACGAATCGGACATGGTGCTGATTGGTTATCTCGCGTTTCTTGACCCGCCGAAAGAATCTACTGCCGGCGCGATTAAAGCCCTGAACGAACACGGGGTGAGCGTGAAGATACTTACGGGTGACAACGACAAGGTGACGCGCTGCATCTGCCGCCAGGTAGGTATTTCGGCTGACCGCATCCTGCTCGGTTCGGACCTCGACCTTATGGACGACAAAGAATTGCGAGCAACCGCAGAGGAGGTCAGTGTATTCGCCAAGCTCTCACCGCAACAAAAAGCGCGTGTTATCACGGCTCTCAGAGACAACGATCACACCGTCGGCTATATGGGGGACGGCATCAACGACGCGGCCGCGATGAAGGCTTCCGACGTTGGGATTTCAGTAGATACGGCTGTGGACATCGCAAAGGAATCCGCTGACGTGATCCTGCTCCACAAGGACTTAATGGTGCTTGAGAAGGGCATTATCGAGGGACGCAAGACCTATGCCAACATGATCAAGTACATCAAGATGACAGCCAGCTCGAACTTCGGTAACATGTTTGCGGTATTGGCGGCTAGCGCGTTCCTACCATTTATTCCGATGCTGCCGATACACCTCATATTGCTCAATCTCATTTATGACGTCAGCTGCACTGGGATTCCATGGGACGCTGTAGATACAGAATATCTCGCGATACCTAGAAAGTGGGACGCTTCTTCCATCGGAAAATTCATGCTGTGGATAGGCCCGACAAGTTCGGTGTTCGACATCACTACATATCTGTTGATGTTCTTCGTTATCTGTCCAGCGGTGGTGGGTGGAATACAGTTTCATCAACTTACCGACGGGGCGAAGATAGCGCTCTTTATGGCGGTGTTTCGTGCAGGATGGTTTGTGGAATCCATGTGGACGCAAACGCTGGTTATCCATATGCTTCGCACTCCGAAGATACCGTTTATACAGAGCAACGCCTCCCTGCTGCTGACGGCGCTAACCACTATCGGTATCGTGATAGTGACCGTAATCCCGTTTACCCGATTCGGCGCCTCTATCGGCTTAGCCCCGCTGCCAGCCGTATTCTTTCCGTGGCTTCTGCTGACCGTCTTCTTGTATATGGCGCTGGTGACTGTATTCAAATATATTTTTGTTAGGAGATACGGGGAACTGCTGTAAAACTCCGTTACATTGCAGATAATGCGGCATCTCACCGATGTCCTTGTGGGGACGGGGAACGACTCGCCTTCGTTAGTCCTCAGACCCGTTCACGCATTGAGGTTGCATCGGAACATTGGAACAATCCGGACTAGCAGCTTTCTTCCAGGGCCCAACTCGTACGGAACCGAAGTGTGTTTGTGTTCCGTATTAACTCGAAACCATCTCACGTCCCGTGTTATCGGTTAATGGCAGTAGGCTCCGCACATTACGATCGCGCAGCCACAGGCCGGCCCATACCAGGCACGCCATGATCACGGGAAACGCGATATTGAATAAGTGCGTCCCTGCACGAACATTGCTCGCGACTGCTCCGCCAAGGTAGCCCGTTACAAGAATCGCGCCAAGAACCGCCGTCCGGGGAATGACATACAGAAGCGTGCAGAGGAGCAGCGTAGCCCCGATCCCAACAATCATCGATTCGGGATAGCCCAACTGGAGAGTGGCCGCAACGACAAAGGCGGGCTTGAACAGCTTCATGACCCCGTCCATTACAAAAAACAGAACTGCCAGGGTACTAAGGATTCGGCCTGCCCAGAGGCTTGCCTTGGAACTGCCGATGATGGTTTGATTGTGCATTCAATGAGCCTCCATCAATATTGAGATTGCTGATTTGTTGTTTCCTCAGCCATGAGACATACGATATCTGACAACAGAAGAGCGAGTGGGAAACCACTCCTGGAAACAGATTCACCGCCTGTTACCCTGCCTGCACGACGATCCACCTCCAATGCCCGCTTGTTTATTCCGTTCCACTACATTTGAAAGGTCTTAGACCTCAGCCCGCGCACCGTTGACGGATACCCGGGTCCATCCACGTTTACAAACCCAATCCGTCAGCGGCATTTTCGCGAAACACTGATCCCTGGCGGATGCAGCGGCGCACCGTTTTGAGAGAGCGGTGCCCGGTCTGGTTCATTATGGCCCGTTCCGACTTCCCGGCCGCGGCGTCGGAGGTCGCCAGGCCCGCCCCTCAGACTGTGCCCGGCGAAATCGTCCACGCCATGTCGTTCCTCGTTCTCGCCCCGGGGAATGCCGACGAGTCTTCCCTCCTCTTTCTGATAGGCCTTCCCGTTCTTGAGGTCGATGGTCCTGCCCTCGGGGGTTACGGCACAATGTTCGACGTCGGTCGAGACGACCTCCGCGCGCCGGAAGGCGCCGGCAAAACCCAGGGGCGGAATCGCGCCGTCGCGCTTTCCGATGAGCGTGTCTGGAATCTGGGCCACAATCCTTCAGGTCGGGGACCGAGATGGCCTTCTTTTGCTCAGTCGCCGTGAGGCAAGGACTACGGCCGAAACGAACACGAAACCCACCAGGTATCCGGCGACGATATCACTCGGGTAGTGGACGCCTAGGTAAACTCGGCTCAACCCTATTCCCACGATGAGTGCCATCATGATTGAGGCAACGGCGACGCGGCCCGGGCTTCGGCTGCTTCGAAGCAGCAAATAGATCGTTGTCCCATAGAAGGAGAATGCACCAACCGCATGCCCACTGGGAAATGAGAAGCTGTGTTCACTTGCCAATGCCCAAGGCACATCGGGTCGTGCGCGCTGAAACCAGAGTTTCAGACCGATATTGAGCAAAGCCGATCCCCCTACGGCCACGGCAAGGACCGTAGCATCAGCGATGGCGCGCCTGAATAACAAGAAGAGAAACAACAAAACCACCGTCGGTGTCACAAACTTCCAAGAGCCTACCATGCTCAAGGCGAACATGGCGTCCGTCAGCATGGGTGTCGCGTTCGAATGGACAACACTCATCGCATGCCGATCAACTTCCCCCAGCCAGGGCTCCGTGATTTCTTCGTGAAACTCGGTCAGAAGGAACATCAGCAAGGTGGATGTGATCAGTCCCGCCAACGCAAGGGTGAGAAACCGGTAATATGCCTGGTTCGTTTGCATTCGTGTCACGAGCTAGAGCGCGGTCGCGCTTTCCGATGAGTGTGTCTAGAATCCGGGCCACAATCGTCTTCAGATCGAGGACCGAGATGGCCTACTTCTGCTCGGGAGCCACGCCCAGCTCGCGCCGCAGACCGGCTGTCGTTTTTCTCTAAAGTCCCCACCGGCGCTGCCGACCCGCCGCGCATGGAACATGTGTGGGGACATGGTGTAGAGTACCTGCTTGCGGTGGGCGCAGAGGTCATTGTCTCACTTGGTGCTGGCAACCCGTTCTAAAGTCGGACCCTGAACCCTTGAGCACCCCCGCTCGTGTCACGGACAGGCAACTGTCCCGGAGCACGATTATCAGATTTCACTATACGGGGTTCCATGCCTTCCGCACAGTAAGGAGCGAAGAAAGATGGAAGTTGTCAACCCGCATGGTGCCGGTCTCGACATTCACAAGGAGACGGTGGTGGCCTGCGTGCGCCATATGACAGAGGGCAAGGTAAGCACAGAGGTGCGAACCTTCAAGACGAACACCGAACAGTTGCTAAAGTTATCGGAGTGGTTGGCCGAGCAAGGCATAACCCACATCGGCAAGGAGGCGACCGGGGGTTCGCCAAAGAAAGCGATTTGCGCAGTTGCCGCCTAGCTGCTCACCACCGCCTATCACATGCTCAAGAATGGAACCGTCTACCAGGATCTCGGCGCCAACCATTTCGAAAAGGACAAAGAACGGCAGATCGCACGTCTCGTCAAGGGGCTTGGAAACCTCGGCTTCGAGGTTACCAGCCCATGGCCGCCTGAGGTCGGGGCTCTGGCGACGTCCCGATCGCCGGGGCGCTCGGGACCAATTTCTCCACTCTTCGTGGTCGGCCGGAAAATCGGGCCCTTCGAGGAATAAATCACGGGCTGATGTGTTATACAGACATGCATACTATTCTTCCTTTGCCTACCTCGCCCGCTTTCGAGGATCTGTTCGAGACGAGTTTTCAGGGTTTACGAATCATAGTCAGCAATGAGCCAAGGCAATTTAACGCGGCGGCGTTTGCTTTAGGAAACGACATCTACATGAGGCCGGAATACTGGCTTTCCGAGTCCTCAGTGACAACAGGATTGCTAGCCCATGAACTCGCCCATGTCATCCAATTCCGGCAAGGACGAATTTGCGGAAGCGATAAGGTGTTGAACGATGATGCCCTGGAATATGAAGCGGAACTGGCCGCGTTGGCCGCTTGTTCTCTGGTGCCGAAAAGCCAGATTGCAAAGCTTACCGGTTCGAAGGCAGTTCCGCTGTACAAAGGAACACACGTTTTATGCAGGCCTGACTGGATTGGAGACACATGGTTTAAGAACAAGACACGTCCCGGTTGGGCGGGAAAAGTTCGCATTCGATTCGAACGGATAGTAACGCCAAAAGACACCGTCGTGCGTCCGATTCAGGTGACCGGCATCATCGCGCCAGGTCCAACCAAAGGGAGGGGGAACGCTCCAGAGCCTGTATCGGGAACGCGAGTAAGCACTGCTGCATCCAATATCCTCCTGCATCAACGATACAACGCACAAACGGGCGCGAATGCTAGAAACACCGGCTACGTGGATGCTCACAAGGGACACATTATGGCTCTGGAATTAGGCGGGCCGGACATCCCCGAAAATATTGTGCCGCAATTTGCAAACTGGCAAGCCAACGGAGAATGGCGTCACATGGAAAGGGAGTTGGAGGAGAAGGCGAGGAAATTACTAAAGACCGGGCAATACCTGGAATTTGACTGTGTCGTTGAATACAAAGAATATAAGGAGCCCCGACACGCCAGCAAGCAAAGTCTCGGTTTTCCGGCTGGCTTTAGAGTTGTGGCAACAATTCTCGACAGACTGCAGCAGAACCGAACGCACTATAGGACCTTCAGCTTTAACCAGCGGCAGAATGAGACAGACGATATGATGGCGTACCGCGCGATGGACAAAGTAGAAGCCGAGGCTAGTAAGACGGCTATTCCACCCGTAACGTATGGCGTTGGGAACAAGACTTTTCTTGATGCCACAGTGGAGCGCAACAGTCTTGATTTATTGCGAAGTTAGCACGATCTTCTAGAGGACGATTCAGACAGCGACTGCGTGTCATCAGAAAGCTGCTCTTGCGATGGCGCCCTGCATCTTGGCGTCGATGTCGTGAGGCTCGACAGCGCCACTTCCTGGCCATCCGCTCTCCGCAGTGCGCTTCAAGAGCTGAAATACCCATGGACGAAGGCTAGCGTCTTAGCCGCCGCCAGCCGGCGATTGCCATCTCATCCTTCCGGTAGGGTAGAATTTCAGCTGCTTCGCGAGATTCTGGAACGCGGCTCCGTGATGGATCGAACTCGCATTGCTCGTCTGTTGCTGGCGGTTTATCTGGTTGCCGCCGCCAATGCATCGGGACAAAGCCGATCGAGCGCCTACGCCGCCCTCCCCGGAACCGAAACTTCAGCCCAGTTCGCAAGCGAGCCTGCCGGCGAAGGCCGCTGCCAGTTTTGTCACGCGGCCGAAGTCGAAGGATACGCGCAGTCCGCCATGGCGCATTCTCTGCGGCGCGCCGGCCGGGAGCCAAGCGGAGAGGTCGCTACTCCGGACGCGAAGATCACGATCGATTCTTCGCCCAGTGGGACATGGCAGCGCCTCGAGAGCCGGGGCGACACATTGAGTTACCGCATCGACTACGTGATCGGATCGGGCAATCACGCTTCAGGGTTTCTGCTCGACCTGAACGGCCATCTGTTTCAATCCCCCGTCGCCTATTACAACCGGCTTCATGCCTATGCTCTGGCCCCCGGATACGAAGGCCTGCAGAGTCCCGATTTCACGCGTCCGGTCGGCGATGGCTGCGTCTTCTGCCATGCGGGAACGGCGCTATACATCCCCGGCACCTCAAACCAGTATCGATCGCCCGCGTTTGCCGGGGAGGCAATCACCTGCGAGCGCTGTCACGGTTCTGCCGAGAAGCACCTCCGGGATCCGCGAAACGGCACGATTATCAATCCCGGAAAACTCGAGCCGGCGGCGCGCGACAGCATCTGTGAGCAATGCCACCTGCTCGGTGTGGGCCGGGTCCTGAACCCGGGAATGAATTTTCACGACTTTCGGCCGGGCGAGCCGCTTGAAAACGTGTTCACCACCTACGTGGCCTCCCCGCCGCCGGGCCAGGCCATAAAGTTCAAAGTGATCAGCCATGTCGAGCAACTCGCCAGAAGCAGCTGCGCCCGCGGGAGCAACGGCGCGTTGTGGTGCGGGACCTGCCACGATCCGCACAACAAGCCGCTCGAGCCTGTCCAGTTCTTCCGCTCCAAATGTCTTTCCTGCCACACGCAGACATTTTCCGCGGCCCATCCCGACAGGCAAAGCGACTGCATCGCCTGCCACATGCCTCGCCGCCAAGCCAAGGACGGCGGACATACCGCGTTTACCGACCACCGGATTCAGCGGCGCCCCGAGCCGGATTCGGCCCTTCCGGAAACGAGCGACATCGCGGCATGGCGAACACCGGCTCCCGAGCTCGAAAAGCGGAATCTCGGGATTGCCTACGTCAATGCGGGCATGGAACGCCATTCGCCGCCGTTGATCGTCCGCGGCTACCGCCTGCTGACCGAAGTTCAACAGCAGTTCGCAAACGACAGCGCAATTTTCGCCTCCATGGGATCCGCGTTGCTGGCCGGAGGCCAGGCAACGGAGGCGGAGTTGGCGTTTGAGCGCGCCCTGCAATTGAATCCCGGCTCGGCGACCGGCGAGACCAACACGGCATCGGCTCACTTGCAGGCGGGCGACTCCGCACAAGCGATTGCTCATCTCGAGCGGGCGATCCACATCGACCCCTTGTATCTCGCCGCCGCAGCGCCCCTGATCGAACTGTATGAGCAGCAGGGAAACGCGGCGAAGGCGGCCGAACTCTCCGATTCATTGAACGAGCTGGTGCACAAACCGTCCGCCGAGAGCGGAGTCGCCCGGAAAACTCCCCTCGAGCGGCAACTGGCCTCAGCAGCCTTCAAGAACATTCAGGTGCTTGCAACCATTCCGTCCGACCAGTTGCGTCCGGCGATGCGCTTTATGTCGGCGTCCCTCGGCGTGGGGTGCAACTACTGCCACGTGGACGGAGCATTTGAGAAGGACGACAAAAAGCCGAAACAGATCGCCCGCGAGATGATGCGCATGACGTTTGCCATCAATGAGCGCAATTTCTCCCGGAGCCGGCAGGTCACGTGTGATTCCTGCCATCGAGGCTCGACCAGACCAGAAGCCACACCAGGGTTCGCCGACGGCGCGCCGTCAAAGCCGACCGTGCTCGCCGCCGATTCGAAAACGGTGCCCGGGGCCTTGCCCACTGCCGATCAGGCGATCAGCCGATACGAACAGGCGCTCGGTGGAGAAGCCGCCATGGAAAAAATGATCACTCTTCACGAAAGGGGAACCACAACCGCAGGCAGCGGCTCGGTTCGTCTTGACGTCTGGGAGGAGGAGCCTGACAAGCAGATCTCGGTCCGACACCTGGCGGCTGGCGACGCCGAGACCGTCGTGAATGGCCGCCAGGGTTGGACCAGGGCGCCGGGGCATCCTGCGCGCGAGATGGATGCGGCTGAGCTCGAAGCGGCGCAGATTGACCCTCGCATGCTCCCGTTGCGCCTCCGCCAACGTTGCCCCGAATTGCGTGTGGAATATCCGGAGGAGATCGGAGGCCGCCCGGCCTATCTGCTCTCTTGCGCCGATGTCGGCAAACCCCCGTTGCAGCTTTACTTTGACGAGCACACCTGGCTGCTGGTGCGGTTCGTGCATTATCTACCAACGCCGCTTGGCCTGTTGAGGAGCCAAATCGACTACGGAGATTACCGCCAGGTGGGCGGCGTGAACATTGCTTTCCGTTGGACCTTGGCCGGGGCCGACGGACGGGCCACCACCCAGTTGGAAGAGGCCGAGCAGAATGTTCCGATCGATGCGGGAAAATTCGCCCGGCCGGCATCGCTCCCGGGGGCGCAGGATGTCGCCGGGCAATAGACTCCCCTCCGCCGCTCGCTGGTCGAAGGCAAGTCCAGGTTCCAGCAGAAGCGGCTAGCTCGAAGTCCAAGGGGAATCGGAAGCGTGCGCACGGGTGTTGCGGGTATTTGCGGCTTAACCCGGGTATTAGTCCCCTGCGCAAACCTCCGAAGTCCAGGCGGTTGCGTGCAGGCCCGCCTTTTCGGTAACGTCGGTAAGTGGATTGGGAAATGCTCCCGCTCTCTCGGCAAAGAGCTGATTTGGTATCACATACATGAAGCTGCATCCTGGTGCGAGGATGTCGGGTCCGCCGTTTCTAGGGGCGAGAAAAATGCGGCTTTTCGGAATCAGCGCCCTTACTGCGCTCGTCGCCTTGGCGCTTTCGACTACGACTGCCTCCCAACAATCCGCGGTTCGGAACTCCGACGGAGCCATCGAAGCGGCCATGGCCGCGCGAAATTTTTCCGCGGCGAGCGCCATGGCGCGCGCCGCGCTCGAGCAGTCGCCCCGTAACCCGAAGCTGTGGACGCTTGAGGCGATTGCGCTCTCCCGGCTCGGCGAAGCCCAAGAAGCACTCAGCGCCTACGACCACGCGCTCGAAATCGCGCCCGACTACCTGCCCGCCCTCGAAGGCGCAGCCGAACTTGAGTACAACCGGGGCGGCGGCAGCAGGGCGCTCGCGCTTCTGGACCGCATCGTTCGTCTCAGTCCGGAAAATTCGACAGCGCACGCCATGCTGGGGGTGCTCGCTTACCAGCATCACGATTGCCGGCGAGCGGCGAAACATTTTGAAGCGAGTCGAGATGCGATCTCCTCCCAGCCTGCCGCTCTGGCTGAATACGGCTCGTGCCTGGTGAATTTAGGCCGGCCCGAGGAGGCGCTGTCGGTTTTCGCGAGCCTGGTGGCCCTCGAGCCGCAGGATGCGCGCGCCCGCTACAATCTCGCCGTAGTCGAACTCGCTCGACACCGCGCCCGAGACGCGGTGGTCACCTTGCAGCCGCTCGTCGAGAAGGCGCAGCCCGATCCCGACGTCCTCGATCTCGCCTCTTCCGCATACGAAGAAACCGGCGATACCCCCACGGCCGTGAAATTGCTACGCCAGGCGATTGTGCTCGATCCGAAGCAGGTCCGCCATTATCTAGACTTCGCCACCATCTCGTTCGCTCACCAGTCATTCGAAGTTGGCGTCGACATGATGAATGTGGGGCTGAAGGAGAACCCGGACGCGGCCCCGCTGTATGTGGCGCGCGGCGTCCTGTACATTCAGCTTGGCAAGTACGACAAGGGCGAGGCGGATTTTGCCGCGGCCAACCGGCTCGACCCGCGCCAGACCTCCGCATCTGTCGCCGAGGGACTGGCCGAACTCGAGCAAAGCAATCGCGACCAGGCGCTCTCGACCGTGCGGCGACAGATCGCCACCCACCCCGAGGACGCCTTTCTTCGCTACCTCGAAGGGCAGATTCTCTTCGAGCGCGGCGCAGACCCGGGAACCGTGGAATTCAACGACGCCGTTCACGCTGCCACACGATCGCTCGAGCTGCGGCCGGACTTTGTGCTGGCGAGCGACCTGCTCGGCAACCTGTATCTGAAGTCGGGAGAAATTGAGAAGTCGATCGCCCAGTCCCGCCGCGCACTGCGCGAGAACCCCTCGGACCAGGAGGCCCTGTATCACCTCATCCAAGCGCTGCGGAAGACGAAGGACAGCAAGGCCCGGGAGGAACTCCCTCTCCTGGTAAAACGCCTGGCCGCACTCCGGACGGAGTCGCGAAACCAAGAGGCGGTTCAGAACCGTTACAAGTTATACGAGCCGCCGGTGGACCCCGGGAATGTAAATGAAATCCGGGGTTCCCAGGTCAATAAACCAGGTTCAAATAACGACCAATGACGCCCTCTTCCGCTCGAGCTGACAAATCTTGTTCGTGGGACACTGTCCGCGCCGGCCGCGTCGCGGGTCGTGGTGCGGAAAAAACCCGGGGCTATTCCGCCTCGCCATCGACCACCTGATAGCGGTAGCGCTGCTTCTGTTCGGCCACTTCCCGTTGTCGCAGTTGAGCGAGGCGCTTCAGCAGGTCCGGGATCTCAGCCGTGCTTCCGGTTTTCCGCAGGGCTTGAATCAACCTGTAAAGCGACGTCTCGTCTCTCGGGTCAATCTCGAGGGCCTTGCGGCATTCCTCCTCCGCCAGATGATTCTGACCGGAATCCATGTAAAGCTTCGCGAGTACGGCGTGAGCGGGACCGAGTGAAGAACGCAGCTCGACCGCCTTGCGCGCAGACTCGACCGCCTTGCGAAACTCCCGGGTGCCCGGTTCGACCCCCTGCTGGGCGAGAACCTCCGCTTCCAGGTACAGCAGCAATGGATCGCGCGGCCTTTCGCCGAGCTTTCGCTGCACATCGCGGAGCGCGCGGCCGAGATCGTTCTGTTGCACCGCGAGCAAAGCTTGAGCGGCGGCGGTCAACGACTGGTTCGGCTCCAGTTCGTAGGCTTTCTCGATGTCGGCTTCTGCTTGGTCGTAATGGGCAAGCTGCACATCGAGCACCCCGCGCGCAAAGTAGAGTTGTGCGGAATTCGGCTCTTCGCGGATTCCGTCGTTGACCGCGTCCATGCCGGCCTGGAAGGACTGATGGGCGGCGCATAGAGAGGCAAAGTCGAGATAGAGCCGCACATTTTTCGGGTCGGCGAGAATCGCCTGCCGCAACGCGTTTACCGCCGGGTCGGTCTCGCCCAGGTCTTCGTAGGCATTGGCTGCGAGTTCGAGCGTTCCCGAATTGGCCCCGCCGGTCTCAAGCAAAGACTGCAAAGTGGCAAGCGCGGGTCTTGGTTCCTCGGCCATCAGTTCGACGGAGGCAAGCACCAGCCTTTCGCGTTCATCCTCCGGGTTGAGCGAGAGCGTTTTCTCGAACACAACCACCGCGCGATCGAAACGTCTCAGTTTCACCAGGCAGCTGCCGTATGCGTGCAAGGCGCCTAACTGGGAGTCAAACAGCCCGCCCGCCTTCTCGAAGTGTCCCAGGGCGGCCGCGCAGTTGCCTTGCTGATATTCGAGCACGGCCAGCATGCCGTGGCTGGTTTGGTCCTCGGGTCGGAGGCGGAGGACCCGTTCGAGCAAGGGCATGGCAGCCGGATCGGCGGAGTCGAACTCGATTTGGATGGCGCCCGTGAGCGCGGGCAGATAATTCGGAGAGAGCTTGAGCGAGCGCGTGAAGGAGGCGAGCGCTTCCCGATTGCGATGCTCGCCCGCATAGGCGGCGCCCTGCATTGCCCACAGCTCGACGTCATCCGGCCTTCTGGACAACGCGGGCTTCAGGAGTTCAAGGGCGGCGGGGAAATCCTGGTCCGCGAGCGCCGTCTGAATCCGCTGGACTTGAGGATCGCCGGTCTGGCCCCATAGGACCACGGCGAGCAACACGAGAACGGCGGCGATCGAAGCTTTTCCGATGGAATTGGCTCCCCAGGTGTCGGACTCGGTCCTTTTCCTGAACTTAGACCATTTTGGGCTTCTGGTTCAATGATCTCGAGGAAACAGGAAAGCGCATTCGCCTCGCGCGGTCGTCGCCCCGAAGTCGGCGTTTTTGTATCGCTGCTGAAGGGCGCTTGCGCTCGATCGAGCTCAAGGCGGGGACCCTCGCTGGCTCGCAACGCGGGCGCGGCAAAAGGCCCTTGCGCAAGGCGCGATGCCCGAAAATCCAGAAGCCCACCCCAGGTTCGAAGTGGGCTTGAACTTGTGAGGCAGAACTCAGAAGGAAACTTTCCCTCCCAACTGCCAGAACCTGGGCTCGTGGGAAGACGTAGCTTTGCCGAAATTCCCATCCGGGAAGTTCATGTCCACGCCGCTCGCTCCATAGTTGTCCACATAATTGGGGCGATTGAACAAATTGAAGAATTCGAAGCGCAATTGGAACACAAGCCGTTCGGTGATGCGGGTGTCTTTGTAAAAGTTGACATTCGTCTCGATGAAATTGGGGCCGCGGAAGGCGTTGTATTTCTCGTTTCCTTCCTGGCCGAAGGCGGGGGCGGCAAAGTCGCTTTTGGGGACCCCGCCGTTCACCCAGGCTTTGTTGTCGGTCAGCTGACGATAACTGACGGCATTGGGGTAATCGAGACCGGCACCGCTGTCGCCGTCGGCGTTGTAGTCTCCGCTCAAGGGGCCATAACCGATTGCCGGGTTCGCGGCAGACGGACAATTGGTCGTCCCATTCGCGCAGACTGGCTGGAACGAGTTGCTGTTGAAGGCCGTCATCGGATAGCCGGACTGAAAGATGCTGGTGCCGCTGATGCCCCAACCCCCGGTGAGATGCCCGATCAGCCCGTCGCCATTACCCAGGCCCTTCAGCGAGTAATTGAAGCTGAGCGAGAAGCGGTTGGGCGCATCGAAGACCGACGGCGCGTAGTAGTTCTGCGGATTGAACGGGTCCGGGTAGGTCAGAGCGTCGTCCATCGATCGCGAACGAGTATAGGATGCGTCGACATAGCCGCGCGGGAAACGTCCTTTCACGTCGAAATAGACGGCGTCGTAGTTGCCGTAACGATCGTTGTTGGCGTAGAGAATCGAGCCGAAACTGGGATTGAGCCGCGTCGGAACCAGGCTTTCATGGGTAATCAAATCGTCGGGCACGACGTTGACGTCCTGTCCGTAGCTGACCAGGCCAATTGCATTGCCGTTGCTGACGATGTTGTAGGAGTGGGACCCGTTATACCCCACACTGGCCGCCAAGTAGTTGCCGAGCTTGCGTTCCACGCTGACCGACCAAATGTCGGATTTGGGGGACTTGAGCAGGGGATTGATTGCGCCGATGCCAAAGCCCGCCCCGACGACCCCTCCTTGCGCATTCAATCCGCCCTGAAAGGTCGGGAAGGTGAAGCCGAATGGAGGCTTGCTGCCGGTCCCGAGAGCGAAAATCGGCGCCTGCGCGGTCGCGGTTCCGCCGGCGAAGAAGGTCGGACTCACCTCTCCGGGCGGGCTGCCGCGAAATTCCTCCTGGACGTTGGCTTGAGTCAGCCAGTTGTTGTAGATGCCAAAGCCGCCCCGAACCACGGTGTTGCCGGTGCCGTTCACGTCCCAGGCGATTCCGACGCGGGGGCTGAACAGATTGTCTACCGAATGCAAGAGAGCATTGTGCGTGGCCTTGGCGTAGCCGTTTGCGATCTGCTGCTGTACGCTGTCTCCGGTTCCCAGGTAGAAATTGCCGAACACGGTGGTTGCGCTCTTCGACCACGGATTGCCGCTGTCGTCATAGCGCAGGCCCAGGGTGAGGGTAAGATTGCGGCGCGCCTTCCAGGTGTCCTGAACAAACAAGCCGAAGGTGCGCGAGGCCGCGTCCCAGTTCCAAAGTTGCTCCTGCCCGGTTTGCGGATTGTAGTAAACCCCGTTCTCGTTGGTGGGAGCGTCCTGCGCGAGTTTCAGCAGGTTGTCGAAGTTGAACTTGGGCTGAGACCAGGGGCCCTGAAAAGGCTCGACATCGTCGCCATACCATCCTTCGTAGCCAAACTTGAGCGTATGGGTCCCTTTTACATGTGTGAGCACGTCGCGCCAATGATAGTTGTGCTGGATAAAGTCCCCTTGCGCAAAGCCCACGCCGAACGCCTGACCGGAATCCACGTTGATTCCGGCAACCGAGATCGAGGGCACGGTGTAATCTTTTGCCCCGCTGCCCTGCACGCCTTCGACCCGGCTCTGCCCGGCCGTAAACTCGTTGAGCGTCGACTCCGAGAAGGTATGGGTCCAGGAAACCTGCCCGGCTACCTGCCAGGTGTTGTTGAGCGCCGAAAATTGCGGCATGGGAGAGGGCGCGCCGGTGAGCAGCAGGGTGCGGAAAAGACTGACATAGAGGCGGTCTTTCTTGAATCCCTGGTCGATGCGCGCAAAGTACTGCGTGCCATTGCGCACCGAAGTCGCGCCGAACGCACCGGTGTCGATCATGGCGAGCGTGCAAGGCACTCCGTTTGCGCCCGCAGTCGTGCCGCAGCCTCCCGGCCCGCTGCCAAAAATGTCCTGCGCGGTCTGTGAAACCGTTGCCCCGCTGATTCCCGAGGGCAGGTAGGTCGAAAGCACATGCGTGCCAACCGTCTGCGGATAGTTGGCTTGGGCGAAGCCGATGAACTGGGGATCGGCAAAGGTGACCGATCCCCCGGCGCTTGAAGACGACCGCAGGGGCTCGACCGCGAAATAAAAGAAACTGTTGCGGTGCGGGAAAATCGGGCCGCCGATGGCAAAGTCCATATTGTTGGAATGGAAGGGCTGATAGGGAAAGCCGACGAAGTGCTGGCTGGCAAACATCTTTTCGTAATTGAAGTAATCCTCGGCCGAGCCGTGGAACTGGTCGGTGCCCGACCGCGTGGTAAACATGGTTTGCAGCCCGGCGGCGCGGCTGTACTCGCTTGTGAACGTATTGGTCTGAACACTGGTTTCCTGGATTGCAGCCGGCTGCGGCGTCAGATTCAATACCCCTTGACGGATCCCGCTGGTGACGTCCAGGCCATCCACCACATATTGATTGTTGTTCTGTCCTTGTCCGTTGGCGCTCGCATCCACCTGTTCTTCCGTCGAATAATTGTCAACGCCCGAGGCGGGACTCCCCGATGCGCTGGTCCCGAGGCCCGAGGCGCCGGGGGCCATGGTCACCAGCGTGACCAGGTTCCGCCCCACGATGGGCAGCTGCGCGACCGCCTGGTTTTCAAGGGTCAGCTGGGTGCGGCTGTCCGCGGTATCGACCAGCGGACTGGCTTCGGTGACCGTAACCGCCTCGGTAACCCCTCCCACTTTCAATTGCACGGGGACATTCAGGTTTTGCGCGGTCAACAGGGTGAGATCGGTTTGGGTCACCGTATAGCCCGAGGCCTGAACTTTCAATTTGTAGGCGCCGGGGGCCAGGCTCAGCAACCGGAAATTCCCGTTCTCGTCCGTGCTGGTGCTCTTGCTCGCTCCCGTCGCGTTGTTGGTGACGGTCACCGTGGCTTTAGGAACGACGGCGCCCGAAGGGTCCGCGACAACGCCCTGAACACTGCTGGTGAACTGTGCGTGGCAGATACCGACAGAAAGGACCGTCAGCCCCAGAACAACTCGCAGTCTGGCCGGCAAAGGCATGCGCCCTCCTCTTAATAAAAGGAGCTCCAGTCATTTGCGACCGAAAGGAGCTACGTGGCGAGTAATCGTTTGCTCAACGCCGCGTAACGCTATCGCATGTTGTATACATTAGTCAAGCTAAATTCCTGCTTTTGCGTTATTGCGGTCCTGGACTTAACTTCGTCAGGACGCCGGACCCCGGCATGCCGGCCAGAGGAGTCAGGACAACGTTTACTTGGCGGTGTTAGACGCGTTCCCCACGAGTTCCAAAATGCCAAACCGCTCGGGAACGTGAAACGTGCCGGCCATCGGAGCCCGCCAGGTGATCTGGCGCCGATTGGCTCCGGGCCCCTGGCTGCGGAACAGATTGATGCGCAGCCGGTTGCCCGCCCGGGCCGGACGCGTGTCGACGGCGGCATAGGGAATCCGCATGGCGCCGTACCAGACCGAGTGAGCGCGGTCAATCCGCGCCGAGACCTCGAATCCGGAGTTCCATCTCCAGCCCTCCTCGTGGTGGGGCTTGCGGAGGTCGATGTCCAGGTCGACCCATTCCCCCTGCGGGGAAATCTCAAATTCTTTGTAGAGCCGGATCTCTTTGAAGTCCGACCCGATGAAAACCTCGGCCACGTCCCAGTTCCACAGTTCGTAGGTTTCGGTTGAGGTCTTGGGGTCGGGCTTCAGGTTGAGCTGCTCATACGGGCATATGAATAAGAAGTAGAGGTTGCGGCCGGTCCAGCGCGAGCGCACCTCCGTGCGATAGCGGGCGACAGGATGGCCATGGGCATCCTGTTCGAGATAGACCTTCCCTGCGCCCCTCCAGAAGGCTGATTCGGGATGGGTGCCGAGCGGGACCTCCTCCGGAGCCCGCGTGCTTTCAAAGCTTGGCCCGGCGGCAAGGGAAGGGCGCGCCGCAAGCAGGAGGGTGAGCAGCCAGAGACTCGAACCAGCCGCGAGGCTCATAACTTGATCCCGAGCACCCGGAGGGCGTTCTGGTTGTAAACCTTCTCAAGAATGGACGGGGGGAGCCCCAGGCCGTAAATTCGCCATCGTCCCTGCGGCGGCACTCTTGCGGGAGCGTAGTCAAAGTATTCGTCCTCGCTCTCGAGAAAGCGGTAGTAGATCTCGTAGAGTTTTTCGTTGAAAACCTGCTGCGGAACCTGGTCGCCGTGGGGAGTGGCATCGGTTCCGAAGAGGATGCGGTCCTGGTAGCGCTCGAAGAACTTACGCGACCGGCGGGGCTGGCGGCCCAATTCGCCGATGCGGGCGGCGATATCGACGGTCATATTGGGGAAACGATCGAGGCTGCGGGAAACGTCGTCCAGGTTTTCGGCGAAATTGCCTACGTGGAGAACCAAAAACCGAGTGCGGGGGTGGCGGGCGAATACGCGGTTGCGCGCTTCGAGCAGTTCGCGATTGCTGGGGAAATCGCGGCCGTAAAACGACCAGTCGGGATGACGGCTCAGCTCCTCGTAGCGCTCGTTGAAGCGGTCGGTGGGAGTGAAGAACGCAATCGGATCGGAAACGTGGATGGCGACCGCCATGTTCAGCTGGCCGCAAGTGTCCCACATGGGATCGAACCGCGGATCGTCGATTTTAATCAATGGGCCTGAGGTGATCCGCTCGCGCAAATACAGGCCGAGCGTCTTCAGGATTTTCAGGCCCCGGGCTCCCGAGCGGTGCGCACGCTCAATGGCGCCGGCCTGAATCGCAGGGTAATTGGGCTCGAGGAATTTCTCGTAGCAGGGCTCGGTCAGGCTGTAGAAGCGGCCCGGATGCGCCCGGTCGTACTTGGCGATCACTTCATCCAGGCCCTCCTCGTAGCCCCCGGTGAGGTTGATCAGGGCGCGAATGTTTTTCCTGTCCATCACCGGAAGAAGTTCCTCCGGCCGGTCAAGATAGGTGCGGGCGGCGGAAAGCCCCACTCCGTTTTTCGATGTGGCCGCCACCGTGATATGGGTGTGCACATCGATGACGGGAAAGGCCGCGCGCCCGACCTGCGTTGGCTCGGTGTGCAGCATGCTTCTCGGCTCGAAGTCGACGAGCGCAAGAGGCCGGCTCGCGTTTTCGGGCGGTCCCTCGTCGTTTCCCTCTGCAAACGGCACGGCGTCGAGAGTTGCCCCTTTCCCGGAAACGCCGGCCACAAGACCCATAGCGCGCAGCCACTCGCGGCGATTCATTCCCAAATTCCTCCCAGAATTTCCAAGTCCGAGCCAGTCATCCGGTCAATACCTGATCGAACAGCTGGCTGACCGCGCGGTGCGCTTCCCCGATCGCGGTGCGATGGTCGGGCGCCCCGGACAGATCGGTGTTGGCGAATGCAATTCTTCCAAACGGCGCGGCCCGCAAAATCTCGCGCGGCGCAGGATTCCCGTCCTTGCCGAAGAAGAACCCGGGCTGGGGACTGACGTAGGCGTGCCCCCAGCGGTTCAAAACGATGCCGGCGATGTCCCGGGCCGCATCGAAGCCGGACGGGGAAAACATGTCGGTGAGTTGTGCGCGAATCTGCCGCTCGTAATCCCGGAACGAAGTCGTGAGGAGTTGGGCGCGGCCGCGATTTGCCTGCTCCGCAAGCGGCAATCCGTAATGCGGGAAGAGGACCTTGAGCGTGAGCACGACCGGAGAATCCGGACCGATGGTGTGGTTGTCGGTCGAAAACGTCGGCAGCCTGCGGACCGCGGTAAAGCTGCCCAGCCCTTCGAACCATCGGCACCCTGAAATCCCCATCTTGTACAGGAACCGCCAATTGCGGAGCGCCACGTTCGCCATCATGCACGGCGAGCGATAAAACTGGTCGTAAGCTTCACGCTGGCGGGACGGCAGGTCGCGCACGATCACTTTCGAGGTCCACGATCCTGAAGCCATGACCACCGAGCGCGCCCGCAGGCGGTAGACTTTGCCGCCCCGGGTGTAGCCGACGGTCACAAAATTCGACTTGGAAGCTTGGCCTTCATGTTCGACCGAAACGGTCGTGCTGCTCAAACGGATTCGCACCGGCTGGCCGGAGCGATCGAGCGCGTCAAACTGAATGTTCCCCCGGCACACCGCCTCGAGCGTCTTGGGGCCTGGAATGGAATCGGGGACGAGCGTCTTCACCATGTGGCGCGCGATCCCGTCGTTTCCCCCGGGGAACGAAAGCGCAGGCTCGTCCATCGAGCGGTCCACGTAGAAGGCATACACGCAATAGGCCGAGACCACATCGGGCCCGGCGCCGAAGCCGCCGCCTTCGTCAGCCATGAAGGTCTGAATGGTTTCCCGGCTCAGTCCGTATTCGCCGATGAGGTGCTGCTCCATCGTGATCGAGTCGAGCTGGCGCGATTTCCCGTCGCCGGGATAGTCAAACGGCAGCCCGCTTTTCCTCCCCTGGTTGTAGCGGAGGAGCTCCCGGCGGGTCTTCTCGGAAATGGGCGCGCCCGCAAGCTCCTTTTTCCAGGGATCGATCAGCCACATCCCGGGCTGGCGGCCGAATTTGGCCCCGAAGTAAAGGGCGTCGGGCCCACGTGCGTCTTCAAAGCTGTTGCCGAGAGCAATCTCGGGAGAAGCGCCCGCCCATTCCTGATACTTGAAATTTCGCCAGTCGAGCCCGATTTCGTCGAAGAACCTCGCCATGAAGCTGTGCGGAAGGGGGACCTGAAAATGGTCGGCGCCCTGCGGACCCATGATGCGCTGGCCGTCGACCAGGAACTCGTTGCGCTTGGCCTCCCCGCCGAAAACCGGATGATTGTCGAGAACCAGGCAGGTGGCCCCGGGCCCCCCGTACTTGTTAACAAACAGCGCCGCCGAAAGTCCGCTGACACCTCCGCCGACGACCACGCAATCGAAGACCTCGCCGGTATCGACCGCATCCGGCGGCAGCCCGTTGCGAAACACGCCGCTCCGAATCTGGTGCCCGGCGGTCATGACTTCGAGCGTATTGCCGTGTGAGCGGGCGTAGTCGCCGACGCCCCCGTAGCCCGACCAGTCGTCTTCGCTGGCAGAGCCGAGGAGTTCTGCGGGCGTCAAGGGGCCAAGCAAGGCTCCGCCGGCAGCCAGCAAGGTTGCATTGAGAAAATCACGCCGGCACACCGGCTGATCGAGCCCGAGCGATCTTGCGTGCCTGTCGGCTTCGTCAGACATGGACCCCCTTTCTTGCCTACGCGCCGCTCGTTTCCAACCACTGGTAAAGCGGGCCTCTCCCGGCCCTCACGACGCGTGGCGGCCGTTTGCGCGCAGCGTGAGTGTGCCGTCGTCGTTCAACTTCTGGCGGCATGCCCATCGGACCGGATGGCGCACGCCTTTCACTTCCAGTTCTGCCCGAAGCCGCAGTCCCTGCCACTTCGTTCCCCGGGTCAGAACAAATTGCGCCTGCCGAACTTTTCCGGGCAGCGGGTAGCCGGCATCCAGGCAGCCGCTCTTCAAGGGCCTGCCATCTTCACTTTCGACCGTTACTCGCAGCACGCCCGGGATGCCGGCGATTCCGTCATTCGCAAAACCGACGATCAGTCCCAGGTAGCCCTTGTCTTCGTAGCTCCAGATGAACGAAGGCCTCACGCGGTAGCCGATGCGGCGGTTGATGCGATCGAACCACGCCGGGAATGCCCGGTAATAGCCGGCCAGGGTCTTGGCGTTGATCTGGTGGAAATTCCAGAGCGACCAGTAATTGGCGCCCACGTCCATGACGTGCGCGATAATGTCGTCCGACTGCGAAACGCCCTCGTGCGAAGCAACTTTCTCCGGAGGCCCTCCCGGCAGACCCTGTTCGATGACGACCGCCGTCCACGGCGGGCGGTTGCTGAGCGCCTCGATCTGTTCGTTCTCAATAAAGATCGTGTCGCTCCGGATCCAGTTGTGGCTCCGGACCGTGCGATCGAGGACTTCCGAATTGCCCACCCGGCTGTAGTCGGGCTCGGTGTTGGTCACCAGAGGCGTCTTCGAGAAGTTCTTCTCCTGCACCTCCCACATCTCGATCCAGGTCCGCTCCGCGGTCTGGTAATCGGGGAAGGGATGGTTGGCAAAGGGCCAGGTGTGGCCCTCGCCCCAAAATCCGTAAAGGAAAGTGTCGAAGAACTCGATCCAGGGGCTTCCATTGAACTCCGCGGCGAGCTCTTCCACCAGTCCTTTGAAGGCCTGCTGGAAAAACGGGTGGTCGAACCGCGGCTGATATTTCGAATACGGATTTTTCAGGAATCTTTGGCCTTCGGCCGCCGGCTCGTGGGGATCCATCACCAGATCGACGGTGGGGACCTTGTCGAGAACGAAATCGGGAAGCGCCGGCGCGCGCCAATAATCGGGAGCGCTCATCTGGACCCGCAGGCCAACGCGCTTGCCGGTTTCTTTCGCAAGATCGAACACCAGCCGAAGGTAGTCGGGAAACTGGAGCCGTCCGGGCCGCGGCTGGATCTCCCGCCACGTGGGACGGACGTAGAGTTTCTGTCCCAGTGGAAACTGGACCAGGTCGCGGATCCCCTGCGAAAGGTCGTCGGACTTGATCTCGTCCGGGCCCATGTCGGCAGTGACGTAGGTGATGAGTCCCATCCCGTAGTTGGGAACCACGTCTTCGGAGGGAATCGTGGACATGACGACTTCATCGGTCGGGATCACGGCGTCAGGCGGGTATTGCGGGAAAGGCCCCTGATTCAGGCGGTCCGCGACCGGCGGGCCCGAGCCGAAATCATACTTGTCCCAGTTGTGGGCTCGCACGAGCCCCTGCGCTCTGCTGCCTCCCAATTCAAGGGCAGCCGCCAGCGCGGCGCCGGTCTTCAAAAATTCTCTCCGCTTCATCCTGAGTTCGCGCTCGTTGGCAAACAAGATTGCAACCTATGGCGACTGGGACCACGCCCGGCAAGGCCGGCCGACGGGACCCCGCCCGCAACTCCGGGGCGATCGGCTGGTCGCTTCCGGTGATCGAGACCGGCCCGCCTCGACCCCACTCGCGCAAAGCTCGAGCGAGACGTCCGGGAACCACCGCAGAATCCGCCTTCCCTGTCCGGTGGGAGGTCCAAGACCGAGCAACCTCGAGGGCCATCGAATGTGCGGGTCTATAGTAGCTCATTTTGGCAAGTGCGTCGGCCGTTGTCAGGCTTGATCGATTTGAGGACCGGCGGAAGTTTCTTCTCAACATTTCATGGGACCGGTGCCATTGGGACCCGGCGGAGCTTCCCGTTTTCATTCCCCAGCCGGGGGTGCCGCTTATGGCGCGAGAAAGCAAAAGAATCGCGCAGGCTCCGGTCACCGGCAAGGCGACAGGGAGGCGATGGGAAAAATAACGGGGGTTCTATCTGGGGAGGCTACATCAACTTCTTGCGAGGAAGGCGAAGCTCGAGCTTCGATGGGAAGAGGGGAAATTCTCGAAAGCGGGCGAGTATCCGGCTCAATCGCGGAGCGCTATTGGCGCCGGAGCGTTTAAAGCCGGCGAGCGTCTCTCAGCTTGAGCCTGTCGATCGGGCCGCGGCGCTCGCGGCTGCGCTCGATACTGCGGGATGGTCAAGGCCGGAGTCCATCACTCTCCCGCCGGAGGCGAAGTCGGCCATCGCCTTGCGATAGGAGTTGGACAAGGCCATCAGCGATTCGCCCCAACCGTGTTCGCGCTCGACGCAGTCTCTGGCGGTTCGAATCAGCTTTTCCCTGAGTGCCTCATTGTCGAGAAGCAATTCGATGGCGGAGGCAAACTGTTCGGCATCGTCGGCAACCAGAAGGTGCTTCTCGGCTACCACCTCGAGCCCCGGGCAGCAGATGGAGGTGGCGACCATGGGAACGCCCAGGGCCATGGCCTCAAGTATCTTGAATTGAGTTCCGGCGCGGATGCGAATGGGGCATAGGGCGACCCAAGCGCGCCCGAGGTAGGGTTTCACATCCGGCACCGAAGCGATCACGCGGATGTTGGCTTCGCCGTCAAGCTGCCGCACGCTCTTGGGAGGCCTGCTCCCTACGATTTCGAGGCGCAATTCCGGCCGCCGGGCCCGGACTACAGGCCACACCGAGCGGGCGAAGTAAAGGGCTGCGTCGGTATTGGGGAAATAGTCGAGTTTCGCGCAGAAAACCAGCAGATTCCTTTGTGCTTCGAACTGCCGGAAGCGAAAGTGGTCGAGGTCGACGGCGTTCGGGACGACGTCGATTCTGTCTCGGAAACCGGCTGGAACCGGATAGGCTTCGCGATCGAGCGGCGAGGAGATCGCCACCCGGGTGAATTGCCGCGAGGCCCTTCGTTCAGAGAGCGCAAACTTCTTCGATTCGATGAAGGCAAAGAGCTTTAGCAGCGGGTTCGCAGTCACCAGACGCCGTCTCGACTCGAGCAGGGAGAGACAATCCACGGCATCGAACACCGCCGGCACCTTTCCGAGGACAGGCTCGACCATGGGCAGGGACTTAAGGTGTTCCACATGGATCAGGTCGGCCTCGCCCGCTTCGATCGAGGCACTGACGTGCTCGCGCAGGCGCGGGGAATAAAAGTAGGCGCAACGCAAGGAACTTGCGGAGACCAGGGCTTTGAGGCAATTCCAGAGCGCCCTCCATCGAGAGTGCCGGATGACCTTGAGATGTCGGCAATAGGGCCGCAGGCCGGAGACGGAACGCTCGTCGGCATCGTTGCTCGCCAGGCACACGACCGAGAGCTCGTGCATGCGGGAGAGTCCGCGGATGAAGTTGAAGGGGCGCGGCCGAATGAAGGACGGGACGTTGGGAACGACGAAGAGGATTTTCATGGCAATTGCCCGGCTCCCGGAGGCCTCCAAGGCCGGTGAGCCCGCTTGGTCGATGGCCTCAGGCCCGCTTCGAGGCGCTGGCGACCGATACCGCCCGCTCGACCTTTTCAACCATTGAGGAGGTCATCAATCGGCCGCTCCCGGTTTGCAGGCTCTCGAGATCGGCTTCGACCATCATCCTCACAAGTTCTTCAAAGGTTACGCGCGGCTGCCAGCCCAGCTTCTCCCGCGCCTTCCTGGCGTCGCCGCAGAGCAGATCGACTTCGGCAGGGCGAAGGAATTTGGGATCGACTTCGACGTACTCCTGCCAATTCAAACCGACAGAAGCAAACGCAACCTCGAGCAGCTGGCGGATACTGTGGGTCTTGCCGGTAGCCAGCACGAAGTCCTGCGGCTCCGACTGTTGAAGAATCATCCACATGCCCTCGGCGTATTCTCCGGCGAATCCCCAGTCGCGCTGGGCATCGAGATTTCCCATGACCAGCTTCTTGGCCAGTCCGCACTTGATGCGGGCGACCTGCTGCGTCACTTTGCGGGTCACAAATTCCGCGCCCCGCCGCGGCGACTCGTGATTGAAGGCGATGGTGGAACAGGCGAAAACGCCGTAACTTTCCCGGTAGTTGACCGTGATGTGGTGCCCAAACACCTTGGCCACGCCATAGGGGCTGCGCGGATAAAAAGGCGTTTTCTCGTTCTGCGGCGTTTCCCGGACCTTGCCGAACATCTCCGAACTCGAGGCCTGCAAGAACTTGGCTTTGGGGCGGTGTTTGCGTATCGCTTCCAGGACGCGAAGCACTCCCAGCCCGGTTACGTCCCCGGTCAGAACGGCCTGATTCCACGACGCCGGGACAAAGCTCTGCGCCGCCAGGTTGTAAACCTCATCGGGCTGCACCTGCTGAACCGCACTGTCGAGAGACGACTGGTCCGTCAAATCCCCTTCGACCAAAGTGATCTCGTCGATGAACGACTCAATGCGCTCCAGCCGCTTCACGCTGCTGCGACGGACTAAACCAAAAACCTCGTACCCTTTTCTAAGCAAGAGCTCTGCCAGATAGGAACCGTCCTGGCCTGTGACCCCGGTCACGAGTGCTCGCATGTGAAGGTCTCCTGTGAGTTGAGTTTGCCCAATCCGTTACTCTCGAACTGCCGATTTCGTCCCGGACCACCGCAGCCGGTCGTTTCTCCGGGGCGCTCTAGCTTTCGACCGGCGCCGCAGCCTGTTTCAAGTTCATGGCCGCCAGCAGAATGCCGAGGAAAATCCAGGGGAAGGTGATCACCGTCATCACGTGCATGCCTCCGCCCGCGGCCGCCGTGGCGAAAAAAGCCTCCTGGAAGAAGCATTCGATGATCCAGGCCACCAGGAAGGCCGACCCTGCGGCCTTCAACCAGTCCTGAGAGTCCCCGCGATTCCCGGTCACGCCCAATTGCCTGCGAATTCTCAGAAACGCCCCCACCAGCCACAACAGCAGCCCCAGGCCGACGATTCCCATTTCCGCCGCCACCGTCAGGAACTGGTTGTGAGCGATCCCTCCGGCGGCGTCGCCCTCATAGCTGCGGTCGAAGAACTGGTAGTTGCCGGCTCCCACTCCCACCAGGGGATGGGTCGCAAACAGCTGTAAAGCGGTGGCGTAGTAGTAGATCCTTTCGAGTCCATACACTTCGTCGGGATTGTAGAAGTGCGCGACAAAGCCGGTGACGCCGGAGACCGCAATCACGCCCGAGACGAAGACGGTGATCAACAGCGCATAGGTCGGCCGGACACGCGCGCGCAGCCAGGAGGCTGAGACGAGCAGCAGGCCGCAAAAAGCCAGCAGCCAGGTGGCGCGTGAAAACGTGAGCACTACGCCCAAGAGACATACTGGAAGAAGCAGACAAAACCACCCGTAGTGAGCAAGGGAGCGGCGCCCGAACAGCACTCCGGCATAGAGAAAAGGAAGCAAGAGGGCGCTGAGCGGCTCGACCGAAGCATCCCAGGGTTGTTCCCAGTATCCCCGCGTGGCGCCAAGGATGGAGTAGGAGCCTCCAAAACCGAATATCAGAGCTCCGGCTGTCAGCAGGGTGCCGAGGGCGACCACCACTCCTATCGTCAGAACCAGGGTTTCCACATCCTTCCAGCGTTTGATCCCGGCCGCAACGGCAAAAGGCACGCAAATGGTGGCGGCCAGCAAGGCAAGCTGGGATGCCTGAACCATCGCCCAGGACACATCGGAGTGCGGGAAACTATAGACCACCTCGCGGTCGGGATAAAGACGCGACCACACCATCGAGACCGGCGTCAACACCGCGAGGCCCGCCAACGGGCCCCGGATGGCATTCGCCGGGAAGAGGCTCTGGAGCGACCAGGGTCTGGTGCGCGCGATCCAGGCAAGGATAAAGATGGCGACCGCAAGGTTGCCGGGATACAGCCGGGATAGCGCTCCGGTCTGGAAGGGGGAATAATTCGCGAGCCCGCTCGAAAGGACCACGATCGCAAGACCGCTGATCGGACTTCTGAACTGGGCGAGCACGGCCGCCGCTCCGGCGATGCCCAGCCACACGAGCGGGGATTGAACGATCAGGACATCCAGCGTGACCGCGACGGCGGCAATCAGGAGCGAGATCTTCCACGACCACTCCCGGGTTATGGGCGAATCGTTATCGAGACTTTGCACGGGCGATTGTTGGCATCCAGGCTTGCGGCGGCGGAGACGAAACCGGGCATCAGCGTATCGCGATGTAAGCTTTTGTCATCCCCAGGAAGCGTTCGTGGCGGATGGTGCAATCGGGGAAGAGCGTTTCCATCTCGGAGCGCGTCAGCAGGCGGAGGTGCGATTGAAAATCCTTTACCTGCTCCCGCGACGGCTTCCAGCGTATGCCGTAGTAGGTGCAGTGGCGCACGAACCAATAATGTTTCAGCAGGAGACCGAACCAGTTGACGAAGGGGGTGAAGTAGTGCGGCTCGAAGAAGAAGGTGCGGGCTGGCGTCTGGCAATAGACGCGCTTGCCGACCCGGCGAAGTTCGCCGGCGAAAGCCAGCTGATCTTCCCAGGTGCCGACGTGTTCAATGGTCGAGTTGGAGAATGCCAGATCGAAGGACCCGTCCGGGAACGAGGTCTTTCGTGCGTCGCCCTTTCTGGCGATAAAACCCGCTGCAGCCGGCTGTTCATCGATATTGAGCAGCACCACGCCCTCCCTGCCGATGCTCAACCAGATTCCCGGCGTCCCCCCGAAATCGACGATCGTCTCCATGCCGGAAAGGAAGCGGTCAAAACCGCTGAATCTGCGGCGGCGGAAATAGCCGGCCAGGGTCCAGAGAAGGCGGTCGAGCCAGGTATCGTTCTTGGCCGGCGCGCCATTCAGCAGAAAGGGCACATTGCGTTCCGACATCTTCCTCCTCCGGGTGGGTATGCCGAGTTCACTAGACCTGGTTCACTAGGCCTGGTTCACCAGACTTGGTTCACTGGATCCGGGTCCCTGAACCTGGATCGCCGAGCGCCCGGGTCTTTCCTGAAATGCCCGGGCAGCCAATGCGGTCAGCCCTGGCCGCCATGCGCGCTGATTCCGGCGCTGAACCCGCCGGCCGCCTGCCGCAGCCGGGCGCGCAGTCGGCCGGATTCGGAGCGGAGATGCTCCCAGATCTCTCGCGCCAGCCGGCTCTCGGGTGATTCACGATGTTTCGGTAGAGCCGCAGATATTGCAACAACCCCGGCCAGGCCCAAAGACAGAAAGCTTCCCAGGACGGTCAGGATCAAACGCGGAGGAAACGACGTCCTTTCCGGCAGCGGGGCGCGATCGAGCACTTTGACGGCGGGAATTTCCCTGGCTTCCTGGATCTTTGCGAGCTCGTATTCCCTGGTCAGCGTTTTGTAGAGCGCATCCTGAGTCCGGAACGCCCGGTAGAGGTTCGCCCACCGGGGGCCGAGCTTCCCAAGCTTAAGGAGGGGCGGAGAACCGCCGGCGGTGTCGGGCGGCAGCGAGGCCGGATCATCCTCGCGCCCGACGAAGCTTTCGACCTGGCCGCGCAAGGAAGCGACGCTGGCCTGCAGCTTGCGCACGCGGATGTTGCTGTCCGTGTAGGTCTGTTCGAGGGCCTTGAGTTCCGATTCGGCGACCCCCAATTCCGCCTCTAATCGGGCTTCGCTTTCAAACGCAACCTTGAATTGTGCCGGCACATCGGCCGTTCCCGACTGGCCGGCAAACCTGGCGAACTCCTGGGAGGCGGCGTCCAAGGAGGTTCGGATGTCTTTCAGGCGCTGCTCAAGGAAGATGCGCTCGCGTCGGGCAGACGAGCTTGAGACCCGGACGAGCAGGGCGTTCAGGGCCTCAGGGTAGGCCGCGGCCATTTGCTGCGCGCGATAGGGATCGTGATCGCTCACCCTGATAGAAATCACGCCGCTCTTGCGGTCTTCGGTGATCTTGGTGCGCTTTTCGAGGATCGCGCGCGCCTCATCCGTGTAGCGGACGTGATATCGGCGCCGCAAGTCGAATTTCCGGATCAGCTCGTCTTCGACCGTCGGGCCGCCAAGTGCATCCAGGATCAACGCGCCCGAAGCTTGCGATCCGACCACAGGGGACCCCATGCGGCTGAAACCTCCCCCCGGCGCATTGCCCGAGGATGCTTCGCCATCCGCGGCATCGCCTGCCGCAATCGATGCGCTCCCTGACAAAGGTTGATCCGTTGTGGCGTCCCCTCTGCCTATCGCCATCGCGGCAATCACGGCCAGAGCAGAGTTGCTTTCGTGGGGCGGCATCAGCCGGGTCTCGGACTCATAGCTCACGGGAAACAGAACCGCAACCAGGAGGGAAAGAATCAACCCGGACAGGCCCGTACGCAGCAAGAAGCGGCGTTGTGACCAAAGCGGGCGGAAGTAGGTGATGCGGTCGGTTTTAGCTTTGGCCGCGACGACCAGACCCGCTGCGCTCTGCCGCCCGGGAGCATCGTTTTGAGGGTGATTCACTTCCGCAAGCCCATGAACCAACTTGAGAAAATCAAACTCTTCGCCCGAGCGCTCTTGCCGGAGCTTCGCCCTCTCACTTACAGCGGCCCTTGTGAGCTAACCCTTGCGTAATCAATTAATTGTATTGCTCTAGGCGTCCCGAACGTGCTCTCGAAGAGAGCTGAATGCAACCTTCGATGAAGGCCTCTCCCGGCTAGTTGCACGCCGATTGCTGCCCGGAACCCGCCTTCTTCTTTCTTGCTTGTTTCTTGCTTGGTTGCGGCAAGATTCCCGCGTGTTACGCTCGACACCCGCGGGCAGCTTCTAGCCTGGTGGTGGTGCCGTACGTGCGAGCGCCGCCATTCGGGATCGCATTGTATTCACAAAGAGTAGGACGATTACAGCCGATTAGCAAGCAATCGCGGGAGCAATCTGTCCCAGGCGGGCGGGCAAGATTCGGAATGTTCGGCGCTGCTTGGCCCGTGCCCGATCACAGCTGGCAGAAGAAGGAAACAATGGCGTCGCCGCAACCGCCATCGCGCCCACTCGGGTCCGCAACGCGGGAGTAGAATAATTGGGTATGAATGAGGACGTGGAGCGTGAGTTAGAACAATTCAAGCTTATCGTCGAAGAAGTGGAACGACGATTGAGCGACCGAGGTCGCGATTATCCTGGCAGTTCTCTTCCCGTCGACCGGGATGCAGCCGACCGGGATGCAGGCGATGATCCTCACAGTTCCGTTCCCGCTTCTCTAAAACCAAAGCCGTCTCACAATAGCGGCGCAGCTGCTTTGCCCGAACCCCTGGGGTGAACGCCTTTTTCGGACCGGCCGCATCTTTTGACCCACGCGTCGGGGCCGGCTCACGGCCGCGTGAGAGGGCGGCAGTAGAGGTGGCCTTCGGCGGCGATGGCCGAATTGGCCGACGTGATGGCCGTGCCGGTTTCGACGTGCAGGATGTTCCCGTAGCCGGACCGTTCCAGAAAATCGACTAGCTCGCCCACTTTGCGGCGCTTCTCATTCATCGTGTCGCCGTGCATTTCCAGAAACAGCGAGGGGTTGTAAGCAGCCAGGGTACGGCGAGCTCCGCGCAGCACTTCGATCTCCCAGCCTTCCACGTCGATTTTGATGAGATCGGGCGGGGGCAGGCGCGTTTCCTCGATGTCCCGGTCGAGCGTGGTGATCTGGATCTGCTCGCTCGAAGGCGCGCCGCCCGATTTTGAGCGGCCGTTCGGTTTGTCTTCCATCCTGCCCCCTCCCGGCATGAGGGGGAGAAAGACCAGACTGGCGGTTTGCGGCTGGGAACCGAGAGCGAAGTCGCGCACCGTGACGTTCCGCAAATCGTTGAGCCGGATGTTCTCCGCCAGGCGCGTACGAGTTCTCGTGTTCGGCTCGTAGGAAATGACGCGGGAGCCGCGGGTGGCAAAAAACAGCGTCAGGGTGCCGGTGAACGCGCCGACATCGTAGATGACCATGCCGCTCAGATCGAGGGTTTTCCAGAATGCCTGCTCCTTGTCTTCGAAGCGGCCGGAGATCGACTCAGGCATCCAGCCGAGGCCCCCCTTACGCTTCATGCCTTGAATCAGGCCATGGCCGAC
>Ga0123356_10000823_pt1 | contig 34466 bp, 27 predicted proteins | sample TergutEmb28metaG_2_FD_92546 | JGI IMG/M metagenome (GOLD analysis project Ga0123356, IMG submission 92546) | Embiratermes neotenicus P3 segment gut microbial communities from Petit-Saut dam, French Guiana - Emb289 P3 | ecosystem: Host-associated > Arthropoda: Insects > Digestive system > Gut ...
CATCGATACGAAAAGTATATTCGGTAAAATCGTCTTTTGTGCTTTGCATTCCAAAAAAAAGATATGCCAATCCTTCCAGAATGGCGCCTAATTCTTCAAGTGCTCGCTGAAAGTCCCCTTGTACAATTAAGGCCATAAGGGGAGGAATTTCATCCTGCAGTTTTTCTTTGCGGGTTTCGTCAGCTTTTTCAACCCAGGTTTTCTGTATCAGCAAATCAAGGTTATTTTGGAAGTGTCCCAGAAATTCACGCATTTGTTCGGTGTTTTGTTTCATTCCCAGAAGCCGCTGATATTCGGCGCCAATACCCAGCATTTCGGCAAAACGGGCTGCCGCCGCAGGTCCCTTTGTCGATGAAAAATCCTGTGGGAACAAGGCTTCCGCAGTTTTACGGTATTCTTTGGGAATGGTAAAATTACTGTTTGAAACGCTATGGCTCATACTCCTAAAATGACAAGTAATGGAAGAATAGTCAACTACCTTGTCATGGCAAGGTACTCTTGCACCGCCCGGCGGGTTGAATCAAAGGCAATGGTGTCAAAATCAATATCTTCTGGCTTTAGGAAGCGGATAGCGGTAATCTCGGCCTGTTCAGGAACCAGGTCTTGTTCCCTTAGGCCCGGCGCATGGATGTAAAAATAGGAGTCGCAGGTGTTGTAATTGATGTTTTTGTACGGGTAGACATTGGAAAATGAGGCAAACAGGGTGAAAATTTCGGTAAGCGGTTTTCCCGGGGGAGCAGGCGGCGACCAGCCGATTTCTTCCTGTAATTCACGGCACAGGCCCTCCAGGATGCCTTCGCCGGGATCGACAAAGCCGCCGGGCAGATCCAGTTTGCCTTTTGCCGGCTCCTTGCCCCGTACCAGGAACAGGATGCGCCCATCGGCCTCAATAATACAGCCGGTTGCGGCGGCGGTATTGTGATAATACACAAACCCGCAGTCCGGGCAATGGAACACCTTCCCCTCTGAAAAGGTGATTTTTTTCGATGCGCATATGGGGCAGAATGTAAACATGGGCAGTTCCATTATGGCATAAACGGCACTATTTGGTAAGTCATTACATATCACAGGATCTTGTATTTTTTGTTGATTGATGTTATTATAGGTATTAATTTTAGTCTTAAGGGGCATACTATGACAGAGCGTACTTCAATAAAACGCAGATTTTTTGTTTTTTCGGCAATTTTGTTTTTGGTAATTTTCATTATTGGCAGCATTGCTTTTGTTTTTGCCATGTGGCAGAACGCCAATGCCAATATAGGCCAGGAACTTGCGCAGTCGGTGGAAATAGAGCGGATCAAGCTGGAAGCATCGGTAAATGGCGAAATTGCCCTTGCGCTTAAAATGGCGGATTCGCCGTTGATAAAACGGCATTTTCTTAGCCCCGGCGAGCCTGCATTGAAAAGAATGGCTTTTGATGAAATTGTCGGTTACCAGCAGGCTTTTGCAAGTAAAATGGTTTTTTGGGCCAGTGACATTGATAAGGAATTCTACTTTGACGAACACAATCATTATACGGTTGATGCGGATGACCCTGACAATTACTGGTACAAGATGACACTGTACGAAACGGAAAAGTTTAATTTTAATATTAACTATAACCCGGAAATACAAAAAATCATGCTCTGGATTAATGCGCCGGTCTTTGATTCCGGGCGCAGGCCTATCGGTCTTGTGGGGACAGGTATCGACTTGTCAAACTTTGTTGATACCATTTACCGGAACTATACGGGTAATGCCGAACTATATTTCTTTAACGCTTTTAATGAAATTACCGGCGCGCGGGATATAAATCTTATTACCAATAAAGTAACGATTGACAAAAGATTTGGCAGTACGGGCGAGGAAATTCTTGCCAGAACGAAAAACCTGAAAGTCGGAGAGGTTAAATCCTTTAATACTTCCGAAGGTGAAGTTGCTTTAGGTCATGTGTCAGCTCTGGACTGGTATATTATCGCCGTTTATCCCTTGACCATGGTGGATGTTTTAAAAGGTTCCATGACCGTTCTCTTTGTGTCCATGATTGTGGTTATAGCGGCCATTTTTGTTACCTTCTACTTGTTTATCACTTGGCTGTTGAGTCCCCTGAACATAATGATAACAACCCTTGACAAAATTTCCACTGACTGGAATTTAACCCGGCGGCTGAAGATATTGCACAAGGACGAAACTGGCATTTTAGGGGAATTCTTCAACCTGACCTTTGAAAAAATTAGCGGGCTTCTCAAAAACATTAAAGGTAAGGCCTTCGCTCTTTCAGACACCGGGGAAGAACTCAGTATCACCATGAACGAAACGTCTCAAGCCATTACCAAAATTGATACCCATATCCAGGGGATGCGCGGAATGGTTCTGGCTCAGGCGGATGAGGTTAATACTTCAGCTGCGTCAATGGAACACATTATTACCGGACTGGACAAGCTCAACAATCATATTGTTGTTCAGGCGGATAGCGTTGCGCAATCCTCATCGGCCATTGAACAGATGCTGGCGAATATCCGCTCGGTTACGGATACTCTGGTTAAGAATACGGCAAATATTCATTCTTTGGCGGAATCCTCCGAAGCAGGCCGGGCGGATTTACAAAAAGTTTCCCAGGATATTCAGGAGATTGCCCGTGAATCAGAGGGACTTTTGGAAATTAACTCGGTAATGCAGAACATTGCCAGCCAAACAAACCTTCTTTCCATGAATGCCGCCATTGAAGCGGCCCATGCCGGGGAATCGGGGAGAGGCTTTGCCGTAGTAGCTGACGAAATCCGCAAGTTGGCGGAAAATGCCGGAAAGCAATCCAAGACCATCAGCGCCGTACTCAAGAAAATAAAAACTTCAATTGATACCATTACCAAATCCACCAGTGTTGTGCTGGAACGCTTTAATACCATGGGGCGGGAAGTAGAAACCGTTGCGAATCAGGAAACCCAGATTCGCAATGCGATGCAGGAACAGGAAAGCGGCAGTCAGCAAATCCTGAAAGCGGTTACCCGGCTTAACTCTGTAACCAGCGAGGTCCAGAGCGCTTCTGCCGATATGGCAGCGACAAGCAAGGAAGTATTGCAGCATAGCGGTAAACTCAAAAAGCTGAGCGGTGAGGTAGCGGGCGGAATGGATGATATGACGCAGAGCGCGGAAATGATCACCAGCGCGGTTACCAGAGTACTGGAGATAAGCCATGAAAACAAGGAAAATATCGGCAGCCTGAGCGCCGACATTGCCCGCTTTAAGGTAGAGTAACAGAAGAAAGTTTTTTTTCGAGTGTCTCGTAGGCCATGCGGGCGGCTTCCTGTTCGGCGCTTTTTTTGTTTCGGCCTGTGCCGGTTCCAAGGATTGCGCCGTCTATGTTGACCTCCATCCAGAACAGGCGTTCGTGGTCGGGGCCGGAGCGTTTAACCAGATTGTATTTGGGGTAGGTGCGGTAATGGCGCTGGCATAATTCCTGCAGTAATGATTTGTAATCACGGTGGTAATTGTTTTTGGTGACACGGTCAATTTCGGGAATAAAATACTGGCTGATAAAGGCGAAGGCGGCATTGTAACCGGAATCAAGGTACAATGCGCCAATCATGGCTTCAAGGGTATCGGCAAGAATCGTTTTTTTGGTTCTGCCTCCGGAAAGCTCTTCACCCTTGCCCAACAGCAGCATGGTGTCAATCTGCAGCTCCCTGGCAACTGCAGAAAGGACATCTTCGGAAACAGCTACAGATTTTATTTTTGCAAGCTCGCCTTCTGTTTTGTCGGTATACTTTTCGTATAACAGAGTGGCGCAAGCAGCCCCCAGAATGGAATCCCCCAAAAATTCAAGCCGCTCGTTGTTTAGACGGCAGCTTGTTTCATTGGATACCGATCGATGCATAAAAGACAGGTTCAAAAGCCCAAGGCTTTTGAACCTGAATCCGGCAGTCTTTTGAAAAGCTGCCAATTGCTTCTTTCTGTCCGGCTCCAGAGCCGGGAATTCTCCGCGGTTACTTCTGCTGAGATTTGATAAACTCGTAAGCGTCCTTGACCGTTTCGAATTCATTGGCCTTTTCATCAGGAATGGAAATGCCCATTTCTTCTTCAATGGCGTAGACCAGTTCGTACGTATCCAAACTGTCCGCGCCAAGGTCCTGCCGGAAAGATGCCTCCAGGGTGATCTTTCCCTCATCGACTTCGAGCTTCTCGGCGATGAGTTTTTTCATCTTCTCAAACAATTCGTCCATTTTTTCCTCTCTTAAACTTTGGAATCTGGAATGATTACCTGCTTTCCTCGGTAAAATCCGCACTTGGGGCAAATACGATGCGGAAGCGCCTTATTGCCACAAGTACCACATTCTACCATGTTGGGAGCGGTAAGCCTCATATTTATGGACTGCCGACGGCGAGTCCGCGCCTTTGATGTCTTATACTTAGGTACAGCCATATTAAAACCTCTCTATGTTGAAAATAACAAAAACCTGTATTTGTGTCAATATAGAATATCGGCAATTTTGCATTTTTGTCAAGTTGGGGGATATTTTTCCCTGAGGGCGGCGGCTACCAGGGGAGGGACCATTTCGCTGATATTACCCCGGAAAGAGGCAATTTCCTTGATGGATGAGGAGCGCAGGACGATGTATTGGGGGTCGGTGGTCAGAAAAATCGTTTCGATTGCCGGGTCCAGGGCCTTATACATCATGGAAACCTCAAATTCATAGGAAAAATCGTCCATTCCGCGCATTCCCCGGATAAGGAGCTTTATTCCCTGTTGTTGCAGAAAATCGACAATTAATGAGTCGCAAATCGCCACCGACACATTGCCCTGATCCGCGGTAAGCTGGCGGATCATTTCGACCCGTTCTTCGGCGGAAAAGAGGTATTTTTTTTGGCGGTTTTCCGCCACTACGACCAGCAGCTCGTCAAAAATGCCTGCCGCTCGCTGGATAATGTTAAGGTGTCCCAGGGTTGGGGGGTCAAATGAACCAGGAAATGCCGCTTTCAACATACAATAGCCTCATATTGAGCATAAAACGCCTGCTGCGCTTGGTCAAGATGGAATTGGTAAATACTTACGCAGTGTACCGAAAAATTCGTCCATATTAATTGGCTTGCCTATGTGGTCATTCATTCCGGCTTCAAGGCATTGCTCAATATCCTCGCGGAAAACGTTTGCGGTCATGGCGATAATAGGAACTTGCTTATGCACATTGCTCTGTTTCTCTATAGCCCGAATTCTGCGGGTGGCTTCGTAGCCGTCCATTTCCGGCATCTGGACGTCCATGAGAATTAAATCGCAGCTGTCGGGTGACTGCTCAAATAGGGCAACGGCTTTGGAGCCGTTTTCAGCGTAGGCTATTTCCAAAAGAGTCGGTTCAAGCAGCGCGGTTACAATTTCGCGGTTGATTTCAACATCTTCGGCCAATATGATTTTGTATCCCCTGAAAACATCGTTATTGTCGCTTTTTTCCTGTTCCGGCAGGTTGCGCGATCCAATGACCTCGGTTATCACATCTGCAATTGCTGACGGGAACAGGGGCTTTGACAGGAATTTGTCCACGCCGGCCTTTTTTGCCTTGTCCGCGATACTGCTCCATTCGGCTGCGGAAATCATAATGACAATAGTATGCTCCGGTGATTTGGATTGTGCTTTCAATTCTTTTGCCAGCATTATACCGTCCATATCCGGCATTTTCCAATCAACAAAATAAATATCGTACATACCATTGGTGCCAATAAGCGCCAGCGCGTCCTGACCGCTTAAAGCAGTATCACAGTCTGTGCCAAAACCCTGTAAAACATCCTTAAAATAATCGAGAATATCCTGATCGTCATCTACAGCCATTATGGAAACATTGCCCCAGTTGATGCCAATTTCAGATAACCCCAGCGATTTTTTGGTTCCGCGTTTTGCTTTAAAAGTAACCGTAAATGATGAACCTTTACCAAGTTCTGAACTAAGCTCAATACTGCCGCCCATAAGTTCGACAATATTTTTGGAAATAACAAGGCCAAGGCCTGTGCCGCCAAATTTGCGCGAGGTCTTTGAATCAGCCTGCTGGAAAGACTGGAACAGCTGCTGCTGTTGTTCCTGATCAATGCCTATTCCCGAATCCGTAACGGTAATTTGAATGATGTATAAATCATCTTCCTTGCCTAAAAACCGCGTGTCAAGTTTTATATAACCTTCTTCGGGTGTGAATTTTACCGCATTGCTCAGAAGGTTTGTGATTACCTGCGCCAGCCGCTGATCATCGCCGATTAACGATTTTGGTATTGATTTATCGATGTGTACGGAAAGCTTTTGCATTTTTTCATCGGCGCGGAATGCTATGATATTCACAACACGCTGCAGCATTTTTTCAAAATCAAACTCTTCATAGGATAATTCAAATTTATTCGCTTCGATTTTTGACATATCAAGAATATCATTAATAACGCCCAACAAATGCTGGGAAGCGTTTTCTATTTTTTCCAGACAATAATCTTTACGCGGAACATCATCGGCGGATTTTCCAATAACGGTCATGCCGATGATTGCATTCATGGGCGTGCGGATTTCGTGCGACATATTCGACAGGAAGTTACTTTTTGCCATCGAAGCGGCTTCCGCTTCCGCCCGCAATTTTTCGGTATTAAGCAAAATATTTTTTTCTTCGGTTATATCCATAATAGCGCCGGCGGTACGGATGGCATTGCCTTCATTATCGCGGATGGTTTCGCCGGAAGCGCGGCAATACAAATACTCCCCATTTTTCTTTTGCAGCCGGAATTCTATGTAATAAGGCGTCATTCCGGTTACGTCAAGCAAGTGCTTTGTTAAAGCGTCAACTGCTCTATCTTTATCATCGGGATGCAGCCGTTTACCCCAGCTTCCTATTATGTCGGGAAAATCCTCTTCGTTTGAATATCCCAGCATACGCCTTATATCGTCCGAATAATGTACCGTGTTTGCAAGATTAACCGGATCGCCTTTAACGACCTCCATATCCCATAAACCGATTTTTGTTGATGTGATAACTAAATTCAATTTGGTAAGCTGGAGTTCATTAAGCTCTTTTGCGCGCATGAGCTCTTCTTCCCGCTTGTTGATTTCGGTCAGGTCATACAAAAACCCAAGTCCTATAAATTCATCCTCGTCCTTAACACGCATCAGAGACAAATCACAAGGTACAGGAACACCCTCTTTTGTTTGATGCATCCATTCTGTTTTGACAACTTCACCTGCAATCGCGCGAATGGCAATATTATTCGCTTCCTCAATAAGAAGCCGGCCGTTCGGCAGATATTCGGGCGAAAAATCCTGAAAGTATCGTTCGGTAATTTCATGTTTTGGAGCCTTAAACATTTTTTCCAGTTTCTCGTTACAGTCGAAAACTCTTGGAGGATCACCATCAAAAATTATCATACCAACCGGCATATTTTCCAATATGGCCTGATTTATTTTACTTGCTTTGATAATTTCTTTTTCCATTTTTTTGATATTGCGTAAATCGTACAAAAACCCAAGCCCGATAAAGTCATCCTCGTCTTTAACGCGCGTTAGCGTAAGGTCGCACGGAATCGGCTCGCCGTCTGATGTTTGATGGAGCCGCTCGGTTCTTACCGTTTCTCCGGCCATTGCAATGCTCATAATGTCGGCAGCGTCATGGTTGGCAAGTCTTCCGTCTTTCAGATATTTGGGCGCAAAATCCGTAAAATAATGGTCAAGGATTTGTTGCTTGGGAGCATTGAACATTCTGGTAAGTTCTTCGTTACAGTCGACTACTGTTGGGGGATCGCCTTTGATAATGGTCATGCCAACAGGCATTGAATCTATTATTGCCCGGTTGAGTTTGGCTGTTTTGATAATCTCATTTTCCATTTTTTTAATGTTGCGCAAATCATATGCGAATGCCAATCCGGTAAAATTATCGTCCTGCATCATGCAGGTTACCGTAAGTTCGCACGGTATCTCTTCGCCGTCTTTACTTATATGCATCCATTCAGTTGTACTTGTTCCGCCGTTTTTCGCGTGTTTAATAAGATCAAAAGCCTTATCAGTGGATTTTTGACCGTTCGCCTGATATTCGGGAGAAAACGTAAAGAAATGGTCTTTATAATATTGCTTTGTGGTACCGCACATTTTCAGCATTTCATCATTACAATCAATAATTTTTACATTCTCATCAAAGATTGTAAGGCCAAACGGCGCGGATTTAAGTACGGTTTGATTGAGCTTGTTCACTGCATTTATTTCATGTTCCATTTCAGCGCGTATAACAGCGTTAGCGCACAAAAATGCCGCCGAACGCAGCATTTCGGCGCAGTCGTTGTCAAAATATCGTTCACTATGGTGGTCGCTAAACAGTAAAAAGCCCCAAAAATTCCCCTTGATAAAAATAGGCGTGACAAATACCGACAGAGCGCCGTGAGATCTCATGAGATCACCTTCATATCCGGGTATCAGCTTTACGGGGCTGTTGATCGATTCGCCGTTTTTAAACATCTTCTCCCAGTGCGGCGCGATTTGTGCATAAGAAACGCTCTTCAGTTCAGGCGTTGGTTCCGTAGTACCTCCCGATTTTCTGTTCCACCGGTAAATCTGCGATGCATAAAGGCCATCCGGCTTTGAATAGTTGCGCCATACGTTCAGTCTGTCCAGATCCGCCATGTCCGCGATCAAGCCCATGCCGGTTGTCATCATGTCCTCATTCGTTTCTTCGGTACTGCTTGAGAGGAAGATCGCAGCGGTCTTATTAAGCGCATCCGCCATTTTTTTACTGCGTTCCAGAGCCTTGAATGTTTCCATGAAATTGTTATCCATGTTTTACCTCAAATATAAATATGTTCCAGTCCGTGCAGTAGTTCCATTGCCTTGTCCTTGCATTGACCGCAGACCGTGCCGATTTTGGTGGCTTGTTGCAAGGCTTCCCAGGTTTTGGCGCCTCCGTGAAAGGCGGTTTCAATGTCTTTATCGGTGATGCTTAGGCAATGGCAAATTTCGGTGACCGGTTCCTGCAATATTCCCTGTCTGCCGGTTTTGGCAAGGTGATCGTCAATGGCGGCACGAAGCGCCTTGTCACCCAATACTGAACAGTGAATTTTATATTCCGGCAGGCCGCCCAGTTGGGTAACCAGATCTTCCGGCTTTATTTTGTAAGCGTCCTCTATTTTCATGCCCTTTATCATTGCAGAGAGCATACTGGTAGAAGCAATGGCGCTGGCGCAGCCGTATGTTTGCCAGCGTACATCAGTAATAACATCATTGTCAATTTTGAGGAGCATGAGCATTTGATCTCCGCATTTGATGTTGCCCGTTTGTCCTTTGGCATTGGCGGCAAAATCAGCCTCATCTTCTGAAAGAAAATTTTGGGGATTGGTAAAATGTTCCCTTACCGTATCCGAATATAACCAGTTAGTCATAATTATCTCCTACTTGAAAAAACTTGACGACATTGTTCGCAGCCGGGCGATTATCGGCGGCAGCGTTTTGATAATATAGTCAATGTTATCTGCGGTAATTCCCCAGCCCAGACTGAATCGGATTGAACCGTGGGCCAGTTCCGGTCCTACTCCGGTTGCCATAAGCACATGGGACGGTTCAAGACTCCCCGACGCGCAGGCCGATCCGGTTGATGCCTCTATTCCCATCATATCCATGTGCAGGAGTATTGCCTCTCCTTCCGCGCCGGGAAACGAAACATTCAGGGTGTTGGGCAGTATGTCGTTTGGATGCCCGTTGATTTGTATGTTGGGAATTGCTGCCGTTAAACCATCGCGCAGGCGATTGCGGAGAACGGCCATGTCCCTGCCGTATTGCGTTAGTTCTTTTGCGGCGCTTGCTGCCGCCCTGCCAAAGCCTATTATGCCGGTGGTATTGTAAGTTCCGGCCCTTAGCCCGTTTTCATGATTCCCGCCGCGGATGAGCGGAAACAGCGGCGCCCCTTTACGGACATACAAAGCGCCAATGCCCTTTGGCCCGTATATTTTGTGCGCTGATACAGTAAGGTAGTCCACTCCTAAATCATCAACATGAACCGGTATTTTGCCGATTGCCTGCACCGCATCGGTATGCATCCATGCTCCGGCGGTCTTTGCCAATGCGGCAATTGCCTGTATGTCCTGAATGGTGCCTATTTCGTTATTCGCCATCATTACCGACACCAAAAGGGTCTTTTCGCTTAATGCTTCCCTGAACGCATCAATATTGACTTTGCCGTATGCGTCAACCGGCAGGAATATTACTTTGAAACCGAGGCTTTCCAGATGTTTTGCCGAATTAAAGACGCAGGGATGCTCAATGGCGGTAGTTATACACTCACAGCGGCCTTCTTTCAGCGGGCGGCCATCAGCAGCGCAGGCAAGCTGCCGCATGGTGTGGAAGACGGTATTGTTTGATTCTGACCCGCCGGAGGTAAAAAAGACGGTTCCCGGCTGCTCAACGCCCAGTAATTGTTCCACGTGAGCCCTGGCTTCTTCTATCTGCGCATGGGCAAGCCGTCCCGATGTGTGCATACTGGAAGCGTTTCCAAAAATGTCCTGGTTTTGCGTCATTGCCGACTTTACTTCCGGCAGCAAAGGGGTTGTGGCATTATAATCTATATAAACGCGCTGTTCGGGTACCATGGTTCGTCTGTTATATTAACTATATTGAAAGCTTCAATGTTTTTCAAGTTCATGCCGATACTATAAGGGGGTATTGTCATTAAAAAACTGTTATTTATTTTTCTTTTGCCGTTTTGTACCTTGTATGCCCAGAGAGCGGCTACTTATGAGACAAATGTTGTTTTTCGGAATTTCCCCTGGGGAACCAGCGTGGAAGAAGTTACCAGTAAGATGGGAAGGCCCATATCGCGTGAAGAAATCAATGGGCTGGTATCTCTTGCCTGGGAGAATGTTGTTGTTAACGAATATCGTACGTATATGATTGCTTATTTTTCCAAGTCGGGATTGCAGGCAGGCACCTATTATTTTATTACAGACAATTTAGACCATCTGGGGCGCTGTTACAGCGCGCTGCGGAAGGAACTGCATGACCGTTATGGTCCCACTCAGCTTTTTTATCCCGGTGTTATCAGGGAATTGCGCCTGTATGAATGTTCCTGGAACCTTCCCGGCGGTTATGTGTACCTGAAAACAAATACCCGCCAGGGCGAGCCGGTCAGCTTGTGGTATTCTTCTCCCGAATTCACCAAACAATTTCTTTCGGATAAATGACGCTGCCAAATCTGATTGACATTGGCGTTAATGTATTGAATTCCGCATTTGATCATGATCGAGAGGAAGTGCTTGCGGCAGCATGGGCCGCCGGAGTACAGACGCTGATCATTACCGGCAGCAGTATTGCAGGCAGCGCTGCAGCGGCGGCATTTGCCCAAAGTATTGTGCCGCCTGCCCGCCCAAACTGTTTTGCAACTGCCGGGGTGCATCCCCATAATGCGAAGGACTGGGATGCGGCGGCACCGGCCCAATTGCGGGAACTGGTTCTATCAGCGCCTGCTGCAATTGTAGCCATTGGGGAATGCGGTCTTGATTACAACCGCAATTTTTCTCCGCCGGAAGCCCAGCGAACAAGTTTTGAGGAGCAGCTTGCGATTGCGGCGCAGCTGGGGAAGCCGGTGTTTCTTCACGAGCGGGATGCCTTTGACGATTTTAGCTCTATCCTGAAGCAGTACCGGACGAGTCTGCCCGGCGCGGTGGTTCACTGTTTTACCGGCGGGCAGGCGGAACTGGAAGCCTACCTTGCCATGGATTGTTACATTGGCATTACCGGCTGGGTCTGTGATGAACGGCGGGGCAGCCACCTTATTCCCCTATTGCGGCAAATTCCCGCCGACCGCCTGCTGCTGGAAACCGATGCCCCTTATCTATTGCCCCGTAATGTATCGCGTGCGGCGCGTGGAAAAAGCAGCCGGAACGAGCCGCGTTTTCTTCCCCACATTGCCGCCTTTGCCGCCGAAATTCTTGGTAAAGCGCCGGAGCAAACGGCGGCTGAAACCAGCGCCAATGCCGCGCGGCTTTTTGGGTTGCATTAATTTCGCTGGAGCGTTATAGTAGGACTTAATACAGGAGAGTGATATGAAAAAACAATTAATATTGTCCGGCGCGGTGAGTATACTATTGAGCACGCTATTGATGGTTAATTCCTGCGCGACAAACAATGCGGCAGACAACAGTGTTGTCATTAAGCGCGGCACCGGCGTCAACCTGGGCAGTGTTCATGCGACTGCCACTGTTTTGGAAAACAGAGTTACCGGTGAGACAACCGGCGATACTGGCAATTATGGTTATATTGATAAGGTCTCAAATGCGTTTGCCGACAGCCTGAATACCGGCGCCTATAAAAATGATGCAAATAAAAGTAACGCAAAAAATCAAATTCCGAATGGCGCCGCCAACAAAGCGTATGCAAATGCAGTGTATGATATTATTCAACAGATACATGCAAAAGGCGGTGACGGTCTGACCAATGTGCTTGTCGATCTTGAACGGAATTACGATCCCGATACCAGAACCGATGCTGCAACGGTAAGTATAAGCGCCCACGCCATCAAACTGGAATAAGCGCAGGCGTCACCGTTTACTTCAGCACTACTTCTGTTCTGCCAAAGCCGCCAAGTTCGGGATGGGAAAAATAGTAATCCGCAACCGCTTTTTCTTTTTTGAGCCAATCGTGTACGCCCTTTTGCAGAATGCCGTCTCCCTTGCCGTGTACCACGGAAAATGTCTTTAATCCATAGAGTATCGCCGCATCCACCTGACGGCGCAGGGCTTCTATCGCTTCGTCCATGCGCATGCCGCAAAGATTTATTTCGGGACTAACGCCGGAAACCGCAGAAAGATTAATCGATGCGGCGAGCGGTTTTTTGGGCAGCGGGGAAGCGGGTTCAAGTTCCCGTTCCGGGAAACGTATTTTAAGGGAACCAACTTCTACGATCCAGGTATTGCCGGCGGCGCTTTTTTTATCCAGACGAATCAATACGCCGCGTTTTCGCCCTTCAGGGCGCTGTGCCGTGCCGGCATATACATCCATACCGGGGGTGAATGGCGCTGCGGTTCCGGTTTTTACCGCCGTTTTTTCCATACGCTGCCGTTCTTCGGCGATGGTTCGCACTTCTGATTCCCGTGCGGCATTTTCCAGTGCAACTGCATCGGCAAGCTCATGCAAAAATGCTTTTACTTTAAGGGTTTTATCGCGGGTTATTTCGCCTTCCTTGAGTTCACGCACCAGATTTTCCAGGGTTTTTCGGCTTTCGTCTAACAGCAGGCGAAGTTTTCCGGTTAAACCTGATTTTAACTCCGCTTCTTTTTGCCGTAACTGTAATTCTTTCAGGTCAGCTTTGCGGCGTTCGTTTTTTAACCGGGTATCTTCCAGTTTTGCTTTTTCGGTAAGCGAATCAAGCTCGCGGTGTTTTTCTTTGAGCCCGCTGATAAGAGCGGAAACATCCGAGTGTCCGCTGTCCAGATATTCTCTGGCCTGTGCGACAATTTCCGGCGGCAGTCCGTTCCGTCCCGCTATGGCAATGGCATGACTTTCGCCCGGTAAACCGGTGATGACCCGGTAAGTGGGCGAGAGGGTATGCGCGTTAAATTCCACCGAGGCATTTTCCACCTCTGCCCGGGTGTAACCATAGTTTTTCAGAATACCGTGATGGGTGGTGATGATAAGCCGGGTATTTTTGTGGATAAGGCAATCCAGTATTGCCATGGCAATGGCGCTGCCTTCCTGCGGGTCGGTGCCGGAACCAAGTTCATCAAGCAGGGCCAGGGAATGGGCGGTTGAGTGAGTAATTATATTTGCAATGTTGGTAATATGGGCGGAAAAAGTTGAAAGCGACTGTCCAATGGATTGTTCGTCGCCGATGTCGGCAAAAATGCCGTCAAAGACCGGAAGGGTAGTGCCCTCGGCTGCGGGCAGTGCAAGGCCGATTTGGTTCATTGCGGCAAGCAGGCCGGTGGTTTTAAGCGATACGGTTTTACCGCCGGTATTTGGCCCGGTAATAATGATGGCCTGTATATTGTCGTCCATTACCAGATCGATGGGGATGGCGTTTTTTATGAACGGATGCCGGGCCTGTACCAGAGAAAGACACTGCGATGCCCCTCCGTCATGGGAAAAACATCCTCTGGTATCCAGCGAATACCGCGCCTTTGCCATTAACACTTCTGCGCTTAATATCATTGCGTGAAATACCGTTAATTTTTCGCTGTTATTGTTTATGCTATTGGTAACATTAAGCATAATGCGTTTTATTTCCGCGTCAAGGTTGCGTTTTTCAATGAGAATTTCGTTGTTTTTTTCAACCACATCTTCCGGTTCCAGAAAAAGGGTCTGCCCGCTGGATGAAAATTCGTGTACAATGCCCCGCAGCCGTCCGCCTTGCAGGCGGCCGCGGAAATTGGCCTTTACCGCCAGTACCGTTCTGCCGTCCCGCTGTGAAGGTATCGTTGATTGCAGCATACGTCTGGTATCTTCGTCGGAAATATAACGGGCAACGCTTGATTCCAGAGCGGCATTCAGGCTTTGGATGCGCCGTTTAATGGCCCGCAGTTCCGGCAGATCGCGAAGGTTACCATCCCTGTCCATAACGCGAAAAACAGCGGCGGCAATTTCTGCGCAGTCCGGCATATCGGCCAGCATTTCTGCCAATGCAGGCGCGCCCGCTAGCCATTTCCGCAGCTCTTCGCCGCGTTCAACAAAAAGGCCAATTGCGCAGGCTTCGTCAATTTCAAGGATGGTTCCTTCAACGCCAAGCATGGGAAGCAAAAAACCGATTGTCGGCAATTGCCGGTTTGGGGCGTTTTCTCCGGTATGCATGCGGGCAATTATTGCCTGTACCGTTTCTTTTATTTTTGCAACAGCGGCAAAATCGTTCAGCGGTTTTTCTGTGCGGATCATTGCCGCCGCTTCCTCGCTCATGGCATGAACGGCAAGGCGTTCCAGTATGCCGTCAAACTCCAGCAGGCGCAAGGTTTTTTGGATTAAGGTATCTTTTTCAATCAACATCGTTTTTGCCCGCAAGTTCGTCATGAATTCTCATAAAACTTTCGTACCGATCCTCGTGGATAATGCCGGCGGCTACCGCTTCCATAATTTTACAGCCGGGCTCAATACGGTGGGAACAGGAAAGGCCGTAGGTGCATTTTCCGGCAAGCGGGGCAAATTCCCGCATATGCAGCGCTACCTCTTGCGGGCCTATGCCGGCCGGCACAAAGCGGCGTATCCCCGGTGTGTCAATGATGTTGGTATCAGGCGCAACTTCCACCATAAATGCCAAAGTGGTTGTATGGTTTCCCCGGTCGTATTTTTCATTAATAGCCCCGGTTTTAATGTTCAGTTCCGGCAGCAGCGCGTTAATCAGGCTTGATTTACCTACTCCCGACTGTCCAACCAGAACAGCATATTTTCCGCTTATGGTTTTACGCAGTTCATCAATTCCCTTGCCGGTAACGGCGGAAAGCTCCAGTACGGTATATCCCAGACGCTTATAATCTTCCAGCCGCTCGTCAATATCCACATCGTTATTCGCAATGTCGACTTTGTTGCACACAATTACTGCCGGAATTCCGGCAATGTCCGCCTGCAGCAACACGCGGTCAAGAAAACGGGGCCGGAATGGCGGCGAAACGCGGGTTGTCATGCACAGAACCAGATCGACATTTGCCGCCAGCAATTGAGGGCAATTTCCTTTTTGATTAAACCGGCTGAAAAGATTTTTTCGTTCTTCCAGCGCGATAATCATGTCGGTTTCGAGCTTTACCCTGTCCCCCGGCGCAAGGGGATTATAAAAACCTTCTGCATCTTTAAGGATTTTCCCTTTTATCCGGCACTGGAGTTCATCCCCATTCCCCATTTGAACGGTGAAAATATTTCGCGAGCCGCGGAGTACCAGGCCGTTCATCAGGCCTTCTCCAGCAGCGAAAGACTAAAACCCAGATGTTCCGCCCATTCGATCCATGAAGGCTCAGGCGCCGCCGGGCCGGTGAGCAATAGGCGATTTTCAGCGCGCGGCGCATCGTTTGCTTTTGTATGTTGTTCTTCCAGTAATGATTCAACGCGTTTTGTTATCCCTCTGACCGATTCAAACACCGTAATGTCCGGGGCAGCTTCCTGGTGAAATTCTTCCTGTAAAAAAAGAAAGTGGGTGCAGCCCAGCACCAGTGAATCAACCCCGGCTGCGCGGAAACGGTTCAGATAGTCCCGCGCCATTGCCGTTCTTTGTTCCGGTGACGCGGTATTAAATTGAGTTTCAATAAATTCAACCAGTTCCGGCGCGGCAATGCCAATGACCTCGGCGCCGTTGCCATACTGGGCGGCAATTTCCCGGATAAACGGCTCCTTGATGGTAAGTTCTGTTCCCAGTACGCCGATTTTTCCGTTTTTTGACGCAAGAGTGGCGGGCTTGACAGCAGGTACTGTTCCCACCAGCGGCAGCATGGGAAAATGCTCCCTAAGCTGCGAAAGCCCCGCGATGGTGGCGGTGTTACAGGCCAATACGGCAATTTTTGGATTGGTAATATTGATGACCTGTTCGATAAGGCCGGTCAGAATTGCCGCGAGTTCTTTTTTTTCCCACTTGCCGTAGGGAAAATGCAGGCGGTCGGCAAGGTATACAATAGGTTCGCCGGGATTGCGCCGGTGAAAGTGGCGGCAATAAGGAATGCCGCCGATGCCTGAATCCAAAAAAAGTATAGGTTTCATCAACTAAACAGATTGTCGAATGCGGTTTTTGCCGCATTGGTTTTTTCCATATCTTTTTTGCAGCCGGATGTTTCGCCCCGGTATTTTTGGTCCAGGGAGAACCAGTCGCAAAAATTAGCCCGCTCTTTATCGGTTGCCGGTTCTGCGCTTGTTTCTGCGCAATCACCCCTTGCACCGGAACGGTAAAACCGGCAATTCCGGCATGAACGGAGATCTTTCCCGCACGTAACGCAACAAAGTGAACGGCCAAAAGGCTCCTGTTCAGTGACAGGTAAACCGCAGTACCAACACATAATGTATAATAACGCGGATAGGGCTTGTTTGCAAGCCAAAAAAATGCTAAAATCAATATTGAGTATGAGAAATCAATTATCGCTTAATATAGTTAAATTTCTAAAAGAAGCCTATATCATCCTTCTGGAAGACAGGCGAATCGCCGATCATTTTTTTATTATCCTTCAGGGAACGGTGCATATTACCAAAGAAGTACAGGTTGCAGGCGATGAACATAGTGATATTCTGGGTCCCGGTGATTTTTTTGGCGTTGTTTCAACCATGTCGGGGCATCGTCACATTGAAGCTGCCCAGGCCGTAACCGACGTTACATTAATTGTAGTACACCAGAACCAGTTCGGTCAGCTTATTCAGGATAATGCTCCGGTCGTCATAAAGATACTGCTTCAGTTTTCAAGGCGAATGCGTTATCTGAATGAATCCCTCACCATGCTTACCATCAAAAAAAATGTCAATTCCGATCTTGAAAATCTTTTTAATGTTGCTGCATATTACGTTAAACAGGGTCAGTATTATCAGGCCTATTATGCGTATCGCCAATATATCAAGTATTGTCCCAATGGAAAAAATGTGCAGTTGGCGCAGGAACATTTCAAGAAAATCACTCCGCATATAAAGCCTGAAAAGCTGGAATACAAAAACTTTGAAATGACCAGAACTTATCCCAAGGATACCATGATATTTGCCCAGGGTGAGCCCGGAGAAGATATTTTTATAATCAAGGATGGCTCGGTAAAAATAGTCGAAATAGCGGGAGACAGCGAGGTACTGCTGGCGATATTAAAGGCCGGAGATATTTTCGGTGAAATGGCCGTGCTGGAATCCAAGCCCCGCGGGGCAAGCGCGGTAGCGTATGAAGAATGTCAGCTTATGGTGGTAAACAAAATAAATTTTTATCACATGATTAAAACACAGCCCCAGCTTATTGCCCGCCTGACTACCATGCTGGCGGAACGGATATGGCTGCTCTACAGGCAACTTGCCAATCTCCGAATCAGCGATTCTTTGGGGCGTATGTACGATATGCTGCTGATACATCTTGAAAGGAAAAAGGTTAATTTTACCAGCAAACGGCATTTTATATTTGATTTTGGAATCAAGGAACTGATCAACATGGTTGGTCTTTCACAGGGCGATGGCAATGTGGCTTTGCAAAAACTAATGCAGATCAAGTGCGTTGATGTGATACAAAACAAAATATGCGTAACGGATGTGCTTGATTTTTCCAAACATGCGTTTTCTTATCGCAAAAGACTTGAAATTGAAAAAGTCCGCAGGGCAAGACCGCAGCTATATATCAGCGGGTAGGGGGCTGGATTATGTTTAGCGTAAGCCCCTGCGTGGCAGGCTGCGGACGGCCTGCAATAAGCGGTTCTCATATTTGCTTTGTGCATCAGGCAAATCAGGAACAGGAGATTAAGCGGATTGTTTCGTATGTTGCCAAAAATAAAACGATAAAAGATTTAAGCGTTACCGGTATGAATTTTGTGAATGTAGATTTCTCTGAACATGAATTTTATGGATGCAATTTTAGGGAAGCGACTTTTTTGAACTGTGTGTTTTCAGGATCCTTAATGCGAATGTGTTTTTTTGATTTTGCGGAATTCAAGGACTGTAATTTTTCCAAAACCGATCTGCAGTTTATGTCATTTGCCGGCACGCGCATTTTTGGGAGTTGTTTTGAAGGCTCGGAACTGATTCATTTAAACTTTTTGGGGTCGATTATTTCGGGAACTTCTTTCAGCAATTCCAATTTGTATAACAGCCGATTCATCAATGCTACTCTGGAAGATATACGGTTTGTTGACTGTAATCTGAAACGGACCTATTTTGTTGATGCCCGCCAGAAAGATGTGTATTTCAAATCGTCCAATACTGCGGAAGCGATATTTGAAATGGGAGGGCTATGAATTTATATTTTCATTATTGCTCCCGTTTTAGCAACTGTTATGTGCTGAGTACAAAAAATTGTTCAAGCGCCATCATTATTGATCCGGGCAGCATGGACAGGCAGCTTCTTGAGTACATTGAGGAACATAATTTAAATTTGAAAGCTGTATTGATTACCCATGATCATCGCGCGCATGTGCATGGCCTGCGGACTTTGCTGCGTATATATCAGGTGGATATTCTTGCGATTAACCGCAGTGTTCTTGATAACAAAACAATACCGGTAAAGGATGGAGACAAAATTACCATAGGTCCCTTTACCGTTGAGGTGATTTCAATTCCCGGCCATTCAGCCGATTCTGCTGTATACCGCGTTGACCGTATGCTCTTTACCGGCGATACGCTGACAACCGGCCTGGTCGGCAGTACTGCCAGCGCTTACGGTGCCGCAACGCAAATTAACAAACTGCGGAGCCGCCTTTTGTCCCTGCCCGGCGACTATACGGTGCTTCCCGGCCATGGCCCGCCTTCTACCCTGGAAGCAGAGCGGCTTTATAACATAGGCATTACCCAATACAACGGAATGCAAAACCGCAAACCATCTTTCAGGATTAATTTGTAGTATTCTTATGCTAATCTGGCATAGTCATGTAAGATTAGCATTGACAATTATCGGCTAATTGATATAATGTTTTTATTAAGAGGCGAAAAATGTTAAAAAGAACAATTTCTGATACGATTTGCAAAATTTCATCCGCATGGCCGGTTTTACTTTTGACTGGTCCGCGACAGGTGGGAAAATCCAGTGTATTGCAAATGCTTCAGGAAAAGAAACGAAAATATGTTTCGCTTGACGATTTAAGTATTCGGAATTTGGCAATAAATGATCCTCAGGCTTTTCTTGCAAAGTATTCACCGCCGGTTATTATCGATGAAATCCAATATGCCCCAAATCTCTTTGCCTATATAAAAATATGGGTTGATGAACATCGCAGTAAATACAAATTGGCAGGGGATAAATCCGCAAATCCTGCCGGAGCTTTTTGGCTTTCCGGCTCACAAAAGTTCAGTTTAATGAAAGGCATAAAAGAAACTCTTGCCGGCAGAGTGGCAATTATTGATATGCTGGGATTATCATATAAAGAAGTAATTGGTAAGCCGCAGGCATTAAAGCCATTCTATCCAGATAAAATCTTACTTGATAAAAAAACAAAAAAACTTTCGATACTGGATGTATATAAAGATATTTGGAATGGTTCATTTCCTGAACTTATAACCAATCCTGCTGTTGGACGTGATAAATTTTATAGCTCATATATGCAGACCTATATTGAACGTGATGTAAAGGATTATCTTGGTGCGGCAGATGAATTAAAGTTCCATAAGTTTGTCCGCGCTGTGGCTGTGCGAACAGGTAATCTGCTTAATTACGAAGATTTGGCCCGGGATTGCGACATAGATCGCCGTACGGCGCAAAAATGGCTTGATACGCTTCAAGCGTCTGGTCTGGTTTATTTGCTGTCTCCATATTCAGTAAATATTACAAAACGTCTTGTAAAAACGCCCAAAATTTATTTTCTTGATACAGGACTTGCAAGTTATCTTGCGAATATAGATACTCCGCAAGCGCTGGAAGCTAGTTACCTGAATGGCGCTATGCTTGAAACTTACGCTCTTTGTGAATTATTAAAAGGATTTTGGCATAATGGCGAAGAAGCCCGGCATATATATTTTTACCGCGATTCCAACAAAAAAGAAATAGATTTTATTTTGGAAAAAAACATGGCTCTATATCCAATCGATATAAAAAAAACCGCATCTCCTAACAGTTCAGATTTTGTTAATTTTGACATTGTCGCAGAGTTAAAGAGGCCTGTTGGAAAAGGCGCTATTATTTGTCTTTCTCCGGAAATCATGCCCGTTCCTCAAAAAAACGCTATTATTGTTCCGGTCTGGGAGTTATAATAAAAGCAATAGGCAGTTTTCTTTTGGTCATGGGTTAAGTATACATGAGTAAGTAGGGATGGGCAAGTTACGGTTACGTCTGCCGGGGTTTTATGCCTCTACTCTTTTAGCTTTTTGGTCCAGCGCCTGAGTTGTTGGGCAGCCCAATGGACAATGAGCAGGTACAAGTGGGTGTGGGAAGTCGTTTCTGTATGTAACAGGGTTTCGGAAAAAACTGTTTGAGCAGTTTCCGCGGGAAGTTCCTGTATCCAGCGGGAAAGGGGCGCGCCGTCTTTGTCATGCACCAGAGACGATACTGCGGCCTGTATGGTTTCCGCCTGTTTTTTAAGATGGGCCAATTGATCTTTTGCTCTGGTTTTTTTGCTGCCAATGGATGTATTGCAATATTCAAAAGCCGATTCCGCCTGATCCATTGCCAGCGCCGGGGCAAGAGAGGGATCGGCAGTAAAGCGAACCAATACGGGATAAAAAAGCGATTGGGTGCCGATAATTGCCGACATGGCAAGCACCACTTCATCGCGCAAATACGGCTGTGGATCGGCGGTACCGTCGGCACCGGCCCCGGAATGGCGGCGGAGTATTTCCAGCAAGGTATGCAGCGAATCGGGCGCGCCGTAAATCCCCAGGGCTTCCGATCCCATGATCTTTAGCCGGGGATTTTGGGTGTCAAGGATTATCTGTTCAATTTGGGGCCGGAATTCCTTGTCCTGCAATTTTGCCAGAGCGATCATCGATTCTCCGGCAAGCATATAATCGGTTGAAGCTATTAGTTCCCTTAGCAGGGGAATAGCGGCAGTGCAGCCATGCTTTCCCAAAATGCGGGCGGAGATATAGGCAGTGGTAAAAGGATTATTGATAATGTCATTGGTTAACGCTGTTTCGGCATCTGTGCTCAGGGCATCCAGCCGTTCAAGCGCCCTGATCGATTCCTGCCGGGTAACCAGCCGGGGGGAACGGGCTCTGGCCAAAATGCCGTCTATTGCCAGCTGCGAAGGAGCGTTTTTCAGTTCTCCCAGAAGCTGTTCCTCTTTGTGGTAATCCTGGGCTTTGTTCAAACGGTCAAGCAGTGATATGGCCTGCAAGTCGCGGTAGGAAAACATGACCTTTACTGCCTCGGTAAAAGAAAGCGCGCCCAACGGGGTTAGTTTTCGCTGCAGATGAATGGCGATAGCGACTACCGCAATGAGAATCGCATATAGTATCTTAAATGAAACAAACGGCGAAAGTCCAAAAAAGGCAAGCATATCCAATAACAATCCGGCAAGCAGGGAGCCGCTTGCGCCGGCAATGCCAAATACCAAAAAATACAATATGCCCATGTCCAGCATTTTTTCGGAGGGGATTAAACCCATAAAATAGGTTTGGGCGATTCCCTCTGAACCCAAAAAACCCAGATTCAGCATGAAGAACAAAAACGAAAAGAACAGTGTTACTGCGGTTAAATTCCCAATGGCAGAAGACGGGAAAAACACAATGGGGATCATGGTAATCAGACCAAGCATGACACACAGTATGAACAGCGGTTTTGCGCCGATTCGGTCAACAAGAAATTTTATCAACATTCCTATCAATAGATTTCCCAGACCTCCAAAGACGCCGTACAGCAAGATCATACCGTCATCCTGGAAAAATACTTCGCGCGCATATACCACCAGAAATGTCCGTGATACGCCGGATGTCAGCGCTACAATCAGCAGAATCCCCAGAAAGCGTTTAATTGACGGTTCCGATAAGGCCTCGCGAAACATGGCGGGAAGGCTGACTTTTTCGGATTTCCCGGAAATGGGCGGTTCCGGCACCTTTCGTATCAGTACGCCGCTGGTAATGCCGCAGATAATGCCTGCCGTCATAATAATGGAGTACAGGAACAAGGGCGGTTCTTTTCCCAGAATAAGGGCAATGGCAAAACCGGAAAACATTCCCGTCGCGCTGTTGACGATCTGCACCTGAGTCAAAAAACTGCCGCGGTCTGGTCCGGCGGAAAGATTGCTCAAAATGGGGTTATTTCCTACTATTCCAATGCCGCGCATTACATGGAAAATGGCTACCCCCAGCATGGTAAGCCCCAGCGCCGTGTCATGGTGTCCCAAATACGCCGCCACCGGGGCAAAAACAACCGGAAGCATCCCCAGCGCCCGCATGGTATAGGCAATACTGAAAATATTGACCACTTTGAACCATCGCGCCAGGAGCTTTCCCAAAGGCATAAAAAAGAACGATACATACAATAGGGCGCTGAGCGTGCCAATATAGGTGGAAGAAGCCCCCAGCCGCAAGGCAAGCAGGGTAATAATGCTCCCTACCAGCAGGTTCCACGAAAGGGAATTAAAGACATTAAAAATATTGAACACTTCACGAGCCTTACCCAGCCGGTAAGGCGAAAGCGGGGAAATCATGATTCTGCCTTAAATCATAATGATTTTGAAATTTTCTGTCAATGTTCTATTTGCCATTTACGCTATGTTGCCTTTTTACTGGTCTGGCCATATAATAACAGGTAGAATGAAACGATCCATAGGTATAAAAGCGAAAACAACTATCTATGCGATAATTCCGATTGTCGTCTGTTTTTCCATAATATGCTCTGTTCTTTTTGTGTCATTGTTCCGGGCCCATTGGAATAGGGCAGGGGTTGAATTGCAGCTTTTTGGCTTAAAATATGAAAATGCCTTTGAGCGTAAGATCAATCACGCCCTGAGTTATTTGACCATTGTTGCGGCCATTCTGGAATTACAGTACAGAAATGGCATACACGACAGGGAATTGCTGCAACGGATACTATGGAACGCCTTCGATTCATACGATAATATCCATGCATCCAGTATCTATTTTGAGCCGAATATATATGACGGTAAAGATGCTGCATACATTGGCACAAAATATGGAACCGCGCTTTCAGGAAGAATTTGTTTTCATTATTACCGTGTTGACGGACAAACAAGGTATTTGCCGGAGGCTTTGGGAAATGAGATCGAATTTTCCCTGCCAGGTTATCTTGACGCCAAAACGTTCAATGCCCCTATTTACACAGAACCGGCGGTGTACAATATAGACGGGGCAGATATCCTGATGTTTGTCATCTCATATCCGATACGCGGCCCGGACAATGAATTTATAGGCGCAGTCTCTGTTGATATTTATCTGGAAGATATTTACGCGCAGCTCATAGCCGAGACCATATACGAAACAGGATATATTCTTATCGGTAATGATAAGGGTCAGATAATCTGCAGCCCCCGGTTTGAGGATATCGGCAAAACGCGGGAAGAAGCGGGGCTATTGTACGCTTTGCCGTCAGATGTTGAAGCAGGAGTGTTTTTCAGCTTGTCGTCCATTTTGAACAGAAAAAATACGCTGGTAACGATTAAGGCGTTATATTTTCCCCAGCTTGACAGCCGTTTTTATATTTCTGTTTCGGTGCCTTATGGAGAGATCGGCGCGAAGGGAATTATGCTATTGGTTTTTGTTATGACGCTTGGCATGATTGTGGTGTCTCTGATAGCGTTTATTCTGTACACAAACATGAAGGAACCCAATAAAACGCTTCGCGCGATGCAGAATATATTAAATGGCATTGACGGATTTGTGTATGTCTCTGTTCCCGAAACCGGTGAACTGCTTTTTATGAACGAAAAAATGAAGAAGGCGTTCAACATTGCAGGTGATGTCAGCGGGCAGTATTGCTATAAGGTGCTGCAGGGCGGATGTGATACTATTTGCGCATTCTGCCCATGTCACCAGCTTGATAAGGATCCGGATGCGGTTATTGTATGGGAAGAATATAATACCATAACAAAACGCTACTACTATAACACGGACTGCTATATTGGCTGGATCACTGGATCCAAGGTACATCTTCAGCATTCGGTGGATATTACGGATATCAAAGTGCTTACGGAAGCTAAAATCAAGGCGGAACACGAATCGCAGCAGCTTATGCATGAGAAAAAGCTGGCGGAAAAAACATCGCGCATGAAATCTGTTTTTCTTGCCAGCGTGAGTCATGAAATAAGAACCCCCATGCACGGGATTATTGGATTTTCCGAACTTGCCCTTGACGATACAATACCCCTGAAAACCAGAGACTATTTATCAAAAATAAAAACGAGCGCCGAAAGCCTTCTGATGATTATCAATGATATTCTTGATATGTCAAAAATAGAAGCCGGAAAAATAGAACTGGAAAAAATTCCGTTTGATATCAGCGATGTTTTCAAACTTTGCCGTGTGATTGCCTCTCCAAAAGCCCGGGAAAAAGGCCTGACGCTGTTTTGTTATGCCGAACCGTCGATTGGCAGGCTGTTGCTTGGCGACCCGACAAGGCTGCGCCAGATATTGCTTAACCTATTGTCCAATGCGATTAAGTTTACCAATAGCGGCATGGTAAAACTGCTGTCTGCCATTACCGAAAGGACTGATAACAGCATTACCGTACACTTTGAAGTTAAGGATAGCGGTATTGGCATGACTCCCGAACAGCTTAGCAGAATATTCCAGCCATTTATGCAGGCAGATGACAGCACCATGCGCAAATATGGCGGAACCGGGCTTGGTCTTACCATTACCAAAAATTTTGTCGAACTTATGGGCGGCACACTGGAGGTTGAAAGCAGCGCCGGCCTGGGCAGCAGATTCAGCTTTGATTTAACGTTTGAAACAATCGATGCGGTTACCCGTTATTCTCAGGATATTTCAATAAACAGCGGAGAAAAACCCATTTTTGCGGGCGAGATTTTGGTTTGTGAAGATAATGCGCTCAATCAGATGGTTATACGCGATCATCTTGCCAAGGTAGGCTTGCAATCGGTCATTGCGGGAAACGGCAGAATTGGCGTCGATTTGGTAAAAAGCCGCATTGAAAAAGGCGAAAAACCGTTTGATCTGATATTCATGGACATTCATATGCCGGAGATGGACGGTCTGGAAGCGGCCAGACGGCTTATAGAGATAGGAGGCATTGACACGCCGATTGTCGCATTGACCGCAAATGTTATGGCTAATGACCGAGAAACCTATTTTGAATCGGGAATGGACGATTGTTTGTCAAAGCCTTTTGTCGCGCATGAATTATGGACTTGCCTGCTTAAATATTTTAAACCGGTCAAAATGCTGTCCGTAAAAAGGGATTTCGATATTGCGGAAGAAGAAGATCAGCGCATAGAAATGATAGCAGCTTTTGTGAAGAGTAATCAAACCACCATTAAAGATATAAACGACGCTATCAAAGCGGGAAATATAAAACTTGCGCATCGATTGGCGCATACATTAAAAGGCGTTGCGGGTATAGTCGGCAAGACTATGCTTATAGAGGCCGCCTGGACTGTAGAACAATATCTTTCTGCCGGTAAAACAGAATTTTTAAGTGACCAAATGAGCGCGCTTGAGAGCGCATTAAACGCCGCATTGGCCGATCTTACGCCTCTTGTGGAGAACTATACAAGCAAAGTTGCCGCCCAAAGAACAGCAGCTGTCCTTTGGACAGCCGAGGAGCAGGAAACTGCGCCGGAATCCGCAAGTGAATCTTTTCACCGGGAAGATGCGCTGAAATTACTTGAAAGTCTGGATTTACTGTTAAAAGCCGACAGCTTTGACAGTTTGAATTTTGTGAAATATTTAAATGCGATTCCGGGAATGGAACAACTTGCGGATCAAGTGGATAATCTAAAATTCAGGCAGGCGCGTGAGACGCTTACCGCTATCAGACAAAATATTCTTGACGGAGAACAGGCATGAGCAATAGTAAAAAAATACTTATTGTTGACGATGAAAAAATGAACATAATGGCTTTGGTGCATTTTTTAAGATCGCAGTATGAGATCATCATCGCGGTGGATGGCATTTCGGCGCTTGAAGCGGCGGAAAAGCATGCGCCGGATATTATTTTACTGGATGTAATTATGCCGGACATGAGCGGATTTGATGTGCTTGTCAAGCTGAAAGATTCCAGTGTCACCATGAACATTCCGGTTATTTTTATAACCGGATTGAACGATGTCGAAAGTGAAGAAAAAGGTCTGGTACTTGGCGCGGTGGATTACATTGCCAAGCCGTTTCATAAATCCATTGTTAAAGCAAGAATTCAGACACACCTTAAAATGTCCGATTATATCCGCACTATTGAAAAGTTTGGTCTGATGGATGTGCTGACGGGATTGTCGAACCGGCGCAGCTTTGACACCCGAATGAGTACTGAGTGGGGGCGCGCTTTCAGGGAAAAAAAACCGCTTGGTTTGATAATACTGGATATTGACAACTTCAAAATATATAATGACACATACGGACATCCGCAGGGTGATACTTTATTACAGGCAATTGCAGCAGTCTTGAATGAAACAGTGAACCGGTCATCAGATTTTGTCGCAAGGTGGGGGGGCGAGGAATTTATTGTATTACTGCCCGATACCGACAGAAACGGCATATTAAATATTGCCGAACAAATACGCGTCAATATAAAAAATAGAATCGTGCCATGCACCGATGAAACAAATACTTCTGCAACCGTTAGTCTTGGCGCCAAATCAATCATTCCCGACGATGATAATTCCATTGCCCGTTTTATCGCGGATGCTGATGCATTGCTTTATACCGCAAAGAAAAACGGCAAAGATCAGGTATGCATCGATAATGCCTGACCATTTATTGTACCACCATTGCCGGCTTTGCCCCCGTGATTGCGGGGTAGACCGCCTTGCTGGTCCTGCCGGGTATTGCGGAGAAAGCGCCTCGCTTCGGCTTGCCTTTGCCGGTTTGCACCGCGGCGAGGAACCGCCTTTAAGCGGAATGGGCGGTTCCGGCACCATTTTTGTCAGTGGCTGTAATTTGGGCTGCGCCATGTGTCAAAACTGGCAGGTTTCGTCTGGCGGGTCTGCGGAACGCCTGGGACGCGCCGTTTCCGCCGATGCATTTACCGCAATTTGCCTTGCGCTGCAGGATAAGGGCGCAGAGAATATCAATATCGTAACCGGCAGCCATGCGATTCCTGCCATTGCCCAGGGTTTCAGCGCCGCCAAAGCCGCCGGGTTGCGTATTCCCGTACTGTGGAACTCGTCCGCTTACGAAAGCCCCGCCGCTCTGGAGCTGCTCAGCGGCCATGTAGATATTTGGCTGCCCGACCTGAAAACCCTGGACAACACCCTTGCGGCGCGGTTTTTTAATGCCGCCGATTACCCCCAGGTTGCTGCCCAGGCAATTCGATGGATGATACAGCATAAACCGGCGGCCGTGCCGGCGGGGGTCATTATCCGCCATTTAATACTTCCCGGCTGCCTTGAATCCACCCGCGCCGTACTACGCTGGTTTGCCGATAATGCCGCCGGGCAGGCCCAGCTTTCCCTGATGAGCCAATACACGCCAATACCCAGAGACGGTTTGAGCGGCCAAATGCCGGGGCGTTTTTTGAGCGAACGGGAATACGATACCGTTCTTGGCTGGCTTGAAGAGTTCGACATACAAGACGGTTTTTGTCAGGATTATGTTACCGGCAGTGACTGGCTGCCCGATTTTAAGCGCCGGAACCCCTTTTCATCGGAGCTATCGGTGACCGTATGGCACTTTTCTGATTGAAACACACGGGCGGTTTGCCGATAATAGATGCAATATGAAGCAACTTCTTACAACATTTGTTTTTTGTTTAGCAGGATTATCCCTTGGTACAGCCGCTTTTGCCCAGCCGGCAGCGGTCAATCAGATTGCGCCCGGAGCAATAGAACAGTTTACCGCGCTGCTTGATAATCCAACGTTAGTACGTCCGCCAGCAGTTACCCCTTTGGGCAGAAACTGGTTCAGACTGGATACAGATACCCATGTGTTTACCGATAAGGTAAGCGCGCAGCAGGTTCTGGCCGCCATAACTGATTTGGAAGGCCATGAAAAAAACTTTGATGGCAAACGATCCAAACAGTCCGCAAAAGAAGTCAGCCGGAACGGGAATGAACTCATCGTTGATTTTGTTATGATTTCAATTGTACCGGTCGTGAATATTCGCATCAGATCGCCGTACCGCGCCTCGGTAACGGTTAAAGAAAATACGGGGTCACATTTTTTTCTGGAAATCAAACAGCTTGCCTCAAACAGCGAATCCAATAACGATATTAAAAATCTCCTTGCCTTGCGGTATGCCGAAGAAATTGTCATAAACGGTACAACATATACCTACATTAGGGTAGCTACCGTAAATGACGCAAACGCCAGTATTTTGCCGGGAGCAAGAGGCGCGTTGGAACGAAATTCTATTCCGGCCAATATCGAAGCATTGCAAATGATTATTGCCGTGGCAAAAAACAAGTGATAGGGTAGGGTTATAATGTATACAAGGGAGATTCAGGCTCCAAGGGGCAGCCCCATTGAAAATAGAATACCCCTTGCGGGAACCTGGAATAAAGCCTTTTCCCGGGTGAACCTTTTGGACATCCGCAGGCCCTATCCCTGGCCGCTTCCACGCTGGCTTAGGGACTATCGCATAAAGGAATGGGAGAGCCTGAGCGTTCAGGACGATAGGTTCTTTTTGGAAGCCCTGCTGGGTAACTTTAAGTTATTTCAGGTGGCTCATGTTTTTTTGTATAACAAGGAAACCGGGCAAAACCATGTTTTTAGAAAACTTGTCCTTGGCAATAGCTGGCGAATGCCCCGGAATCTTAATCATGCTTCGGTGGAGTGCCGTTCTTCCCATTTTTTCCTTCGTATTCATACCTGGCTTACTGCGGATGCGATCAAATTGGACATTGATATTGCGGCAACAAAACGACAGCCCGCTTTTACCGCTCACCTTGCGTTCTGCATGAGCGACCATAGCATTACGCCGCTGGTGGTTTCGCTGCTGTTTACCGGACAGCGCAATATGTACGCATATAAGACCCTCACTGCAGTAAGGGGGGATATGGTGTTGGGAGGGCAGCACCTCAGTCTGGATTCGGCGCGTTGTATGGGGATTTTCCGTGATTATAAGGGATTTTTCCCCTATCGGATGAAGGGAACATTTTGCGGCAGTATGGGTTTTGACGGAGAAGGCAAACGGCATGGCTTCCACATCGTCGAAAATCAGGCAAAAGAGACCCGGAAAAATAATGAGAATGCCCTGTGGGTAAACGGGCACTGTACCCCGCTGCCTCCGGTACGGATTACCATGCCCAATGGCCTTGAGTCAGATTGGGTAATACAGGACCTGGATGGTATGGTAGACCTGGTGTTTACCCCCAAAGAAATAAACCGGTTTAGAGCAAATTTTTTGATAACAAGAGGTGATTTTTTTGTGTTAATAGGTTATTATAGTGGTATGCTGGTAAGTTCCGTAGGAGAACAAGTCCAGGTGCGCAACCAGTGGGGAATGGGCGAAAAACTCTATTTGCGGGTGTAATTATGGCCATGGATAAAAAACCGAGTGCGATTTATGAACCGGGAGAATTAAACCGGATACGGAAAAAGTTGGGCGACATGGATATTTTCGAAGCCCGGCGAATGGCCCAGATTCTTGGCGGAGAGGTGGGTGTAGAGAAAAACGCCCATTGGCAGCCGCCCAAAAAAAACGTCAAGCATGATACGGTGGAACTGATGGTTCCTGGCCGATCGGATAAACGGCCCCGGCGTACGGTGGAAGTTGCCGGTGATGATGACTACATGGGCAGTGATGACAAATCGTTTCCGTTGAAATTATTGAATAGCGATCCTGCCGATGATCCTTCGATCATGCTTAAAACAACGTACAAAGAGCGGGTTAAAATGGACCGCTTTGCTGCCCAGCTGCAGTTTGATATCAAAAGCCCCCTCCAGGTGTTTGTTTCGATGCTTTCGTTTTTCCATGAGCCGGTAGACTATGTCAGCTCCCGTTTTGTGAATCGCCGCATGAATATTTATTATGACAAAATTGGGCAGCTTGTCACCGCAACCAGAGCGTTGCTTCCCCGTCATAATACCCGCCGCAGCGAGCGGCTCAAAAAAGCATCGCCGTATGTTCATTCCATTTTGGAAACCATTCGCTACTGGAACACAGAGCGCATTGGCGAAGATCTGGCCAAGATTCAGGCTCATCCGCGATCGGCCAGAGTTTCCGAATTTGGCGATATTCTGCGGTCTATCTACCGGCCTTTGTTCATTTTGGAAAGACTGGATATAGACACGCATATCAAGGGCGCGTACAAACTGCTCTACAAACTGCTGTACATTGAAAACCCAACAGAGCCGCTGGAAAAAAATCAGTCTTTTATCCGTGTTGCCCTTGCCGCCCTTGCCGATATTCGCCGTGAAGTTCATTTCGGCCTGTACCCCCTGCTGATGAAATGTATCTCCGATCGCTGGCTTCCGTACGAGCAGTTGTTTACTGAACGGTCCCGGCGCTTTATGGCCTTTATCGGTGTTACCGAGGATGACCAGATTAAACCGGTGCATTTAAGCCCCGAACAGGCGGAAAGCGGAAATCTGGAGGCAATACAGGAAGAGATAAAAGCAGAGAACGCGGCTCAGGATGCCCAAACCGTTAAAGACACGGAAAGCAGCAGCGATCTTGAAACGGTTGCGCGGAAAGCGCACCTGACTGCGGCTGAAGCTGAGCAGAAAGTGCTGGATCACAGCCTTAAAGTAATGGAAACGCTGTTTCCAAAGGCCGGATGGGAACGGCTGCCGCAATATCCCGATATGTACCCCTATTTCTCCGGTATATATGATCTGCGGCGCGGTTATGAGCTCATTTCCCCCACCGATCCGCTGCAGCAAATTGCGATCTTGATGCACATTCTGGATGATGTTTGCGCCGGTCTTCGGTATATATCATTTGGACTCCTTGCCGGGCCAGATGGAATTCCTTCCCCGGTGGATGATGCCATTGGTCCCATTATTGCCGGTTGGCGGCGGTATATTGAAGATAGCTTTTCGAAAGAATACCTGCCCCGCCTTGCAGACTACTGCCGCATGATAGAACATTCTCCTGATGCAAAAAATTCGATGTATGTAAAGCGTAATATGAATGAGCTTCGCTGGTCCAAAAGGCTCTACTTTCTGCCGTATTACAAATTTGATTCTTTGGGGCCGCCGCCTTTCCAGAAACAGGACACCATAGCAGTTTACAGCCAGGTAAAAACCCTTCGTAAATACCTTACTCAGGTTGCTGCCGGCATAGAGCAGGGAAATCGCGCGGGCGGCGCTGCGGCAAAGGCTCCCTGCAATGGTATTGACAACCCCTGGTCGCAGTACCATTTTGAGGTGCCCAATCCGGTATCAAAACGCCTGAATGCGCTGCTTGGTCCCGGCAAACAAAATAACGCAGCGCTGGTTTTCTTCGCGTTATCAATAGTGACGGTTCTGGATAATTTGGTGAACGGCGAAAACAGCTGGGCCTATGGTGATACCTTTGGCGTAGTGTTCCGCAGTGTCAATGGCGCGGGTATTGTGCCGGTGTTTGGTGTTGACGATAAAATTGATGCCGACCAGATTTTCAAAGATACATTGAGACGCAAAAAAGAAAAGCGGGCAAAATCTTAAAAGCAAGGGCAGTCAATGCGTTTTCGTTCTACCAATGCACATGGCAATGCGTATGGCAATGCGCCTGAACCAGCCGCCGAGCGGTTGGTCTCGTTTCAGGATGCCGTTCTGGGCTGCCTGCCTGCCGATGGGGGACTCTATGTTCCCGGCAAGGTAGTGGATCTGCGGCAGCTTTTCCTGTACATGAACGACCAAATCAGTTTTCCCGATTTTGTGGCGGCCATAGCGCCCAGCTTGCTGGAAGGCGAGCTTAACCCCTGCTCGGCGTCCCGTGTTGCGGAAAGCGCCTTTAATTTTGAGCCGGAGCTTATCCGCCTGGATGATGATTTTTCAATACTGAATCTGTACAACGGCCCAACCGGGCTTTTTAAGGATTTTGGCATTGCTTTTCTTGCGGCAGCCATGGAAGAACTGCGAAACAGTGCCGGGTCACGGCTTGTTCTTGCCGCCGTCCACGGCGATACCGGAGTCTCAATGGCTCATGCCTTTAGGGGGCGGAAAGGCATTGGCCTTGTTTTGGTGTATCCATCGGGACCAATCCGCGGGCTTGATCCGGCGGCGTTTGTTTCCAACGGCGGTAATATTATTCCCGTTCAGATACAGGGAACCTTTGATGATTGCCAGCGTCTTGTTAATGAAACTATTAACGACCGCGCGTTTGCGGAACGCTATAATATTACCAGCGCCAACTCCATCAATCCGGGGCGGCTTTTGCCTCAGGTTTTTTATTATCTGTATGCCTTTGTAAAGGTAAAAAAACAGCTTTCCGGCAGTCTTGCGTTCAGCGTTCCCTGCGGCAATTTTGGCAACCTTATTGCCGGCCTGTACGCGTGGAAATTTGGCATGCCGGTAAATAGCTTTATTGCCGCCATGAACGCCAACAATGCTCTGGGCGAATTTATCAAAGATAAACCGTTTATCCCCCGCCGTTTGATCACTACCAGTTCTCCCGCGCTTGATGTATGTATACCTTCAAACCTGAGCCGCCTTGCCTCGTTTTACCGGGAAGCCCCTGCCGTTATGCGCAACATGGTGTATCCGGCCTCTGTTGATGATGCACATACCCTGCGGACTATTGAATATGTCTGGAAAAAATACCGCCTGCACATTGATCCGCATACTGCCGTTGCGTTTGCCGCTGCCGGACAGACGGCTTCCAGCCAGAATTGGAAGGGGCAAATCCATACCGTTGTTCTTGCGACCGGTCATTATGCCAAAAATACAGAACTGGTTCAAAAAGTAACCGGTCAAACTATCCCGGAACTATTTCAATCCCTGCAAAAAGAAATAGAACCCATTGCCGTTATTCCCGCCAACCTTGACTCTTTTGAAGGCATCATCGCCAGTTGCTTTTAACGCTTAAGACTGGTAAAATCCTGTACATATGTCCAACAACTGGAGCTTTTTGCTTGGATTTATCAGTTCAATTGGCTTATACCGCCTTTTTTTCTCGCTGAACCGTCCGGCAGAAAAATGGCGCTCTGTTGCTTTGTTGGTAATATGCGTTATAAAAGTACCGGTAATTTTCATTTGGAAAGACCTGAATATGGGGTATGATGTAATACCCGTTTATGCAAATGTACTTCTCATGGTTTATGAATTACTTGCTCTTCTTGCCATTGTTTTGTTGGGTACGAACCGGGGAACCGCTGTTGTTTCCGCCGCATTTTTCCTTTGTATTATTAATATTGTAGAATATCCGGTTTCATTTTTAATGGGCGCAATTGCCAATCCATCATTAAGCCTGATAAATCTGAGCGAAGAACTCTATAAAAATTCCGGTTTTTATTATTTGTTTGTCTTCATTATTAATATTTTATTAATGAGCTGCTGTTTCATTGCCGCCCGGTGGCTTTGTAAAACTAAAATCGATCCTCATCGAAAGTTGGTAATGCTTTTTTCCGCGGTATATATTTCCATTGTAATAATATTTTTAATCTGGGTAAGAGATACCATAACCATTATGTCAGTATCTTATTTGGCTACCGCTCTTTTTACGGCATTGTTTGTGGGTATACAGCTTATGCTATTTTATTTTTTTACACGGATTATTACCAAAAAAGAGATTGCCGTTCTCAACGGGAAAGATTTTGGTTATACCCGTTTTATTCAAAAATTAAGCAAACGGGAACTGGACGTTGTAGAAGCGGTTTTGGCAGGTTATGTTAGCCAAAAAGAACTTGCGTTGTCGCTTAATATTTCAGTTAATACA